>Ga0180438_10006048_pt1 | contig 16554 bp, 11 predicted proteins | sample SS_ome_12_FD_132455 | JGI IMG/M metagenome (GOLD analysis project Ga0180438, IMG submission 132455) | Hypersaline lake sediment archaeal communities from the Salton Sea, California, USA - SS_3_D_2 metaG | ecosystem: Environmental > Aquatic > Non-marine Saline and Alkaline > Hypersaline >...
CCGTTCGAAGGTTGCAGGATCGCCGTGTCCGCGATCACTGGGCCATCCTTGCCCATCACCATCTCCTCGAACGCCGCACGCGTGCCCGACCCTTCCTCTCGCGACACGACCACGATCGGCTTGTCGGGGCCGCCCACCTCGCTCCAGTTCACGATCTCGCCCGCGAAGATGTCCCGCACCCCGTCCTTGGTCAACCCATCCACCGCTACGCCAGGGTGCACCGCGACGGCGATGCCGTCCCGGGCGATGGTGAACACCTGCAGATCGGGATACTCCTCCAGCTCGGATTCCTTCACCTCACGGGAGGCCGCACCAATGTCCGTCTGCCCCTGACCCGCCGACTTGACACCTACGCTCGAGCCACCGCCCTGCACGTCGATCTGGACGCCGGGCTTCACGCTCGCGAAGGCCTCCGCCAGCTTCTCCGCCAGTGGCTGCACCGTCGTGGATCCAGCCACGCTGATCTGACCCTCAGCTTCAGGCTCGGCCGGGGCCGCCGTCGGCTCTTTTTCTTGTTCTGGAGCAGCCTCTGTGGGCACCGGCGCAGGTGTCGGCTGACAGCCAACCGCCGTGGCCAACAAAGTAAGCACCAGCAACCCTGTCAGAATGAGAAACGATACGTTCTTTCCACGCATTTTCTTCTCCTTTTCTAGGTTTTGATGGATTGTGTCGCTCCCAACAGCGACAGGCATCAGCAGTCCTATAGGCGGTCAACGTTCAGTTGATTGTCCGTCAGAAACCGTTCCACCTCGGGACAACCCAGCACACTGACCAAACTGACCCTGTCCTCATTCCAGAGGACAAAGTGATACGTATTCTCTTTCTTCAGACGCAGACCCGACCGCCAGCGAGGACGGACGTAGACCGGCGGTTCGATCTGCCACCCCTGGGTCAACATCTTCGCCAGGTGGGCATAAGAAGAATACACTGGCCAGACTCCCACTGCCACGTCCTGCTGCCTCAACGCACACACCGTGCCCAAGCGATGACATCCGCACCGCCGGAGGGAGCGATACTCACGATTATATATCCGTTCCACACCCATCAGACCGGATTGTAACACAGTTACGTTAATGAGACTTTGAGGAATGTTTAGCGAGGAGTTAGCGGTTTGTTAACGATATGTTAAAGCAGGGAGAGCGACGTAGAAAGTGGACCCTCTCCCCTCAATGCTGGTGGCCCAGATAGCCCCCCCGTGACCCTGAACGATGTGCTTGGCGATGGCCAGCCCCAAGCCGGTCCCTCCACCAGAGCGTGCCCGATCGGCCTTGTAGAATCGCTCGAAGATGCGGGGCAGATCGTCAGCGGAGATTCCCACACCGGTATCCTGCACGGCGATCACCACCCACTCGCCCGGCGGGAGAGTTTCAGGTTCCAAACTCAAGATCTCAGGTTGGATTCTCCCGTCGCTCGAAACCTGAAACATACGGCCGGAAACCCGTATTTGTCCTTCTGCCGGGGTAAACTTGATCGCATTATGGACCAAATTGGTGACTACCTGCTGCGCCCGCTCCGCATCGGCCAAGACAGGTGGGAGGTCGACCGGCAAATCGAGGACGAACTGCAGGCCAGCCCGCTCTGCCTGAGCACGCAGCCGCTCAACGGGGGGCTGCACCACATCGGCCACGGGCACCGGCGCCAGTCGGAATGGCACCTGGCCCGACTCGATGCGCGCCAGTTCCAGCAACTCCCGGACCATCTGCGTCAGCGCGTCCACCTCCGTATCCATGCGGTCCAGGAACCGCTGAGCCGCCGGGGGATCGTCCAACGCTCCATCCCGCAAGGTGTCCACCAGCGCCTTCAGCGAGGCCAGGGGGGTGCGCAGCTCGTGGGAAATGTTGCTGATGAAATCCCGCCGCACCGTCTCCAGCCGCCGAACCCGGGTCAGGTCCTGGAGGATGACCATGCAGGCCTGTGGCCCGGCAGCCTGCAGGGGAGTCGCGATGGCCTGCAGGAACGGCCCCTGGCGCCCCACTTCCACCGGCTCGAACTCCTCCTCACGCCCCGCACAACATCGCTGCCACAGATCGATGATCCGGTGGTCGTGGGCAACCAGCGAGAAAGGGCGGCCCAGGGCAATCTGTTCGTCGGTGCCGAGCAGCCGAGCCGCAGCAGGGTTGATCAGGCGCACGCGCCCATCGCCGTCGGTGATGACCACGCCATCGGCCATGTTGTCCAGGACAGCGGTCAACCGGCTCCGTTCCTCGACCAGCTTGCCGATTGTGCCGCGCAAGCGGTCGGACATCTGATTGAAGCTGCGCGTGAGAACACCTACCTCGTCGTGGGTGACGGGCAAGAGGCGAGCGCTCAGATCGCCGCTTGCCATACGCTCGACGACATCCGTCAACTGACGCACCGGGCGGGCGATACGCTCAGCGATGAGGAGGGCCAGGACGCCAGCGCCCAACGCCGTGAGCGCTGCCACCGAAAGAATGGCCCTGCGCAGGCGGGTGACGTTGGCCTCAAGCTGGCGCAGAGGAAGGGCGACCCGCGCGATTCCAGACACGCGCCCGTCCATCGTCACCAGGCTCGCTACGTACAGCATGTCATAACCCACCGTCCGGCTGAAGCGAGTGCTGCTGCCTTGCCCCTCCTCCAGGGCTTGCACCACTTCAGGCCGGTTCAGGTGATTATCCATCTGGGTTCGATCCTCGTCCGATTCACCCAGCACCGTGCCATCGGCCCCAATCAAGGTCACCCGTGCATCCAGGAGCTCCGCGAAGCGCTGCGCCTCACCATCGAGGTCGCCGCCCGGCTCCTCCCAGTCAGGCGAGGCTGCCAATGCATCGGCGACCAGTCTAGCCTCAGCGTCCAGCTTGGTCTCCAGATCATCCGCATACGCGTCCCGCACCACGTCGGAAAGGTAGACGACCATGGCAGCCGTAGCCACCAGAATGAGGATCACGTAGGGAATAGCAATGCGCCAGCGGATGCCGTGTAACATAGGTTATCCCTCAAAGCGATAGCCGACACCGCGCACGGTGACGATGCGGCTGGGGTTGGCGGGGTCACGCTCGATCTTCTCCCGCAGCCAGCGCACGTGTACATCCACGGTACGGCTGCCGCCACCATAGTCCCAGCCCCACACCCGCTCCAAGATCAGGTCGCGGGAGAGGACAATACCGCGGTTGCGGGCCAGGAAGACCAACAATTCGTACTCCTTCGGCTTCAGATGCAGAGGCACTCCCTCACGGAGCACCTCACAGCGGGCCACGTCTATTTTCAAGTCTCCGAAAGCCAGCAATTCTGGGCCGGCTTCCTTTTCCTCCGTCGCCAGTTCCTCGCGGTCGAGACGTACCCGTCGCAACAGGGCCTTGACGCGGGCCAGGAGTTCGCGCATACTGAAGGGCTTCGTCATATAGTCGTCGGCCCCCACCTCCAGCCCCACCACCTTGTCCACCTCGTCATCGCGGGCGGTGAGCATCAGGATCGGCACGCTCATCTCTGGGCGCAGGATACGACACACCTCGAAACCATCCAGGCCAGGCAGCATAACGTCCAGCACGATCAGGTCAGGTTGCTCCTGGCGGGCGACATCCACCGCCGTTGTCCCATCGGAAGCCGTGCAAACTTCATACCCCTGCCGACGGAGTCTGTACTCCAACGTCTCAAGCAGGGTCTGCTCGTCCTCCACGATGAGCACCTTGCTACCCATCTTTGTTCCCATTCTCATCTCTCACTCTTGGCATCCAAGGGCAATACGGTTCAGGCACATACCGGCAGAAGGAGATTACCCGGCTTCACTCCGCTGCGCCCCGTTTCCCTTCGACAGGCTCAGGGCAAGCTGCTCGGAATGAATGACGGAAAGGCATCGGGTTGGCGTGAGTCACTGCCCGGTAGGCAGCGCCAGGACACCAATGACGCCAGCACCGGCGTGGGAAGACAGCACTGCCCCCGTCTCTCGTACCCAGACGCGCTCCCTGGGAAACCCAGTACACTGCGCGAGCCGCTGGGCTATGTCTTCCGCCTGGTCGTGTCTGCGCGTGTGGACCACGGCCAGGTGGTCCAGCGGTCTCAGTCGCTCGACCAGATCGACCACACGCCTGAACCCTCCTTGAATGGACCGGGCCGCACCCATCAGCCGCAGTTGGCCATCCACCACATCGATCACAAGCCGGATGTTGAGCACCCGAGTCATGCGATCTACGATAGCGACGAATCCATCGGCCCGTCCTCCACGCCGCAGGTTCTCCAGCGACTCCAAGACGATCATCATGCGCAGGCGTGCGCGCATATCCTCCACCTGCGCGAGAATTTGCTCCATCGAGCACCCCACACACGCCGCTCGGGCTGAGGCCAAGACCTGCAATCCCAACCCCAGCGACATAGACAGAGAATCAAACACCCGAACTGCCTCGCCGAAGCGCTGGGCAGCCACGGACGCGGCGTTGAACGTGCCACTGTGTTTCCCAGTGACCGTCAGGCACAGCACCTGCTTTCCCTGGGCAATCAACTTCTCGAAGATCTGCTCGAATACACCCACCGAGGGCTGCGACGTATACGGGCGGTGTGACCCCGCAGCTTTCTCCCAGAATTCCTCCTGCGACAGGTCGCCATCCTGATACACTTCCCGCCCAAAGCGGACGACGAGGGGCGCCACCGCGATTTTGAAGCGTTCGATCAGGTGTTGTGGAAGATCACAACTGCTATCGGTCACGATGCCTACGGTCTGTTCCACGACCACTCTCCTGCCCGCCAATCGGTGCGGCGAGCCACACGTTCCATTGCAATAATATCGGGTTCTGCGCAGATGAGCGCACTTAAGGAAGACGATACCACATGAGCAGAGCGCTGTCAAGCGGAACGCACGTGCGGTCGATTGATCTCCTCGCCTACACACACAGCAGCTTGGGGCCAGCCCGTCTATGTGATATAATCGAGGAGAGGATGTTCAAGCCTACACTGACCATTGGGATTGAGGAAGAGTATCAGATCATTGACCCTGCCACACGGGAGCTACGCTCCTACGTGCAACGGTTCCTGGAACAGGGCCAGACGGTGCTGCCCGATCAGATCCGGCCTGAGTTTCTACAATCCCAGGTGGAGGCAGGCACCCGCATCTGCCACAACATTCGAGAAGCACGGCGCGAATTGATCCGTATGAGGCGTTCGATCTGGGAACTGGCTGAACGGGAGGGATTGTGGGTAGCGGCGGCAGGCACCCATCCGTTCTCGTCCTGGGCTCGTCAGGAAGTCTCCCCTTTTGGCCGCTATCCAGAACTGGCGCGTTTCCTGCAAGACGTGGGACGGCGGTTGCTGATCTTCGGTATGCACATACACATCGGCATCGAGGACCGGGAGTTGCTGATTGACGTGATGAACCAGCTCCGCTACTTCCTGCCCCACGTACTTGCGCTCTCGACCAGCTCCCCGTTCTGGCACGGACGCGACACCGGGCTGAAGTCATACCGCAGCGTCGTCTTCGAAAGCCTGCCCCGCACGGGCATTCCTCAGCAGTTCAGCGCCTACGCCGACTACCGCAGCTACGTGGACACACTGCTGGAAACAGGCAGCATCGCCGAGCCGACCCATATCTGGTGGGACGTGCGCCCCAGTGAGAAGTTTCCCACACTGGAGGTACGCATCCCCGATATGTGTACGCGGGTAGACGAGACGCTATGTCTGGCTGCCCTGGTGCAGGCGATTGTGGCCAAATTGGTGCGCCTGCGACAAACCAACCAGACGTGGCGCATCTACCGCAAGAACTTGCTCGACGAGAACAAGTGGCGCGCGGTACGTTACGGCATCGAGGGGAAGCTCATCGATTTCGGCAAGACCAGCGAGGTACCCCTCCCCGCGCTGATCCAGGAACTGTTGGAATGGATAGATGACGTGCTGGACGAACTGGACGTTCGGACAGAGGTCGAATATGCCCACATTATCCTGAGCCAGGGTACCAGCGCGGACCGACAACTGGCCGTCTACCACCGCACGGAAGACTTGCGGGCAGTAGTAGACCACGTGGTGAAAGAGACACAGGACGGACTGACGTGAGTTCCACGACCACAAAGGCGCAAGACATGATCTCCATCGCTGAAGCACAACGTTACTACGAAGAATCCGACGCTGTACACGACTTCGACCACGTGCTGCGGGTGCTGGCGCTGGCCGAGTGCATCGGCCGGGCGGAGGGAGCCGACATGGAAATCGTCCGTGCAGCAGCGCTGCTGCACGACGCCGGCAGAGACCGAGCCGAGGCGGAGGGAATCGACCACGCCGCCTTCGCTGCCGACCAGGCGCGGCAGATTCTGGCCCGACATCCAGCCGCCAAGGTGGATGCCGTGGCCCACGCCATCGCCGCCCATCGCTTCCGCACCGGACCGCAGCCCGCGACGCTGGAGGCACAGGTGTTGTTCGACGCCGACAAACTGGACGCCATTGGCGCAGTGGGCGTGGCGAGAGCCTTTGCCTATGGTGGGGCACACGGACAGCGGCTGTGGGCTCCGATCGAGAGCGTAGACGTGGCCCGCTGGTCAGAAGAAGGAGACGACCCGCCCAACCACACCCCCGTCCACGAGTTCGTCGTCAAACTATCCCGCCTCAAAGAACAGATCTTCACCCCGGCCGGTCGCGCCATCGCGGAGGCACGCCACGCCACCATGGTCACCTTCTTTGAGCGGTTTGACGCTGAAGCACGCGGGGAGCGATAGAGGACCATAACCGATGCACCTTGAAGAACTCCGCATGGATTGGAAGGTCGTCACGGCCGTGATCGTCGCCACGCTGGCGATGGGGATCGATCAGTACCATCGCATCTTCCCATACAAGGCCTACGACCACCTGCTCCTATACCTGGGCATCCCATTGCTCATCATCCTGCTGGTCTTCCGAGAGTCGCCCGCCCAGTACGGCTTTCGGCTGGGTGATTGGCGGGCCGGGCTGGCGCTCACAGCGGCAGGGTGCGGCGGGATGGCGCTGGTGATGGCGTTCGTGGCCCGCACGGGCGAGTTTCGAGCCTACTATGCTCCCCAGGCCAACTCCGCCATCGCCTTCCCAATCGACACCGCCCTGGACCTTTTCGGCTGGGAATTCCTGTTCCGCGGTTTCATGCTCTTCGCACTGTACCCGATCTGCGGCCCCTATGCAATCATCTTGCAGGCCGTTCCGTTCACAATCGCTCATTTCGGTAAGCCAGAGATAGAGACGTTGAGCTGCATCTTCGGGGGTTCCGCCTTCGGCTACGTCGCCTGGCGCACCCGATCATTCCTGTACCCCTTCCTGATCCACTGGTTCCTGGCAACGATCACCGTGCTGATCGCCAGCGGCGCGGCGGGGTGAGTACAACGGCTAAGGAGCACATATATGGACACGATCACCCTCCAACTGACAGCCATCGCCCACGGCGGTGCAGCGCTGGGCCGGCACGAGGGGCGCGTCATCTTTGTCCCCTACGCCATGCCCGGCGAGACAGTTCGCGTCGAGATCACGCAGGACAAGGAGCGCTACGCCTTCGCCCACCTGGTCGAAGTGGTGGAGCCTTCTCCGAACCGCGTCGCGCCCCCCTGCCCCTATTTCGGTCCGACCGGCTGTGGCGGCTGCCAGTGGCAGCACGTGGATTACCTGACGCAACTGCAGTTCAAGGCCGAGATCGTGGCCGATCAACTCGCGCGCATCGGTGGCATCGCCGACCCCGTCGTTCACCCCACCCTGCCCGATCCATCCGGCTGGGCCTACCGCAATCACGCCCAGTTCCACCCTGCTCCAGACGGCGGTCTGGGCTTCCAGAGAGTCTCAACGGGCGGTCCCCAGAGACAGCAAGGCGGGCAGAAAGGCGAGAGCATTGACACAGAGCAGGATCCCAACGTCATCGCCGTCGACGAGTGCCTGATCCTCCACCCGCTCCTATCCGACGTGTACGCCACACTTGACCTGGATCTGCCTGACCTGCTCCGTCTTTCGCTGCGCGCGGGCACCGCTACCGGCGAGCGGATGCTCGTTTTCGAGATGGAAGACGACCTGCCGCCGGCGTTGGAGATCGACCTGCCCGTGTCCTGCGTCCTGCTTCTCTCCGACGGCCAGCACGCGAACCTGATCGGCAGCAATTACTTCACCGAAATCGTCGCCGATCGCCCGTACCGCATTTCCGCCCCATCTTTCTTCCAGGTCAACACGCCCCAGGCCGAGCAGTTGGTGCGCCTCGTGATGGAGTACCTCGATCTGAGGGAACACGAGACGGTGCTCGACGCTTACTGCGGCGTGGGGCTCTTCACCATCCACCTGGCCAAGCGCGCCGCGCTGGTCGTCGGCGTCGAAGCCACCCCCAGCGCCGTCGCCGATCTGCTGGAAAACACCGCCGACACAGACAACGTGGAGGTCATCGAAGGCCCGGTCGAAGCGGTGATTCCCGACCTCGACGTTCCAGTCGATGCTGCCGTGGTCGACCCACCCCGCGCCGGTCTGGACCGATTCGCGCTCGACGCGCTGGTCGAGCATCGCCCCACCCGGTTGGTCTACGTCTCGTGTGACCCGGCCACGTTGGCACGAGACGCCAAGCGCCTGGGCCGCGCGGGCTACCATCTGGTCGAAGTGCAGCCGGTGGATATGTTCCCGCAGACCTACCACATCGAGAGCGTGGCGCTTTTCGCCTGGGGAAAATAGTAACAACTGCACTCGTTGGACACGGCAAGCGCTAGATCCAGCGATCCAACGCCAGCGACCAGTGAGATCACGCCGCAGTTATGGATGATCCCTCAGAATGATGGGAACGTAGACACGTTCGGGCATGGCTGCGACGGGAGGCGTGATCACGAGCGAGACGTCATCCACGTACATCCCGGTGCGCCCGCCCAGACGGTCGTTGTAGACGCCGAGGTGGATCCAGATCGTCCGGCCCGCATAGACTGTCAGGTCGAACGTATGGTCCTGCCAGCTCTGGGCATTGGAAAGATCCCACAGTGAGTACTGCAAGATGGTGCCGTCCGGCCCCAAGACCAGCACATACTGAGCATCGCCGTTCGCACCATCAAGCTCGCGCGAAGGGGGCACAGCAGCCACGACGCCTGTGGGAAACACCTGGTTCAGGGCCACCCTCATCGACTCACCGGAGACCGGATAGATGGCCACACCAAGGGCAGCGGTGAGCGTACCGGTCGGGATGGTCACCTGCTGCCGGGCGGAGGAATAGGCACGCACGTTCTCCCCGTCGACGATGCCCACGCGGACCGAGTGCTGGCTCCGGTAGGCCACACGGTCTGAATAACCGGCCGGACGCGGCGTCTCCGGCAGCACCCAGCTATCACCGGCCTCGAAGCCACCGTCCACGACGATATCCTGTGCCCACGAAGCATACCGCCAGACGCCCACGCTGGAGGCGACATACACCTCCCCGCCGCTGCCCACCGTGACGCCGCAGAGGTCGGGGGACCCGGGCGGTGGGCCCAGGGCAGTCCAGCTCTGACCACCGTCGAGAGAGCGGTAAAGCTGGGTCGCGGAGGTGGCGTAGGCGGTCCGATCTGCGGCGTAGCGCGGCGAGAAAGCCACGTCGCGCATCTGCTCGCCCTCGGGCAGCCCGATGCCAGACGGACCCCAGTAGGCGCCGCCGTCGGTGGAGTGAAAGACGGAATAGCGCTGCCGTCCGGCCGGCTCGTCGTACCATTGAGCCGTGGCTAGCAGAGTCTGGTCATCGGTGTAATTCGGAGACACGGCCATGGCCTCGACGTAGTAGCGGTCGTCCAGGCCAGAGGAGAGCTCCCACTCCGTCGCGCCCGGCGGCAAGCGCCAGAAGCCCTGGCCGCTGGCGAAGATGGTGGCGTCAGTCGGATAACCGGGGGGCAGCGCGACCAGCGCGGTGCCCGGATAGAATCCAGCAGGCCAATCACCCACGGTATCCCACGTCTGACCGCCGTCGCTCGAACAGACAACGTGGACAGTGTGGCCGGCGGCACAGACGGTATGATCGTCAGTGTACTGGGGGGAGATAGCCACGGACCCAATGTAGTCCGTCGAGAGAACCTGCTCCCAGTTCGCGCCACGATCCACCGTGCGGTAGACGGCTCCCCCGATGCCGATCACCCTGGCCCAGGCGGCGAAGACAGTCCCGTCGCTGGCGTAGGCCGGCGACATGGCCACGTCCGGGATGCTGTTGCAGTACTCCCACGCCTGCAGGCCGAAGGGAAGCCACGTGGCGCCACCATCGGTGCTGCCGAAGATTCCGTAATTGCGCGCACCGGTCAGGAGCAGTCCGCCATCGGGCGAGCGCGCGATGGGACAGGTCGAGACCGTCGCCAGGCCCTGTCCCCGCGCCCACGTGGCGCCGCCGTCCATGGTGCGATAGATGCCCAGGTCGGTGCCGGCGAGAATGACGGGATGATCGGGCCAACCGGGAGAAATGGACAGCGAAAGCACGGACAGGCCCGGGAAACCAACCACCGGCTCCCAGGTGACGCCGCCATCGACCGAGCGGTAGAGGCCGCCGGCGGTGCCAGCGTAAATGGTCCGGTCGTCGGCAAAGGCCGGGGAGATGGCCAACGCCCGGACGAACCCGGCCTCCGGCGCAACAGTCACTGTGACCCAGCTCGCGCCGCCGTCGGTGGACACATCGAGCCCATCGCCGCCGGCGAAGAGCGTACCGTCGGCGCCAAACTGGGGTGAAACGGCCAACGCCGAAACGGGCCGCGTCAGGACCTGCGTCCACAGAACACCGCCGTCGACCGTCTTGTACAGTCCGCCGAAGCCGCCGGCGAGGGCAATGCCATCGGAGGCGAAGTCCGGCGAATAGGCGACGACGGACTGAGCCGTCACACTGTAGTTCGCCGTCCAGTTGACGCCGCCATCCTGGCTGAGGTACAACCCTCCCCAGCCACCGCCGGCCAGGACGTGACCACTGGTGGCGAAGTCGGGCGCGACCGCCACGGCCGTGATCGCGCCTGGCGGCCCAAAGTAGACACGGGTGAGCCGGTGCCAGTTCTCCCCCCCGTCGGTCGACTTGAACAACCCACCCCAGGTGCCGGCAAAGAGGGTCCGATCGGCGGCGAAATCGGGCGAGAACGCATAGGCGTGGACGGCCGAGCCGTAGGTGACATCCTCCGTGCCACTGGCCGAAGGGCGCCAGGTCCATCCCGCGTCGGTCGATCTGAGAACACCGGGGCCGGACTGCCCGCCGTAGCGGCTCGAGAGCCACGTGCCGGCAAAGGCCACGCCGTCGGCGGCGAAGTCGGGAGAGACGGCCAGTGTGCGCGCCCGGCCGCCACGCGGACCGCCGGAGTGCCACATACCCGGCTCCGCCGGGCCGCCCTGGTCCACCTCCAGCCACCACAGGCCGCCATCGGTCGCGGCGTACAGCGAGAGCGACTCGCTTGGGGCCGACGCCAGGGCAAACACGCTGTGGGCACTCAGGCTGCTGCCAACCGCCCGCCAGGTCTGCCCACCATCCGCCGAGCGGTACACGGCACCACCACCGGCCTCATCGCCGTAGTAGACACCGGCCAGGACAGAACCGTCGGAGGCAAACGCCAGAGCGGAGATGGTAACGGGCTCGCCCTCCCAGGTGAGCGGGATACCGGACTCCACCTGCTCCCAGCTCGCCCCGCCGTCGGCCGAGCGATAGATCGCGCCAGGCGCATCGCTGCCCTCCTTCACGCCAGCGTAGAGCATCCGGCTGGCCCCGTAGGCTGGCGAGACAGCCAGCGCCGTGATCGGCAGGGACAACGTCTGAGTCCACGAGAGTCCGGCGTCGCTGGTCACCCACAATCCACCGTCCTCTGTGCCGGCGAACAGCGTGCGATCGGCCGCGTAGTCAGGCGACGGAACGAGCACACGGGCCGGCACCCAGGAGGGTAGCGGCGCCCAGGTATCACCACCGTCGGCGGAGACGTAGATGCCCAGTCCCAATCCCTCACTGAAGGTCGACACCCAGAGTGTACGATCCTGGGCAAAGTCGGGCGAGAGGGCCAGGGTCCCATAAAGGGAGCCGCTCAACACCGAAGTCCAATTCAGGCCGCCGTCTGTCGAGCGGTAGACCCCGCCATCGGAGAGTCCGTGCTCGCCGGGCGTGCCAGTGGCAGCGAAGGCCGTCTCGTCAGCGCCAAAATCGGGGGAGAAGGCCACGCCACGAACTCGAGCCAGGCGGCCGGAGACGACCCGCCAGGTCCGCCCGCCATCGGTGGAAAGCTGGAGATTGCCATCAACCTCGTCCGGCTGGCCATCGATGCGGGTTTCGAAGAAACTGGTACCCGCCAGCATCGTGGACGGAGCGCCCGGCGCAACGGCCAGGGTGCGCACGGTGAGCGGGGCCGGGCCCCGTGGGCGCTGATACCAATGGACCCCGCGGTCGCTGGAGCGGTAGACGCCACAACTGGTACCAGCAAAGGCCGCCGCGTCGTACGCGTCCTCAGGGGCCAACGCTAGGGCAAACACCGAACCGCCGACAAACCCACCATCATAGGGCTGGGCAGGGTCATATCCGCCCACCGGCGACCAGTTCGTGCCTCCGTCGGTCGAACGGTACGCGACGGCGTCCACCGAGCTGGCGGCGAGAATCGTGCGATCGGTGGCAAAGGTGGGGGAGAAGAGCAGCGCATGCTGACCGCCGGTGCCCAGCAGGACCTCGGGCGGCGCCCAGGTCTCGCCGCCATCGGTGGAGATGTAGAGCAACCCGCTGGAGCGGCTGGCAGCGATGAGCGTGCGGTCGCCGGCGTAGTCCGGGGACACGGCGAACGTGCTGAGATCCCCGCTGAGGCCGGTCGCCTCCCAGGTCTCGCCGCCATCGATGGATCGGTATAGTCCATCGTCCCGCACGAGCGCGAATAAGGTCCGGTCGGAGGCATATGCCGGCGAGAAGGCCAGCTCCACGACGTTGCGGGCCGCGAGCCAGCCGCCCGCCGCAACGAACGTATCGCCGCCGTCGGTGGAGACGTAGGTATCGAGGCCACCGAGGACGTAGAGCGTCCGGTCGACGGCGAAGTCGGGGGAGATGGCCAGGCCGGGCGCGTTCAGGGGACCGGCCCACACAGGGGTGACGTCCTGCCAGGAATCCCCCTCGTCGGTGGAACGATAGACGTGGAAGCCAGTCGTCGGCAAGCCAGTGGTGGCGAAGAGCGTTTCATCGACCCCATAGTCCGGCGACAGAGCCAGGGCGACGGCCACCCAATCGGCGGGGCTGACGAGCAGCCAGGAATCGCCACCGTCACCGGTGCGGTAGACACCGTGACCGCGCAGGCCAGCGAAGACAGTATGATCAGCGGTATAGTTGGGAGAGAGCGCCAGCGCGGCCACACTGCCGCCGCGCGGGCCGGATAGGGGCTGCCAGGTGGGAGCATCGGCGCGGCTGCTGCCACCAGCAACCAGCCAGAAGAGAAACACAAGGCCGAGTACGAGGAACAGATTGCGCTTCACCGCAAACCCTCCTTCCCCGCCCCTGCGCAACTGTAGCCGCTGAAGCGTACGATTTCATCATAGCACAACAAGTGGGGGCGCGCAAGGGCGAAGAAGGGGGCAAAACCCTCTTCCATTTCCCGTCCGATCCGTGACCCGTTCGATCTCGGCCCGAAGGTGTGAGAGAATATGCGGACGTTGGCGCTCGTAAAAGGGACAGCCGGGGACGGGATCGGGGGTCACGTGGTCGGCAAAGCCAATCGCGGCGAGCCCCTTCTCCTGGGCCCGCCGGATCAACGCTGCGGCAGTGGCCCCCGGCTTCCCACAAGGCGAAAGATGCGTGTGGACGTGGAAATCAGTGTAGATAGGATTTGACATCAATTGATCACACAGCCTCAAAGATGCAACCCTACCGCCCCAGATACGTATTACACACAGAAGGGAGGTGTACGCAAATGAAACTACTTATCCGTTGGGTTATCTCTGCGCTGGCACTCTTCGTCGCCGTGTGGCTCGTGCCAGGTATCACCGTCGAGGCGGATGGCTGGGTCATCTACGCCGTGATGGCCGTCATCCTCGGGCTGGTCAACGCGATTGTGCGCCCGTTGCTCAAGCTCCTGACCTGCCCGCTGATCCTGCTTACGCTGGGTCTGTTCGTTCTGGTGATCAACGGCGTCACGCTGTGGCTGGCCTCGTCCATCGCCGTCAACTGGTTCAACGTGGGCTTCTACGTGAGGGACTTCTGGTCCGCATTCCTGGGCGCGCTCATCGTCAGTATCGTCACCGTTGTCCTCTCAGCACTCGTCCGGGAGGACGAGGGGAAGTGGCATACAAGTCGAGAGCCCTAACTATTTGTATAAGGACATCCAAATATGACCGAAACAACCAAGACTAGCAAACTGCGCAGACAAAACGGCGTCGTCGCGGGCGTCTGCGGCGGGCTGGGGGCCTTCTTCGGCATCAATCCAGCCTGGTTCCGCCTGCTCTTCGTGATCCTGTTGATCCCCGGCGGCCTGCCGGGCCTCTTGCCCTACGTGATCATGTGGATCGTGATTCCGAAGAAAAGGTAAGAAACGTGATGCGTAATGCGTGATGCGTGAGTGGTCTAGACGGTCGATCTTTCACGCATCACGCGACACAGTCTGCCCAGTCCTACCCTGCACTCCCCCTCCACCCCGCAACATATTTGTACACCATTTGACTTCGTTGGGCCGTTCCCAACAAAGCGGTGGTCGCCCAATGGATATAAAAAAGGGCGACCCCTGGCAAAGTTACGGCCTAGAAACGGTATTGTAACGGACTGGAAACCCACAAGGCCAGGTTTTCCGGTATAATCATAAGCGTCTGATCGAAACGGCCTGAGGGTTGACTTACCCCGCCCAAGTTGGCCCTCAGGCACGCCGATCAATCCAAATTAGTGTGGCAATGCCCGGGGGTTAGTTGACCCCGCCCTGACTGGCCCCCGGGCATCCCAATCAAATCATGGCAGTGCCCGGGAACTGGCTGACCCCGCCCTAGCTGGTTTCTGGGCACGCCGCCTTTTTACCCCCCTTACGTCATTTGTCATTTTTCATTGGTCATTTTTCATTTGTCATTGTCCCCTCTTTCTGCTATTATTCCCTCGATGTCCGATCAACTCCAAGGCACCGTCGAGCGTGTCACGTACTATAGCGAGGAGACCGGCTACTCCGTCATCCGCCTCAACGTCGCGGGGCGGTCCGACCTCGTGACCGTCGTCGGCAACCTGCCCGAGGTGCAGCCGGGCGAGAGCCTGCGCCTCGAAGGCGCCTGGACGACCCACCAACAGTACGGCCGCCAGTTCAGAGCTGAGCGATGCAAGCAGGTCCTTCCGGCCACCGCCGAGGGGATCAAGCGCTACCTGGGTTCGGGGCTTGTCAAAGGAGTCGGCCCGGTCACCGCGACTCGCATCGTCCAGCGGTTCGGCACCGAAACGCTCCAGGTTCTCGATGAGCAACCCCAGCGGCTGCGAGAGGCGCTGGGCGTGGGACCCAAACGAGCGGCAGCCATCGCCAAGGCATGGGAGGAACAGAAACACATCCGCGAGGTGATGTTGTTCCTCCAGGGTCACGGCGTCACGACCGGGCTGGCAGTCAAGATCTACAAGACCTACGGCGACGATGCACTGCAAGTGGTGCAGGAGGATCCCTACCGGCTGGCCCGCGACATCTGGGGTGTGGGCTTCAAGACCGCCGACAAAATCGCCCGCGACCTGGGACTTCCACCCGACTCGCCATCGCGCGTCCAGGCCGGCGTAGCCCACGCGCTGAGTCAACTGGCCGACGAGGGGCACGTCTACGCACCCGAGCCTGAGCTCATGGGCGAGGCAACGAAGCTGCTGGAGGTATCCCCCGACCTGGTGAGCGAGGCCATTGAAGCGCTGGACGCCGACGAGACCGTGCGTCGAGACAAGCTGATCTACCCGCTTCCCCTTTCATCACCCCCACCGGGGGAACAATCGGTGCGTGAGGAGCAGGCCGTCTACCTGGCTCCGTTCTACTACGGCGAAATCGGCGTCACCCACCGCCTTCAAGAACTGGTCGAGAGCCCCACCACCCGGCTATATCCCTTCCGCAGCATCGATTGGGACGCACTGTTGGCCCAGGTCACACGGGATTCTGAAGTCGAACTCTCGCCCAGGCAACGGGAGGCCGTGCGCGCCGCGCTCACCCACAAGGTGACGGTGCTCACCGGCGGCCCCGGCACCGGCAAGACGGTGACCGTGCGCACCGTCATCGGCGCATTGGAGGCACTCCGCCGCCGCTATGCGCTCTGCGCTCCCACCGGGCGCGCTGCCAAGCGGCTCGCGGAAGCGACGGGCCACCCGGCCAAGACCGTCCACCGGCTGCTCGAGTACTCCCCGCAGGAGGGGTTTCGGCGCAACGAGGAGAACCCACTGGAGGTGGACTGCCTGATCGTGGACGAGGCCTCCATGCTGGACCTCTTGCTGACCAATCACCTGCTCAAGGCCGTCGACCCTGCCGCGCACGTGCTGTCCGTCGGCGACATCGACCAGCTCCCCTCCGTCGGCGCGGGCGACGTCCTGCGCGACGTCATCGCCTCGGGCCGCGCCACAGTCGTCCGCCTCGAGACCATCTTCCGCCAGGCTGCCGACAGTGGCATCGTCGTCAACGCCCACCGCATCAACCGCGGCCAGATGCCGATCCTCAACCAGTTCGAAGACTTCTATTTCTTCTCCAAGGAGGAACCGCAGGAGGCCGCCGA
>Ga0180438_10006049_pt1 | contig 16554 bp, 15 predicted proteins | sample SS_ome_12_FD_132455 | JGI IMG/M metagenome (GOLD analysis project Ga0180438, IMG submission 132455) | Hypersaline lake sediment archaeal communities from the Salton Sea, California, USA - SS_3_D_2 metaG | ecosystem: Environmental > Aquatic > Non-marine Saline and Alkaline > Hypersaline >...
ACGGCAAGAAGATCGTGCCCACCGCCGCCAAGCTCGTCGCCGGTGAAGAAGTGCCAGAGTTCGTCTACGTCGACATCGCCGTTATCACCAAGGACAACGTTGACGATATCTATCCCCCTGAGGAATAGAATCTGCCGGGCATGACCCCTGGGTTGGTCTACCGATCTGGTGACCAGCCCAGGGGATCCAGGCTCACCTCCCCGGAAGCTTCGGGACGCAGCCAGTCCTGATTTTTGATGGCGATCCTTTAGCTTCTGGGAAGGATCTTGGACGTATTTATAGGAGTTGTCCGAGAACAACTCTTCAGCTTTGTCCGTAAATGACAAGCACGAATGTGCGTGCGCAAGTTGCGCGTTATTTACGGACAAAGCCTAGCATTGTCAAGCTAGTAGGCTGTCAATCAGATTATGTAAAGTGTACCATTCTGAGAGCCAGGCGAAGAATCTCGATTCTGGACACGAAGATCCAGGTTTTGCAGGAGCGAGATCCTTCGCTGCGTTCAGGATGACATGACGTAGCTGTCACGTTCCTTGCTCAATGAGTGACGCCCAAGCGTTGTGGCAAAGCTCAGGATGACGTGTATCAGAATTGATCCGACCGTGTATCAGAATTGATTCGACAGTGTACTAGGGCAATGAACCTTACGAAGTAAGGTAGGAGGTCATTTATGAACGGTCAGAGCGTGCAGCTATCCAAAACTCAGACCAGCTCGACAACAGACCCACCCAAGTCAGAGAAAAATCTGGTTGAAATGGTGGGCATCTCCAAGAGCTTCGGCGGGCTACACGCACTCAAAGACGTAGATCTGAACGTGGGCTACCACGAAGTGGTGGGGCTGGTAGGCGACAACGCCGCCGGAAAATCCACACTGATGAAAATCTTGACAGGCGCCTACAACGCGGACGCAGGTTACATACGTTTTGAGGGCAGCCAGGTCGACATCCGCCGCCCCCAGGACTCCCGAGGCCTGGGCATCGAGATGATCTATCAAGACTTGGGACTATGTCCCAAGCGGAATGTCGCGGCCAACCTTTTCCTGGGACGCGAGGAAACTAGGGTATCGCTAGGCATCTTGAGGATACTCGACTGGCCCAAGATGAAACGAGACACCGCCACGATTCTGGAGAATCTTCACATCAACATCAAGCAACTGGAAAGGCCGATAGAGAAGCTATCGGGTGGTCAGAGACAGGCGGTCGCCATTGGACGAGCCGTCAGCTTCGACCCCAAACTGGTGATCATGGACGAACCCACGGCTAGCCTGGCACTCAAAGAGGTAGGCGCTGTGCTCGAGCTGATCGGCAGCCTCCGGGACAGAGGTATTTCGGTGATCCTGATCAGCCACAGATTGCAGGACGTCTTCGAGGTGGCAGACCGAATCGCCGTCCTTCGCGCTGGGGAGATGATAGCCACCCATCCCAGAGCTGATGTCACTATGGACGATATTGTGAGCCTGATGTTCCTGGGCCGCGAGCGCAATGGGAGGTAGATAGACATTATGCAAGAGATAGGTATGTCAGAACAGATCGAAGTGGATGCAGAGGAACCCTCCCGTGAAGGCACATTAGCCCGATTTCTGAAGGTGGACTATCTACGTGATCTAATACTCTTGGCAGCCTGGATCGCCATAGTGATCGTCTTTTCTGTGCTGTCCCCCTACTTTCTGACGACAAGAAACTTCATGAACATCGGCCTGGCCATCACCGTGTATGGTATCGCGGCCATCGGGTCCACTATGGTGCTCATTTCGGGCGGGATAGACCTGACGGTTGGCTCCGTAATTGGCCTGGCTAGCATTGCCATAGGCGCTATGCTTACGATGGGAATGCCTCTCGGGCCCGCCGTGCTGGGCGCGCTTCTGGTGGGCGCCCTGGTGGGTCTCATCAACGGTGTGCTAATCGTGCAGGCCCGCATCAACCCCCTGATTGCAACGCTGGGTATGATGTCTATCATCCGTGGCTTCGCCTTTGTCTACTCCGGCGGGGTTTCCCACGCCATTGTGTCTGAAAGTTTCGGCTTCCTGGGGCGCGGGCGCGTGGCTGGAATACCTCTGCCGATTCTTGTGATGCTGTCGCTCTATGTAGTTGCCTGGGCCATCATGAAGTACACCGACTTTGGACACTACGTGTATTCCATAGGCGACAATGCTCTCAGTTGCCGGCTGGCCGGGGTCAGTGTCAAAAAATGGCGCTACATTGTGTATATCGTGGGAGCCGTAACTGCTTCCCTGGCCGGCCTGTTCCTCGCTTCAATGATGCAGGCTGCTCTGCCACAGGCTGGCACTGGCTACGAGCTGAACGTCATCGCGGCCGTTATCCTGGGCGGCACCAGTCTAAGTGGGGGCGTGGGCAACTTGCTTGGCACCTTATTGGGCGTGGTGATTATGGGCACGCTGGACAATGGGTTTACACTGCTCAACGTGCCAGCTTTCTACCAATTGATTGCCAAGGGCGCGGTGCTGATCCTGGCCGTATTCATCGATCAGTTGAGAACCGGTGGCTACGAGTAGTTCTTCATCTCCTGTTGCCAGGTGAACGGACTTAGGTAGTTTGCTCAGAAGGGCATCGGTCAATCCATCCAAAGGAGATATTGCTATGAAGATTGAGTCGTTCGAGACGTCCAAGACTACAGAATTTGGGGACCTGCTATCTCAAAGAAAGAAGGACAAGGAACTGAAGGTCGGTCTTTTAGCGGGCGCCTATTTCGAGTACTACCGTATGTGGGGTGATGCCTATGAGCAGCAGATTCGCGATGACATGGACGTAGTCGCCGAGAATCTGAGGAAGCGGTTCAAGCACGTTGTTTACCCCGGCCTGGCCGATACTATGGACAAGTTTGCCAGGGCGGGCGATATCTTCCTGGAAGAAGAAGTGGACGTCGTGGTGTTGTGCCAGGGAACCTATTGCCCCGATTACATGCCTCTGGAGACACTAGGCCGCATGAAGGATGTTCCTCTGATCCTGTTCTCAACTCAGACCGAACCGAACGTCGATCCCGATATGGACTACCCGCAGATCATCAGGGACAGCGCCATCATCGGACTCACTCAATTGAGTGGTGCCCTAAGGAAGATGGAATGGTTTAATACATACAGGCCGGTGGTCGGTTGGCTGGAGGATCAGGAGGCATACGACCAGGTCGAGAGATATGCCAAGACGGCGATGGCCTACAAAAACTTGCAGAATAAGAACATCGGGGTGGTCGGGCACGTCTTTAGGGGGATGTACGATTTTGAGCACGACAAGACCAAAGTAAAAGGGAAACTGGGACCGAATTGTGTCAACATTCAGGTCAGTCACCTGGTAGACATATGGGAAGAGGTGGCTGAGAACGATATCTTGGGCCTGGTGGATGAGGTTAAGGGGCGCTTCAAGATACGGGATCTGGAAGAGGAAGACCTCTACAAAGCTGCCAAATTGGCCATCGCGATGAGAACTCTAGTCGAGCGGTTCAATCTGGACGCCCTGTGTTATCTTGGTCAGCACCACGTGGAGCAGAAGACCCAGACAACGGCTTACCTGGGCAGCGCGCTGCTCCAGGAAAACGACATCATGACCATCAGCGAGGGTGACGTACACGGCGTCACCATGATGCTTATTATGCACCTGCTGACGGGGGTGGCCCCCTTCTTCGGCGAATGGGGGGGCTTTGACTATGAAAGAAATGCACTCATGATAGAGATGCACGGCTTTGCCGATCCCCGAATCGCCAAAGACCCGAATAATATTTGGGTCACCTCCTCTCCGGAAAACTGGGGGTACACGGGCAAGGGGTTCTCATTTGAGTTTACCGGCCGGCCCGGCCCGGCGACGATCGGCCACTTCATCGACGACCAGGAAGGCTACCGGATGATCATCTCGAAGGGTGAAATACTGGATCTACCCTCACTAAGGATCAGAGAGGTGAATCTCAGGATCAAGGTAGATAAGCCGGTCAAGGAGTACCTGGTGGAATTGTTGAACCACGGCTTCTCTCACCACACGATTGTCGGCTATGGTGATCTTACCGAGGAGCTTTCCTACATAGCTGACCTGATGGGCATCAAGAAAGTGTTCCTCTAGCGCATCTGGTCGTAATCAACTCGTTAGGTAGGAGCGGACCTTTGCACAACACGCGGATGAAGTCTGCCCCACTGGATATTCTTTCAAACGAAGAATGTGATCGTATCCATGGGACAACGGTTGATATACTCCGGCAGATTGGTGTCCACGTCCCCCACGCCGAAGCCCGCTCTATCCTGGCCGACGCGGGAGCCCGGGTGGGACCAGACGACAGAGTTTACATCCCGGAAGACGTACTTCTCAAGGCAATCGAGAGTGCACCTCTCCCCTCTCAAGAGAGCAGGTGGCTGAGATAGAGAAGATCGCTGAGGCTTACAGCAACGAATGATGAAGCACGAATAGCCTGGGGCTGACATCGCCTCCAGAACATATTTACGAGGAGCAAAAATATGGCAAAGCTTGATTCTACGACGCGGGTCCTGAACACTTTCGAAGGGAAGCCACTGGACCGCCTACCGGTATTCGACATCATCCATAATGTGGAGTTCGTAGAGCAGGTGACCGGGGAAAAAGTCACAGCAGACAACGCAGAGGATGTGACCTGCCAAGCTGTGAGACAAAACCTCGATCTGGTGAGGCATTTTTGCATCCCGGCGGACCTGGAGCCGCGATACGAGGTCGATGAAGATGGCTTTCAGTATCGGGTTGAGTGGTGGACCAAGGAGATAAAACGTCGCCCCATCTCATCGATGGAAGATGCCGTAGAACTCATGAAGAAAGACATAGAAGCGATCTACACCTGTCTCGAGCAAGGCAAGTTCTGCCACCAGGCTAAAGAACACCTTCAGCTCTTTGGGGAGTGGTACGATTATCCCGAGGAGGTAAATGATCACTTTGAACGGATTGTCAAGAAGCTAGGGGACACGATGATGATCGCTCCCGAGACGGTACCGGGGCTTTACACGGCCACTAATCGGTACGGCTTCGACTGGTTCGTGTATTTGTACTATGACTACCCGGAGTTGACACTGCAATACTACGACGCCTTGATCGACCACGAACTGTTCAGAATCGACAGCTTCGCGCCGACTAATCTATCGAAGGTGGCCCTGATCTCAGAGGCGCTGGCTTTTAACACCGGGCTTATGTGGCCACCCGAGTTCATCCGTACCGTCGTCTACCCGCGGGTGAAGAAGTGCATCGATAGGTGGAAGAAGTATGGCTACTACGTCATCCTTCACAGCGACGGCAACAAGTGGACGCTTATCCAAGATCTGATAGATATGGGGGCAGACTCCATTAATCCGTGTGAACCCCTGGCCACAATGGAGGTCAAGAGGTTCAGGGATGAATATCCGGATACCGTCATTGGTTCCATGGTCGATTGTCAGTATTCGCTGGCCTTTGGGACGCCGGAGGAAATCAGGAGTGAGACGATAAAGGCTATAGAAGATTCCGGTGGGGCTAGAACGCTGATCGGCTCAACCTCTGAGATTCATCACGCCATTCCTGTAGAGAACGCCCTTGCTATGTATGAGACTGCCCGAAACTACTGGCTATGATAGCCTGAGAAATCCTCATCGTTCCAGGGATACCACACCTTTGACTGGCGTACGCACCACTTGCACAACTTCATGAAAGGAGCTGTTTACATGAGTAGCCTGGACGATCTGTACACGGCGGTTCTGGAAGGAAGACGGAACCAGAGTGTAGAGCTAGTGCAAAAAGCTCTCGATGAAGGAGTTACCCCGATGGTCATCGTCGAGCAGACGCTGCGACCAGCTATGAGCGAGGTGGGGGCGCGCTTCTCCGCCGGAGAGTTTTTCTTGCCAGATTTGATCCTGTCCGCCGAAGCGATGAAGAACGCCACAACTGTTCTGCGGCCGCTGATGGGACAGGGCGGGGAAGAGAGTAAGCAAGAGACGGTTGTGATCGGCACTGTTCAGGGAGATGTGCACGATATCGGCAAGAACTTGGTGGCCGCCACCCTGGAGGGTACCGGCTATCGCGTGGTGGATCTGGGAGTTGACGTCGCGGTGGAGAGGTTTGTCGAGGCGGTACAAACCTATGACCCGGCAGTGGTGGGCTTTTCGGCATTGCTCAGCACTACTATGGTCAACATCCCCCAAACCATCCAGGCGTTGGAAGAGGCCGGCTTGCGCCAGGGACGGTTGATAGCCGTCGGGGGGGCACCCATCACGCAGCGCAACGCCGACGAATGGCGTGTTGACATCTATGCCCCTGACGCGGGTACGGCGGCACGCGTTATTACCGAGAAGTTGGCAGCCGGGCAATCACCCAACTTGGGCGCACCGGTGATGGTTGGCAGCACAAAGCCCGAAGAGAGAAAAGACGTCTCTATAGAACTCGAACCCTATTTGGGCGAACCAGACGTCGAACGCTTCAAGGCGGCCTTGAGAGGGGAGACGGTAGACCGCGTCCCCAACTTTGAAAGTCTGGTGGATGACGAGCACGTGACCAAACTCCTGGGACGCTACGCCGGGAATACACTGGCCATTGGCGGTGATCCGGCCAAAGGCGCAGAGGAAGCAACCGGACGCCCCATGCATGCCAAAGACTATCTGGAATTCGCCACCTTGGTTGGGCAGGACGTAATAATGCTGGAGGCCATCTGGACGCCGTTCAAGAAACGCCTGCCAGATGGCACGTTGGCACCAGCCATGGACCGGAGCGTCAAGTCGCGCCTTGACTGGGAAGCACTAGTGATGCCAGGCGAATCTGACATCGAGGACAGGGTGCGGTACGTCCGAGAATATAAGAAGGCAGCCGAGGGTACCTGCATCGGGGTGGTTATGTTGGCTGGCGCTATTTTCCAGACGCTGTATGAATTTGTGATCGGTTTGACAGACGCTATGATGATGTGTTATGAGCAAAGGGACCTGATGGAGGAGATGCTGGACGTCAGCGCAGATCACTATGCAAAGCTAGTCGAGGCGGCGGTGGCCGAAGGGCTTGACGTCTTCTTCCTGGCCGACGATTTCGCTTGGAAGGAAGGGCTATTCATCCCTCCCAAAATCTTCAAAGAGCTATGGGTTCCACGTGCAGAGCGCATCATCGCGCCGGCCTTGAATGCAGGCATACCAACCATGTTCCACAGCGATGGCAAGGTTGACGACGCAATGGAATGGTTGATTGACATGGGTTTTGATGGTTTCAACCCCATGGATCCCTATGGCGTCGACTATCGGGATTATAAGAAGCGTTACGGTGATCGGATTACCTTGATAGGCAACATAGATGTCGAATATCCACTTGTGCACGGCACGCCAGAAGAGGTAGAAAAAGACGTGATTGCTCATATGGACGTCTTGAAACCCGGCGGGCGCTACATCGCAGGATCAAGTCACAGCGTCACTAACTTCGTCCCGCACGAGAATTACATTGCCATGCTGAATGCTTTCCACCGTTATGGTGTATATTAAACAGGTGCGAAGCAGGAGCAGGTGCAACGCACTTTTAAGCAAGTGCGTTGCACCTGCCTCAAATTAAAAAGGTGAGCCGTTATGAAACGAGTCGGTTTCTTCATGAAAGTCAGGGAAGATAAATTGGAAGAGTACAAAGAGCATCATAAAAGAGTCTGGCCCGAGCTGCTGGAGGCCCACCGGCGAACTGGCTGGCACAACTATTCACTCTTTATGCGCGAAGATGGGTTGGTGTTCGGCTATTTCGAAACACCAGAGAGCTATCAGGCAGCCGTGGATGCAATTGAGCAAGAAGAAATCAACACCAAGTGGGACGAGTTCATGGAACCCTACCTTGAAGCAATCAACACCGCAACAGGCGAAATCATGATGGAACTCGAAGAGGTATTCCATCTCGATTGACGATTTTTGCCGAAAAGGAGGTAGCCATATGTCAACCATCCAGCACGACGCCCCGAAATATCATATCCAGCCTTACTATATGAACGGCCTGAACTGGAGGCTAGTTCCAGACGATCCCGACCGTGACAACATAGTTATCGTGACCGGATTTACGCCTCCTTGGTGGACTGAAGAGTACGGCATTACGTTTCGCAGCGACTTCCATCTTGACCTGGCGGTGCACCGCGCCACTCTGGTACGCATGGAGTCCATATTGCAGGAGCGATTTGGCGACCTGCCCAACTTTTTTTGCGGCGATGACTATGCCAATGCCGATCCGATGGAGCGGCGCTACGGCGATGCGCTGATCCCAGCTCTGTTTGACGCCCAGGTCTCCTTTGACGAAGCCAGCGGCCATCCCTTCGCATTCAGCCTGGAATTGACCCCACAACAGGTGGAGCGACTTGAGGTTCCCGACATCGCGCACCATCCTGTCACGCAGCTCCTGCTTCATCCCCACGAGAACAACGGGTGGCGTCCTGCCGGAGAATTGGGCTTTGAGGGTGTGATCAACATCGCCTTCAACCTGCGCGGCCAGGATCTTTTCCTGGATATGATCGACTCTCCGGAAAGAACCCACCATCTGTGCGATGTGGTCTGGCAGACGATCAACGACTTTGTGCATCTAGTACGTGCGTGGCAGGACCCGGCCGGCATACGGCCTACCTACTTTGTCAATTGCGACTGCGTGGTCAACATGGTTTCGGGCGAAATGTACCACCAGCAGTTGCTGGAGTTCGACAGGCGTTTCTACGACAGCTTTGACCTGTATGGAATCCATACCTGCAACTGGACCATCGACCCATATTTAGACTCGCTGGTTGAAATGCCCAAACTGGCTTACCTGGATATGGGCCCAGGCACAGACATCGACCGAGTGCACAAACTCTTTCCCGACTTATGCCCCTCGGTGTTTGTCCATCCGCAGTGGCTGCGAGAGGTATCGGAGCAAGAAATCGCCCGCGAGATTATGGAACTCGGCAAACGCATCGGCCGAGGGTATATCCTGTTCTCGGACTTGGAGATCGGCACCCGCGACAGCCAGATTCGCGCCGCCTACGAAGCCGCCGCCAGACTGTAATCTTAGTCGGTCGTTGCCACATCGCCCCCAGAATCCGCCGCGTGCGAAGACTCTCTGTCCAGTGAAGTGCGCAAAGACCATTCCCCAAACAACGACCACATCAGCTTATCCACAAGCAGCGACACCCGCTCAAGCCAACGCCCGCGTCCATCGCCACCCCCTACGCCTTTGCTGACCTAACCTGTACGGCGGACATCGACCGCTTTGAATTTGTGCTGCTGGTAGGGCGGCGGGATGGCTCGCTGGTAACGGAAGCGGTCAGGCCCGCGCCGGCGGACGATGTGTTTTGAAAATACCCTGATTCCGCAAGACAGTGTAAAATTGGGCCCAGCACTCGGTGTCTACCTACACAACAGGTTGAGGTAAAAAAATGACAACTCGCCAGTATGCCGCGGATGGATACCCAATGCGATCATACTTGAACTCCAAGAAGGTCGGCGTAGAGGCTATGATGTTCCCGATACGGGTAACTATGGTCAAGCTCGAAGTTGTTGAGCCACGCGCCGTGCCATTCGAGTGGCTAACTCTGGACTTGGGAGCGGGAGAGTTGGTAGCGATGACGAGTCTTGGCTTTGGCTGCTGAGAGCCCGAACTGGCAGGAATTCCTGCCAGTGGACCAAATCAGATACAGATAATGAGGCCGTGCCGCTCCGTGCAATTGGTCGCCAGGTAGGGAGAGGGCGCGGCCTTAGATATCTGGCTGATTGGCCGGTCGGGCGATGCTCTAGCCCGATGGCGAGCCGTGACGACTGGCTCCGTCGGACGCTCAATACTGAGTCTGTTAGGGTGGTTTTGCGGAGTTTCATCACCGGAAGAGACACAAAGGAGAACCCAATGAAACAACTATGCGTGACAACTGCTATGGGCAAACGCTTGATCGGTGTGGCCATGGCCCAGCACCCTACCATCCAGAAGGTGCTGAGCAAGGGAATATTGGTCATCATCGCCGGCACGACCAACGGCTACGTAGCCGAAGAGATTCTCAGGTCGTCGGGGGGAGCCGAAGGATTCTCGCGAAAAGGCTTCCGGCGTGGTATGACGATAGCACCGGGGACGAAGCTGGGAAAGACCGATTTTCCAGGAGATGTGGTCATCGCCGACGGCGAGTGGCGCCCGGGCCAGACCATCTTTGACGTGGTGGATAGTCTTGAGACTGGCGATGTGGTGTTGAAGGGAGCCAACGCTTTTGACGCAAAGGGTCATGCGGCTGTGCAGATTGGCCATCCTCAGGGAGGGACGATTCTGGCAGCGCTCGCGGCGGTGGTTGGGAGGCGGGTACAATTGATGGTACCGGTGGGCCTGGAAAAGCGGGTGTTTGAGGACGTAAATCTGCTGGCCGGACGCTGCAACGCGCCGGATGCCGAAGGCCCACGTCTGCTGCCCATACCAGGCAGCATCTTCACCGAACTGGATGCCATCAGCCTGATGACCGGGGCCGAGGCACACCTCATTGCGGCGGGTGGGATTTATGGTGCCGAAGGGGCTGCCTGGCTGGGGGTGACCGGCCCACAAGAGCAGATTGAAGCCGCGGCCGACCTGATCAAGTCAGTCTCTAACGAACTGCCTTGCCAAGTATAACAACAAGGATCACCCATGTCACAGAAATCGATCATCATAATCGGCGGAGGAATCGCCGGGCTGGCTGCTGGCTGTTACGGCCAGATGAACGGCTACCGAACCCAGATCTTTGAGATGCACTTCCTGCCCGGCGGCCTGTGCACCGCCTGGGAACGCGGGCCATACGTCTTCGACGGCTGTATCCATTACTTGTTTGGCTCAGGGCCGGACCAGCCCTTCCACCAGTTGTGGGAGGAATTGGGCGCCGTTCAGGGCCGAGAGTTCATCGATCACGAAGAGCTTATGCGCATCGTCGACCCCACAGGCCGAACCCTGATCGTCTATTCCGATCCAGCTCGCCTGGAAGCCCATATGAAGCAGCTCTCCCCTGCCGACGGCCAGCTCATACGAGCCATGTGCCGGGGCATCCGCAAATTCACCCGCTTCGATATGACGCTCATGTACCAAAAACCCAAGTCGCTGATGACACCCGGCGATTGGGGCAAGTTGGGCCGCCGCATGTTGCCCTTTGCCGGACCGCTGGCCAGATGGGGCAACCTGTCAGCTCAGGAATTCGCCGCGCGTTTCAAGGATCCCTTCCTACGCCGTGCCATCCCCCACATGTTCGCCTGGCCCGACATCCCGGTGATGGTCGGGCTGTCGCTGCTGGCCTATATGCACAACGGCAACGCCGGCTTCCCGGCCGGGGCCTCGCTGGAGTTCGCGCGCGCCATCGAGCGCCGTTATCTTGAATTGGGCGGCCAGATCCATTACAAGGCACAAGTCGAGAAGATCCTGACCGCGGATGACCCCGGCGGCGGCAAGCGGGCGATGGGTGTGCGCCTGTACGATGACTCGATTCACCACGCCGACTACGTCATCTCGGCTGCCGATGGGCGCGGCACCATCTTTGACTTGCTGCGTGGCGAGTACCTTGACCGCAAGATCAAAAGCTTGTATGACGGCCACCTGCCCATTCACTCCCAGGTGCAAGTTTCACTGGGTGTTAAGCGCGACCTGTCGGCCGACCCGCATTGGACCACCTATTTGCTGGACGAACCCATCACCATCGCTGGCGACGACCGCTACGAGATCAGCATCAAGCACTACTGCTTCGATCCCAGCTTGGCCCCGCCCGGCCACTCGACCCTCATCGCCATGCTGACGACCCACTACGGCTACTGGCAGCGCATCTACGGACGCAAACTGTACGATGCCGAGCAGACGCAAGTATCGGACATCATCATCGACCACCTGGAGACGCTTTACCCCGGCCTGCGGCCCGACATAGAAGTCGTGGACGAGGCCACCCCACTCAGCTACGAGCGCTACACCGGCAACTGGCTAGGCTCCAGTTGTGGCTGGCTGCTCACCAAGGAGACCATGCCGATGATGCTCCAGGGTATGCGCAAGACCCTGCCGGGACTGCGCAACTTCTACATGGCTGGCCAATGGGTCGAGCCAGGAGGCAGCGTGCCAGTGGTGGCTATGTCAGGTCGCAACGCCATCCAGGTGCTGTGCCAGCAGGACGGACGGCCCTTCGTGACCACTACCCCATGACAAAGGGGGGCATCCCGGATTTCGGGAGCACAGGGGGGAGCGGGGGGATCCCCCGAAGTCTCCCCTGTCTGTCCTAGAATCTAGCACAGACCCCGATAAAGCATCGGTTAGAAATTGGTTAGAAAACGTGGTATAATGCGTCTAAGGAGCGCCCCAACACTTGGAGGGTGGTCAGAAAGGAATTAGTTATGTCAAGTTTAGACTTTGACCGCATCACGTTTGACCCAGATGTTATGGAGGGGCGCGCCTGCATCCGAGACATGCGCGTCACCGTGTCTCTGATTGTTAATTTGGTTGCCACCGGGATGAGCACTGATGAAATAACCGAAGCCTATCCACACCTGGAGCGGGACGACATTCGCCAGGCGCTGCAATACGCTGCCTGGCTGGCCGATAAACCTGTCCGTGTACACGAACCGGAAACATCATAAGCTTCTTCCTGACCGGTATAGGTATCTCCCCGAACACAATGACCCTTACACGAGGTCTTGGGCGCGATGCATCATTTGAATGCCCAAGGCTTTAATCGTTTAGGAGTCCAGCCATTTAATTCATGAACATTTACCAAGAATTGGGAGTAGAGACGATCATCAACGCCGCTGGTTCGATGACCGATCTCGGTGGCTCAATCATGGATCCAGAAACAACCAACGCTATGATTGCCGCCAGCCGTTATTTTGTAGACATCCCTGAGCTCCACCAGGCAGCAGGACGGCGCATTGCTGAGCTGGTTGGAGTCGAGGCAGTTCACGTTTGTCTTTGTGCTTCGGCGGGGATCACGCTTATGGCTGCCGCCTGCATGACCGGCACAGATCCAATCAAGGCGTCTCGATTGCCGGATACGTCCGGCATGAAAAACAGGTTTGTCGTGCACCAGGCACACCGCAATCCATTTGATCACGCAGTGCACATTGCTGGCGGCGAGTTTTCAGAAATCTCCTCAGACCTGGGTGAGCTAAAAGCAGCCTTGACTGATGAAGTAGCCGCCGTCTACTATACTTATGCCTGGTTTTGCGTGGGTGAAGCGCTACCTCTGAAGCAAGTGACTCAAGTGGCTCATCGCGTTGGTGTACCAGTGATCGTGGATGCAGCAGCTCAGGTGCCGCCGGTAGAGAACTTGTCCCAATTCATAGAGAACGGTGCTGACCTGGTTGCATTCAGTGGAGGAAAAGCGATTCAAGGGCCACAATCGAGTGGTCTTATACTGGGACGGAAAGACCTGGTTGACGCATGCACCATAAATGATAGTCCCAATGTAGCAAGCATAGGGCGTGGGATGAAGGCTGCCAAAGAGGAGATAGTTGGGCTGGTCAAGGCCATCGAGTTATATGTCCAAAAAGATCACGCTGCCGAAATGAGGATTTGGGAAGAACGGGTATCGCACATCATTAGTGTCCTGTCAGAGATTGACGGGATCACACTTCGGAGGGAACTACCTCCTGGGATTGGCTCTCTCATTCCATTTGTTTCGGTGACATGGGATGAGAAGATGCTTGGTGTAACCTTGCAGGAAGTAGTGAGGCAACTTCGTGAAGGTGTACCTCGCATTGCTATAAAACTGGTAGATGAACAGACTCCTGGCGTGAAACACCCCCAGCTATGGATTCGTGTCCATACTCTGCAAGAAGGAGAAGAAACCGTTGTAGCCCGGCGCATAAAGGAATTACTGTCAGAAAGGAGACTCCCTTGAACATCGTTCTGGAAGTATGTATCGATTCGGTCGAGGCTGCCATCGCCGCCCAGCAAGGCGGCGCACATCGCGTTGAGCTATGCGCCAACCTGCTGGAGGGTGGAACCACGCCCAGCGCGGGGACCATCCAGCTCGCCCGGCGCAGCGTGGACATCGACGTAAACGTCATCATCAGGCCGCGCGGGGGCGATTTCTGCTACACCCCCATTGAGTTTGAGGTCATGAAACTCGACATCGAAACCGCAAAGGCGGCAGGTGCCAATGGGGTGGTAATCGGTATTCTCCACGAGGATGGCACCGTGGACGCAGAACGCACCCGGCAACTGGTGGCGCTGGCCCGGCCCTTGAGCGTAACCTTCCATCGCGCCTTCGATATGACGCGCGATCCGTATGAAGCGCTTGAGACGCTAATCGAGCTGGGAGTGGACCGGGTGCTCACCACCGGACAGGAGAGCTCGGTGCTCGAAGGGCTGGACGTCATCACCAAGCTGGTGGAAAAAGCGGGTGAACGGATCATCATTATGCCCGGTGGTGGAATCACCGAACGCAACCTCAAGAAGATCGTCGAAACCAGTGACGTGGCAGAAGTGCACTTCCTCGCCCCGGCCACCCACGAAAGCCCTATGACCTACCACAACCCGAATTGTTTCATGGGCGGCGAGCTGCGCCCGCCCGAGTTCAGCCTGACCGTGACCGACCCGGAACTTGTCAAGACCTTCGTGCAAGCCGCTCAGCAGTAATGAGAGAAAATCGACATGTCTTTCGAACCCGATGCCGAGATCATCATCCACGCGCTGAGCGACTTCTACCAACGATCTATATCCGGTCAGGGGCCGGTCATCCAGCAACCCCCCATGAGTGAGCTGATCGCCGACATGGAGCTGGCCTCGCTGGTCAAAGAAGGTGGCTTGTCGGGAGAGAAGCTGGCCCGGTTCATAGACAGCTACCTGTCGGCGATCACGCGTATCTACCATCCTGCCAACATCGCCCACCAGCAGGCAGTTCCCCACTATCTGGCGGCGCTGGCTGGCCTGGTCGATAACTTTGTGAGCAGCGACGGCTCGATCTACGAGCTCGGTCCGGCCTCGGTTAGCATCGAGTACTTCCTCATCAACTGGCTCCTGGGCAAAGTGGGCTGGAAGCCTGCCCCTCTCAAACCCCAGCCGGTGGCGGAGGGAAGCCACGGGGGCGGCATCCTGACCCACGGCGGGTCGATCGCCAACCTGACAGCCCTGATCGCGGCCCGTACCCAGGTTGCGCCAGGCGTCTGGGGGGAAGGCAACCCGGGGGATCTGGCGCTGCTTGCCCCGGCCGGGGCTCACTACTCCATAGCACGGTCGGCCGGCATTATGGGCCTGGGGCAAGGGGCCGTCTATCACTTAGAGACTGACGAGCGGGGTCTGGTGGTTCCAGACCGGCTGCCGGCCGCTTATGCACAGGTCGAGGCTGACGGCAAACGAGTCGTGGCGCTGGTCGCCAACGCGGGAACGACGGCTGCCGGCCTGTACGATCCTCTGCAGGAAATCGGCGTTTTCTGCCGCGAGCGCAACCTATGGTTCCACATCGATGGCGCCCACGGTGGCCCGGCCCTCCTAACCAACAAGTATCGGAGCCTGATGCGAGGGGTCGAACTGGCAGATTCGCTGGCTATGAATATGCACAAGCTTATGCGAGTGACGGCCGTCTGCACCGCGCTGCTGGTACGAGATGCCCGAACGCTTGACGAGGCCTTCACCCAGGAAGCCGACTATCTCTTCCACGACAAAGAGCAACCTGGTTATGATTTCCTGCACCGCACGATCGAATGCACCAAACCGGTCTTGGGATTAAAATTCCTTATGGTCCTGGGGGCCATGGGAGAAGCGGGCATGGCCGAGACCATCGAGCGACAATTCGACCTCACCGCCGAGGTCTATGCTTATCTCCAAAGCCTGCCCGACTTTGAATGTCCCGTAGCGCCGCAATCCAATATCCTGTGCTTCCGTGTGAAGGGCGCCGATGACGGGCAATTGACGCTGAGAGACAGGCTGCTGGCGCGGGGCGATTATTATGTATCCAGCGCTTCGCTGAACGGCCAGCGTTACCTGCGTTTGACCCTGACCAATCCGGCAACCAGCCTGAACGAAATCAAGGGATTGGTAGACGAGTTACGAGAGCTGGTAGTGGCTCTGAGACAATGATTCAACTGATCCGAGTAACCTCAATTCAAGGACCCAACGCCGATTTCATCTGTCAAGGGATCAGCCAGTATTTGTCGGCCCGGCTGGGCATCAAGACAGAGTTCATCAACGACATCCCCTGGCCGGAACGGGAGGCGCTGCTCGACGCGGGTGACATCCAGGTGGGCTGGATATGTGGCTTACCCTACGTCTGGAAAGCGGACCAGGCGCAGCCAACCATTGAATTGGCCGCCGCGCCGGTGATGCGAGACGCTCGCTATCAGAGTCGCCCCATCTACTTCTCGGACGTGGTCGTGCATCGCGACAGCCGGTACACCACCTTTGCCGACCTGCGCGGCGCCTCCTGGGCCTACAACGAGCCCCATTCCCAGTCGGGCTACAACGTGACCCGTTATCACCTGGCCAGGCTGGGGGAAACCCATAGCTACTTCGGGAGGGTGGTCGAGGCTGGCTCGCATCTCAGGGCGCTGGAGATGGTCTTGGAGCGCCACGTCGATGCCTCGGCCATCGACAGCACCGTGCTCGAGTTGGAGCTGGCCGCGCGCCCGGCGTTGCAAGAGAATTTTCGCATCATAGACGTCCTAGGCCCCAGCCCCATCCC
>Ga0180438_10006050_pt1 | contig 16554 bp, 18 predicted proteins | sample SS_ome_12_FD_132455 | JGI IMG/M metagenome (GOLD analysis project Ga0180438, IMG submission 132455) | Hypersaline lake sediment archaeal communities from the Salton Sea, California, USA - SS_3_D_2 metaG | ecosystem: Environmental > Aquatic > Non-marine Saline and Alkaline > Hypersaline >...
AGTCCGAGTGCTTCAGCGATGATCTCAGTTATATCCATCATTTTGATATTTGCTTCTGCTTTTTTGATTCCTTCGTTAATATTGTCGTAACAAGCAGGACATCCACTTACGATTACTTCTGCACCTATTGATTTTGCCTGCTCTACCCTCTTTAGGGCCAGTTCCATGCCTAGACCGGCGTCAACACCTTTTACGCCACCACCGCCACCGCAACATCGTGCATCTTCTCTTGTAGCTGGCAATTCCTTGTACATTATGCCGGGAATAGCCTGTATTAACTTTCGTGGGTTGTCATATTGCAATTCATGTCGTCCAAGTTCACAGGGATCATGCCACGTTACAACTTTATTAATACTGTTGCCATTGTTTAGTTGAAGTTTTCCTCGATCTAACAGGTCTGCAAGAAACTCATTTGCATGAACTACTTCAAAGGGTGGTTTGATTCCTCCAACATCTTCATAAAGGTGCTTAAACACTCTATAACAGCCAGCGCATGTAGCTACTACTTTTTCTACGCCTAGATTATTGAACGCTGAAATATGATGTTCAGCTAGTTCTTTAATCATCTCGCGGCCGCCAGCCAGATAGTATGGAGAACCACAGCACCATTCGTCTTCGCCCAAGAGAGTGAAGTCCAGACCTAAATGATCCATTGTCTTTACCAATGATAGTGGTATTTGTGATAAGCGACCCATGAATGAGCCAAGGCAGCCTACAAAATATCCAATCTTTGCGTCTGTGTTGGTCCTGTCCTCAACGACCTCTTCGGCATCGGCATCCATCATAGACCAGATCGTTCGATCATCTTGTTCCATATCAAAGATATTATGACTTTCTTCCAATGCCTCTACGAGCATCATTGAAGACTCAGGAGCGAATCCTCGGTTAAACATTTCCTCGCGAGCATGCAATATAATCTCCGTACATTCAACTCCACTTGGACAAATATCTACGCAGTGATTACAAATTAAGCAAGTATATTCGCCTTGAGTCATTAGTTCGTTAGGGGAAATTTTTCCCTGAAGCATTCCTAATGCCATTCTGATTCGTCCACGGGGCCCGATGACTTCCCATCCGCGTTCCTCAAGTGTTGGACAAATTGAATTACATTTAGCACATCGCACGCATTTAAGCATTGCCTGAGCCCAATTTTCAATCTTCTCGTGCATTTTTTTTTCACCTTGTATCTTTAAATAGTCCTGACGGGTATCTTGTTCAATATAGTTTCCGGATCTTCGTTCAAGGCCATTTTTCCAGGATTCATGATGTTTTTCGGGTCTAGTGCCCATTTAATTGCTTTCATTATGTCAAGTGCGACCTCGCCGTGCTCGCGTTTCATGTATCGTGCGCGTGCTATACCGATACCGTGTTCTCCAGTTACTGTACCGCCCAAATCTAACGCTTTTAGATTTATTTCTTCGATAAGTGCCTCTAACTTTGGCCAGTCTTCAGCAACTTCTTTTCGAATCGTAATGGCGGGATGTAAGTTGCCGTCACCAACATGCCCGAACGTCACAATTGGGAAATCGTATCTTTGGCTAGCTTCACGTAAGAAAGTTAACATTTCGGGGATCTTCGAAATCGGCACAGCAAGGTCTTCACCCGCGTAAACACGCGAATAACCTTCTCGAACACGTACCGATGCTGCACCGACCAGCGACCGTGCTTCCCATAAGCGATCTATTTCCGCTTTTTCTGTTGCCTTCTTTACTTCTATTGCACCGCTATCTTTACAGATCTCTGCAATTTTGTTGATTTTGGGTTCTATTTCGAATGATGATCCTTCCACCTCGTAGAGAAGCATTGCTTCAACGTCTGGAAGCTGCATTTCTGGTTTGTATTGATTGATTGCATAAATTGATGATTTGTCTAATATTTCAACGCAACCAGGAATTATTCCCGCCTTAAAAGTGTTAATGACAGCCTTCCCAGCATTTTCAAGCACATCAAATAGTGCCATCGCTATGCCTTCTGCCTCTGGAAGTGGGATAAGTCTCAACCAAATCTTTGTGAAAACACCTAATACACCTTCACTTCCTGTAAAAAGTCCTACTAGATTTAATCCAGACGCTGTTTTTAATGCATTAGATCCCACAGTCATTATTCTTCCATCAGGAAGAACAACCTCCATTTTTAAAACATAGGCACTTGTTGTTCCGTAGTTAACGGCTTCCTTTCCAGAAGAGTCATTTCCAACCATTCCGCCTATTGTGGCTGCGTAGGAACTCGCTGGACCTGGTACTAAGAATCCATGTGGTTTTAAGAACTCGTTGAGTTTATCATTCACTATTCCAGGCTCTACACAAACCTGTAAGTTATCCACATCAAGTTCTAAAACATGATTCATGCCTGTTAAATCGAGTAGTATTCCACCATAAACAGCTATTATTCCACCTGAACAACCAGTTCTGGCGCCTGCAGGTATTACAGGAATTTCGTTTTCATAGCAGTATCTAACTATCTTTGAAATTTGTTCCGTTGAACTTGGTCTTACAACTACATCTGGTGTTTTCTCAAAACGTGACGCATCCGTTGCAAAGGCGAGTAGCATTACTGGATCCATAGAAAAACTTTCTTTTCCTACAGTTGCAGTTAAAAATTCATTTAATTTCTCTTTATCGATCGACTTTCTCTCCATAATTCTCACCAATCTTTTGGAAACATTCAAAAAGTCTAGACCCTATAGAAAAGGTCTATTCTCCTAATTTGTCTTTATCTATAATGTTAGTCCTCTAAATGAACTATTATCGTTTTTTACAGGATTTTTTGAACTTTTAAAGTTTTTTACATTGACACACTTTGTCTCGTAGTATACATTTCCCTTATTAAAAATTTTGTTGCCGAGAGAAAAATGATGATGTACTTGCTGAAACATGATTCGGTTAGTAGTACTGAGTAGTTACGTAATATGACAAAAGTGCGAGATAGTGTGAGCAATTCCTAAAATTGCGGGGTTTATTAATGAACTGTACTCTAAAGTATACAGGAGCAGTCAATCACCAAGCTACAGACTGTGAAATTCAGACGCACTCCCGATTCCTGTGATGTGTAAACCCTAAACAAGGAACATGCATTCTCGGAGCAAATTTTATGCAGGTGAAGAAGGGAATCTGACTGCGGATTTATCCGAATAAAGAACAGAGCATATTGCTCAATAAAACACTCGGTTGCTGTCGATTCCTTTATAATAAGATGTTAGAAGAACATATCAAGGTGTATGCTCAAACAAGACGATAAAGACGCCCTCTACAGTTATAAGTACAAAAATGAGAAATACTACAAGCAAGAGTACCCGTTTCTTAAAGAAGTGGATTCTAAGGCACTGCAAACTGCGAACCGCCACCTTTTTGCAACCTACCGGAATTTTTTTGAAGCACTTAAAACGAGCAGGGAAGTGGGCTTTCCCAGATTTAAATCCAAGAAATGCTACCCGCAAACCTACACCACATACAATATCAACAACAGCATACGGATTGACCACCAGCGAAGGAAAATTCGTATTCCGAAGGTTGGTTGGGTCAATTACAGAGATGACCGCACGATCAGTAATTCAATTAAACACATAACCATCAGTAAGACTGCCACCCACAAGTATTTTGTGTCGGTGAAGGTGGTGTGCGATGTTAAAATACCACCTAAGAGGGTGGTACTCAATATCAGGGATATAGCAGGGTTTGATATGTCGGCAACGCACTTCCTTATCGGCGAACATAATAAGTACGAAAACCCCAGATTTTATAGGGAAGAGGAGAAACGCCTTAAGAAACGCCACAGGGAATTATCGCGCAAGAAAGAGGGTTCACAGAATCGTAAGAAGGCACGGCTCAAACTAGCAGGGATTTATGAGAAGATTAATAATCGAAAGCATGATTGGCTTCACAAGACAACCCATTACTTGAGCGAGCGACACGATGCTGTTATCCTAGAAGATCTAAACATCAAGGGGATGCAACAATTCAACTCAGGTCTTAGTAAGTCTATCACGCTGGACTTCTCATGGTATCAGTTTCGGGCATTTTTGGACTATAAAATGTACTGGAAAGGCAAGTATTTCGTCCTGATTGATCGTTTTTTCCCGTCCAGCAAACTATGCTCGATCTGTGGTCAGATAAACAATGACCTCAAACTGAGCGATCGAGTTTGGACCTGTAAACATTGCAACACTACTCGCCAGCGAGATATCAATGCGGTGTCCAATATCACAGTCGAAGGCATTAGAATATTACAAGAAGAAATCGGAATCATGGTGATCGCAAAAATCGACGACCATGATACGTCTACCGTAGGGACTACGGGAAGTCACACCTCTGGAGAGGATGTAAGACCTTCTACCAAAACCAGGCAGTCCTCGCTGAAGGAGGAATCCATGAGCCTTTAGGCTGTGGTAGTTCAAATTGACAGGCTTAAAGATAAATTCATTATTTAATCTTTCTGCAAAGGTTAATTTTTTAGGTTTCTTGAGAAAATGTCCAGCTTTGAACCTAAAAATTTCTCTTTATCTACTATGACGGTGTATCTCTCTTTGAAAGAGAAATGGACGACGAAACTAATTATTCATTCATATCATTTATTCTCAGCAATAAAAGCTTTGAAAAAGTCACTTTCAAGAAGTTTTTTCACAAGACTACTTGAGTTTTTAACAAGTCGATTAATATCTTCTTTAGTCGCGTGATCAATATGTAAACCTGCTATGACGACAACATTTTTATCAAAATCAAAATTCTTTATTAATTCTGTTGCAACGTCCTCGGCAATAACGTTATCTTTGTGCCCTTCATCCGTCCAGATTGTATAGTTGACGTTCTTACTCTTATTAGGGCAAGCTATGACAACAGAACCAATATGTGGTTTTACCCCACCGCCAATAATAACTGTTAAATCATCACCTGAAGTAATAGCGTGTAGATTAACTTTAAATTTGCCTTCATCGATTGTGTCGTTAAATTGATTTTTCATGAGAGATTCCTTCTAGAGAATACTCCTTAATATTATTGCTAAAGACTATTGCTTCATATGCTTTTTTTACAATTCTACGAACTCTTTGTTCATTATCTTCAAAGAAAAGAAGGTGACTTTTGCATCCAGATTTACAGTCAGATGCACCAAATCCTCTTACAATTGTTTTTCCACCTAATGATAAGAGTTCTTTGATTATGATGCATTCATATTTTCTATTTGATTCACAAAGTATTATATGGCTTATTTGAGATTCCTTTGCATTAAGAAAGTAATCAATATGCCAGTGCAGGGTTTTTATTTCAGATATGTGGCGTAGTAATCGACCTCTGAGACCCACCGCTCCTTTTCCGAGAGCAGAACCGGTATATATATAGTTTCCTTTGGGGAATTTATATATTCCCAATTTTCCAACGTTTATTTCAATTGCTTGATTCAATTGCATAATCAGTGTATATGTACCTGTTTTTCCTTGATCTATTGGAATCATAATACTCATTTTTTTGGCCATGTAACAAGCTGTGGAGTTTTTGGAAGTTCATCGCCAATATATTTTTTGATTTCATTTGGCCAATTCTCGTAATCGAAACCATGCCTTATAACGAAGACATATGCCCATCGTGAGGGACCTATGCCTACGCAACCTGTCCATACATCTTTTCCTGCTTTATCTTTAAAATTGAATCTTCCTGCATAGAAGTCAGTGTGAACATGATAGGATGATATTTCTAGTTCTGCTTCTGGTCTGCTAGTCGTTTCAAAAGGTAGGATTGCTGTTAGGTCATATGTCTTCACAAATTCCTCGGTTTCATCTTTTTCTGCAGCACCTGCATGCTCAAGATAAACTGCTGTGGTCTTATCAATCCGGTACTCTAAATCAAAGATTTCATCAATTAATTCAATCGACCGTTCTAGAATTTCGTCTCTTATTTCAATGGTTTTCTTTGGTGTAGACATGTACGTGAATTCTATTCGATGAAACTCGTTTAGACGTTCTAAACCTTTTAATCCTCCTCCTTCCCACCTCCATGTCGGACCATTTCTATCAAAGAACAGTATGGGATTATTTTCAAGGTCATCAACGTCTACTATTTCCTTTTGAAAGATTTCATAGAAAGGCTCACACTGGGCATAAGAGAGACCAAACATAGGTGGTCTGAGCATTTTTTGTAGCATTTCAGGATTAGTAGTACCTGTGATTTCAACATAGTCTACATATTCTTCAAAGTCTTTAGGATTCCTACTTGTCGGAGGACATACCCAAAATAGTTCATTTGGAATTGCTAGATGTCCTTTTTTTCTTTCAACCTCTAATGGAATTAATCGTGGAAAAATAGTCTCAACAAATCCCATCGGTTTAATAACTTTATCAATTACCAGTTGTTCAATAGCGCGGATAAGTGCTGTAAAGGGAGGCATAATCGTCCAGACGCCGGCACCTGGGAACTCTTTTACCCATCCTCTTCCTACGGCTTCTTCAGTAGGATCCATCTTAATTCTATACTTGTCTAATTTTTTTTCACTTCGCCTGACAGTCTCAGAAAATGCAGCTTTACCTCCCATCTTCTGTGCTCTGACTTTTTCTTCCATTCGATTAAGCAATTTATCAATATAGTTCTTTTTTAGTGCTGTTTCATCAATATCCTTTGGATTTAAAATGATATGAGCCTGATTACCCTCAAAGTCGATTTTATCAGTAAATGGAAGAGTCATTGGCTCTAATGGCGCTTCTTCCAGTTCCATGGTGATTTCAAATCGTTGAATCTCAATATTTCTTACACCTAATTGGTAGCGCTTCCCCAAAAATGTTGTTAATTCCTTATTGAGTCGCATAATACCCGTATGTACCCTTACATATCTACCACTGTTTAGGCTTAAAAAAACACCTTCTGGCTTTATCTGATATCCTTCTATTGTTGTTCCTTCATTTTCTTTCCCTTCTGGAGTACCTTTTTTCAAGAAATCTTTATTTGCTTTATCGAAGAAATCTTTTAATAATTCTTCTGCATCAGCAGGCAGTTTTTTACTAAATTCAAAGAACACATCCGCCTCAAATCTCATTAAATACACCTAGCGAATTCATTGCTTAAACATCACTTGGACTGTATTGGTTTTTATTTTTAAATTCTATTTTCGATGAAAAACTTTGGTAGAAAAAAAGAATCTCTCTCAAACAGGTAAATTTCAAGTCTTTAGTGAATAGTAGAATGGAATTTGATGTATTTAATTCTTTAAGTCTAAATGATAGGAAAGTTCTCGTGATATGGTAACCTTTATCGATTATTTGGGCGATTTCAAAAACACTATATCATTTTTCTTGAAGTCATAGGGCACCCTTTTGGTTTCATGATCAAAAATTGGTGATTTTTTTACGCGCATGTGTCTCTTAAGTTCGCCATCGATTTCCTCGATCTCTAATCGCACAACTGCGTCATAGAAATGCTCAAAAGATGCTATTTCCCTATCTAGATGCATTTTAGTTCCAATAACATCGATAGTAATGCCATTTTCAACTTTCGATATCTGAGTTATTTCCTTTGAAAGCTTATACGTCTTTTCGAACCCAAAAGTCATTACAATGGTCGAAAGAGAATAGGTTGCGCTTCTGACGAGAGCTTTCCGGTTCCTACGATTCGTTTCAAAATTGTCACGATAGTCTTGCCAAACTCCATAGATAATATCCATGACCCTGTTAATGTTGGTGGGTTCACCGATCGTAATAATTGACTTAGAGAAGTCTCGAACATATTCTTCTCCCTTCGTCCAGAAATCTATCAATTTACCCATCTTAAATAATTCTTTTTGTATGATTCCGAATCCTTCAAATTTCTGAAGGATAGTTTCTGCAGAATGATCAAAACTATACAAAAAACAGACTTCTTTCTGCTGCACTCCTTCATATAACCACTTTTCAATAAACAATAGGGAACCGGTACCTGTATCCGCCTCAAGTAAAATCTGAGTCCCTCTTGGCACCCCTCCACCCAAGAGTTTATCTAGTTCTTTGATACCGCTTGAAGCTAATTCAATTGGCAAGACAGGTTACTCTCCAAGGATATAACTAGGTGATGATATAAAAGTACTACTAATCTTGGTCCTTATATTGTAGGATTGCTTCTTCGTATGCCCTTCCGTCGATTTCCATTCCACCCGAAAATAATTGGATTTTCTTTTGATGGAGAATGGTATCTAATTCTCTATTTTTCTCTTGCATGTCTTCATCTCGCAAAAATGAAATCGGTAAATTAACAGACAATGGGCGAATCGGAGGTATATGTCGAGTACTTTTTAAAGGAAACAAAACACCGCTTTTTGCTGCCATTATTACATTATTTTTGTTTACAATAGGTGGCACGAGCGCTCCTACAACATCTTTTTTTTCGATCTCAATTTTTGAACTATATTTAATTTCAATATTAAAATGGAATTTGAATAGAATCTCTATAAGAATAAGATGATTGTAAATCTCTACTAGGTCCTTGATTGTATGTTTACTGTTAATAAGAATGGATTTTTCCTTTGTTATCAACGCACCAGTAACTGTGTCTTCATTTACCCGTTTTATAGCCTCCCTGGGATCGTTCACATACCTAATGTTGAATTTATCTAATCTCTGCATGCTTTCAATCAATTCGATTAAAGAAATATCCTGATTAGAAATAAATAACCTACACCATCGATCAACTCGGACATCTTCATACGCAACGAAATAGCAAAGAGCAGTTTTACACGAAAGCTTTTTCAGGGCCGCAAGGCGGTGCATTCCATCTAAAACAACCATACTATTCTTTTCTACAATAATAGGGTCTTTCTGAAAACCATCCTTTTCTATTTCTTGCGCTAATTGATTAACTATTTTAAAAGCCGTTTTTTCATGAGGCTGAAGGGAATCAAGTTTTTCTAATCTGATGTCAGATTCAACAGTATTGCGAATCTGTGAAGAATTCATGTTTTTCCCCAAATAGACTTTAGTTAATGATGGCAAATCGTGCTATAAAAACTACATAAGATTTGAATGCGAAACTTTACTTGCTTTTCAATTATTTCCTTAACTCTGCTTTTCATAATGATCCTGTTAGTCATTATAATCAAATGTATTAAAAGCGTATTTTCCACGATGTTCTTTCTGTATGTAATCCGATGTTACGTTTAATTTTTCAAATTCATTTTTACGGATAGAAAGAATCATATTTCTTTATTTTTGGTAATTTAACTTACTGTAGTTGTTTCTTGTGTTTTTAATAAGCGTAAGCGTACCAGATAAAGGCGTTTACTAGGAATTCTCTCATTTAGAAAATCCCATAAGATAGATGTATTTATTCAAAAAAGACACCGACATTTTGACAAACTCTTTTTATAATCCCGATGAAAATTTATTTTTGAAATAATATAGCGACAAAATTAAATAATAAAGAAAAACGTGATATACATCGGCATCTGAAAGGGGTGTGTATCTTTGTGGCATTATCTGGGAGACATCTGTTGATTATTTCATGTTCGAAAACAAAGAATAAACAACTGAGAAACGATGAAGAAGTAAAACTCCCTGCGATAAAAGGATATGATGGCAAGATTTTTCTGACTTTGCGAAAAGCATTTAGAGAAGGATTAGGACATAATGTTGATGTACTCATAATCTCTGCAAAATATGGTCTTTTGGAAGCTACAGACGAGATTTCTTATTATGAGGAACGCATGACAAAGCAAAAAGCGAAAGAACTTAGAGATGAAGTATTATTTAAACTAAAACTGATCGTTTCAAATGGAGGAAATTATAGAAGAATTTTCGTTATGTTAGGAAAAATTTATTTTGAAGCAATTCGTGGAGCATCCACAATGACTGATATCCCTATAGAAGTCATACAAATGGAAAAAATTGGGAAAGCACAGCAAAAACTCAGAAATTTATTATTAAGACTGACCCCGCAAACGGCAGTATCTTAACCTATTTTTTCTACAGATTAATTTACAATAACACTGACAATATATGAAATCTATATATCGACATTTCATCTACTAACAATAATTTTCCTTAAAATCCTTGGAAGTTTCACTTGAAGTCATTCCTTTTTGTATATACGCAAATAATCAGGAATCATTCATTGTTATACAACCTTCAAAGAAGATCCACATGTAACACAAAATTTGGAGGCGGGATTATTTGAAGCTCCACAAGAAGGACAAAATACTCTGTTGGTGGAGGTTGGGAAGGTTTGGGGTGATTGAAGTGTTGGCGATGCAAATTTCTCTTCTTTATCAAACAAGAGAACCACACTTCTAGAGAACCACGCTACTACACCTATAATTGGGCTAAGCAATATCGCAATGAGAAAATTAAATAAAAATGGATTTACCCATGTTGCGTCAACGCCAATTAAGATAAACAGCCCTATAATACTGACGACAAGGATTAAAAGGACAACTAAAGCGATAGCAAAGAATAAACCCGCAAAAAAGACAGCAGCTAAAAAACCAAAAATAGCAGCATGTTTAACATTGTCTGTTTTTAAGCCAACAATGAAAATCGCAATTGGTATTACAAATGGAGAAAGTGCAGGATATCCAATAATAGAAATTGAAATGATACCAATAAAAGAAATCAATGAAATTATGAAGAAAGTTCTTCTACCAACGTAAGTTTCAAACAATGTAAATATTAACCCAGTTAAAAATAAGACAACTAAAAAAAGGCAATAACCAATAAGAACCCAAAAATAAAAGAATCGCGTCCTGCATCATTTCTTTCCCCTCGATGCATTTTCTAATCAAATACAAATAATAAGGTATACATATATATAAATCTATAATTTAGCTCTGTATTACTCTTCATAGAGACTATAAATATCTATTTTTTGACTATCGTTATTATAAATGAAGTTGCCTTCAACACATTCTTTTTTAAAAAACAGTAGTAATACAAGAATATCAGATAATACAAGAATATCAGAGGGTATTCCTTGGACGTCGTATCAGTATTGAAAGACGGAAACATCGAAGACATGGTTGAAAGAGCAGTGAACCTTGTCCTTGCTGGAGGACTTGAGGACATAATTGATAAAGGTGACAGTGTTTTAATCAAACCAAACCTTTGCTGTCCAAAATCTAGCAATGTTGGAGCGACAACAAATCCAAGGGTCGTTTTGAAATTAATCGAGTTAGTGAAGAATGCAGGTGGCAAACCTATCGTAGGCGAAAGCCCGATTGTTGGCTACGATACGGAAGAAGTTTTCTATAGGACAAAATACAAACTTCTTATGAAGGGGCAAGGTGTCGGTATTGTTGATTTTAATGCAGATACGCCTGTCGAAGTTTCAATAAAAGGAGCATTAGCCCTTAAAGAAGTAAAACTTGCTAAATCTGTGTTAGATTGTGATAAATTTATTAGTGTCCCGGTAATGAAAACTCATGATGCATGCACTGTTACACTGAGTTTAAAGAACCTTAAAGGTTGTATGTATCAAAACGAAAAGTACAAATCTCACCAAGTAGGCGTCCATGAAGCAATTGTCGATCTTAATACACTCATCACGCCCGATTTTGCGGTAATTGATGGCACTGTGGGTATGGAAGGACTTGGACCCACAGCTGGAGATCCCGTGCGAATGAATATGATACTTGCAGGAAAAGATTTAGCATCAGTAGACACAATAGCATCTACAATTATGGGTTTTGACGTGGCTAAAATAAAACATATCCACTATGCAGCACAAAAAGGCTTAGGAAAAACAGATCTTCAACAGATCGAAGTCTTAGGCGAACCTATTCAAAAGGTTTTTCGTAAATTCAAAGAAGCGACGTGGTAAACATAAAAGGAGTCTTTAAATTGGTTTCCATCACCGTTGATCAGGAAAAGTGCAATTTGTGTAGGGTTTGTGTACAAGCTTGTCCGAGCGAGATTTATTTAGTAGAACTGCAAGGAATAGAAGTGAATAACGAAAAATGCCTAGGCTGTGGAAACTGCATAACAATTTGCCCTGTTGAGGATTTTGGAGAGAAGCCAATCTATAGAATTCACAATGGGAAGAGCGGCATTTCAAGAGAAAGAATTGATATATGCAAACGATTTGGGTCGGGGTGGAGTTGCGAGTTGTGTAAAAATGTCTGTCCGGTTGGAGCTATACGATTTGTTGGTAATTGTCAATTAATTGAAGCTAATATCAAAAATTGCCTTGAAGGCGAGGGAAAAGACTGCCGAATCTGCTCAGAGGCATGTCCTGAGGGAGCGATTCGTGTTAGAAGAGATAATGGCAAATAATTATAATCGGGTTAATATATATGAACGCGCGAGTGGAAGATCCTAAGAAATTACTAGAAACGTTACTAGAAGATTTCAAGAAAAAGGGTAGCGTAGTAGTTGCGTTTTCTGGAGGTGTGGACAGTAGCGTAGTTGCAGCACTGGCATATCGGGCGCTAGGTGATAGATCTGTTGCAGTTACTGTTGATTCTCCGATGATGTTTCCAGACGAAGTTCAAACTGCAAAGGAAGTCGCCCAGCAGATAGGGATACAACACATTATTGTCCCTCTAAATGAACTTGAATATTCGGCAATATTACATAATCCTCCAGATCGTTGCTATCACTGCAAAAAATTGCGATTCAGTGATTTGCTTGAATTTGCAAAAAAGGAAGGATATGCCGCCGTGGCTGACGGTACGAATGTTGAGGATTTTGATGAACATCGTCCTGGAATACGTGCCGCAAGAGAATTACACGTTTGGTCACCATTAGCAGAACGCTGTCTAAATAAAGAAAAAATTCGTGCGCTTGCAAAAATATTAAACTTACCATCTGCTGAAAAACCTGCGATGGCATGTTTGGCGAGTCGGGTTCCTTACGGGGAAACACTTACTGAAGAAAGATTTAAACGAATAGCACAAGCGGAAATTTATATCCGTAATGAACTTATGATTAAACAGGTAAGAGTACGTGAGCATGAAAACGGAAAAATTGCCAGAATAGAAGTAGGCTCTGCAGAACGAGATAAATTCTTTGATTTTGAAAAAATGGATAGTTTATCGAAGCAGTTAAAAAAGTTAGGCTACAAATATGTGACGCTTGATCTCCTTGGCTATCGTTCTGGAGCCATGGATGAAGTACTTCAAAAAGAATGAATTGTTAGGCATAAGTCTTATTTTTTGATTATTTCAACGGTTCCTTCATCGCCGTTAACCTTAATGTAGTCATCTGTGCAACATTCTTTTAGTAGCTTCTTATTAAAGTTATCAATCATTGGAATGTCGATGGTAATGGCACTAAGAGCCAAAATGGGATCTGCTATATCACATACTATCGCAACGGGTGCAGTTCCACGAATCATAGCATCATACGCAACATATGGACCTAATGTTCCGCCTTTTCCTGTAGGACACACAAGAACCTTCCCCCTCATATATTCACCCATTTTTTCGCTCATTAGAAGTTTTCCTGTTGTCGGGTCAAAATCCCCGATAAAACTAAATGGTGTGTTTACAACGATTGCATAGCCTTCTGCTTTTCCTTTATTGATTATATGACCCGTTAATATCATTTTAAATGCACCCATTTTCCACTAATTGCTGAAGTTACACAATCTTTCATAGTTCCATACAACACATCTATTTTTCCTTTAGTTAGTCTCGTGATATAATGAGCAGCCTTTATTGAATTCGTAGCAATCACTTCAATATCGTCTGGAAAAGGAGCTTCTGGAATCGATGCCATGCAGGAGCTTGAAAAAACACCGCCAGCATTTTCTATAATGTCTGTGTATCCCATACGGGTGGCTAATAACTTTATTTGGTCTGCTGTAGCTAACCATAATCGTGTATCTCTAGCAGTTTTTTTATTTCCTAATAATGCTGCAATGTTTCTGATTTCAGAGATCGAGCAATGTGGACATCCGAAAATTACCAAATCAACTTTATCACTACGCGCTGTACTGTACGCTTCCCAGGCTTCTTCTATACACTTTTTGTCAACAGTTATTCTTTCTTCAGGGATGTTATCTCCAAATGCTTGATTGACTGTTGGGGCTTCAGGTGTGACTCCAACAACATGGCATAGTCCAACTGCTCCAGAAATTGGCTAAGGGGTGAAAAGGAATTTACATTGTTCAACTGAAAGATTAGGCATCCCATTAATAACAACATTCCGATTTCGTGCTAGTGCACCGATATAGTAACCAAAAGCTCCAAAATCTTCATTAGAGAAATTCTTGAAATCAAGACCCTTTGATTCCACTAAAATTTGGCCATATCTATTCTGGGTTTCTAATAATCCAGTTAAAGGGGTTTTACCTGTGATTGCACTTGCTAAGGTACTAGTTGTACCTTCTCTGTTAGTTCTTGCCCCAAGAAGTGAATTACAAAAAATTTGAAGGCCTGAGCCGATCCAACTGCAAATATCTCCTTTTTTAGGGAGATTACCAACAAGAAAGGGAACACATGTGAATATTTGTAACCACTGCATTTTCTTGTAAATTTCAAGCCGCTTATTGAAAAGGTATAACTCCTTTTCGGCAAATGATTCAGAGATGCCCATTTCCTTCCAGCAACGCGGATCAAATGCTGACATAAAGGCATGAATTGTGGTTAGAACGTTAGGATTTGTTTTTGCGCCTTCCGTCATTTCAAGCAATAACTTGTAAGGCTCGAGAGGCATGTTATGTACACTTGTGACGTTCACCATTATTTCTGCATCAAAAGCTTCACCGAATTTTACCAGTAACTTCATAGCGTTTTCTACGCCAGTTCCATACTCCCCATCAAACATGCGCTCTTCATCTTTGCTTAAAAACATTCTTTTCTCCTATCCCATGTTTTTGTTTTATTTATTCCGGCGGGCGATATGTTTCTTCAACATTATGAGTGTGCACCCATCCCCCTTGTGCAATATCTTCCTTCGCCATGCCTACGGATTCTCCGTACTTTATTATATCTTCCCCCTTTTTGATATCATCAATAGCGATTTTATGTCCAAAGGAAATTGATTGCTTTACTGTAATTGTTTGATCGTTTACAGAAATTGTGGTATTTTCTAGGATCTCAGAAACAGCTGTTACGACATTATCCTTAGAATTAACAAGTATGACCTGTTTCATTTGAACTCTCCTCCTTTTGTCTTAAATTGTAGGACCATAGGTCAAGATTTCCATGCCCTCATTATACTTTAGGATCTCAGCTTTCGTCAATTTCCCAGAGGCTACGTTTAGCATTTCCTCATACAATCGTTCACCTGCTTGCTCGACAGTTTCTGTGCCTTCGATTATTCCACTAACGTTAAAGTCCATATGTGATCGTAAATTTTCCCATGTGTTGATATTTCCCGTTAGCTTGATAACTGGCATGATCGGATGCCCTTCTGGTGCGCCTAGCCCTGTAGTAAATAGCATAAGTTGAGAGCCCGCTGCCGCTACACCAGTAAGATTCTCATATCCCCGTCCTGGGGTCGGCATAACATAAAGTCCCTTTCCAGGCGGTTTTTCAGCGTATCCTATTGTTCCTTTTACTGGAGTCGAACCACCCTTAGCAATTGCACCCAAAGCCTTTTCCTTGACAGTAGTGAGTCCACCTCTCTTATTTCCCTCCGTTAATTGCCCACCTACAGCATCCATACCGACTGCTTGCGCCCTAACTATCAGATCTTTTACCATGGCAATTATTTCATTACCCACTTCGGGAGTTACAGCACGTGCTGCCAAGACGTCTTCGGAACCCATAATGTCACATACCTCACCAAGTATAAACGTACCACCATCTTCTATTAGTTTATCAGCTACTGCCCCTACCGCAAGATTTGAAGCAATTCCTGATGTTGCATCCGATGCCCCGCATTTTGTAGACAACATTAATTCGGAGGTGTCATATTCCTTTCTCCTTATTTGTGATGCTTCCAGTACCATTTCAGAGGCAATTTCAATGCCTTTTGCACATGCATTTGTACTGCCTCCTATTTTTTGAATCTCTACTAAATCAACAGGTTTTCCAGATTTAGCAATTTCGTCTGCTATTTTATCTGGAAAAACACTTTCACAACCTAAACTAACCAACAAAACAGCCGCTATATTAGGATTCTTTCCTAGACCAATAATTGTTTCACTTACCTGTTCAAGATCTGGAGGCAGTTTTAGACATCCTTGACGATGTGTTAGTCCTACTGTGCCACTCACATGCCTAGTGATTTCAAGAACCACCTCATTGGCGCATCCTACGGTTGGAAGAACCGCCACATAATTTCGGACACCAATTTCGCCATTAAGTCTTTCGAATCCAAAAAATGAGGTACCCATGTTCTCACACACATCCATTGAATTTCATATAATGTAAGTCATATTTTTAATTTATGCGGCGGGAAGTCCCCCTCCGTCAGGGTGGGGTAGTTCACCAGCTCTCTTAAGTTCAAAAAAATATTTGAGAAGATTACAATCCACTAAATTCCAATTAAGGACGTTAGTTGCGTATAGACTTGAAGTATAACTTCTTCTTATATAATATATATTATCTGAGCTATATTAAAGATAGTGATCTACTAAGCGGTATTTTATCTCAAAAACTGAAATACGCATAACATATGAACTTTATAAGAACACGTCCATGATGTCTCCTAAAATCGATCAGATC
>Ga0180438_10006053_pt1 | contig 16553 bp, 6 predicted proteins | sample SS_ome_12_FD_132455 | JGI IMG/M metagenome (GOLD analysis project Ga0180438, IMG submission 132455) | Hypersaline lake sediment archaeal communities from the Salton Sea, California, USA - SS_3_D_2 metaG | ecosystem: Environmental > Aquatic > Non-marine Saline and Alkaline > Hypersaline >...
AAGCCCTTCGCGTTCTGGGAATGGCTGATTTATGAGGTCAAAAAAGATTACCCTGAAGTTATCTTCTTGTCTGAAGCCTTCACCCGCCCCAAAATCATGTACCAGCTCGCCAAACTGGGCTTCACCCAGTCTTACACCTATTTCACCTGGCGCAATGCCAAGTGGGAACTCACCCAGTACTTTACCGAGCTGACTCAGACAGAGGTGCGGGAGTTCTTCCGTCCCAACCTTTGGCCGAATACCCCTGACATCCTGAGCGACTATCTCCGCGACGGTGGGCGACCGGCATTCATGACGCGACTGGTGCTGGCGGCGACCCTTGGCGCCAATTACGGGATTTATGGTCCTGCCTTTGAGCTCTGCGAAAATCGCCGCAAGGACAGGCAAAGTGAAGAATATCTGGACTCGGAAAAATATGAATTGAAGCAGTGGAACCTCGAAAGCCCCGGCAGCCTGAAGGATTTCATCGCCCGGGCAAACAAAATCCGCCGGGAAAACCCGGCCCTCCAGAACGACATAAGCCTGCGTTTCCATTCCGTGGATAACGAACAGCTTATTTGCTACAGCAAACGCACTGAAGACCTTTCCAGCGTAATATTGGTCGTGGTGAACCTGGATTACCGGTACAAACAGTCAGGCTGGGTAGACCTTGCCCTCAAGGAACTGGAGCTTGAGCATGACCAGCCGTATGAAGTACATGACCTTCTGGCGGGTGCTACCTATCAGTGGCGAGGTTCGCGGAACTACGTGGAGCTTGACCCGCAAAAAATACCAGCCCATATCTTCCAGGTGCGCCGGGTGATTGCCAGGGGCAGAAATTAGCGTATAATGCGTAAAGAGGCTGATTGATATGGCAACCAGTGATAAGAAGTATTTCTGGCGGGATAGTGATCCCCTCTGGTACAAGGATGCCATCATCTACGAGCTTCACGTCCGGGCCTTCCACGACAGTGACGGTGATGGCATGGGTGACTTCCAGGGGCTGACGGAAAAACTGGACTACCTCCAGGACCTGGGAGTTACGGCGCTCTGGCTTCTTCCCTTTTATCCATCTCCCTTCAAGGACGACGGCTACGATGTCTCGGACTATTCCAGCGTCCATCCCACATACGGGACGCTCCATGATTTCAGGGTCTTCCTCCGGGAGGCCAATTATCGGGGCCTGCGCGTCATCACCGAGCTTATCGTCAATCACACATCAGACCAGCACCCCTGGTTTCAGCGGGCGCGGCGAGCCGAAGCGGGAAGCCCCGGGCGCAATTTCTATGTCTGGAGCAACACCGCACAAGAATTCAGAGAGGCCAGGATAATTTTCCAGGATTTTGAGTCATCGAACTGGGCATGGGACCCGGAAGCCAAAGCTTATTACTGGCACCGCTTCTACTCGCACCAGCCCGACCTCAACTACGATAATCCACTGGTGCGACAGGCGATACTCCGGGTCATCGATTTCTGGCTGGGCATGGGAGTGTCCGGGCTTCGCCTGGATGCAGTGCCCTACCTCTACGAGCGAGAAGGGACGAACTGCGAAAACCTGCCGGAAACGCACAGCTTTCTGAGGGAATTGCGCCGCCATGTGGATGAGAAGTTTAAAAACCGCATGCTGCTGGCGGAGGCAAACCAGTGGGCTGAAGACGCTGTCGCTTACTTCGGCGCAGAAAACGAGTGCCATATGGCCTACCACTTCCCTCTCATGCCACGCATGTTCATGGCGATCCGCATGGAGGACCGTTTCCCCATTATCGATATCCTCCAGCATACACCGGCGATTCCGGAGACCTGCCAGTGGGCCCTTTTCCTGCGCAACCACGATGAACTCACTCTGGAAATGGTAACCGATGAGGAACGGGACTACATGTACCGGGTTTATGCCTATGATACTCAGGCCCGGGTCAACCTCGGCATCCGTCGTCGGCTGTCCCCGCTCCTCAACAATGACCGAAAGAAGATAGAGCTTATGAACGGGCTGCTCTTTTCGCTGCCCGGAACACCGTTGATATACTATGGCGATGAGATTGGCATGGGAGACAACTTCTACCTGGGCGACCGAAATGGCGTACGCACCCCGATGCAATGGAGTGCTGACCGCAATGCGGGGTTTTCCCGTACCAATCCGCAGCGATTATACCTGCCGGTCAACATCGATCCTGAGTACCATTATGAGGCCGTTAACATGGAGGCCCAGCAGAATAACCCGGACTCGCTTCTCTGGTGGATGAAGCGTCTTATTGCCATGAGAAAACGCTTTAAGGCCTTTGGCCGCGGCAGCCTGGAGTTCCTTTACCCGGAAAATAGGAAGGTGCTGGCTTTTGTCCGCCGTTACGAGAATGAGACCATCCTGGTGGTGGCCAATTTTTCGCGTTCCGTGCAGCATACCAGCCTTAACCTGACTGAATTCAATGGCAAGGTGCCCGTTGAGGTCTTTGGACAGTCGGAGTTTCCTCGCATTGGGGAGGCGCCTTACTTCATCACCCTCAGCCCTTACGCGTTCTACTGGTTCTCCGTAGAAGCCAGGGAGCCGGAAAAAATCGACCTGCAGACAAAAGCGGTGGGAGTCTCGGTGCCAACCCTGACCCTGACCAGGGAATTGACGGAGCTGTACCGGCGTGGAAGAAGACCGCTTACAGAAGCAGCACTATTAAGCTACATAAGGCAACGCCGCTGGTTTGGTAGCAAAGCGCGTTATACCCGTTCCGTGGACATAGAGGACACCATCGCCTTGCCTTACGATACTTCTGTGGCCCATCTGGCGCTGGTCAGGATGGAATACTCCGAGGGTGAACCCGAGACTTACTTCCTGCCCCTTACCTTCGCCTGGGGAGAACGGGCGGCTCAAATTCTTGATAGTCTGCCACAGGCTGTCATCGCCAGGCTGAAGCTGGGGCGCAAAGGTAGTGAGAAGGAGGGCGTCATTTATGATGCCCTGATTGAACCTGGCTTTCGCGACGCGCTGCTTAAGGCCATGGCGCGGCGGCGCCGCTACCGGGGAGAATTGGGACAACTGGTGGCCACCCATACCCGCAACGTATTTCGCAAGATACGTGAACCAGTTCAAGATACCCTGGAATCCGCGGTGCTGGCGGGAGAGCAGACCAACACTTCGGTGGTCTACGGGAACCGGTTCAAACTGAAGCTGTTTCGTCGTCTGGAGGAAGGGGTCAGCCCTGAGCTCGAAATCGGCCGCTTTCTTACCGAAAAGGAACCCTTCCCCAACTCCCCCCCGGTGGCCGGCGTTCTCGAGTACCGCAGTCGGAGGCTACATGAGCCGGTGACGCTGGGCATCCTTCACGGCTATGTGCGCAACGAGGGTGACGGCTGGAGTTATACGCTGGATTCTCTGGGGCGTTACTTCGAGAGGGTCGTGGCCTATGCCGGAGTGACAGCGCCACTGCCTCAGGGAAATTCCTTTATCGACATAAGTGATGAGAGCCTCCCGCCGATAGCCCAAGAGTCCATCGGTGAATACATGGTCTCCGCTCAGCTCCTGGGGCAACGGACCGCTGAACTCCACCTGACACTGGCCTCAGCTATGGATGATGCCGATTTTGTTCCCGAGCCTTTCACGGTGGCCTACCAGCGGTCTCTTTACCACGGAATGAGGGGATTTGCTTCCCAGGTGTTGCCATTGCTGCGCCAGCGGATGAGACAACTCCCAGAGGAGGTCAAAGCAGATGCAAGGAAGGTCCTCGGTCTGGAGGATGCCATCATGGAGCGCTTCCAGGCCCTGACCAGCCGAAGAATTGCGGGGATGCGTTTGCGCTGCCACGGCGATTACCACCTAGGGCAGGTGCTCTACACAGGCAGCGACTTTATCATCATCGACTTTGAAGGCGAACCGGCAAGGCACCTGGGAGAGCGACGGATAAAACGCTCGCCACTAAGGGACATTGCCGGCATGATACGCTCGTTTCACTACGCGGCCTATGCTGCCGTGCGTGGTCAAGCTTCGACCACAATGCGGCCAGAGGATTTGCCCGTGCTGGCAGAGTGGGCGCGGTCCTGGTACCTCTGGGTTTCCGCCGTCTACCTGAAGTCCTACCTGCAATTCATGGCCGATACCCCCATATTGCCTCAGAGTCGGGAGGGCATGAAAGTTATTCTTGATGCCTATCTTCTTGACAAAGCCATTTACGAAGTAAACTATGAACTCAACAATCGTCCGGACTGGGTTGGATTGCCTCTGCAGGGTATATTGCAGATGCTAGCGGTTGAGGAAGAGCCTGCCGATACCGCGACCCAGACAGCACCGGAGGCGGAGCCAACGGCTAAACAGGCGCGGGGGAAAGCCACACAGAAGGCCGACAAGTGAGCCCTTTTCCAAATCTCCGGCTTCTCCATCAACTGGCCCACCTGTACGGTGTACAGACGGCCTACTACGATGTGAACCGCCATCGAAAACAGGCCTCTGCGGAATCTCTACTGGCGGTGCTCCGCTCGCTGGGCGCGCCGGTGGCATGCCTTCAGGACGTGCCCTCGGCGTGGCGTGAACGGCAACAAGCACTTTGGCAGCGAGTGATAGAGCCGGTCATTATCGCCTGGAATGGTGAGCCACCCCCGGCGGAGATACGCCTTCCCCTTCATGAAGCCAGCGCCATTCTAAAATGTCATTTGCATATGGAGTCCGGCGAAGAGCGGCGGTGGGAGTGGTGTGGGGCGGACCAAAAAACGCTTGAGACTGTGGAGGTAGAGGCAGTGCAATACGCGGTCAAACACCTGTCTCTACCCAAAGGTTTATTCTGGGGATACCACCGGCTGACCCTGGAACTGCCTAATAGATTTGAACAAAGCCTGCTTATCTCGGCACCACTTGAGGCGTACACTCCACCCGGGGAAGAGAAGAACCGCTGCTGGGGAGTATTCCTGCCCCTGTATGCCCTGCATTCGAAAAAAAGCTGGGGCAGCGGCGACTTCTCAGACCTCCAGAATTTAACAGCCTGGGTCGCCGGAATGGGCGGCCGGGTGGTGGCCACTTTACCGCTATTAGCCACCTTCCTGGACGAAGCTGCTGACCCCAGCCCCTACCTCCCCGCCAGCCGCCGGCTGTGGAACGAATTTTATCTCGATATAGACGCGGTCCCGGAGTTGCCAAGGTATCCTTCAGCGCTGGCCCTCCTGGAATCATCAGCATTCCAAAATGAGATTAAGGCTCTGCGTAACGCGCCGCTGGCAGATTATCAGCGACAGATGAGGCTGAAACGTGAGCTCCTGCAAGAGCTCTGCCGATGCCTCTTTGCCGAGGCGTCTAACCGGCTTGATGAACTGCATTGTTTCGCTGCGGCAAACCCGCTGGTTGAGGACTACGCCCGCTTCCGCGCCGCCGGTGATAAACATCGCAACCCGTGGCGGTTCTGGCCGCAACCGCTTCAAGCTGGTACCCTGACCGAAAGTGATTACGACGAGGAGAACCGGCGCTACCATTTGTATTCACAGTGGCTGGCCCATCAGCAAATGGCAAGCGCTTCGAAATACGCCGGAGAGAAAGGGGTCCAATTGTATCTGGACCTGCCAATCGGCGTTCATCCCGACGGCTATGATGTGTGGCGGGAGCGCCAGGCTTTTATTCCGGACTCTGCGGCCGGGGCACCTCCGGACACCGTTTTTACCCGGGGGCAGAACTGGGGGTTTCCGCCGCTGCATCCGGAAAGAATCAGGGAGCAGGGCTACCGCTACGTAATTGCCTGCCTGCGCCACCACCTTCAGTGCGCCGGCATCCTGCGCATCGACCACGTTATGGGCCTCCACCGTCTTTTCAGTATTCCACAGGGGCTGGAGGCGGCTCATGGTGTCTACTTGCGTTACCGGGCAGAGGAGCTCTACGCCATACTGGCCCTCGAGTCGCATCGGCATAAGGCTATTATCGTCGGTGAGGACCTGGGTACGGTACCATCATACGTAAGACCAGCAATGAGGAGGCACGACCTCTATCGCATGTACGTGTTGCATTACGAACTTGCCTCTGACCTGCACCAGGGCCTGCCTCCAGTTTCGCCCAACTCCGTGGCCAGCCTCAATACCCATGATATGCCGCCATTTGCCGCCCTGTGGCAGGGTCTGGACATCGAGGAACGGAGGCGGATTGGCCTCCTGGATAGCGCAGGTGCCAGAAGAGAGAAGAAAAGGCTCCTGGGCATGAAAAAAAATTTACTCGCTTTTTTACGGGACAGAGGCTGGCGGCAAGGAGCAGATAACGACATCGCCGCTATTCTGAAGGCATGCCTGTCGTTTCTGGCTGCCAGCCCATCCCGGATTTTGCTCATCAATCTGGAAGACCTGTGGCTGGAGATACAGCCGCAGAACATACCGAGCACCGGGAAAGAATACCCTAACTGGCGGCGCCGGGCAAAATATGCCTTCGAGCAGTTTTGCCAAATGCCTCAGGTAGTTGCTACACTACGGATTGTTGACAAGCTTCGTAAACGGGGAGAGCGCTGAACATGGCAGAGGAAAAAGCACGCCGACAATCAGGCTCAAAGCCTGAATTAGACCGGAAACAACGGCCAGAGCCAGCAGAGATAACCCTTCTCACCAAGGATGACCTTTATTTTTTCAATGAAGGCACTCACTTTCGCCTTTATCAGAAGCTGGGAGCACATACACTGACGGTTAACAGGCAGAAAGGAACCCACTTTGCCGTGTGGGCGCCGGATGCCAGGCAGGTGTCCGTTATTGGTGACTTCAACGGCTGGAACCGAACCAGTCATCCGCTGCGGCCCACGGGACAATCAGGAATCTGGGAAGGGTTCATTCCGGGGATAGACCGGGGCACCCTTTACAAATACCACGTTGCCTCCTGTTATAAGGGCTATCTGGTGGACAAGGCTGACCCGTTCGCTACCTATAATGAAATACCGCCCAAAACCGCATCCATAGTCTGGGACCTGGAATACGCCTGGGGAGACCGGGACTGGATGGAAAGGCGGCGGGAACACAACCGCCTTGATTCTCCAATGTCTATCTACGAGTTGCACCTAGGCTCCTGGAAAAGGGTGGCCGGTGAGAGGTACCGCTCCCTTTCCTATCGTGAGCTGGCCCCGGAACTTGCGGAGTACATGCAACAAATGGGCTTCACCCACGTCGAGTTTCTCCCGGTCATGGAGCACCCCTTCTTCGGCTCCTGGGGCTATCAAACGACGGGCTACTTCGCGCCCACCAGCCGCTACGGCACTCCCCAGGACTTCATGTACCTGATTGATTACCTGCACCAGCACGGGATAGGGGTAATTCTGGACTGGGTGCCTTCCCACTTCCCCACTGATGAACATGGGCTGGGCTTCTTCGATGGGACACACTTATACGAGCATGCCCACCCCAAAAAAGGCTTCCACCCTGACTGGAAGAGCTACATTTTCAATTATGGGCGCGCGGAAGTGCAGAGCTTCCTCATGAGCAGCGCCCTCTTCTGGCTAGATAAATATCACGCCGATGGCCTCCGCGTGGACGCGGTCGCTTCCATGCTATATCTGGATTACTCCCGGAAAGAAGGCGAGTGGATACCCAACAAGTACGGCGGCCGGGAAAACCTGGAGGCGATTGCTTTTCTGCGGAAATTCAATGAGGAGGTTTACAAGAGCTACCCTGATGTGCAGACCATCGCCGAGGAGTCCACGGCTTGGCCCATGGTCTCCCGACCGACATATCTGGGCGGCCTGGGTTTCGGCCTGAAATGGGACATGGGCTGGATGCATGACACATTACAGTATGTATCCCGTGACCCTGTTTACCGGAAATACCACCACAACGTTTTGACCTTCCGCATGCTTTACGCTTTCAACGAGAACTTCGTTTTGCCCCTTTCCCATGACGAAGTGGTCTATGGAAAAGGCGCGCTTCTGGCCAAGATGCCGGGCGACGATTGGCAGAAGTTCGCCAACCTGAGGCTGCTTCTCGGCTATATGTACAGCCAGCCGGGTAAGAAGCTGCTCTTCATGGGAGCAGAACTGGGCCAGTGGCGCGAGTGGAACCATGATGGGAGCCTGGACTGGCATTTCCTTGAATACGAGCGGCATGCTGCAATCAATGAGTGGGTGAAGGCCTTGAATCAGTTTTACCGGAATGAGCCAGCGCTTTATGAACAGGACTGCGAGCCTGCCGGTTTTGCCTGGATTGATGCCAATGATGCCTTGCAGAGCGTTATCAGCTTTGTGCGCCGGGGCAAATCAACTGATGACATTGCGCTCATCGTCTGCAACTTCACGCCGACGCCACAATTCAAATACCGGGTGGGCGTCCCCCGAGGTGGTTTCTGGAGAGAAATCCTCAACAGCGATGCTGTTAAGTACGGCGGAAGCGGCCAGGGTAACCCATTGCCGATAAGAGCGCAAAAGGTCTCCTGGCACGGGCGCCCTTATTGTATCGAAATCACGCTGCCACCGCTTGCCATCGTGTGCTTCAAAAGCAGGAGACGCAGGCCATGAATGAGGAGAACCGCCTGGGTGCTAACTATCTGGGCAACGGCCGCTGCCAGTTTACCGTATGGGCACCGGCCAGGCAAAAGGTCGAGGTGCACATCGTTTCGCCGGAAGAGCTGCTGGTGCCATTAGCGAGAGATGACCGGGGCTACCATCGGGCAACTGTTGAGGGTGTTCAGCCGGGGTGCCGCTACTTTTACCGTCTGGACGAGGAGAAAGAACGCCCGGACCCGGCATCCCGTTTCCAGCCGGGGGGCGTTCATGGCCCCTCCCAATTGGTGGACCCACATTTCCCCTGGCAGGAGCAAAGCTGGACCGGACTGACCCTGGAGGAATACATCGTTTACGAGCTGCACGTGGGAGCCTTCACCGGGGAAGGTACCTTTGATGCTGTTATTCCCTATCTTGATGAACTGAAAGATTTGGGCATTACCGCCATAGAACTGATGCCGGTTGCCCAGTTCCCCGGAAACCGCAACTGGGGATATGACGGCGTTTACCCCTTTGCGGTGCAGGACTCTTATGGCGGCCCGGAGGGACTGAAGCGCCTGGTCAATGCCTGCCACCGTAAAGGACTGGCCGTGATTCTGGACGTGGTTTACAATCACCTTGGGCCGGAGGGGAACTACCTCGCCGATTTCGGTCCATACTTCACCGAGCGCTATAAAACTCCGTGGGGGACAGCACTTAACTTCGACGGGCCTCACAGCGACGAGGTGCGCCGGTTATTCATCGAAAATGCCATCTACTGGCTCACCGAGTTTCACATTGACGCTCTCCGGCTGGATGCCCTCCATGCCATACTGGATGTTTCCGCCTACTCTTTCCTGGAGGAGATGGCGGCCTCCTTTCACCAGCAGGCGGAGCGGCTGAGACGGCAGGCATATCTTATCGGCGAGAGCAGCGCCAATGATGCGCGACTGCTCAAAGCACCGCAATCAGGAGGCTATGGGCTGGATGCCCAGTGGAACGATGATTTTCATCATTCGCTTCATGTGCTGCTGACCGGTGAGCATACCGGCTATTATCAGGACTTCGGCCAGCTTCAGCACCTAGTCAAGGCACTTCAACAAGGTTTTGTCTATTCCGGGCAGTATTCCAGCTACCGTCAGCCCAGACATGGCGTCTCTTCCAGAAACATATCTGCTGATAAATTCGTTGTCTTTGCCCAGAACCACGACCAAGTGGGCAACCGGATGAAAGGTGACCGCTTGAGCCAACTCGTCCCCTTTGAGGCGCTCAAGCTGGCGGCTGGCATCGTCCTGCTGTCGCCCTTCATCCCACTCCTCTTCATGGGTGAGGAATACGGGGAAAAAGCGCCTTTCCCCTACTTCGTCAGCCACTCCGAACCCGACCTGATAGAGGCAGTCCGCCAAGGACGTCGGGAGGAATTCGCCGCTTTCCAGTGGCAGGGCGAGTTACCCGACCCCCAAAACGAGGCCACATTTTCCCGGGCCAGGCTGGACCACGACCTGCGCCATGATGGACAGCACCGTGCCCTGCTGGAGTTCTATCAGCAACTCATTCGACTTCGCAAAGAGACGCCGGCTTTAGCCTGTCTGAGCAAGGAAAATATGGAGGTACGGGGCATCAGCGAGGACAACCTGCTGTTCCTGCGCCGCTGGAAAGAATATAATGAGGTCATGGTCGTATTTAACTTAAACGATAGCCAGCAGGCAGCTGCTCTGCCGGTTCCGGCAGGAGTCTGGGGGAAGAGCCTTGACTCGACGGAGAAGCGATGGGGCGGCGGGGGGAGTGTGGTGCCAGAAAGGCTTGTTTCAGACGGAGAAGCTACGGTAACTATAGGTCCATGGGCATTTGCCCTGTTTGTCAAGGAGACTTAGATGGAACGCTATATTTGCATTCATGGCCATTTCTACCAGCCACCGCGAGAAAACGCCTGGCTGGAGGGTATAGAGATGCAGGACTCAGCCTATCCCTACCATGACTGGAATGAAAGGATAGCCGCCGAATGCTACGCACCCAACACTGCCTCGCGCATTCTGGACAGCGAGGGCTACATCACCCAGATAGCGAACAATTACACCAAAATGAGTTTTAACTTCGGGCCGACCCTTCTCGCCTGGATGGAAGATAAAGCGCCTGACGTCTATCAGGCTGTTCTGGCAGCCGACTGGGAGACCCAGCAGACCTTCTCCGGACACGGCTCAGCCATGGCCCAGGCCTACAACCACATGATTATGCCCCTGGCCAACCGCCGGGACCGTTATACGCAGGTAAGGTGGGGAATTCGCGACTTTGAGCACCGCTTCGGCCGGAAACCAGAAGGAATGTGGCTCCCAGAAACCGCTGTGGACCTGGAAACCCTAGATATCCTCGCGGAACTGGACATCAGGTTCACCGTCCTCGCCCCCCATCAGGTCGGCCGGGTACGCCAGATGGGTACCGATGCCTGGAATGATGTCAGTAATGCCGCCATTGACCCTACCATGGCTTATGCCATCAATCTGCCGTCAGGACGGAAGCTGGCCCTCTTTTTCTACAATGGCCCTATCGCCCGGAATGTCGCCTTTGAGGGTATGCTCAAAAGTGGCGATACTTTTGCTCATAATCTCACTGACGCCTTCTCCGAAAAACGTGTCAAGTCTCAACTGGTCCACATTGCCACCGATGGCGAGACCTACGGTCACCATCATCGCTTCGGGGACATGGCACTGGCCTTTGCCCTCCACCACATTGAAAGCAGTGGCTTGGCACAAATCACCAATTACGGAGAATATCTGGAAAAGCACCCGCCCACGCATGAGGTCGAGATTATTGAGAAGACCTCCTGGAGTTGCTGCCATGGAGTTGACCGGTGGTGGAGCAACTGCGGATGCAATGCCGGCCAGAACCCGAAATGGAACCAGGCCTGGCGCACCCCTTTGCGTGAGGCGATGGACTGGCTCCGCGACACTCTATCTTCGCAGTACGAGGAAAAGGCCAGACAGTTCCTGAAAGACCCCTGGGTTGCCCGTGACGATTACATCGAGGTAATCCTCGACCGTTCGCCAGAGAATATGCAGAAGTACCTGGACCGACACCGCACCCGTGACCTGAATGAAGCAGAGAGGGTAACCGTGCTTAAACTTCTGGAACTGCAGCGGCATGCCATGCTTATGTACACCAGCTGTGGCTGGTTTTTTGACGAATTATCCGGCATTGAGACGGTACAGGTTATTCAGTACGCAGGACGAGCCGTTCAGCTGGCCCAGGAACTATTCGGGGATGATATAGAGTCCCATTTCCTGGAGCTACTGGAGAAGGCCAAGAGCAATATCCCGGAGCACGGCGATGGCAGACGCATTTACGACAAATTCGTGAAACCGGCCATGGTCGACCTGACCAAAGTCACCGCCCACTTTGCCATCAGTTCCCTTTTTGAACAATATGACGAGCAAGCCAGGATTTATTGCTATGATATTGACCTTGAGGATTATCAGAGCGCCGTCTCTGGCAAGCTCAAACTGGCCGCCGGAAGAGCCAGAGTCACCTCCGCCATAACCAGAGAATCGACTATTTTGAGCTTCGGCGTGCTGCATTTCGGCGACCACAACGTAAACGCCGGCGTCCGCGAGTACCAAGGAGAACAGGCATATCAGACAATGCTCCAGGAACTGACCCAGACCTTCTCCACGGCTGATTTTCCCGAGGTTATCCGCCTCCTGGACAAACACTTTGGCACTTCGACGTACTCCATCAGGAGCCTCTTCCTGGATGAACAGCGGAAAGTTCTGGATTTTATCCTGGAGTCAGCCCTATCGGAAATCGAAGCAGTCTATCATCAGGTATATGAACACCACTACCCACCGATGCGCTTCCTCTCAGAGCTGGGCAACCCTATTCCCCGGAGTTTTCACTCGGCGGCTGAGTTCATCCTCAACATTGAGCTGCGAAAGGCGGTCAGCGGTGATAGCCTAGACCTGGAACGCATCAAGAGCCTTATGGACGAGATACAAATATGGAAATCGGAGCTTGACGTCGAAGGGCTGGGTTACTTTTCACAGCAGACACTGGAAAAGATGATGGTCAGACTGGTCGCCGCGCCTGAGGATATTGACTTTCTGAAGGAACTGCGCGCCGCAGCCGAAACGTTACGCACGTTACCGTTCCGCCCGGACCTGTGGAAAGTGCAGAATATCTATAATGAGATGCTCAAGTCCACTTATCCTGATTTCCAGCAGAGAGCGCAGAAGGGGGACAAGGCAGCCGGGGAGTGGCTGGAACAGTTTATCTCCCTGGGTCAACAGCTATCGATACGGGTTGGCTAAATGCCGGACTTGAGAATACCCAGCGCCACCTATAGGCTGCAGCTGAACAGGCAGTTTCGCTTCGCCGATGCCTGTGCCCTGGTGCCATATCTGCACGAGCTCGGCATCTCCGACCTTTATGCCTCGCCACTCTTGAAAGCACGCGAGGGGAGCCAGCACGGCTACGATGTAACCGACCCAACACGATTGAACCCGGAGCTGGGCACTGAAAAAGATTTCGAGGCACTGGTGCAGCAACTTAAAAAGTACCAGATGGAGCTGCTCCTTGACATAGTCCCCAACCACGTGGCCGCCAGCCCCGAAAACCCCTGGTGGCTGGACGTTCTGGAGAACGGTTTGTGCTCCCCTTATGCCGGCTTCTTTGATATAGACTGGGGTGCCCTAGATAACAGAATCCTTCTGCCCATCCTCGCTCGCCCCTGTGAGGAGACCCTTGAGAATCAAGAGCTCACCCTGAATCTGGACGGCGCCGGTCTCTTTCTCCAGTATCACGGTTACAGATTGCCGCTGGACGTCAGGTCCTATCGCCTGGTTATATCCTGTTGCCTGGAGGCGCTGGCGAAGGCATCTGGCCTCAGTCACCCGGCTTCTGGCAAGCTCAAACAGGTGGCGGAGTCTGCGGAGCAATTGCCGCCCGTCATCAATCTGTGTCCAGAAGAAGCCGCCAGGGAGTACCGTGACAGACAGGCAGTCAAAAAATCATTCCTGGATATCGTCAGGACGTCAGCCGAGACAAAGGCCGGTCTTCCGGTGGACATTACCCTCATAAATGGCGGGAAGGGAGTGCCGCAGAGCCTTGAGCTGATGCGCCATCTGCTGGAAGAGCAAGCCTACCGGCTCGCCCACTGGAAGATGGCGCGCGAACATCTCAATTATCGACACTTCTTCGATATCAGCGACCTGATTGGAGTCATGGTGGAAAAATCACCGGTATTTGAGGCTACCCACTCCCTCATTCTCCGGCTGGCCCGGGAGGGCAAGGTCTCCGCTTTGCGGATTGACCACATCGATGGCCTTAAAGACCCGTGGCAGTACCTTTGCCGACTGCAACGATATATTGTGCCGGAATCAGCAGAAGGCAGCGTACCACCCCGCTTTTACGTGGTCGTGGAGAAGATTCTGACCTCCGACGAGGCTTTGCCACCGGAATGGCCTGTCTGCGGCACCACCGGATACGACTTTGCCAAGATGGTAACCGCACTCTTTGTGGACAGCAGCCGGGCACAGGCACTGGACGAAATCTACTCCCGCTTCACAGGTGCACGAACCGCCCTGGCCGACGTTACCTACGAGAAAAAGAAGCAGGTCATGGCAGAATTGTTCCCGGGCAAAATGCGTGCGCTCGGGCAATGTCTCACCGACCTGGCACACCGGGATAGCCTCACCGCCAGCTTATCGGCCAGAGAACTAACCAGGGCTCTTACCGAGGTGACCGCCTGCCTGCCCGTCTACCGGATTTACGTCAGCACTCCAGAGGTGTCTCCCCAAGACCGGGCCTACTTAGAATATGCCGTGGAGGAAGCCCGGCGGCGAAACCCCGATTTGGATGCTCTTGCCCTCGATTTTCTCAAGGGCACACTCGCCCATGACCTCCCCCGCCACCTTTCTTCCGAAAAGAAAGAGGTGTCGCTTGACTTCGTTTCGCGGTGGCAGCAGCTAACCGGCGCTGTCATGGCCAAAGGGTACGAGGATACCACTCTCTATTGCTATAACCGCCTGGTCTCTCTAAACGACGTAGGCAGTGAACCCGATTCGCCGGGCTTATCGGTCGATGACTTCCACCACTGGGTTTCAGCGCGAGGGGCACGCTGGCCTCATACCTTGAATGCCACCTCAACCCACGATACCAAGCGGAGCGAGGATGTCAGGGCCAGAATCAATGTGCTCTCGGAGATACCTGAGGAATGGGAGAACCACCTGAAGCGATGGCGGCGCTGCAACGAGCCCAAAAAACAGCTGGTGAACGGACGGCCTGTGCCTGAACCCGGCACGGAGATGCTGCTCTACCAGACGCTGCTCGGGGCCTGGCCCCTCTATGAGAACGAGGTACCCGAGTTCCAGCAGCGACTGAAGGAATACATAATAAAGGCGGCGAGGGAAGCCAAGGTCTTCACCAGATGGCTCTCACCCGATTCAGGCTACGAGGGTGCCCTCATCAAGTTCCTGGGGTCAATCCTGGACAGCAGCAATGAGAACGGCTTCCTGGCAGACTTTCTGCCTCTGCAGAAGCGAATAGCATACTACGGAGCCATCAACTCGCTGGCGCAGGTCCTGCTCAAGATTACCTCCCCCGGAATACCGGATTTCTACCAGGGGACGGAACTGTGGGACTTCAGCCTCGTGGACCCGGACAATCGACGTCCCGTGGATTTCCATAAACGGAAAAGATATCTCAACCAACTGAGGCAATCGGAAATTTCCGGTATGCCCCATCTGCTGACAGAAATGCTCAAGTCATGGAAGGACGGGAGGGTCAAGCTCTATCTCACTCGGAAGGCGACGCGCTACCGCAGTGAACATACCGCCATATTTCAGAACGGGGAATATCTGCCGGTTCCGGTCTCCCGGGGTATGCGCGAGCATATCTTTGCCTTTTGCCGATGCTACGGGAAAGAGTGGACGCTTACCGTGGCGCCCAGGCTTACCACCAGGCTGGTGCCGGCGGGCGAATTCCCCCTGGGCCCGGTCTGGGGACAGAGCCAGTTAATCCCCCCCTCACACGCCCCCCGAAGCTGGCACAATATCCTGACCGGGGAAGAGATAGATATACATGAAGGCAAAGGGCTGGCTGTCTCCGAAGTGCTGCGCACCTTTCCCGTAGCGCTGCTGGCCAGCGTGCAGCGGGGTGTCTAGCCGGCCAGACTACGGCCTCTTGACAGCCGGCCAGTAAAGTTTTTCGATGTAGTCCTTCATCATGCGCCGGGCACAAAAAGCGGGCACGATGGAACGCATTGCCTCTTTAACCATGGCCAGCCAGCGGCGCGGGACCCCGTGTACATCCCGGTCGTAGTAGAGGGGTACAATCTCCTCTTCCAGCAAGCGGTAGAGCGCCTCAGCATCGGAGTTATTTTCTTCTTCCGGGGTGGCGGCAATATCCGATGTGCCAACCGCCCAGCCATTGCCAGCGTTATATCCCTCACGCCACCAGCCATCAAGAATACTCAAATTGAGCACGCCATTCAGGGATGCCTTCATGCCGCTTGAGCCGCTCGCTTCCTGCCGACGCCGTGGCACATTGAGCCAGATATCGACCCCCTGTACCAGATAACGCGCCAGGTGCATATCGTAGTCCTCGACGAACACTATCCTGCCCTGGAATTCCCGGTCAGCGGCTATTTTGTAGACCTGCTGCAGGAGATTTTTGGAAGCCAGGTCAGCCGGATGTGACTTGCCGGCAAAGATAATCTGGACCGGGTGCCATTTGCTGGCCACAATCTGCTTCAGCCGCTTGATGTCATGCAGGATGAGCGCCGGCCGTTTATATTCCGTGAAACGACGGGCAAAGGCGATGGTAAGCACTTCCGGGTCCAGCAGTGCCCCCATCATCAGCATATGAGTCCAAGGAACATTATCCTCCAGCCACCGGCTGCGCATACGCTCTCGAATCGCTCCCACCAGCTTGCGCCTGAGCCTCTGGCAGATTGGCCAGAGGGCTTCATCCGGTATCTCCATTACCTTTTCCCACAGCCTGGGGTCGTCATGCCTTAACAGCCAGTCTTCACCAAGATACTTTACCAGGAGATGGTTCAACTCCGGAGCAATCCAGGAAGGCACGTGAATGCCGTTGGTCACCTGGGATATGGGCACTTGCTCCTCGGCAATATCCGGCCAGAGGCCATGCCACATCTTCCGGGTAACGCTGCCGTGAAGCTGG
>Ga0180438_10006054_pt1 | contig 16551 bp, 12 predicted proteins | sample SS_ome_12_FD_132455 | JGI IMG/M metagenome (GOLD analysis project Ga0180438, IMG submission 132455) | Hypersaline lake sediment archaeal communities from the Salton Sea, California, USA - SS_3_D_2 metaG | ecosystem: Environmental > Aquatic > Non-marine Saline and Alkaline > Hypersaline >...
AAGGAGGTTCTGGATTGGCATGCCCTCCGAACAAGAAGGGTAGGGGGGGAGCTATTCGTCGATCTTCATCTTCTTGTCGATCCGGAAATGTCCGTTCGAGCCAGTCATGTGATATGTGAAAGAGTCGAAGAAAAGATCGACAGAGAATTGGCAAAGCCTGTCAATGTCCTGATCCACATCGAGCCTCACGAGACAAAATAGACACTTCTGCAAATTTCATCCGCTAGGATTTTATGCCGGGGATTCTTACCGCGCAATTGTGAGCATCTCTATTTCCGCGATCAACAAGGTTCATACGGGCTTTTAGGAAAAGTCGTGCTCAATACAACACTGCCGTTTTCCGCCTTTTTTTGCGTCAGATTCCCTCGAAGAACGGTAGGACTGGCTAAATCTGTCGATGTCGCCTCAACCATTCCAAAAAGCCCCATTTATCACGGAAAGGGAAAGGCTTACTCGCGCTATTTAAAGGCTTGACTAGAAAATAAAAATATACTATTATTAATATACTATAAAACGTATATTATTAGAGAGGTATTGCGATGCAGTTTTTATCCAGGATCGAAGAGATTTTGCTGCTGGCCATCTGGAAATTGGGAGATGATGCCTATGGCATTGCGATAAGAGAGCAGGTCGAAAAGGATACAGGGGTGAATTGGCTTTCGGGAGCGATCTACGGTCCCTTGAGCCGGCTGAGGAAAAACGGCTATGTCAAAACGGCAGTCGGGGATAATCCTTCCGACCAAAGGGGAAGACCGCGCATTTATTACACGTTAACCCTTATCGGCAAAGAAAAGCTTCAGGAAATCCAGATGTTGAGCAGGGACATTTGGGCTAACGTCCCTGAAATGAAGTAAGGATGTTTGCTCGATTCACCAGGGGAGTTCTGTCTCGCATCACCGACGAGATTATGCTTTCTACCATCATCGAAGATATGGAGTTCCGGTTTGCTCAGGACTTGAAGAAAAAGGGATGGTTGAGAGCCCAGATCCGGCGTTCCTTTCAATTTCTCATCATCATCGTCCCCCTTCTGTTGGAGGCCGCAAGTGGAGGTGTGTCCATGTTCAAAAATTACATAAAAATTGCCTTGCGAAACATCAAAAGGCACCTGGGATATTCTTTTATCAATATTTTCGGCTTAGCCGTCGGGATGACGGTCTGTCTTCTGATGCTGATGTATGTGGTCAACGAGACGAGCTATGACAATTTCCACAAAAAGGGTGACCGGATCTACCGCCTAACCTGCGATTGGGGCACGGAAGGCAGCAAGATGAAATTTGCCGGGACCATGCCGGCCTTCGCTCCGGCAATGAATTCCGAAATTCCCGAGATAGAAGTCGCTGCGAGGCTCCGGCACAACAGCGAAATGATCATTCTCGGTGCGCAGAACGAAAAGTTCAAACAGTCCCGGATATTCTATGCGGACCCTGAGGTGTTCGACATATTCAGCTGGAGCCTCCTCGAAGGAGAACCGGGTTCTGTTCTGGAAGAGCCCTTTTCCGTTGTCATCACCCAAAAGATCGCTAAAAAATATTTCAACAATGACGATCCCATCGGACAAACGCTCGACATCGATGGAAATCTCTATAAGATAACCGGCCTCCTTGAGGATTTTCCTCCCAATACCCATCTGGAGTGTGAAATTTTGATATCCTTTGCTACGGTCCATTCCCTTGGCAAATATGCCGAACAGCCTTGGACGCAGTGGGGGGACGATCTGACGTATTTTGTGTTGAGAGAGAATTCTTCTCTGGACAGCGTTGCGGAAAAAGTGAATGTCCTTCTGAATCAAAATACAGGGGAGTGGTTCACCAAAAAAATGCAACTCGTTTTACAGCCGCTGTCGAGAATTCACTGGGATACGGAATACAGGGGCGATATAGGCGCTAAGGGAAATATCCTGTACGTGTATTTGTTTTTATCGGCGGCGGTCCTGGTTTTGGCCATCGCCTGTTTCAATTTTATGAATTTATCCACATCGCGATACCTGGACAGGATGAAGGAGATCGGTGTCAGGAAGGTCGTCGGCGCGAACAGGAAACAGTTGATCCGGCAGTTTTTGACCGAATCTCTTTTGGTGACCTTGGTTTCCATGGTTTTTGGCATTATATTGTTCAATGTCTTGTATTCGTCCCTGTACTCATATCTGGATGCTCCATTCGGATTCAGTATGTCTCATTTTCTGAATCTTTATGCCATCGTGATTTTGATGGTTTTGATCGTCGGCTTGCTGGCAGGGAGTTATCCTGCGTGGTTCATGTCCCGGTTCCATCCGGCCGAGATCATGCAAAAAAGATCCACATCCGGCACATCCGGCATGTCCTTCCGGAATGTTCTCGTTGTTCTGCAATTCGCGATATCCATCATCTTGGTCGTGGGAACGATCCTCATCTATCAGCAGATCTATTTTATGAAAAACACCGACTTGGGATTCGAGAAAGAAGATGTTGTCCTGGCCTACTTCCCTTTCACGAATCCCGAGGCCAAAGAGAAATATCCTGTCCTGAAAACGGAATTTTTGAAGCATCGAAATGTCGTAGAAATGACCGGAGTATACACGGTTCCTGGCATCAACAGCCAGTACAACACGACGATCAGCAAAAAAGGGGGGGAAGAAGGGGAAAGCGTTTCGATTCAGGTCCTTCCGGCCGACTTCGGTTTTATAAAGTCCCTTGGGCTCGAGATCGTATCGGGCCGGGATTTTTCCGAAGTATATTCATTGGACAGCCAGGAGAGCGTTATCCTCAATGAAGCGGCCGTCAAAATGCTGGGATACGAAAACCCGATCGGCGAAAAGCTGGTGCTTTTTGGGAAAAGGGATGTCTCGGTTATAGGCGTCGTTAAAGATTTCCATGTGAAATCCCTGCACAACAAGATCAGTCCGATGCTGATCTATATCGATCCGAAATTTTACCTTCTGACTGCAACGAAGATAAAACCGGAAAATTCCGAAGAGACCCTGGCTTACATGGGAGAAGTCTGGAAGACGGTGCTGGGCGAGTCGGAATTCAATTACAGATACATGAAGGACGCTTACAACAGTTTTTATGCCGCGGAAGAAAAAACCGGGAAATTGATTTCGATTTTCACCTTGCTGGCCCTTTTTATTTCCTGTCTGGGGCTGTTCGGTTTGGCGGCCTTCATGACGAATAGGAAATTCAAGGAGATCGGGATCAGGAAAGTGCTGGGCGCCTCGGTCCGGAGCATTGCCGCCCTCTATTCGAAAGAATTCGCGAAGTGGGTGATCGTAGCCAATATCGTGGCCTGGCCGGTCGCTTACTTTTTGATCGACACATGGCTGGGCAACTTTGCCTACAGGATAGCGCTGACGCCGCTTCCGTTTGTCCTAAGCGGAACTGCCGCCCTGCTGATTGCCCTCGTCACGGTTAGTTCTCATGCGATAAGGGCGGCCATGGCGAATCCGGTTGATTCCCTCCGCTCCGAATAATCCAGCCGTTTCCTCAATGGCGCTCCGGACAATCCTGATGGCAAAGATTAGAACCGCCTAAATTTTCCAGGTAATCCCGTATCTTTTCATGAGCTGGTATCCCTCTTTGTTCTCTTCGATGGTGAAGAGCTTCCCTTTTTTTATGACATAAGGCCTGGATTTGAGAGGAATTTTCGCCATGTATTCCCCATCCCCATCGAAAATATCAAAATAGTATTCGCCGGATTCAGGTTCCTTCTCGTATGTCCGGGTAAATATCCGCCCCTCATCATCGACACAGATATAAATAAAGGGATTGTGGAAGTCATCCCATATCAGTTTGACTTGAGGGCCGATGTTCTCGCGTCCCCCAAATCTTTCTTTAATAAGGCTTTCTTTTTCCTCTTCGGTGATTTTAATGGGATCATATTCCTTCGTGATTTTTTTAACAGTTTTTCCTGCGGAGTCGATGATGGATAATTCATATTTTTCGGAAAATCCCCATATGATTTTATCCTCTTCCACGAGATCCCAAAAGCATCGAGGGTAGAAGGGATTGATCTTGGGGTATTTCAAGACCACGACCGAGAAAATCGGAAAGGATTCTTGCAGTTGCCGGTCGAATGTTTTCAGCACATAGGTGACTTCTTTGTCCATTATCATATAACTTGCCGTGATGTACCCTCTCCCGTCGATCTTAGGGTCGGTAAAAAAACTCATGTTCAATTGGGAGACAGCGTGCAGAAAATTTCCCTCGAGGTCGAAAAAATGTATCTTTCGTGCCGCCGAGTCATTGACGGCAATTTCATCGGCCGGAGTGATTTGAATAGAGGAAGGACGGCTCATTTCGCCTGGCCCCTGGCCTTTTTTCCCGATTCCTTTTACATAATTGCCGCCCGTATCGAAGACTTTTATGAGAGCTTCATCAGAGTCGAGAATATAGATATTCCCTTCCTTATCGACTGCGATATCTCTGGCATCCGCAAAAAAATATTCTTCTCCTTTTCCTTCTTCTCCGATTGACAACTCCTCTTTTATCAGGAAAACATCGCTTCCAAACATCGGCTGTTTCGGATTCTTGACGACCGTGACGCCGTCGATCTCCTCGATGGTTCCTTTCCACGTGGCCTTTTGTTTTTCGGGAGAGGCAAAAATGAAAATAAGCCAGAGCAGTACGACAGTCGGAAAAACGAAACTTCTGTTTTTCATGATTTTCCCCTCACTCCATATACAAAGCTGACGTAAATTTATTCCCCTGCAGGGATTCCATGATTGACTTTTTCTTTGTGGCGATTTAAATTTTTCTTGGAGGAAAGAGTTCATGAAAAAATCATTTTGGGTCATTTTCGGCATCGTGCTTTTTGTTTTGATCTTGATAATCGTCCTCGGAATTTTTCTGCTCTCGAGCAAATCTGATGCGCTTGGCGAAGATCAACCTGATATGGCCAGAATTTCTCATGTGTGCTCAACATACCATAGGGTTTAGCGCGACCTCCTAGATTATCCATTGCTTTTTAGCATTTAAATTTTTATATCTGCTATACGGGAGGGGATATCATGCGCTATCTAAGATTCTTTTTGATGTTCAGTGTGATTTTTTCCTTGATCTTCTGTGGAGAGAAAGAATCCAAATATCCGGTTACTATCGAGACCATCGATGGCGTGAAAATCGTCACTAATCCCGATTTTCCCCGAGATGGAACCACTGCGTATGAGCTCGAAGAAGAGCTTTCCATCGGTGGCGATGTCGATGATGAGGACTATGTCTTCCACAAACCGTATGATATGAAAGTGGCTGCCGACGGAAAGATCTTTGTCCTGGATTGGGGGGATTCCACTTTCAAGATCTATGATAATGATGGCAAATACATCCGGACAATAGGCGGGCGGGGACAGGGACCCGGTGAGTTTGAAGGATTGGTTTTCTTTTCCATCGGTACCGATGGGAACGTTTACGTCCAGGACAGCATGAATCAACGCATGGCTGTCCTGGATGGACAAGGTGAATACATCTCCGGCTTCAGAATAGAGGGCGGGCTACCTTATGGAATTGCAACGGATCAGAATAATTATGTTTATTCTGGAATCCAATTTCAGGATGATGAGGTCCGGAAGTTGAGAATTCTCCGTTTCAATGCTGCAGGAGAAGAGATCACCGATTATGGCTTATTTCAACTGGTCCAACCGGTCATTACCAAAAGAACCCAAGATACAGTTTCATCCATGATGTCCAGACATGCGGCCACTACAGTTTGGGCTGTGGATAAGGAGGGGAAGCTCTATGCCGGGTATGGGGATAAGTATGAAATCAGTGTTTATGACCCTGAGGGAAATCTTTTCTTGAAGTTCGGGCGTGAATTCACGACAGTCGAGAATAAATATGCAGACAAACTCGGTCAGCCAGATAAAGTCGGTGTCTTCAATGTTATCAACAGGCGCTGGTTGTTCGATGAAAGCAACAACATCTGGGTAGAAATGTTCATCAAGGACGATCCGGAAGAAATCGTGTATGACGTTTTTTCTCCCGAGGGAGTTTATATAAAACAGATTAGGGTTAAGTATCGGATTAACCAGTTTTTTGGGGGAAAGGCTTACTGCTTTGTCCGGGACGAAGTTGGATTCGTATCCGTGAAGCGCTTCAAGCTGGTCGAGATGATAAACCAATAAGCAGAGCCTCGACCGCCATCTTTAGATTTTGGGGGAGCAAACCCGACCAGAAGTACCTGATCTTGAATCAATGGAAAAGTCAGGTGAAAAGCTCTTCTCTCACGATTCTGCTTATCCACCTTTTGATTTGCGCACTCTGGTGTCGGCTGCATCGGCAATTTCTTCCGGATAACCCACATGTCGCAGCAGCTTTATGGCATTTCGTGTCGTCGACGGGCCCTCCAATAATTTATAGTTGAATGCGATCCCTTCTTCCGTTATTTTCTCGAGGAAGTGAAAATTGCGGTAAGATCTTTTAACGAGTTCCGTAAGCTCCAGGTCGTGAGTCGCTGCGAATGTTATACAATTTTGCCTTCCCAGATAGAGAAGAACCTCTGTTGAAGCTGAAATTCTTTCGACGGAGTTAGTCCCCCGGAAGATTTCATCCAGCAGGCAAAGACAGGGGATATCCTTTTCTAATGCATTGATGATTCTGAGCAGCGCATTGATTTCATCCAGATAATAGCTTTTCCCTTCTATGATATTGTCCTTTCTACCTATCAAGGTTTTTACGTGAAAGAAGCTTGCCCTGTATTCTTTCGCCAGACAGGTATTGATGGTCTGAGCTAAGATTGCATTTACTCCGATGGTCTTCAAGAAAGTCGTTTTTCCGGACATATTTGAGCCTGTTATCAGAACACTCCCGGATTCGACAGAAATAGAACTGGGGACAGGCTCGTTCAACAGCGGATGGTTCGCTTCTTCGATCTTTAAAAAAGATTTTGAGATCAGAAATGTCGGTTCGACAGAACTTCTCAACTGGGACCGATAAGAGGCCACAGAAATCATGGCATCCACAAAACCGATCATTGTTACAATTTGCTTCAGCTGGTGCTCATGCTTTTCTATGGAGTTCAAAAGAGAGTAAAACGCCCGAACTTCGATAAGAAAGAAGATATTTAGGTATTCAGAGATATAATCCGCTTCTCTTCCCATCAACCCGGTTTTGTTCTTGATGTGCGATACGTCTTTCAACGCCTGTTCGATTTTTTTACGATAATCCTCTAGAACCGGGTGTCTGATTTCAGATAATTTTATTGCGCATCTTATGAGCTTTCCCAAATAGCGAAAGGATGCGAGATGCGCGTATATTTCCTCTTTGGTCCGGTAATGGATGACCATATTGCATAATAGAGTGGCTCCAAGTCCAAACCAAGCCCAGTTGAAATTCAAGATGCCGAAGATGATAAAAATCGGGATCAATAACAAGGAGAATTTGTAGAGAAATGCAAATTTATTACGGGAAGGCTGGTCCTCCCAAAGGATATCCAAATGATAAACGTCTTCCATTTTTCCCAGTTTCGATAGGGGAACCTGGAATTTTTCTCTGATGTTTCGGTCTTGAGAAAACAGGTCGATCAACCGGGACCTTTTTTGCAGTTCCTCCGCATCGGCGAGAGGATTTCTGAGGATCGAGTAAAGGGCGAGTTCGCCCGGGATTGTGAGCGTCCCGTCCATCCGGGCATAGATGGAATCCAGGTCCAGGTCATTCCATGTCCTGTCGTCGAGCACATATTTATTATCGATTCCTGCTTGTGTTTTTTCGAATTGGTCATGAAGTTCGGAAAAATTCCTTGGTCTCGATTCGGTGACGCCCCATTTTTCCCTCAAGTGTGAAATGAGTTTTGCTTTATTGAGTCTGTAATATTGTTGAAACGCCATATAAATAAAGGGAAGGGAAACGAGCATGAGCAGGTAATATATGGGATTCAGGTCCGAAGCCAGTATGACGGATGCAAACGGGATAGCGATTAGTATAAAAATTAGAACAATCAGCCGGATTTTTATGCTGCTTATATTCAATTGTCCTATCTACAGGTACAGCTTTTTCCAGGATTATATTCAACGATGATTACGCGCGATTCCTCTCCAGAACATACCAAACCCGGCGGTCGCTGTCAAAACCAGCTTTTAGTTCTCGATTGTGAACGTAAGTCAATAATCGGAGTCAATTTTTACCTTGCTGATCAAACCTGTATCATTTTAACCCAATCTGGGCTCGATCACAATTTTCATTTAGCTTTCGGGGACCAGAGTTAACAGTGCCGGTTCAGGTTTCTCTTCATAGATGATGGCGGTGCGAGGAAGGAAAAAACGGTTCTGTACAAACCGGATCGTCACAAAAAGAACGAGGGCAACCGCAACAAACCAGAAGAAACCGGATGGATTCAGCAGCAGCTTATAGACCACCGAACTCATGATGCTGACATAAAGTATGAGCAAAATAAAATACACGATCCAGAAGATTTGCACCTTTCCTTTTCCAGGAAGACAAGAACAGGTAAACGGAATCTTCCGATAGCCGACAAACACCACTTCTGCCAAAAGGCCCGATATCGCAAAACCGTAAAAACAAAAAAGCAGCGCGAACATCAATCCCCAGATAAAAGTGTAGAAGGCAAAGAGCGCGGTGAATAATGGCAGGATGGCAAAAAAGATAACCCCTTTTTTGAATCCGATCAAATAGTGTTTTTTATCATGCGTTTCTCTGAGTCTGAAAATCCAGTTGGCTTCGACGGCGATGGGAATATTGGAGATGGCCCTTATCCCGAAAACAAGAAAAAAAGATAAAACGAATGGTATCGAAATAAGGGTCTGATCGTAAATGCTGACGTCCTCTAGATGACCCGTTCTGGCTGCCAGCAGGATGAGAACGATTCCCACCGCTACCACCATGTAGGAGGCCAACCGCATTCGGTGAACATTGCTTTTTTTAATGGTAATCCCAAAAAAATAAAAAACCGCTTTCTGGATCGGATTTTTCAGGAATATTCTGCAGAACCTTGCTTTTAGCCCTTCCCATATCCTGTCCATGTGCGATCGTTTATATTTAACTTCCCACATTTTCTTCAGATATTTTCTGTAGCCGGAAGCCGAGATCAAAAAGAATGAGATTATAGGGAGAGCGATAGCGAGAACAGTCCACTTAGCGAGACTGTGGAACAGCGGATCGTTATTTCCCAATAAAGTCTCATATAATCCCACGAACCACATCGGAGGAAAAAGGTGTAGGAACGGTGAGTTGGTTTGTTTGAGCGCTGCAAGAGGCGGGAACATCCGGGGAATATCGATTATCCGGAAGAGGAAAAAGCTCGTCAGGAAAACAAGAGCGATCATCATCAGGCTGCGGATATACACGGAGAAGAGGTTGAAAATTCTTCGGCTAAGCACAGTCATGAGAATCCCTATCAAAAAAGCGAATATGAAAGAAACGGAAAGGCACGCCGCGAACACGGTGAAAATATGAGCCGCCACGAACCGGAGGCTGAAAGCCATACTGTGGGACTGCCACTGGGGAAGGTACATCCAAAAGACGATGGTTGATAACGATGTGATTCCCGAGGCAAAAAGACAGACGAAAATGAAATAGCTGACAAATTTCGAGAAGAATAAAGTCTTCAATTTTAAAGGAAGAGACATAAGATTCGCAAAATCGCGGGAATCGGGAAAGATGATGTCCCATTCGAGGAGAGAGATGAAACTGATGACCAGCATTGCGAAAAGAAGAAAATGGCATTTTTCCACCCAGGACATGTTCTCGTCCTGGATCCAGACATACTTGCAGATCAGAACATTCGCAAAGTGACCGGAAAAAACAGCCAGGATGGCCACGAGCGCGATGATTTTTTCCTGCATGGATTCTTCGAAGGAAACGACATCGTTGATGAAAAGCCGCTTGAAAAAATGCCGTGTCAAGATCAGGAACTGTTTCGTCTGCCCCTTCGATCGGGCGAGAATCCTATCGAATGTATTCATAGCGATTATCCGATCCATTCTTCATGACCTGCACGATTTCCCTGGATATTTTTTCCGTGTCCTGCCGGATGACCAGTTGACTGAAGATTTCTTCGAGGGAGGGGACTTTCATCAAATGCCTCAGGTTCTCGACAGAGTCGTCCGTCAAGATCTTTCCCCTGTGGATGATGATGACCCGGGAGCAGACCTTTTCGACGATCTCCAGGATGTGGGAGCAGTAAAAAATGACCTTGCCTTCTTCGCTCAACTGCTTGACCAGACCCTTGATGATCAGAGACGTTTCCACATCCAGGCCGGAGAGCGGTTCATCCAGCAGAAGGATTTCCGGGTCATGAAGGAGGGCTGCGGCGAGAAGCACTTTCTGGACCATCCCCTTCGAATAGGATGAGATGGGAGACTCCATCTCCAGGGATAAATTGAAAAGGTCCATAAACCGTTCGATTTTTGTCTTTAATGGCTTCTCCGGGATTTGGCGCAGGCGCCCGGCCATCATCAAATAATCCCAGGCACTCATGTGAGGATAGATATCCGACTCTTCGGGAACATAGCCGATGTTATTTTTGTAGGCGACCATGTCAGTCTTTATCTTTTTTCTCTGATAAAAGATATCGCCGAATGTCGGCTCGAGAAGCCCGGTCAGCATTTTGATGGTGGTCGTTTTACCGGCCCCGTTGGGGCCCAGGTAGCCCAGGATTTCCCCATGTTCGATGCGGAAGCTCACGTGGTCGACCGCAGGAAACACATTGTACTTTTTGGTGATCCCCTTCAGTTCAAGCATATTCACCTCTTTTCATTTTTTTGGACTCTTCCTTATTATCTACAAACGAACGGGGGAATTATTCCACATAGAGCGCAATTCCAAGTAAAACGGATATTTTTATCGACCAAAAAAGGGAAGATGTGATCGTTTAGAAAATACAGGCTTTGTTATCAGTGAGGCAATCGAATTTTATTCCACGCGTTTGAACGATATCGTTCCCATTTGCATGGAGATATCCATCGTGACCAGCTGACCATCGCCATCGAGTCGGAATATCACTTTTTGTCCGCCGGTTTCAGTAACGACGTCAACGTTGTAAACCCGGACGCTAACAGTTTCTTCCGCCACCTCATACTCTTCGTCGTCCTTTCGGGTTATGGTTAGTGTATCGTCCGAGATGTTAAACGAGGGCATGTCGATGAGAGTTTTGCTGCGAATTTCTTTTGTCTCTCCGATCGCAAGGCTGCGGAACTTGAGTGTGGCTGGGATGAGCGAGCTCATCAAGGGCCCGCTCATAACCATGTCCGGGGACATCTCTTCTTCCGCACCGACAGCATCTCCTGTAAGCAGCGTCCCTGTCACCTTCAGACTGCCGTTTGTGTACATCATTTCATAGGAGCTCGTCCCAGACGATGTCTCCTTCTCGTATTTCAGGAGGCGGCATTGCCCAGAATCGTCATAGGCCAGCATCATGAAGGCCTTCTCGTTATATGGGGCATCCATGACCGACTGGGCGAACACCACATTCTCTCCAGCTTCTGTCCTTTGGACACTGATCCTTTCTTCACCCAAGAGGGCTTCGCCAAAATTCATCTGGTAAGTTCCTGCAAACAGAGACTCTCCTTCCGTGGGCATCAGCGGCATGTCGGCGAAGCGGTCTTTCTCGGCCGTGTAGGAAGCGGCCAGATCTTCCAGCATCCCATGCAGTTCTTCCTCTGTGAACCACTGCCCTCGAAGCATGATCCCGGCGCGTTTGGCAGCATTGGCAACATCATCCAGAGGATTGGCCTCCAGCAGGAGAAGATCGGCCCTCCGGCCGGTCGCTATGATGCCCCAGGTGTCGAGCTGACCGGCGAATTCCGCGGCATCATGGGTTCCCGCCCTGATCGCTTCATAGGGAGTCAATCCGGCCGCAACGAGGTGCTGAAGCTCTGTATGGATCGAAAACCCGGGCACGACGAAAGGATTCGGGGTATCGGTTCCTAGTAGAATCCGTGCCCCTCCTTTATGAAGTTCCCCTGTTAGCTCGGTCAGGATTCCGATGGCTTTGGAAACGTTGTTGAAATCCTCTGTTGTCAGGTCATTCAATCTGAAATCTTGAGTCGGATCCCAGCTCGCCTTCGTAAGGGGATCGACGTACTTCATCTCGGGCCATTTCATGCGTTCCATCGCTTCTTCGGGTGTGCACAGGAGTTGGTAGACGACGATGGTGACACAGTTCCAGGTGCCCGCCTCCCGGGTCGCTTCAACGGCAGCAGGGATTTTTTCCCTGTCGATATAATTCCATCGCCGGAGCTTGTTTGCCTGGCTGAATTCTCCCCTCACGGGGGAATCGTCGGCCTCGAGCAGTTCGCGGTAGCCTTCGAGATGTTCGATCGAATCCTGGCGCGACTCGATGACGTGCTCTGGCCCCACGGCATAGGGGACGTGCCCGGCGACCGGTATGTCGTGTTCGCGGGCAGCTTCGATGATGGCGTCATAGGCCTCGAGCGAAAGCTGATTGTAGACTTTGATGAAGTCGTATCCGGCTTTCTTCTGTTCGGCCACTGCCTTTCTAGCCTCGTCAGGAGTCTTTATGAGATAGCTCCCGTCCCATATGGGTGGAGGGCCGTCCATCAACGGTCCGGCCGTGATTATCGAAGGGGCCAAAAGTTCGCCAGCCGCGATTTGCCTTTTCCACTGAAGGTGCTGCGGCGAGCCCCACATGTTACGGACCGTTGTCACTCCGTTGGCGAGAAACAGCACAAAATCGCCTTCACTCCACGTGTGGACGTGCATGTCAGCGAGACCGGGCATGAGATATTTCCCGGCGCCGTCGATGACCCTCGTTCCTTTCGGTACCTTGATTTTTCCTGAAGGCTGTACCGATTCGATAAGCCCGCCTCGGACCAAGACGGTGTGGTCTTCCAAGACCTGCTCGCTGTCCATGGGGATGACAGTGACGTTTACGAAGGCGGTGATGGCAGACGACCCTGATTCTGCATCGTCCGCCCCCTGCTTGCTGCACCCGCTGAAAAGGAGGATGAAGACTGCTGAAAAAAGAATCCATCGCTTTAATAGCAAAAGCTTTCTCATTTTCCCTTCCCTCATTCGATGATTTTTTTAAAGAATAGAGAATTCAGTAGATTGAGTGCACGATTATATCAAAGGCGGCGAACGGAAATCAAAGAATCAGCGAAATCCGATAGGAAATATTATTTCGCATAAATTGAATTCAATGCGAAATTATATTTCGTATTTCACTTCGGTTTCGACGATGAAAAACTTGTAGTCCTCGTACCGGAAGGTAATTTTTTCGATAAGGAGTTCCTCTCCCTTGCTGTTCACATAAAATTCCTGGATGATCTGCTGGCTGGGAAATCTCACGCCGTTTTTTTCGATGCCGAAAAGCATGGTCCAGATGACTTTTTTTCTCAAATCGCCTATAGGCGATTGTGCCAGTTCATCTTCATAATCTTTTATGGACCTGGGATCGTACTCGATTTTCAAGATGCTGAAATCTTTCGCATCTACCCAGATTCGACCGAAATTGTAATTGATCTCTCTTTCGTTTCTTGGCACAGATGCAATGATGATGGCTTTTTTATCATCGATGACATCCTCTCCCGCTATCTCGTACTCGTAATGCTCCTGCCATTTTTTACTCAAAAAACCGACAGGACCGTAGACCGTATAAGAGCCGTGATATTTCACCGGCCGGAATTCGACGTTCTCCTCATACTTTTCTTTGCCGTCCTCCTCCAAAAGGCTTCTTTTTTCTATCGGGATCTCCCCCTTTTTGACCAGTTGGTAGTCATATGTGTATGTCTTTGTCCTGATCCTTCTGGGTTTTATTGTCCCCTCATCGGAAACACTGAAATTCATCAGATTTCTTCTTGCAAAGACAAGTCTCTCATCTGCGACCTTTTCCCGGCAGACATAAAACAGAGCTATCGCCTTTACTTTTTCGCAGTAATCCCCTGTTTTTTTCAAGATCGCATCGAGAGTTTTGAGATCTTCTGTTTCACTCGGGATGCGGGTGCCGGACGAAACTAATCCGGAAAAGGCTATCAGAATCAGGATGGATGAGACGAATGAGCGGAAGTGATTTTTGCTTTCCAATTTATCCCCTCTCCGGATTTCATATTAAACCAAAAGCGACCGGTGTTCAACCCGCGAGGCAGTGATGCCCGTAAAAACCTCAGTCAGCGAAATACCCGGCCCGGTGGGTGACTTTGTAATTTTTTCCCTTGACCCTCACTTTGATATTGCGGAATTTGCCGTCGGCCTTGAATTCTTTGGGGGTGTAGTAGAGGAGATAGTAATTCGCCGTGGCGTCCGATGCTTTTTGAAAGGAGGCCGCAGGATTGGCTGAGCTGTCTGCCAATCCGCCGGTCGCTTTTGCCACCTCGTAAAGCGCACCGAAGGTCTGCATGGACCAGTCTCGCACGATCTCGCCGCTGGGTCTCATATTGAGCACGCTCTGCTGGTACTGTTCCGTGCCGGAGATGTAAATGAAGTGGGCGGAGATCATGGAGTCGGAAAAGGCCTGTTTGACCTTGTCGATATCGAAGGCGATATCTCTTTCCAGTTCATCGGCAGTGTAAAGATAATCCGATATAGACAGGTTCCCGATCGAACTGGCCTGGCGCGGAACGGCGTCCCTCTGGTACAGCAGAAAGACATTTTTTTGCCCCTCGATTTCCTTCAGGGTATCTGCAAATTCCAGGAGTCTATCCTGCTCTAGGCGCCTCATGTTTTTCAGCCTGAAATAGTCGATGTAGGTTGCCTCTCCCTGGACGATGCTTCTCATGATGCTTTTGTATTCTGCGTTCCCTTTCCGGATATCTTTTTTCAATTTCGACTTCAGTGCATCGGATACTTCCTTTACAGATTTTTGTGCGAAAAGATCGCTGTTCAGGTGATAGGTATTCAGCGGGGTTACGACGGCGAGCCTGTCTTCCTGCTCGTACACGTGATCGAAAAAATGATCGATCACATCATCCAGATATGGCGAATAATCGATCACTTCGAAAACGAGGATAAACTGGCGTGACGTCGGTTTGGGGGCAAATCTCTGCATTGCGACCTCTTTTCCCAGTTCGGATTCCTCACGCTCGATCGTCGTTTTTTTGATCAGGTAAACGGCATCGATCTTCTGTTTCACGCCGTCCTCGAAGAGCTCGAAATCGTCGATGACCAGATCGTCGATGAAAACGTCTCCTTTAAAAACACGAACCGGCACCTCGACATTGACAGCGATGGCCTGATGACGGATTTCCTGAGCCGAGAGGATGACCGCCAGCATGACCGTGATGGTTATGATGATTAGTTTTTTCATCGTGTTCCTCCTTCCATCCTTAATACGGATGAGGTCTCCCAAAACGTTTAGAAGGAGAGTACTCATCCATCAGGTGTGCTGGAAATTTTTTGAAGATCTTCAGATCAGTCGTTTTCTATGATCTTGTATTGGTAGTATTTGACGCCCCGCATTTGATCCAGCAAAAAGAGGTGGTCATTTTTGATATAAATTTCATCGACGAAATGCGCAAGGGGGATCTCTCCCAGAAGCACCCCGTCCGCATCGAAAATTTCCAGGGCGTACATGTCCGTTTCCTGGAGGTCGGTGTTGCCCTTGGTTTCTGTGGTCATGCCGGACTGGGATCCCATCGTTACCGTATAAACCCGCTCTTCTTCTTTGATCTGCCTTTTGAAGGTCACGACCCAGGTCCGGCCCTTGCTGTCGACGGCTAATGCTTCCGAGACGGAATTCATGCGGGGGGAGTGGAAGGATTTGCTGGTCGCTGTTCTTTCGATCTTCCCCTTGTCCAGGGGTTTTGTCGTGTAGTTCAAAACCCTGTCCGCCTTCCACAGCAGTTTTCCCTCGGGAGAATATTTGTCGATCCGGTTCTGAAAGGAAAATGCCAGATGGATAAAGTCGTTATCGTCCACGACAAAATGAAAGCCGTTGCCCTTCTGGTTCAGCATCCGGCTTTTGTAATCGAACATCTCTCCGAATTCCTTTTCGATGCTGCCTTCCGCATCGAACAGCCGGATCAGCTTTGGAAGCGGTTCGCTGCCTTTCCCTTCGACATCGTATCCGAGTGTGCCAGGGGTGGCCATCAGGCCGGAACTCAAGACATAAACACTGCTGACGGGAGTTTTCGTCATCGTGATGGTTTTGAGAATGCTACCCTCGGAGGAAAAAATCTGAATCTTACGGCTTCTCCGGTCGGATACGATGAGGTTCCCGTCTGCGTCGATGTCTAGTGAAATAGGGGATTGGAATTCTCCGGGCCCCTGTCCTTCTCTCCCGAAGCTGGCCATAAATTTTCCTTCAAAATCGAATTTCTGGATCCGGCAGTTTCCCGCATCCAGGATATAGATGTTGCCCTCCTCATCCAGGACAATGTCAGATGGCCTGTTGAATGCCAGATTTTCGTCCAGGGTGTTTATGTCTCCGATGGTCCGGACCAATTCGATGGCGATCGGGATATTTTTGCCCCACTTTCCTCCTTCTTCGTTATGAACGACCCGCACCCCATCCACGGATTCGATCGTTCCCTTCCATTGCGCTTTCTGATTTGTGATCGATGCCGGAGGGATAAAGAGAACTATCAGAAGCGCCGTAATTCCAGCTATAAGTTTTGTCTTCATTGCGATTCCCCTCAGGTTAATAGATTAGAGCATTACAATTCGGATGTCA
>Ga0180438_10006055_pt1 | contig 16550 bp, 16 predicted proteins | sample SS_ome_12_FD_132455 | JGI IMG/M metagenome (GOLD analysis project Ga0180438, IMG submission 132455) | Hypersaline lake sediment archaeal communities from the Salton Sea, California, USA - SS_3_D_2 metaG | ecosystem: Environmental > Aquatic > Non-marine Saline and Alkaline > Hypersaline >...
CGCTGACAGAGGACGGCACGGCATGGAGCTTCACCGGCAGTGGTAATGGCGGTTCGGCAAAATAGGTGATCGAGCTACGGTGTTGCCAATAACCGGAAGCTCAATGTAAGCAATGCATAATTCTGTCGAATGGCAGAACATCCAACGATATATCAGTACTACGCTGACAAAGCCGGCAAGCAGTTTCAGACCATGGCAGAACTCGACTTTTTGAATCAAACGTTTTTCAACACACCTCTGATACAGTGGCTCGCCGCCGTTGCCACGGTGCTGCTTGTCTTTGTCTTGCTGAGGCTGGTTAAACGCATCACAGCAAGCCGTCTGAAAGTCATCGCAGACAAAACGGAAACACATTGGGACAACGCCGTTGCTGATGCGATCGGGCAGACCAAAACCCTTTTTTTGCTGGTGACCAGCCTTTATCTGGGATCTCTGTTCCTGCAGCTGCCCGACAGGGTGCAGTCGATCGTTCAGATCCTGTTTGTTATCGTCTTGTTGCTGCAGTCAGGAATCTGGTTAACCGCGATCACTGTAACTGTCATGGAACAGTACCGGCAGAGGGCGTTGACGAAAAACCCGGCTGCCGCCACTTCGATCAATGCCATCGCTTTTGTCAGCAAGATCATCATCTGGTCAGTGCTCGTGCTCGTGGCGCTCGACACTATGGGCATCAACATCACCACCGTTGTCGCCGGCCTGGGTATCGGCGGCGTGGCTGTAGCGCTGGCCATACAGAACATTCTGGGAGACCTGTTCGCTTCCCTGTCTATTATTCTCGACAAACCGTTTGTAATCGGTGATTTCATTATCCTCAATGAATACATGGGCGTGGTCGAATACGTCGGCCTGAAAACAACGCGCGTACGCAGCCTTTCCGGCGAACAGATCGTTTTCTCGAATTCCGACCTGCTGAGCAGCCGTGTCCGAAACTATGGCCGGATGTTCGAAAGACGCGTGCCCTTCACGATCGGCGTCACCTATGACACGCCAAGGGAAAAGCTCAGGCGTATCCCCGAGATTATCCGCGATGCCATCAATGCGCAGGACAACACCCGCTTCGATCGTTCCCATTTCATGAAATACGGTGACTACGCCCTGCAGTTCGAAACGGTGTACTATGTGCTGTCCCCGGACTACAACGTATACATGGACATACAGCAGTCGATCAACCTGTTGATTCACGAGGCTTTTGAAAGAGAACAGATCAGTTTTGCCTACCCGACACAGAAACTGTATGTCTCACAAGAAAGCGCATAACAAGGGGAGGGTTCCGGTTGCCTTGTGGTGTTTTTTCGGAAAAAAGCCGCTTTTACGAGGAGGCGGGTAACACAATGCCGGCAACACTTCGCTTATGCTGGCCTAAAAGGCAGGGCAGACGCACTGTGGGAGCGGCCGTTTGGGCAGGCCCGGGACAGGCGCTGGCTGCAAATTGCGACAGATGCGGATGACGCGTAACCGGTGCCAGTAGGCTAAAATCCTTTGTCACGCTAAATTCTAAAAATAATGATCCGGAATTGATGCCCAACCTGACACCCGTCATCGAAATCGCAGACCTGCGCTTCGCCTGGAAAAAACAGGCGCAGCCGGTGCTGAATATTGCATCGCTGCAGATCAGCCGCGGCGAGCGCGTGTTTCTGAGCGGCCCCAGCGGCAGCGGCAAGTCGACGCTGCTGAACCTGCTGGCCGGGGTGGCTTTGCCGCAGTCCGGCACCTTGAAAGTGCTGGGCCAGGACCTGACTTCGCTCGGCGGCGCGCAGCGTGACCATTTTCGTGCCCACCACATCGGCTTCATTTTCCAGATGTTCAACCTGATCCCGTACCTGTCGGTGGTCGAGAACGTGACGCTGCCGTGCCGCTTCTCGGACAAGCGCAAACACAAGGTGCTGGCACAGGCCGACAGCCTCGAGGACGAGGCGATACGCCTGCTCGATCACCTCGACATGGCGCAGGCCGATGTGCTGCACAAGCCGGTGAATGAACTCAGCGTCGGCCAGCAGCAGCGCGTGGCGGCCGCTCGGGCACTGATCGGGTCGCCAGAGCTGGTGATCGCCGATGAGCCGACTTCGTCACTGGATGCAGACCGCCGTGCCGCATTCATCAAGCTGCTGTTCCGCGAATGTGACAGCGCCAACGCAACACTGATCTTCGTCAGCCACGATAACTCCCTGCAGGCGCCGTTCGAGCGCACTATCGAGTTCATGCAGCTGAACAGCGCGTTTTCAGGTACGCAACCGAAACTGAAGGCCGTGACATAGGGTATTTTTGATGGCGATTCCGGGTCTGGCAGTCAAAAGCTTTCGCAACCGCAAGTTCACCACGGGCCTGACCGTGCTGTCGATCGCGCTCAGCGTGATGCTGCTGCTGGGGATCGAGAAGATCCGCCACGGCGCCGAGGTGAGCTTCACCAGCACGGTTTCCGGCACCGACCTGATCGTCGGCGCACGGAGCAGCCCGGTGCAGCTGCTGCTGTATTCGGTATTTCACATCGGCAACCCGACCAACACTATAAGCCGGGAGAGTTATGAAGAAATTACGGAGCTCCCCCGGGTGAAATGGGCGATCCCGCTGTCACTGGGTGACAGCCACAAGGGCTATCGCGTGGTGGGCACGACCACGCAGTTTTACGAGCATTTCCGGTTCGGTCAGCAGCAGCGCCTGCAGCTCGAACAGGGTGAGTGGTTCGGGGAAGCTTACGAAGCCGCGGTGGGTGCGGAAGTCGCGGCAAAGCTGGGCTACAAACCGGGTGACCGAATCGTTGTTGCACACGGCAGCGGCGATGAAAGCTTTATAAGTCACGATGACGAACCGTTTACGGTCGCCGGTATACTCAAGCGCACCGGCACACCGGTCGATCGTGCAGTTTATGTCGGACTGAAAAGCATCGATTCGATCCACAGGGACTTTGACGGTGGGGAACATGACCATGATCCACTGATGGCGCATGGTCATGGCGACGAGGCTGAAAAGGGCGATTTGAGCGCGATACTGGTCGGCCTGCAGACACGGGGCGCCGCTGTCTCGATGCAGCGCACGATCAACGAGTACGATCACGAACCGCTGACCGCCATCATGCCCGGCGTGGTCCTGCTCGAGGTCTGGCAGATGATGGGCCTGGTCGAACGGGTATTGATGATTGTATCCGGCTTCGTGGTCGCAGTCGGCCTGTTCAGCATGCTGATCATCCTGATGACCAGCCTGAACGAACGCCGCCGCGAGATGGCGATCCTGCGCTCGGTGGGCGCCAGGCCCGCGCACGTGTTCGTGCTGATCATGGGCGAGGCCGTGTTTCTGACCCTGCTGGCCATCGGTCTGGGCGTTGCGATGGTCTACGGCCTGATGCTGTTGCTGCAGCCGTGGCTGGAGTCGGTGTACGGTCTGTACCTTGTGGTCGCCTGGCCGAGCACGAACGAGTTGATGATGCTGGCACTGATTGCCGCCTGTGGCTTTGTCGTCGGGCTGATACCGGGTATACGCATCTACCGCTATTCGCTGGCGGATGGTATGACGATCAGGGTTTAAGAACTTAACCGGGGGTCTTGCTGTCTCACGTTGAAGTCATCACGGCATGTTGTTGGCCGGGATCCAGTGTCTTCCAATGCCAGGACGCTGGATGCCTGCCTCCGCAGGCATGACAATACCGGGGTTCAATAATGGGCGGGAACCATAAACCTGCTGTGCATGGCACACATCTCGGTTACTCGTGTGCAAGCTGTTAACCGGGGCAAATGAGAGAAAATACAACAAAATGATTCAATCATTATGAGGTAGCCATGAAATTTCATTTGACCCTTTTAATATCTGCTGTGCTGATGCTGTCGGGCATGCACGCCAGCGCCGAAGGCGCCCGCGAAGTCACCTGGGACGACCTGGTGCCCGCAGAGCTGGACTTCGACGATCCGTTCGAAAAACTGACCGAGGACCAGCTGTACAACCTGGCGGTTGTTGCACGCTATCGCGAACAGAAGGAAAGCAAGGCCAAGTCACCTGACTTTACGGATGCGGATTACAATGAGGCAATCTCGAATCTGAAGGCCGACAAGATCGATATCGACGGCCTGATCGCCAGGCGGGGAGAGATCACCGAGAAACGCCGGCTGCGCGGAGCGACGGCCAATGCCGAGCTGAACGGCGAGAACATACGTCTGCCGGGCTACCTGCTGCCGCTTGAGTTCAAGGAAAAGAAAGTCACCGAATTCCTGCTGGTGCCCTGGGTGGGCGCCTGCATCCACACACCGCCGCCTCCGCCGAACCAGATCGTACATGTCAAGCTCGAGAAAGGTTTTGATCTGGGTGATGACATATTCACGCCGGTCTGGGTCAATGGCGTGATGAAGGCCGAGAAAAACAACCCCGAGCTGTCTTTTGTCGACGGCAAGCAGAACATCGACGTGAGTTACGTGATGCAGGCGGAGGACGTGAAGCCTTACGAAGAATAATATCGGTTTGAGCCTGTCTAAATGACGAAAATGAGCCGCGTATCCGAAAAGAACAACTTCGTTTACCTGACCGTGTCGCTGGTGATCCTGCTGCTGGTCGCAGCCCTGGTCGACCAGTTTCCGATACCCCTGGGGCAGCACCTGGTTCAGGCGTTGACCGTGCTGACGCTTGCATCCGGTGTGATCGGTCTGCGAGATACACGACTGCACGTCAACACAAGGTTCGGCCTGGTCGTGGGCGTTGCGGTTATTGTTCTGCTGGGTGCGCTGCTGGATGCGTCCGGGCTGCATTACACTCATCTAATAATACTGATCGGCTTCTATTCATGGGCGACCTGGCTGGCGGCCAGGCAGGTGCTGTTCACCGGGCCGATCGACGCCAACAAGATCGTCGGCGCAATCTGCATCTACCTGCTCACGGGCCTTATCTGGGCGCTTTTCTACCTGCTGATCGCGCAGGCGATACCCGGCGCATTCAACGGTTTGCAGCAATTGCCCTGGTACCAGAACTTTGCCGATGTTTCGTATTACAGCTACGTTACGCTGACGACGCTGGGCTATGGCGATATCAGCCCGGTCGCGCCCATTGCGCGCTTCCTGGTTTACATGGAAGCCATCGTCGGTGTTTTCTACATGGCCATACTGGTCGCCAGCCTGATCGGTATTCGCACCTCTGAAATACAGGCCAGGGGGACTGATCGAGTCGTAGCTTTCCGGCCCTGTAAGTGGACAGGACGGTTATATGCGAGCGCCGATACCGTTATCATCGTCGTTCCTGCGCGTCGTCAGCCGGGGTTGACAGCCTGACCGATTGGCGCAAAAGCCGGCAAGGCATTACAGTATGTGAGTGATTACCGGATTATAGTTGTCCGATAATGCCCTGGATGGCATATGCCGGATGTTCATCAATTAACCAGCAGAGAGCGCTCGCAACATGATTGCTACCACACTGAAGCGGTTCATCTTACTTTTTTTCATAGCGGCTCTTGTTGTCCCCGGAGCCGGTATCGCAAGAAGCGCCGATCATTCGGCCGCGCAATTGCAGCAGGTCGTGAACCAGGCCTATGACCGGTACAAGGGCCTGAAAGACGGCAAGAACGCGGACTACATACCGATCCTGGCGACCGTGCCCAGTGACCTGTTTGGCATAGTGATTGTCACGCGTGACGGCAAGATCTACTCCAAGGGCGACGTGGACTACTAGTTCTCGATCCAGTCGGTTTCCAAACCCTTCACCGCGTCACTGGTCATGCAGCAACAGGGGCCGGAGGTCGTTGCGGAAAAGATCGGTGTTGAACCGACCGGCCTGCCGTTCAACTCGAAGATCGCGCTCGAACTGCTCGAAGCACGTTCAGTCAACCCGTCCGTCAATGCCGGCGCGATCGCTGCTGTCAGCCTGGTCAAGGCCGCCTCGGAGGAGGATCGCTGGAAACAGGTGCTGCAGAACCTCAGTGATTACGCGGGGACCAAGCTCAAGCTGATGGACGAGGTTTACGATTCCGAATACAGCACGTCCTGGAGCAACCGCGCGATTGCTAACCTGCTGTATAACTATGAACGCCTGTACAGCGAACCCGAGGAAGCCTTGCGGGTTTATACCAAACAGTGCTCGGTCGGTGTGAGTGCCAGGGATCTCGGCATCATGGGCGCTACGCTGGCCAACGGGGGCATCAATCCGATTACCAACAAACGTGTACTTGCAGCCGGGCACGTACCCGAGTTGCTGGCCGTGATGGCAATGACCGGTTTTTACGACGAGTCCGGCATCTGGCAATACACGGCAGGTTTGCCGGCCAAGACCGGTGTCGGCGGCGGTATCGTCACCGTGGTGCCCGGCAAATACGCGATCGCCGCTTTCTCGCCGCGATTGAATGAAGCCGGCAACAGTATCCGCTCGATGAAGGCGATTCGCTACATCGCCGGCGAACTGGGCGTCGGCCTGTACGGCGCCAACCCTGAATAGCACCGCAGCGCTATAAAAAATTACAATAACAAGAGGGCAAGCAGTATGAATCTCAAGTTACACCGATGGCTCCCGCCGATATTGCTTATAACACCTGGTTTCGCTCAGGCCGCGACCGAACAGATCGGGGAAACCGTCATGGATATCTACGGCCATGTCATGCTCGACATGGGCTACCAGGCCGGGGCCAGTGATCCGAACTGGTACGATGTGGTGCGCCCGACCAAGCTGCCGGTCTACAACAACGAGTTTGGAGAAGACGGAAACTTCTTTGCGTCCGTTCGCCAGACACGGCTTGGCGTCAAAACCCACACACCGATGTACGGCCACAATCTCAAGACCATCTTCGAGTTCGAACTGTTCGGCGTTGGCCCGGATGAAGGTCAGACCACTTTTCGTTTGCGCCATGCCTATGCTGAATACGCCGATTGGGGCGCCGGTCAGTACTGGAGTACGTTCATGGACCCGGATGTTTTCCCGAATTCGATCGAGTACTGGGGTCCGAACGGCATGGTGTTCTTCCGCAACATCCAGCTGCGCTACACGCCGGTCAGCGGGGAAAACACCATCGCTGTCGCGCTGGAACGGCCCGGCGCCAGCGGCGACCCGGGGGTGCGTGTTGATGATCCACTGGCTGCGGATCTCAAGGGTAGATGGCCGCTCCCTGACCTGACTGCCCATTATCGTAGAACCGATGACTGGGGCCATTACCAGGTAGCCGGGTTATTGAGATACGCGGAAATCGATGACCTTGGTACGGACCCGGTGGATCTCTCAGAGAGTATTGTCGGGTGGGGCATCAACCTCAGCGGTAACTTTAAGTTTTCAGACGATACCCTGAAACTCCAGTTCGTATTCGGTGAAGGTATTCAGAACTATATGAACGATGGTTCAGTGGATATTGGCGCCACGGCGCCGGGTGGGAGCGCGGTTGCAGAGGCGCTGCCGATCATCGGTCTGGTTGCTTTCTATGATGTGACCTGGAATGAACGCTATACGAGCACCATAGGCTACTCGATGGTCGATATTGATAACAGTACAGGACAGACCGCCGCTGCGTTCAGCAGAGGGCAATACGCGCTGGCGAATCTGCTCTACCACCCTGTAAAGAACATAACCTGGGGCGGTGAACTGCAATGGGCCAGGCGCGAGAACAAGGGTGACGGCCAGGTTGATCCGATCTTGAACGAACTGGTCGAAAGTTCGGATGACTTTCGTATTCAGTTCTCATTCAAATATTACTTTGGAAAAACGATTGGTCTTTGATGATCAGATCAACCTGGCGAACTGGTAAATAGCCTGGACGCGGTGCGACAGGCGTTGGGTGTTGACTCGCTGTAAACGAGCGCTTCCATGCTGACGGTTATAATTTTTTGTGGTGTTTAATAAGGTTATGATGCAATCACTGTTACCCAGGGTAAACGTCACCCTCCAGAGGCTTGAACAGTTCGATAGCTGCTTCTGCTTGATGATGCCGGGGCTTGACGCCGATTCAGCAGTGACGGTTTTCTGTCGTCATCCCGGCATGTTTCTGGCCGGGGCTCAGCGTCTTTCCAGTACTGAATATCTGTTAAATGGCTGAATTATATAGTTCATGAACCAGGACGCGATCAACAAGTCGGTACTGGTGCTGATGGTGATCGCCATCTCGGCGCTGTTCTTTTCGATGATCAGCCAGTTCCTGATGGCGATCTTCCTGGCCGGGCTGTTCAGCGCCCTGGCAAGACCTGTTTACCGCCGCTTAAACGATATGTACAACGGGCACCGGCACCTGGCCTCGGTGACCACGTTGCTGCTGATGATCTTCGTGGTGTTGATACCACTGATGCTGCTGATCGGCATCATCGTGGCGCAGGCAATCGATGTCGGCCAGTCGATAACGCCCTGGATCAAGCAGACCATCGAACAGCCCGACAGGCTGTCTGCCTATCTTCAGCATCTGCCGTTTTACGAGGAGCTGAAGCCTTACCGTGAAATCATCCTGGAAAAAGCCGGAAATCTTGTCGGCACCCTGAGCAAGTGGGTCGTGGGCGGTCTGTCGCAGGCGACGCTGGGTACGGCCAACTTCCTGTTTATGGCGTTCGTGTTTCTGTACACCATGTACTTTTTCCAGATGGATGGCGACAAGCTGGTCCGAAAGATTCTTTTCTACCTGCCGCTGAACAGCGACGACGAAAACCTGATGCTGGACAAGTTCACCTCGGTGACCCGGGCCACGCTCAAGGGCACGCTGTTGATCGGCATACTGCAGGGCGGCCTCGCGGGCGGTGCTTTCGCGGTTGCCGGCATCGACAACGCCGTTTTCTGGGGCACGGTCATGGCCGTGCTGTCGATCATACCGAGCATCGGCTCGGCGCTGGTGTGGATCCCGGCCGCGATAATCCTGATCGCCCAGGGCAGTATCGGGGCGGGCGTCGGGCTGCTGTTATTCTGCGGTATCGTTGTCGGCAGCCTGGACAACGTGCTGCGCCCGGTGCTGGTCGGCAAGGACACGAAGATGCACGAGCTGATGATTTTTTTCGGCACCCTCGGCGGCATCATGATGTTCGGCATTGCCGGTATATTCATCGGACCGCTGATCGCGTCTCTGTTCGTAACGATATGGGAACTCTACGGCATTGCGTTCAACGACTATTTGCCCGAGGTCAATCGCAGGAAAGAAGAAACGGAAGCCGGGTCCGGCAAGGACCCCGGCTCGTAGAGTGGGCGATGCCCGCCCCACGACTACTGAAATGAGGAAGTCCATTCAGTTAATGTCCGAAGATATCAATTCGATGAGCAAGGATTTCAATAGCGAGGCCCGGGACGTGAACGCGATCAGCTATGGCGTGCACGGCATGTCATACGACACGCGCTTGTTGCGATCTTTGCAGTGCTTGCCTTTTCATCACCGGTAATCGCCAGTGAGCCCGCGGACGACAATGAAGCCGCAAAAGCTTTTATGGAATCGGGCGTGGTGAAGAAATTTCATAATTCGGCCTACGGCTATGCGGTATTCCCGACCATAGGCAAGCGCGGCCTCGGCACCGGTGCTGCACATGGCAGCGGCGGTGTTTACCGTGGCGGTGCAAAAACGGGTGATGTGAAAATGACCCAGGTCAGCTTCGGTCTTCAGGCAGGCGGCCAGGCCGATACCAGGTATGAAAAAGGGATGATCGTGTTCACCATGGGTAAAGGCGGCCTGATGTACCAGGCGGCGCTGGGTGGTCAGAAATACAGCTACAAGCCTTCGAAGTAATCCATAATTGAGCGCCCCGAATTAAGGTATTTGACGTAGGAGCGGCTTTAGCCGCGAATAACGTCTCGGTGGGGATTGCCGCATCAGAAAGGTCGGTGCGACCAGGTGCAAGATGCCCGCTTTCGCGGGAATGACATTCCATAAGAAAATTCAACCCGTTTTTCGTCATCCCCGCGAAAGCGGGGATCTCGTTCAAGCTGTCGTCAGTCGAGCGGCCTGCAACCGGAACCGAATTCGCGGCTAAAGCCGCTCCTGCAAGGTTTTATGTCCGCATCCGCCATCCCGGGATTTTTTGCCTGAACCCTGAAACAAATAAACGCTGGAGGCCTGCCTGCGCAGGCATGACAGTATAAAAGCGCTCCGCGTCCTTTGCGCCTTCGCGTCGTTGCGTTGAAACCTTAAGTTTCTATCGCCAGTAACCACCGGCCCGCCAGGGATCATACGGCTGGGTCGCATTATCGGTGTTGATCTTTCCAACATCTGTGGCCAGCTGGTTGACGATCTTGTTGGTCCCTGCAGCGTTGGCTGACAGTGCATTCAGCTTGTTGTCGAACTTGGTCATATCGCCCGACATCGCATCGATTGAAGCATTGATGCGGTCGACTTGAGCCCTCATGTCGACTATATCGGCAGTGACAGTGTCAACAGTGCTGGTCGTGCGGGTGCTCGACCGGGCGGCATTGTATCCGACCGAAAAGATGCCGATGACAAGGACAAGCGCGACTATTTCGAAAACGGTCAGCTTGCGTTGCAGTGCCTGCTGGTTCCTGGCGATCTGCTGCTGCAGCGCCTGGGTGGTCTTTTCGAGCTGCCCGAGGTTCTGATCCAGGCTGTTGACGAGCTCCATCACGTCCTCGGCCGACACCAGTTCGGCATAGGGGCTTGTCGCGGGCTCGCCGGGGCGCGCTTTTTCGATACCGTGTCCGGGTGCCTCGACAGTTTCGAGTTTAGGCTCGACGGCCTGTTTTTTTCCGGATTTAGCCTTCTTCGATTTCTCAGCTTTGTCTTTCTTTTTACCCATTCATTTATAACTCCACGGTCTGTGCATCGATAACGACGTAGCTTTCTACGTGTTTGTAATTGCAGGAAAAAATCGCCGGATTTGTTGTGTCTATTCAGGCGGGTCTTGGTAAGATCGGCAAAATACAAAAACAGTTCAACCTGGAGCGATCCCATGCCGGAATCCACACTCTCTCAAACTAACACGGATTTCACCCAGAACACAATCGAGGCCGCGATACGGCTGGGGCTGCTGTTTTTGCTGGCTGCATGGTGTTTCCGGATTATTTATCCTTTCATCGAGCCGGTTATGTGGGGCGTGATTATCGCTGTCGCGACCTATCCGTTGTTCGTCAAGCTCAGGTCCGCAATGGGAGGCAGGAACAAGCTGGCGGCTGTTGTGTATACGCTGCTGGCCCTGGCGTTGCTGATTACACCCGCGATGATGATAGCGGATTCGCTCATACAGACCTCGCAGTCACTGACTGAAAGGTACGAGCAGGGGCAGCTGGAAATACCGCCGCCGCAGGACAGCGTCAAGGACTGGCCACTGGTGGGTGAAAAGTTGCACGATTTCTGGTCACAGGCGTCCACCAATCTGCAGGGGACCATCGAGAAATACGAGACGCAGCTGAAGGCAGCTGCGGAGAAGGCTATCACGGTTGCAGCCGGCGCGAGCGGCGGCATCCTGCAGTTCATCCTTTCGATCATCATCGCCGGTATCCTGGTGGCGAACGCGCAGGGAGCGTATGCCGTCACCCTGAAAACCTTCTCGCGCCTGATCGATAACAAGCAGGGCGAGATGTTTACCAATCTTTCCCGGGACACGATCCGCAGTATCGCCCAGGGCGTAATCGGTATCGCGATCATCCAGGCCCTGCTGAGCGGGCTAGGCATGTACGTGATGCACGTGCCGGCCTGGGGCCTGTGGAGCCTGTTCATCCTGGTGCTGGCCATTGCACAGCTGCCGCCGATACTGGTGCTCGGCTTCGTTATCGCCTATGTCTGGTCGGTTGCCGAGACCACGCCGGCGGTGATATTCACGATCTATGCGCTGATCGTCAGCGGCAGCGACAGCTTCCTGAAACCGCTGCTACTCGGCCGTGGACTGAAAACGCCGATGCTGGTGATACTGCTAGGCGCGATCGGCGGCATGATCATGTCCGGCATTATCGGCCTGTTTATCGGTGCAGTGATCCTGGCGCTGGGGTACGAGTTGTTCATGGAATGGCTGGATCGTGGTGGTGAAACAGAGTCACAAATTGCTTGAAAGTTTTTTTAACCGCAGAGACGCGGAGGACACAGAGGTTTTTATGTTGTCATTCCTGCCGCCGCAACAATAACGCATGCTGGATCGTATCTGCACAGACAATTGTAGGAGCGGCTTCAGCCGCGAATTCCGTGTCTGATCGCGAGCAATTCGCGGCTGAAGCCGCTCCTACAAGAACGAGGACAAATATGAAAGACCCTCTGCGTCCTCCGCGCCTCTGCGGTTAACAAAATCAAATTAACTGGTACCAACTATGACAGAAGAACAAGAAGCCACCACAGACAACACACCCGATCCGGTACGCAAGGTCACGCGATACCTGATGATCATCGTCGCGATTCTGTTCATCTGGTACGTGGTGTCCGATCGCATCGCACCCTGGACCGACCAGGCGCGCGTGCAGGCTTACGTGATTCCGGTCGTACCGCAGGTGTCCGGGCGCGTGATCGAGGTCAACGTGGTCAAGGACCAGGTGGTCGAGCCGGGGCATGTGCTGCTAAAGATCGACCCCTCGGATTACGAGCTCGCCGTGCAGGCGGCGGAGGCCGCGCTGGAGCTGGCCGGGCAGGAGATCGGTGCCGGCACGGCAACGGTCACGACAGCGCAGGCCAAACTGGTGGAAGCGATAACGAATCTTGAACACGCAAAGACGCAGAGTGTGCGCGTGTTCGAGCTCGAGAAGAAGAACGTGATGTCCAGGGCCGAAGGCGACAAGGCGCGCGCCGTGGTCAAACAGGCCGAAGCCCAGGTCGACAGCGCGCGCGCCGAGCTGGAGAAAGCCAAGCAGGCGCTGGGTGTGCAGGGCGAAGCCAACCCGCGCATACGTGCGGCCATTGCCGATCTTAAAAAGGTACAGCTCGATCTTTCCAGGACGACGGTTCGGGCTCCTTCGAAAGGCGGCATCACGAACCTGCAGATCGAGGAAGGCTATTTCGCCAGCGCCGGTGTGCCGCTGATGACCTTCATCGAGTTCGACAACGTCTGGATACAGGCAAATATGCGCGAGAACAACATCGCCAATATCGAGCCGGGTGACCCGGTGGATATCGCGCTGGACGTCGCGCCCGGCAAGGTGTTCAGGGGCAGGGTCAGCAGCATCGGCTTCGCCGTCGAAACCAACACCACGGGTCAGGTCGGCGGGCTGGCGACGGTCGAGAGCAAGAGCGGCTGGTTGCGCGACGCGCAGCGCTTCCCGGTAATCATCGCCTTCGACGACGATCGCGTGCACGGATTGCGCCGGCTCGGCGGCCAGGCAGACGTTCTGGTCTACACCAGCAACAACTGGATCATCAATCCACTGGGCTGGTTGTATATACGCCTGCTGAGCCTGTTCTCCTATGTCTACTGAGGCGGCAGCGCGCGTTTCGCCCGCCAGGGCCTGGCTGCAATCGATAGCCAGGGACCAGACCCGCGTGCGTATCGTCCGCTATGCCGTGGGCGTGACGCTGTCGGCAGCCCTGGCCTACGGCATCAACTGGCCACTGTCGTTCCTGCTGCCGGTACTGGTCTCGTTCATGCTGTCATTGCCGCTGCCGGCGCCGTCGCTGGCCGGCGGCCTGCGCAACATGTGGTATATCCTGATCGCGTTCGGCTTCGGGCTGTTGTTCGCGCTATTTTTCCTGCAGTTTCCGGTTGCGTTCCTGCTGATGCTGGGACTCGTGATGTACCATCTGTACTACTACCTGAACCGCGGCGGCTCGCTGTGGCTGACGCTGATGAGCTTCATAGCAATACTGCTGCTGTCGATGCTGGGTAATTCGCACGAGGGGCTGGCATCCGGCGTCTCGCTTAATTTCATCTGGACCGGCTGGCTGGCAGTGATCATGGTCTGGGTGTCCCACCTGCTTTTGCCCGACCCGGAAGATGCGCCGTTTCCCGCGGCGCCCGGGTTTCATTCGGGCTATTCGCGGCCGGCCGCGGAGGCGGCTCTGAAGAGCACCATCGTTATCCTGCCGCTGGCGAGCCTGTTTTTCCTGTTCGATCTGACAAGCTACATGCTGGTGATGATCTTCGCGGCGCTGTTCATCCTCAAGCCCGAACTCAGCGCCGGCAAGGAAGCAGGCATCAATTCATTGGTATCGACCCTGCTCGGCGGCGCCTTTGCCTGGGTGTTCTACTGGCTGATTGTGGCGGTCCCCGAGTTCTGGTTTTACGTCGCGCTGATGTCGCTGACCTCCCTGTATTTCGGAATGCAGGTGTTCTCGGGCAAGCCGACTGCGAAATATTACAATTCAGCGCTGATAGCGTTACTGATTCTCGTTAACGGCAGCATGGGCGAGGGCGCGGAGTTCACCGAAAAGTTTTTTATGCGCGTGATTCTGATAACATTAGCCGCGGCGTACATCGTCACGGCTTTGAAGGTGCTGGATAGTTTCTGGCCGGAGAAAACTACAGATAGTCGAGGTTCGAACCCGGCATAACAAGAAAAGCGCGTATCATATCGCGGGTAGACGATTAAGAGGTCACATAATGATTCATTTCCTGCGTTTTCCAAAAACGGGAGTCATTTCACTCCTTGCTTTTGCGGTTTTTTCATCCAGCTTGAAACCCGCTGTGGCTGATGATGGGCCGGCAGAGGCGTTCCCGGACCCATGGATGATTCGGGTGGGAGCCTATATTGTCGATGGTTCGAGCACCCAGTTCAGCGTGAGTACGGACGCAACCCTGGGCGCTGTTATCGATTACCAGAAGGATCTGGGCGGTGAGGACAGTGATACCATACCGCGCATCGATGCCTATTACCGTTTCAACGAACGGCATCGCATCGACTTTACGTCGTTCAGCATCGACAGAAAGGGTACCAGGACTCTGGCGGCTTCGGTTTTAATTGACGGCGTGCTCTATGAAGTCGACGAGACCCTGGACTCGGATATCAAATACACACTCTACAGGGTTGGATACGGCTACTCCTTCTATCACTCGCCCAAGGTGGAACTCACCGTGACGGCCGGCTTGAATATAACCAGTTACGATTTGAAGTTTGCTTTGCAGGATGGCAGCAAGGCTGAATCTGCCGGCATCACCGTGCCGCTTCCTGTGTTCGGGCTGCGTATGGGCTATGCAATTACACCCAAGTGGAATGTCCGCTACGTGAGTGAAGCATTTTTCATCGAATTTGATGACAGTTTCAGAGGCGCCATTCTGAATTTCGAACTCAACACCGAGTACAGGTTGTTCGAGCATTTTGCGCTTGGCGTTGGTATTGCCAGGATAGGTGTCAGTGCCGAGGTTGATGACGACGACTGGCGTGGGCGGGTGACAGACGCCTACCGCGGGTTTAATGTGTTTGGTACCTTCTATTTCTAATTGCTTTTATCGCTCGAAAGATGTCCCGTGACTGTCAGCAAAAGGCTGGTTTGGTAATCGGCTTTTTGTTCTTGCTGCTTTCGTTCAATACTCAAGCAGCGATGAACAGACCGGTGACGGAAGAGGGCAAGCCCACCGAAATCCAGGTGGTCGGCGCGATCCTCGATGTCGACAAGATCGACAGCACCGAGCAGGGCTTTACCCTGAATTTCTACTCTGTCTACCGCTGGAAAGACCCGCGCCTCGCGCACGACGGGAAAGGCAATATTACGCGCGATATTTCCGGGATCTGGAACCCGCGGTTGACCATCATGAATACCCAGAAGCACTGGGCCAATACCAACGGTGAGGCCGAAATCTCGCCCGAAGGCGTGGTGACCTACCGCTGGCATTTGTTCGGCAGTTTTTCCCAACCGATGGATTTGCATGATTTCCCGCATGACAGTCATGTGTTCAGGGTGCCGATTGTTGCCGCGGGCTATCGTCCGGAAGAGGTTCGCCTGGTGCCGCATCCGCAGATCGCTTCCTTTGTTGCAGAAGAACTTTCGGTTGCGGACTGGAAGATTGGCAAAGTGCAGGGGCAGACAAAGGACATAACGCTTGCCAATCATCTGACCTTGCCGGGTTTTGTCTTCAGCTTCGAAGGCAAACGCCTTGTGCATCATTACGTAATCAAGACCATCATTCCCCTGTCGCTGATTGTGATGATGTCCTGGGTGGTGTTCTGGATAAACCCGGACATGGCGGCAAACCGTCTCAGTGTCGCCGTCACCACGGTGCTGACGCTGATCGCCTTCTACATTGCGTTGTCGACGCAAATGCCCAAGATTCCCTACCTCACGAACCTGGACAAGTTTCTTTCCGTGTCAACGATACTGGTTTTCATGGCCTTGATAGAGGTTGTCATCACATCACATCTTTCCGGCACGGGGCGAGAGATGGCGGCAAACCGGATTGACTATACGTCTCGGTGGTTGTTCCCGTTGCTGTTTTTCAGCGCCCTGGCTTACTCGTTCTTCATATAACCGGACACACTTAAAATCGGTTTCTCGCCAGGGCGCAAAGCGCGCCAAGGTGTTTTAGGCGTTTTGAGTTTACAAACTCTGCGCGCTCTGCATCCCTGCGAGAGAACATAAGCGATTTTACTCTTGCAGTGAGCGCAGGGGACTTTATTTGCCTGGAAAGAACGAACAAAAAATACCCTTTGCGTACTTTGCGCCTTGGCGAGAGGATAAAAACCGCTTCATCGTCACGCGGCTTTCAGATGAGGTTGAATCTTTCGATAGTTGGCCGGGCAATTTTGGGCTTCCACCATTCAGCCAGCAGCATGCGCCTCGC
>Ga0180438_10006056_pt1 | contig 16545 bp, 19 predicted proteins | sample SS_ome_12_FD_132455 | JGI IMG/M metagenome (GOLD analysis project Ga0180438, IMG submission 132455) | Hypersaline lake sediment archaeal communities from the Salton Sea, California, USA - SS_3_D_2 metaG | ecosystem: Environmental > Aquatic > Non-marine Saline and Alkaline > Hypersaline >...
CTATTACATATGTTCTAAAAATCGCACACATTGATAAATAATGAATTACAAAAAGCCCAAACCGCAGAAAGCTATCAAGGATACCGGGCGCCCCCCGAAGCCCACGGCGCTAAAAATCCTTGAGGGTAATCCAGGATGCCGGCCACTGAATGAAAATGAGCCAAAGCCGGAAATTGGCATGCCGGAGAAGCCCGAATGGCTCAAGGATGATCGGGCGCTCAAGTTGTGGGAGGATTTATCCGGTTTTCTCTTGCCGCTTGGTTTGCTTACCAAAATTGATGGCATAATGTTTGGGATGTTGTGCCAAAGCGCTGTTTTATATGGGGAATATACCGAAAGCTTGGTTAGCTCTGCTGGTTACGACGTTGATGAATTGCGCAAAATCAGCGCGATTGCAAACGAACATTTCAAAAACATGCGGGTTTTATCGAGCTTATTCGGCCTTTCGCCATCGGATCGTAGCCGATTGCATGTGACCAATACTCAAAAAAATGAGGATGATGATATTTTGGATTAATCATTATGGGCAAATTCGATAAAAACGCGGCCAACAAAGCGGTCAAATTTTTTGAAAAGTATCTCAAGCATACTAAGGGGGAGCACTACGGTAAGCCGTTTAAGCTTGCTAAATGGCAGAAGGAAGAAATTATAAAACCGCTTTTCGGAACGCTCAACGAGGATGGCACACGACAGCATCGGTTAGCTTTTGTCGAAGTTCCCAAAAAAAACGGAAAATCCGAGATTGCGGCGGGTGTGGCATTGTATTTGCTGTTCGCTGACAATGAGCCGGGCGCTGAAATATACGGCGCGGCTGCGGACAGGGAGCAGGCGAGCATTGTTTATCGAGTTGCGCGTGATATGATACTTCAATCCCCTGAGCTAATGAAACGGTGTACAATTAGGGATTCGACTAAGCGCATAGTGTTGCTGGAAAGGGGAAGCTTTTATCACGCGCTTAGCGCCGAAGCTTTTCGCCAGCATGGTGTGAACGCATCCGGGATTATATTTGACGAATTACACACACAGCGGACACGGGAACTGTGGGACACCTTGAGATACGCAGGAGACACCCGGAGACAGCCTCTAATTTTTTCAATCACCACCGCCGGGTTTGACAAAACTACAATTTGTTACGAGCAACATGATTATGCTCAAAAGGTTCTCGATAGCACAATAACAGACCCGACGTATTTTGCCTATATCCGAACGATTGACAATCCTGAAAACTGGCATGACGAGAATGAATGGTTTAAAGCCAATCCGGCACTGGGGGATTTTCTCAAGCTTGATGCATTCCGGGCAGCATATCAGGAGGCGTGTAATAGCCCGTCAAAATTAAATGCTTTTCTCCGGTTGCGTTTGAATGTCTGGACATCCAGCTATAGCGCGTGGATGCCTACACACAAATGGGATGAGTGTAATTTATATCCTATTGACGAACAAGAATTGGAAGGGAAGCGCTGCTACGCCGGGCTTGATTTATCGAGCAAGATTGACATAACGGCGCTGTCATTTGTTTTTCCCCCACAAGAGGGGCTAGATAAATTTGTTGTCTTGAGTGAATTTTTTGTCCCTGAAGAAACCGTCATATCGAGGACGCGGGACGAGGGTGTCCCGTATGACGTGTGGGTCAGAGATGGCTACATCCACGCGACGCCGGGCAACACGGTTGATTATGAATTTATCGAAAATCGATTTAAGCAGGCCATCGAGAAATATCAAATACCGGAGTTTGCCTTCGATGTTTGGAACGCGACATACATGGCTCAAAACCTGGAGAAAGATCACGACATCGAGCCTATACCATTCGCCCAAAACGCGCGCAACTTTTCCGGCCCGATGAAAGAGCTAGAAAAATTAGTACTTGAGAAAAATATCAATCACGGCGGCAACCCGGTATTGCGATGGATGGCATCGAATGTCCAGGCGCGCGAGGATGCGAACCTAAATATCATGCCGAACAAGAAAGAATCTAAAGAAAAAATAGACGGCATGGTGGCGCTTATGATGGCATTAGATAGAGCGCGTCGTCACATTGACGAGGAATCGGTATACGAAACCAGAGGGATAGTCGCAATATGAGCAATGAAACATTGTGGTCTCGGTTTGTTACTCGATTGAGGGAGCCTGTTTTTAAACGCTCCCTAACAATCGATCAATGGTTTGAGTTGATGAATCAATACGGGGCGCTTGATGTTGCGGTGGCTAACAGTGGCGTAGCCGTCACGCCTGGAACTGCAATCCGGGCGGCGGCGGTTTTCTCGTGCATTCGGGTTTTATCCGAAAGTGAAGCGGCGCTTCCGTTGAATTTGTACGAACACACTGAGAACGGCGGCAAGCGAAAAGCGACCGACCACAATTTATATTTTATTTTGCATGATTCTCCTAACCCGGAAATGACGAGCTACGAATACCGGGAAACTGTAATGAGGCACATGGCGCTACGGGGCAACGCATATGCTGAAATTCAGCGGGATAAAATAGGTAGGATTATAGCATTGTGGCCACTCAATCCTGATCGAATGGCGATTAATCGCGGTAATGATTTAATGCTCCACCTAGGTAGCGATGTCGCTCCACGGCCCGATATAAAAGATACGGATTTGATATATGTATATACGCACACAAACGGCACTCCGGTAATATTCAAATCTGATGAAATTATACATTATCGTGGCCCAAGCTTTAACGGCGTGATTGGTTATTCGATGGCCGATGTTGGCCAAGAGGCTATAGGTGATTACCTCGCCGCTCAGAAATATAGCGCGATGTTTTTCAGCAATGGCGCTAACACGGACGCGGTATTAGAGCATCCCAGTAAGCTCGGTGAGGAGGCGCTAAAGAATCTAAAAAAATCATGGGAGGATAAGCACCGGGGATTAAATAACGCGCACAGAATAGCGATTTTAGAAGAGGGGATGACATACAAACAGGTTGGAATCGATCCTAAAAAAGCTCAATTGATCGAGTCTAAAAAAATGTCGCGCGTTGAAATAGCTGGATTATTCCGGGTACCTCCACATATGATTATGGATTTGGACAAGGCGACGTACAGCAACATCGAGCAACAGGATTTAGGATTCGTCAAGCACACCATGATGCCGTGGTTAGTCAATATCGAACAGCGTTGCAACATGTCTCTGCTCACAATCGAAGAGCGGAAAAAATATTTTATCAAGCACAATGCAAATGCTTTATTGCGCGGCGACATTGACAGCAGACATAAAGCTTATGCCATCGGTAGACAATGGGGTTATTTATCTGTTAATGAGATTCGAGCATTTGAGGATATGAACCCAGTTGAGGATGGCGACATATATTTAACACCATTGAACATGGTTCCGGCGGGGGATGAATTGACGCCAGAGGATGAAGAAAAAGTCAGAAGCGCGCTTGCGCTGATTAGGAGGGTATCATGAGACCATTGAAACGACGGGCTTTTAAATTAAAGGAATTTCGCATAAATGAACAGGGAGAAAAAAGAAAAATTGAGGGACATGCGGCGGTCTTCAATCAGTTGTCTGAGGACTTGGGATATTATCGAGAGATAATTAAACCGGGGGCGTTTACTAAAACTATACAAGAGGCTGATGTTCGGGCGCTTTTCAACCATAGCCCGATGTATGTTCTTGGCCGAACTAAATCCGGCACATTGACACTCCGGGAGGATGATGTCGGGCTATGGTTTGAGATAACTCCGCCAGATACAAATTTTGCGAACGATCTGTTAATCAGTATCGAGCGCGGCGACATCACACAAGCCTCTTTCGGATTTGAAATTATTAATGAAGTCTCCGAGGTGCGCGACGGTGAAACGGTGTATGTCGTGACCGAGGTCAAGCTCTGGGATATTTCACCGGTGACATTCGCGGCATACCCACAGACCGACGTGTCTTTAAATTCATCTCTGCAAAACCTGGAAATGAGATTAAGGCGCGGCGCGCCGTTGCAGGATGAAGACAAAAAAATGATGCAAGAATTATTGGAGCTTTTTAAAAATCACCTTTCCAGCGCCGATGAAAATCACGCTGAAGGCCGAACGCAAGAAACTCCAGATGATTCCGATGGATCGGATAATGATGATAGCAACTCAGTAGAGCCGGCTAGCTACCACTCTGATGCAACGAGAGAAATATCATTAACCGACGTGGACAGGCGGCTAAGAATGGCCGAAAGATTAATCAAATTAACAGGAGGCAATATATGAAAACAATCGAACAAATGAAAGCGCACCTCCGGGAATTGTACAATGAGATGAAAGCAATTCGGGATGCGGTTGCATCTGATGAGCGCGCAATGACTGAAGCAGAGGACACGCGCTACGCGGAAATAGAATCCGAAATGGATCAACTCGAAAAGGATATTGAACGCGAACAACGCGCGGCTGATCGGGAAAAAAGATACGCCGAACCAGAGAAACCGGCCACTAAGCCGGAACCTACCAGCGATGACCAGACAAAGGGATTCCGCTCTTTCGGCGAACAACTCAAGGCGGTATACCGGGCAAGTCACCCGACCGAGAGATTTGTAGATCCTCGGTTGGTTGAAACCCGCGCGGCTACCGGGATGAGCGAAGGCGTTCCGACCGATGGAGGCTTTTTGGTTCAGAAGGATTTCGTTACCGAACTACTTCAAAAAATCCATGATACCGGAATCCTCATGGGGCGGACTCGGACTATCCCGATTTCCGGCACCTCGAACGGCCTGAAAATCAATGCCGTAAACGAAACATCACGCGCGGACGGTTCCCGGTGGGGCGGCGTGCGCGCCTACTGGGTTGATGAGGCAGCCGAAAAAACTGCCAGCAAACCCAAACTTCGCCAGATGGAATTGAATCTCCAAAAACTCATCGGGTTGTGTTACGCCACTGATGAATTGTTGCAGGATGCTGCGGCGCTAGGCGCGTTTATATCGATGGCGTTTTCCGAGGAGTTCGGGTTTAAGGTCGATGAAGCCATTATCAATGGAACCGGGGCGGGTCAGCCTCTCGGCATTATGACGGGCGGCGGATTGGTTACAGTACCGAAAGAGACCGGCCAACCGGCAGCTACTGTCGTGTATAAAAACATCGTTAAAATGTGGTCTCGACTGTGGGCGCGCAGCCAGCAGAATGCGGTATGGCTCGTCAATCAGGATGTGCAACCGGAACTGTATGATATGGGTATCACGGTTGGAACCGGCGGGAGCCCTGCATTTATGCCTCCGGGCGGTCTGAGCCAATCGCCATACGCGACACTCATGGGCCGACCCATAATCCCGATTGAGCAATGCCAGACGCTCGGAACAACCGGAGATATAATTCTCTGCGATCTCAACGAATATCTCATGATTAACAAGGGCGGCATTCAGTCGGACACATCGATCCACGTCCGGTTCGTTTATGACGAAAGCGTTTTCCGGTTTGTCTTGCGCACCGACGGCCAGCCGATCTGGAATAGCGCCCTAACACCATTTAAGGGAACTAGCACGGTATCACCGTATGTCGTGTTAGCAACGAGAGCATAAGGAGGTGATGACATGACTAAAGGATTTCTCCCGGCTGAAATGGGGCATATTGTCAACATATTGCCTCCAATTGATATAACCGGTGGTGTTACCGGCGATGTATTCTCAATGCGGGATTATGCGCATGCTACCATAATCGTCCAGGTCGGTGTGAGCGCGGCCGCATTTACAAAAATCATTGTCAACGAATGCACAAGCTTCGCGGCTGCTGGTGCGACGGCTATCGCGCACTCGATATATAAGGAGGAAACGTCACTAGGCGACACTCTCGGTGCTCGAACGGCGGTAGCGGCTGCGGGTACAACTCCCAGCGCTAACGACAACATATTCTACGTTATCGAGCTTGATGCGTCGGAATTGAGCGACGGCTCTCCATATGTGCAACTGAGTCTGACAAATGGCGCGAATAGCGTTATCGCCAGCGCAATTGTCATATTGAGCGGCGCGCGCTACGCCGAAGATCAGAGTGCTACCGAAATAGTTTAACACTTAACCAGGGGGTGGCTTTGATAGCCACCCCACCCCGAAAGGGGAGGAGGTGAGAATATGGGAAAAACTTCTGCGGAATGGCGAGACACGCAACATCTCACATTCTATGATGCAACCACGCAAGAGCGAACTGCGCCATTTTATCCAGTGGTATTTTACGATGATTTTTTAAGCTCATCGCTTGTTATTCCGGCGGCCGGCGCTGCTGAATCCGGGATGCCGTGGACTAAAAAAATTGTCGCGGCGGCTGGTGCGGCTGCTGTGGCAGGGATAGGTGACGCGGCTGGTGGCGTAATCCAGTGTGAGCTTGACAACACTGTCGAAACTCAAGACGCCGCGCTGTATTTTAATGATGAGCGCAACTTCGATTTGACTAAGGGTTGTGTTTTCGAGGCTCGCGTGAAGGTGAATGTAATCCCAACGTTAACTTCTGAGACGGTTGTTGGCCTTGTCGGTGACTATGCGGCTGGCCCGGACAATATCACCTATAGTTGTTTTTTTACCCATGACGGATCCGGCGAGGCGTTCTGCGAAATGGACGACAACGCCACAGACCGAAGCGCCACAAGCGGCGTAACCGTGCTTAACACTGCATGGCACATTTACAGGATTGACGCGACCAATGTCGCTGATGTTAAATATTACATTGACGGCGTGGGCGTTGCTACCGGTACCACATTTTCATATGCGGCTACCGGCGCAAATGCAATATTACAACCGTATATCGGATTGTATAAAAATGGCGGCGCGGGTCTTGGAGAACTCCAGGTTGACTATGTGCGAATCTGGCAAACGAGATAAAACGGATGTAGGGCGGCGTATTAATTGCGCCGCTCTGCAACCACAAAACCGGGCAATGATCGAAAGCCCGAGACCTCGAAAAATCGAGATTGAAAATGGTAGGAACATACTCAATAGTAACAGAACCGGCAATCGAACCAATAACGCTGGACGAGGCTAAATTACATTGCCGGATTGACGCTGGTGATGAAAATAGCATCGTAACAGCGTTAATTAAAATCGCGCGTCAATACGTCGAGAGAATTACAAACCGGGCGCTAATTACTCAAACGTGGGAATTACGCCTCGATGATTGGCCATCTGAGATATGGTTAACCAGGCCACCGGTACAATCGATAACCAGCATTAAATATCTTGATACCGATGGCGTGGAGCAAACGTGGAGCGATGCGCTTTATCAGACCGACCTATATGCGGAGCCAGCGCGTATTTCTCCGATTTATGGCGAGTCATACCCGGATTTAGAAACAGGCGCTTACAATCGCGTTATAGTGCGTTTCGTTAATGGCTATGGGGACGCTGCATCACAAATCCCGACGCCAATAATTCAATCAATGGAAATTATGATTTCGCATTGGTTCCAAAATCGGGAGTTGATTTTAACGGATATTGGTAGAAATGCTCCCATTGAAATACCACTCAGCGCCCAGGCGCTTTTAGCTCCATACGAATTCACGAGGTTCCCGTGAGAACTGGGAAACTAGATAAGCGGATTTTGGTACAAAAACCCATACTGTCGAATGATAATTATGGTGGGAAAACTGTTGATAATTGGCAGAATGTTTATAGCATGTTTGCCAATATCCGGCCACTAAAACAGACAGAGCAATTGATAGCGGCGCAAGCGGCGCAAACCATAACGCACATGATAACGATACGATATAGGATACCATTTATTGAGTCGGATTGGAGGATAGTCTACAACGATCCGAGAATAGGTCAGAGGATATTTCAAGTTGATTCGGCGGAGCCGCTCAATAGCGGAAATCGATATATAACAGTCCGAGTTGAGGAGAGGCGACCATGACATCTAATATCACTATAGTTTGCGGGCCTCCGGGCGCTGGAAAAACTACATTTGTTTTAGACAATAAATCTGATGATGATTTAGTAATCGACCTTGATGAAATATTTCAGGCGCTTACCATGCTGCCTGCTTATTACAAGCCCGCAAATTTAATGCACTATGCAATAAAAACAAGAGAGTTTTTATATGGTTTGATAAAAGAGGATAACACGGCGCGCCATATATGGATAATCGAATGCTTGCCCAGAATAAAGGATAGATATGAAATGCAAAAAATATTTGATGCCAAGGTTATAATGATAGAAATATCTACAATGGGATGTTTGAATAGAATATTAAATGACAAGAGACGAGCCAATAAATTAGATTGTTGGGAAGCGATAATAAATAAATGGTGGAAAAATTATGAAAAATGTGACAGAGATATAGTATTTAAAGAAAATGATGCATGGGGAAGGTCATTAAATGATTAGTGCAAGCGTCAATAAAAAAGACAACAATGAGCTTATTGCAGCTATTAGAATTGGCAATGAGCTTGTAACCACGGACAGTATGAAATTGCTTGAGGAGACGTTATACAAGATCGAATACGAAGCATATCAAACAGTGCCCATTAAAACTGGTGTTTTGGCAGCATCAATAAGAACGAATCTTAGCCGCAATAAATTATCTGGAAGTGTGACGGCCCGGGGCGGGAAAAGACCATATGCCGCATGGGTTGAATATGGAACGGTGAAAACTCCAGCGCAACCGTTTCTAGTTCCGGCGGCTACTAAATTTATGGGCGAGTTTTTCCGGGGTGTTTCAGCAATAGTAAGGAAAAGGTTATGAAAAGATTTATTGTCAAATCGGCGTTGCTGATTGTTTTGGTTTGTGCAGTCTGCATGGCCGGAACATGGGTACCACCGATCACAAACTATGTCTACAAGTACGGTGAAACTTTCGGCAATGTGCTCGACTCGGATACCACGTTTAACCGATTCCGCTATAACATGCCTGGGAGTTATACGCCGAACGATAACGCTGTGATAAACATGGGCGGTGAATTCGACGGGGGGATTGATTTGTTAGCCTATCCCGCCGATACATTTAGCGCGGGTTTGTTTTCGCAGGCATATAACGATAGCACCGCGACATATTATGCGGGATTATATGGCAAGGCAGATGCTACGCGCGATGCGGCGGAAATTGTCGCAATAGCTGGGGAGGCATATGGGGCCAGCGCGGTGGGCTTGTCTGTTGTTGGCGGGAGTGTTAGCCAGAGCATAGGCTATGGCATCTCTGTTGATGTGTTTGCAAGCGAGGCGGCGGTGATCAAACAGCGGGGCAATACAACGGCGTTAAAAATAAATAAATATGGTGTGGGCGCTGGTAGCGCAATCGGGATAACAAACAGTGGCACGGGCGACGACATAAGCGGGAGCGGCAATTTCGCAGTTGATAACAATGGATATGTATTTACCGATAAAATCAATATTGGAGCGGGCGCAACCAGCGTGCATATTAGTAGTAGCGCGTCGGCGGCTACCGGGTGGGCAAATTATCGAGCCAACACAACCAACACAGCTGATGAGCTAGTCCACGTTTTTGATACGACATCAACACAGGCGACGGCCCATTTATTATCAGTCAAGCGGGCCGGAGCGGAAAAAGCGTATATTACCGGTGATGGAGGGGCAGTCCTCGACGGCGCTTTAACAAATATTAGTGAGAGCAAATGGCGTATCGGGGGCGAGGTGTTAAATTTGGATTTCACCGGGTCGGATTATGATACGAAAGCAGAATGTCAAGCGGTGGGGATGCGTTTTTCTGATAGCGATAGCCCATTTCCGACAACACTGAAATGGGTGGCGTCCGGTTCCTGGGGGCATGTAGGGGGCGGAGGTTGGGTTCCAACAGCGCCGGTAAATGGTCAAGGGCCTGCAATGCTGATACCAGTATCACGGGGCGCAAATTGGGAGCTGGAGTTGGTATATTATATTTCTGGCGTGGGTATCACAATGTATGAATTAGCTGTCGGATATATTGCCGCATCGAACCACGTAGGCGCAAGCGCTTTGAGTGTTGATAACAATGGAGCGGTTTTTGAGTATCAGGCTTTTTTGGAAACTAACGATGGTGATGATACCTACACAACCCGGCATACAGGTAACACAATATCGGCGGGTGGTCAATACACAATTAATATCCGTTGCATAAATGGAGCGGTGGGTGTTTGGGATGATCAGGACAATAGTTGGCATGATTACGAGGGGCGGCAATCAACCGGGGTAGCATACACTCCTGCCTATGCATTTGTGCAATTTTATAAAAATGCGGCGGCGGCATTTTCGGCAATCCAGGTGCGCAACCTTAAATTGACGTATCTATTGTGAGGCGATATGACTCAAGCTTATTATGGCGCTTTCGGGAGCGATGCAACCGGCAAAACCTGCCAATATGCATATTTTGACCGCAATCAAAATATCATAGGGTCATGGTCGAGTAGTAATGTCTATGAGGCTCCGGCGGGGAGTGGAAATTATTATATTGATGACACTCCTCCGAACAGAGCCTATTTCATTTCATTCCGGATTACCACGCTGATTGGCCATGAGACTGTTTTGCGATATGTGGCCGATTCGCTCAAGCCGGAGAAAAATGCGTTTGTGTTTAATTTTACGGGCGCGGGCGCTGGTGGATATGGAAAGATTATTGAGTATAGATTTTATGACACCGACGGCAATCAAACTGGATTGACATTTTCGGGTGGGGTGACTGAGGTTGTAAATAATGTTGGGGTGTATTTATGCGTTGCCCCAAATGTTCCGACCGATGCTGTGATAGTTATACCCAATGCCCGCGCGGGTGTTGTGGGCGGCCCGTCGATAATTGTGCAAGATGCTCCAGACGCTGCGGTTGGCCCGCATGCGGCAATTAAAAAGGCGGTCTACGAGTTATTTACTGGCGATGCCGCATTAATGGCGCTTGTTAAGGCCGTGGGCGACTGGCCGGTTCCGGGTGTCGAGTATCCATATATCACATATCGGCAGGGGGCGCGTATGGGATGGCGTAGCAAGGACACAGATGGCCGGGAAGTCGACCTCATGATACACATATGGACAGAGCATCGAGGATTTCACGAGGCTGACACAATTCAGGATCGAGTGTTTGATTTATTGATTAACAATATTTTACAACTGGATGTTGCATCCGGTTATTATGCCGTAGCGACGGCTCTAGCATATGACGAATCCAGAGAATTAATTGAGGAGGATGCGGGAAAATCTTTACGCCATGTGGCGATGCCATTTGAGATACAAATAAAGGAGGTGAGTTGATATGACTGATGCAATTAGAGGAGACGAATGTTACATTGAGATTGATACCGGGGGAGGATGGGTCAAACCGGCCGAACAAACGGATTCGACGTTTACCCCGTCGGGCAGTTCGATTGCGGCCACTAGCAAGGACAGCAATGGCGCACAAGAAAAGATTGTCGGATACCGGGATTGGGAAATGTCCTATTCTGCCATCTATGACAGTGGAGACGCCGCATATCTGGCGCTCGAACAGGCGCACTTAAATGAGAACACAATTAGCGTCCGGTTTTTCGATGGCACGAGGTTGAGGACGGGCACGGCCATTGTGCTTCCCGGAGCGCTTGTGTCTCCGGCTGAAGACAAGGTTACTTATGATGTAACCCTAACCGGCACGGGTGACTATGCCGTAACAACGCCATAAAGGAGGTTATAAAAAATGAGTGAAATTACTGTTCAGGATATAACGGCTACCGGAACCACTGCTACGATTGTTACATATCAATCTGCCGTTGCGACCGGTGACACATTTACAAACACGGGCGCGGGTAGCCGCGTTATCATTGTTAAAAACGGGCACACCACAACACTGACATGCACGGTGGCGCGAGAAGACACTTGCGAGCATGGCGTGACCCATAATGTCGTGCAAGCAATCGCGGCTGATGAGGAGATGCAGCTACCGGTAGGCCAAACGCCCTTTAACGATGCTGATGGTGTCGTAACAATCACGTATAACGCAAGCACAGCTATGACCGTTGCGGTCGTCAGTGTCCCGGTTGTGGGGTAAAGCATGAGCGTAATAGATGCAACTGTTGAGATCGAGATAAACGGCGAAAAGCACAAGATGCTTTTTAACATGTTGGCCATTCATCATTTCCGGCAAATAGCCGGAAAAGAAATCCGTGATCTATTCATCGACACGGTTAATAACGAGGGAAATGTCTCTATGGTTGATGTTTCAATGCTGTTGTGGGCTGGAATACATATGCACAAGACCAGCAATGGCAAAGCACCGCCATATGAAACCTTTGCCGAAAGCATCACGCCTGCAGATATGATGGATGATGGAGTACAAAATTCATTGACTATGGCACTAAGAATGGCAATGCCAATGCCATCTAATAATGATGATGTGTCTGAAACGGTATCGGATGAGTCAACAGAATCGGAATAAAAGCGGCTGGAGGGTGGGCGGAGTGGATAGCCCTTAAAGCAATCGAAATGGGATATGACCCGGCGCGGATTGCTTATCTAACTCCACGTCAGGTGGTTGTATTTATTACATCGCGTTATCGATCTGACCATGAGGCATGGCGAAACGCTGGCTTGGTGTCTATTACACTCAGGCGATTGCACGGGGATAAACATGCAAATTTTGATAAACTGTTTCCACCGTGGGGGCATCGAGATAAATCTATCGAGGATAGACGGGCGGCAAATATGCGAGCGGCTAAGGCTATAGTTGCGCGTCGAGAAAAGGCACAGAGGGCGGCATTGGAAAGGCTTAAAAAATGACAGACAAGCGCGTTAGAATACAATACGTCATTGACGACAAAAAGTTAAAGCAGGGCGCTAAGTCTGTTACTGGCACCTTAAAAAAACTTGCCGTTGCGATGGGCGGTCTTTATGCTGTTGATAAATTAGGTCGAGCAATTGCTGAAACAGTTAAAGACTTTGCGGAATTTGAGAAGGGTCTCAGGGAAGTTACGACGCTTGGAAAATTTACACAAAAAGAATTAAGGGGGATGGCGAAAGAGACGCTTAAGTTTTCTGTAGCATTCAATCAAACGACAGACGCCTTAAACAAGGCTCGATATGATACCGTATCCGCCGGTTTTGCCGAGGTGGCCGAACAGCAATTAATAATGGAGGCGGCGTCCAGGGGGGCAGTTGCTGGAGTTTCAGATGTCGCAACCACCGTTGACATACTAACCACAACATTAAACGCATATGGAATAGAAGCCGCAGAGGTAAATGATATAAATGATTTATTGTTTACCACAATTAAAGAGGGCAAAACCACCATGAACGAAATAGCAGCGTCATGGGGGACTATGTTGCCCATGGCAAAAGCGGCTAAAGTTCCATTGCGTGAGGTTGGGGCGGCATTCGCGGCATTGACTGCGGCGGGTATCCGTAGCGAAATAGCTTCTACATTTTTAAGGGGAGCTATCCAAGCATTGTCAGCTCCGACTAAAGCGGCTGCAAAGGCAATGAAAGAGGCGGGGATTTCCACAAAAGACATGCACGGCAATATGCTCCCATTGATCGAAATAATTGAACAATTCGAGGGTAAGGATTTAGAGTTTATCAAAAAGATGATTCCAGATGTTCGGGCAGCATCTGCAATAGCTGCCCTATCCTCTAATTTAGATTCCTTTAGAGACAAAATAGAGGCTTTCGATCCTGAAAAAATGACAGGCGCGACAGAAGAAGCTTTTGAAAAAATGAAGAATACCGTCTCTTTCCAATTGGAAGTTTTGGGCAAAAGATGGGATGCCTTTTGGCTCAATATTTTAGCTGGCAAGCGAGGCGATAAGCTTGTGGATATATTGATCAAGCTTAACAAAACCATTGTTGATTTAGGGGAAGTTCAAAGGGACGTTGCAAACGAATCTGTTTCGGCATGGGACACATTCGGCAACTTTATGAAGGGCCTCGGATTGACAATATTGGATAGCGTGAAAGCGTGGGGAAAACAAATTAATCGAGCATGGGCAGCGATAGGCGCTGAAATGCAGGCGGGTTGGCTATCGGTTGTTAAATATATTGCAGGAGCAACTGTAGGAAAATTTAATGTGGTAGCAGATGCTAAAAAAGCCATTGCATCATTTGATAAATGGTTTGGCGATTGGATGGATTATTTTGAGAATCAATTGATCGGGTATTGGAGGCAGCTTGCTACTCAGTTTTATAAATCCGGGAAAAACATATTGGGAGAAATAATAAGGGGAGTTAAAGATAAATCGGCAGAATTTTATGCGGAAATAGAGAGGATAGCCGCAAAAGTTAGAGATTATTTTCCATTTTCGCCAGCAAAGGCCGGGCCATTGCGTAGCTTGCGCAAGGGCGGCTATGGTATTATGCAAGAGGTGGCCTACGGCATATATGATGGGTCTGATCTTGTGGGTGAAGCTCTTTCCGCATCGCTAAAACAAGCTCCGGCGGGTGAGGGCGTTGGGATGGCTCCAATGGAAATTGAGGGTATTAGATCATTGGTGCAAGACGAAGAGACGCTTACAAAATCTAAAGAATATTGGGAGGCATTTCTAGAACAGGAGCGGAGCTATTATGAAGAGTTGGGAGCATTGAGCAACGAGTTTTTAACACAATCCCTAGACGCCTGGGGAACATATTGGTATCAAGTCGGTGCAAAGGGCAAGGGCGCGGAGCCAATGCTCAAAAAAATGATGGGCGATATTCTCGGGAATATGGCTTCGGCGTTTGGCCAATACATGATTAAACATGGGATAGCTGTCATGGCATTAGGGGCGGCTCCTCCGATGGATCCGGCGATGGTTGCGGCTGGGGCTGCACAGATAGCGGCGGGTACTGGATTGATAGCATTGGGCAAGGCCGGAGCCGGTGCTGTGAGTGCAAGCGTGGGCGGTGGTTCAGAGGGCGGCGGAGGCGGTGGCCCGCGCGATAGGACGGCTAATATCCCGGCACCGGGGGAGGCTGGCGGTGGCGTAACTCAAATAATAAACATCAATGCCGAAGCGGTTGTGGACAGTAACAATTTACAAGTTTTTGTCGAGGATGTCGTAGCGCCTACGCTTGCAGAGGCGATAGGCAGAGGCACAATAAAAGACCAGGAATACAATATAGTCGGGGAGCGTGATTAATGTACAAGCCAGCCATATTGAGTCATAACCTATTGCACAACGCGCAAATAACCGCCGATAGCGAGGAGACCGGATACGAGGCATGGCGGTTGAAGGATGGAAAGCTACACACGTACTGGAAAGCAGAGACGGCGGCCACGCATGAGATTATAATAAAAACCAAAAATATGATCAATAACAATGATTTTGAAATAGACTTAACTGATTGGGCATTATATGAATCTGGTGGGGGCTTTGGAACATTAACAAGAAATACTGTAGCGCCAATACAGGGCGATGGAGATGCTAAACTGGATGCAACAACCGCAAATAATACAAATCAAATTGTTATGATGATTTCTAAGACTTCATATAGATTAAAAGCTGGTAGAACATATAGATTTAGTTTTGTGGCTAGAGGTGGCGCGGTCAACAGTAAAATACAATATGGGTATGCGATTATAGATGATTTGTTGGGATTGCCAGAGATATATGCATCAGAATCAAAAATTGATCTGGGAGTTGCAGCTACAGAAATAACAGGGCCGATATTTACTCCAGAAGAAAATATAGATTGTCATATTTTTTTTAGAGCATTAGAAATTAATACATTTTGGATTGACGAAATACATTTATCTGAAGTCAGATATAACGATACATTGGTATTTCCAAAGGGTCATAATTTATTGGGGTACCAAATGAGTTTATTTTATGCCGACACCACCTCTAACTCCGCTTCATTTTCACCTATATTTACCAAAAGAATTTATTCAAATGAATCAATATATTACATATATAGTAAAACATTCTACGCTCCGGTATATAAAATAATATTTCAACGCGGTATTGCTCTTGGCATGTATAGTAATTTACCTCAAGAAATTCCATTAATATATTGGGGCAAACGATGGGAGCTTGATCGAGACACATATAAATTTATTGATAATTTTGATTCTGAATTCGAAAACAGAATGGAAACTAAAGTCACATCTGACCAGGGATTATTCCATTACACGCATCGGGGGAACCAAAAAAGATTTATCCGGAATATTATGCCATTCGGTGATGACGAATATGAAAATGTGATCAAATTTTTTGAGGATACTGAAAATGGTATGATTCCATTTGGATTGTCATTGAGGCCATGCAATGAAAGTATTGAGGCAAATACTGATTTAATTACATATGGCAATACTTATTTAATGCGCCTCGTGGGCGGTCGCAATGTTCCGTATTTCGATGTAGGAAAAAGGAACTGGCCATTCGAGGCTGAGGAAATTTTAGGTACGCGGTATATATAATGATTCCGATTTCTGATAAACTTGACGAATATCTCAACCGGGAATGGAGCAAAGTGATTGCTCTTGTCGAGTTCGTTGTGGAGTATATCCAGGACGTGCAATCGAGCAAGGACGAATGGGAGGCTGGCTTACAATTACTATGTCCCGATTTGGCAACCACAACATTTACAGTTAATTGTGTAGCTGGCGCGACATCATGTACCGTGGTGACAACCGATGAATTTACCGCTGCGAACGCGGCGAATGAAGGTTATCTGGTCTTTACCGATGGCGCTGCATATGAGGTTGTAAAATAC
>Ga0180438_10006058_pt1 | contig 16539 bp, 12 predicted proteins | sample SS_ome_12_FD_132455 | JGI IMG/M metagenome (GOLD analysis project Ga0180438, IMG submission 132455) | Hypersaline lake sediment archaeal communities from the Salton Sea, California, USA - SS_3_D_2 metaG | ecosystem: Environmental > Aquatic > Non-marine Saline and Alkaline > Hypersaline >...
ACCGCTCGCGAGCTGCTGGCGGGAAAGGTCCTGGGGCTGGGCGCGTTGGGCCTCACGCAGATAGTCATCTGGCTCGGTTCCTCGGTAGCCCTGAGCGGCGGAAGCGCGGGCCTCCTGGGCATAGCTCTGCCGTTCATGGTACGGCCTCAGGTCCTTGTCCTGGGAGTGGTCTACTACGTATTGGGGTTCCTGGTCTACGCCGTGTTGATGGGAGGCGTGGGCGCCCTGGGCACCACGCAGCAGGAATCCCAGCAATTGGCGGGCATCTTCTCCCTCATGGCGGCCATTCCACTGATGCTGGGTGGGTTTATGTTTTCCAACCCCAATATGGCCTTCGTGAGAGTGCTCTCATGGTTCCCCCTGACCGCACCTACCATGATGCTTCTGCGCTTGCCCATGGCCGAGGTGCCGCTGCTGGACGTGGTGGGCAGCATAGTGATGCTCCTGGTCGCCATCCCTATTATCCTCTGGGCAGGGAGCAAGATCTTCAGGATGGGCCTGTTGATGTATGGCAAGCGCCCAGGACTGAGGCAAGTGCTCAGAGCGCTGCGGCAGGCCTAGATCGCCCTCAGGCTTGCGCTCCTCGCGGCGACCAGGCCTACAACCGGAAGTAGGATTCTATTCCGGGATCGAACCCACCGGGTCTGCACTGATCTCTGCTCTCTTCGAACACGTACTCGCTCCGACGCCTCCGCTCGCTGCCGAGCGACGAAGCTCCCGGCTGGCGAATTCCGTGAGAGTAACCTATACTGTGCCAAGCTCGCTGCAAGCTGAGCATGGGTATGCTTCCACGTCTAGCCGCCCACCGGCCGCAGCCGCGTGAGACAAGTCCCATCCTCTGGCACTGTACCCTGACATAGGGCTTCGAAGGCGAAGGGAAGACCCCAAAGAAGGAAGATCAGCATGACCGAACTGCGCATCGAGGAGATACCCCTGGGCGACGCCCGTCTAAGGGAATTCGTGGAGGTTCCCTGGCGCCTGCACAAGGGCAACCCGTTGTGGACACCGCCGCTCAGGGGCGAGTACCTGGGTAGCAGGCTTCAGGGGCTGCCAGGACTGCTCACCCCGCGACACCCGTACCACCAGCACGCGGAGGTGACCCACTTCCTGGCCAGGAGAGGACCAGAGTTGCTGGGTCGCGTCTCCGCGGCCGTCAATCATCGATTCAATGAGTACCACAAGAGCCAGATGGGGTTCTTCGGCTTCTTCGAGACGGTTGACGACTTCGACGTGACCCGGGGACTCCTTGACGCAGCCCAAGACTGGGTGCACAGGCGCGGTATGAAGGTGCTACGAGGCCCTGGGGAGTACTCCAACGCCACGCATGAGCGGCAGGGGGTGCTCGTCTGGGGCTTCGAGTATCCGCCCACGGTAGAGTTGACCCACAACCCACCCTACTACGGAGAGCTCCTCGAGCGGTACGGCCTTCACAAAGCGAAGGACTACCACGCCTACATGACTGAGGACTTCAAGCCTGAGTACTCCTCCCGGCTGGATCGTTTATCGGAGCGCGTACGCAGTCGATATAGCATCACTACCCGCATGGCCGATCTCGACTCGCTGGAAGAGGAGATTCAACTGCTGGTGACGATCTACAACGACGCCTGGGCCCAGAACTGGGGCTTTCTGCCGCTGACCGACGACGAGGCTCTGGCCCTGGCCGAGACTCTACGACCGGTCCTCATTCCCGAGTTACTGCGCTTCGCCTTCATCGAGGGCGAACCGGTGGCTGTCGTGGGCGCACTGCCAGACCTTTACGTGCCCCTGAGGCCGCGCTGGCGCTGGCCTCTGGATACAGACTTGATACGTTCACTTCGTGTACTCAGACAGCGCAAGAGCATTCCACGGCTGCGCATCATGTTCATGGGCACACGGCCAGTCTACAGACGGATGGGAGCGGATGCCGTCCTGTTCCACGAGCTGTACAACGCAGCCCTGCCGTTAGGCTATACCATGGTTGAGGGATCGATGATGCTGGAGGACAACGACGACATCCTCAGGCTGACCAGCGCCATGGGGTTCCGCCACTACATGACCTGGCGCATCTATGACATGGATCTATAGGCGCTGACACCGGCATCCAAAACCATCAAACTAATTCGGCATGCGGGAACCACCTTCTCGCCACCAGGTACGCGGCGTACGCCAAAGGCGGCCCAAAGATCAGCATCACCGCCATCAGGTTCACAACCAGCCCGTCGCCGGCGGTCATCAGCCGATAGTACCACATCAGGAAGAACAAGTAGACCACGTAGTTCCAGGTTGTTGTGTAGGAGAAGAGCGTCGTCAACCTGGCCAGCTCCAGAGAGGCCGTGATGGCCCCCAGTGGCACCAGCCAGACCACGTACCAGGGCTGGAACCACAAGACGGCGAAACTCAAGAAAACGAAGACCGTCCAATAGAGTCCCCTCAGTAGAGAGCCCGTCTCGCCTTTCAGTCTGAACAGCTGCCAGACGTAGAACAGGTAGAAAAGCCCCAGCACCGCATAGCGCACCAGACCTTGGGCCAGTTTCAGATCCTCGATCCACCGCTGGAGCGTCAGCACCGCCAGCGTGGCGAAGGAGGACGTGAAGAGGCTCTCCCTCGCCAGCCAGCCCAAGGAGGAGCTGCCCTCCCACAGAGGCGCATGCAGCAAGATTACCAACGCCGCCGCCAGGGCCACTCCTGTCACCACGACGCGCAACCCGCGTTTCCCCCCAGACAATGCACGCCACCCACCTACAACGAAAAAAGGAACGACGATCACCGTAGGCATCTTCACCAGCCAGGAGAGGCTGGCGACCGGTATGGCCAGGGCGAACCGACCCCGAACGAAGAGGTAGCACGCCAACAACACAGGGAGCATTACCAGCCCATCGTTGTGAGCGCCTCCCGCACTCTCGAACAAGACCAAAGGGTTCCAGGCGTAGAGCACCGTGCCTGCCAAGGCATATGATGGACGCCAGTTCTTGAGGATGCCGTAGACGACTCCTGAGTTCACGAGATGAACGGCCAGTGCCAGGACCTTGAAGAGCAGCATGTAGCTCAGCAGGCTGGACCCACTCAGTACGCCTATCACCGTCGACAGGTAGGTCCACAGAGGACCATACGGGGAGGTAATGTGGGGCCAGGCTGAATACCACATCAAGGGATCATCCAGGAAATCAGCAGGCCTGTAGAGATGAGGGTTAGCTCCGTGTTGGACCGTGATCCTGGCATAGGCGATGTACTCGAAGACATCGGCTGCGGTGATAGGATAGACCAGGACCAGCGCCAGCCCGGACAGGAAGGCAAACAGCAGAACGATCAGCAGACCAGTGTGGGAGCGCCGACCGCGGCAGAGCACGTATGCACCGTAGCAGAGGGCAAACAACAGCAAGAAGGCGACGAAAAAACCGAGGGCCGCCGTTTGGCTGTAACCCGTCAACTTTCCCAGATCGAGGAGAGGCACGGCGTAGTAAGCAAGCAGGGGATAGGGTCTGAGGAAGAACCTCAGGTACAGTAATTGCGAGGCCAGCCCTATTAGCAGAAGGTACAACCACTGCCGGTTGGTCAGACACACGGCCTGGCAGCGCCCCAGCAACTCTTTCATACCCACATTTGCCCTCGCATCACAACTCTCATCCGAAGAGCGCTGAAGTACGGCCTCGCCCCTCCGACGAGAGAGGCGAGGCCAACAATCAAGAATCTGTGCTCTTACGACGCCGTGGCGCCGCAGAAGGACACGATCACTCCCGTAGCTTGGCTCCCAGTTCCCTGCCCAGCTGCTTCGCTATCTTGGAGTGGACTTTGACCACTTCCTTGTCCTTCAAGGTCCGCTGCTCGTGCCTGTAGGTGAGGGAGTAGGCCAGACTCTTCTTCCCCGCCGGTACCGGCTCTCCGCGGTATACGTCGAAGAGAGTCACGTCTACCAGCAACCTGCCCCCAGCGCGGCGCATCAGTTCCTCCGTCTGCTGAGCGGAGACAGCTTCATCCACCACGAGCGCCATATCTTGACTGACTGATGGGAACCGCGGCAGCGCTTCCAGATGGTGAACCGGTTCCACCTGGGCCAGCAACGCCTCCAGGTCCAACTCCAGCAAGCAGACCGGCTGCGCGGGCAGATCGAAGTCCTCCCGTACTGCAGGGTTGACTTCTCCCAGCACGCCTATCTCACTCTCAGCTATGCTTAGAGCGGCTGCAGCTCCTCTGCGGAAAGTCGCAAGCTCCGTCGGAGCGAAGCTCCTTTCGGCAAGACCGAGATGGTCAAGCATCGTCTCCACCACGCCTTTGAGATCGTAGAAATCCACGCGTTCCGCCTCCCCGCCCATCCAGGAGCGCACCTCGCGGGGACCGCTCATTGCCACACAGAGGCGGCGTGGTTCCTCGGGCAGTTCTCCCTCAGGACGCGGTAGATACACACGGCCGATTTCGAAGAGGGCCACCCGGTCGGTGTACCGCAGGTTGTCACGCACCGCCTCCAGCAAGCTCCCCATCAGAGTCTTCCGCATGAACTCCCGCTCATTGGTCAGAGGGTTGGCGATCCGGACGTAGTCCTCCGCGGATGGCTCAGGTCCACCCGGGTCCAATTTGGCGAAGCTCTCCAGATTGCTGAGGGAGTAGGTGATAACCTCGGTGAGGCCGCAGCCAACCAGGATGTCACGCACCCTCTCTTCACCCTCCAGGGAGTAGTCCCGAAACTGGGCGGGCAACTCGTCGGCCATCACGGTCACAGGCAACCTGTCGTAGCCCCAAACTCGGGCTACATCCTCGATCAGGTCCGCGGCCAGGCTCACGTCCAGGCGATAGTAGGGTACGCTGGCGCGAATGGTCTCATCAACTACCTCGCAATCGAACTCCAGCGACTTCAGGATGTTCACGATCTGCCCCGTATCCAGGGAAACACCCAGTATGCGCTCCACTTCTGCCGCGGTCAGCTCGATCTTCTTGCTCTCGGGCCTGGTGGGATAGGCGTCGGCGTAGCCCGCCTCTATCGTTCCGCCAGCCAGCTCTTGCATCAGCTTGGCCGAGCGGTCGGCAGCGATCATCGCCACCTCCGGTGGTACGCCGCGACCGAAGCGCGCCGAAGCCTCACTCGGCAGTTTCAGCGCTTGGGAGGTCCTGCGCACACTATAGTTGTTGAAGTTCGCCGCCTCGATGAGGACGTTGGTCGTTGTGTCGGAGACCTCGCTCTCCAGGCCGCCCATGACCCCTGCCACTCCCACCGGGCCGCCACCGTCGGTGATCAGCAACATGTCCTCGGTCAGCGTGTGGGCCTCACCATCAAGGGTGGTCATCGGCTCGCCGGGGTGCGCTCTGCGGACCACGATCAGCGGCACGCTGGATGGAGGTGTCTTTCCATCACGCCCTCTCAGAATGTCGTAGTCGAAGGCGTGCAGTGGCTGGCCCCATTCCAGCATCACGTAATTGGTCACGTCAACGATGTTGCTGATGGGCCTCATTCCCGCCAAGGCCAGCCGGCGCTGCATCCAGGACGGCGAAGGCCCGATGGTCACCCCTCTCACCAACACGGCGACGTATCGCGGGCAGAGGTCAGGATCGGCGATCTCTATCTCCACCCAGGGCACGGAGTCAGAGCCCACCTTCTCGGCCAGCGGCGGCCACTCTCCAAGCCTGCACTCCTGACCAGTGAGGGCGGCCACCTCTCGCGCCACACCCACTACAGAGAAACAGCGCGCCAGGTTGGGCGTCAGGTCCAGATCCAGCACGGCATCACCCATGTAGTCTTGCAGCGGCGTTCCCGTGGGTGCAGTCTCATCCAGAATCATGATGCCTTCGTGCGCGTCTGAGATCCCCAACTCCTTCTCGGAGCAGACCATTCCCTCCGAAGGGACACCCCGAATCTTGGTGGGTTTGAGAGTGATATACTTCGGTTCCTTGGCATGGCCATCTAGGAGACGGGCGCCGGTGGTAGCGAACGGCACCTTCAGGCCTTTCTGCCCCACCTGGATGTTGGGTGCGCCGGTGACCACGGACATGGGCTCGCTGGCACCGTACTCGACGACCGCGATAGTCAAACGGTCAGCGTTGGGGTGAGGCTGCACCTCCAGTATCTCGCCCACGAACACCTTGTCCCTGTCCCACTCGGCACCCACGCATTCCATCGCTCCCACTTCGAGACCGGCCATGGTCAAGCGCTCCGCCAGCTCGTCGAGCGGGAGAGTTATGTCAATGTAATCCTTGAGCCAGCTTACGGGCACCCTCATGATGGTTTCCTCCTGCACACAACCCCTTCGTTTTTGAGCCTACCCACTCCCCCGGGGGAACTAGCCGAACTGCTGCGCGAACCGCAGATCGTTACTGTAGAAAAGCCGGATGTCGTCGATACTGTACTTGATCATGGCGATGCGCTCTGGCCCCATACCGAAAGCGTAGCCGCTATATACTTCTGGGTCGTAGCCACCGTTGCTCAGGACTTGTGGATGTACCATCCCTGCTCCGGAGATCTCCACCCAGCCGGTGTGCTTGCAGACCCGGCATCCGTCGCCCCCGCAGATAATGCAGTCCATGTCCACCTCCACGCTCGGCTCGGTGAACGGGAAGTGGCTGCATCGGAAACGCACCTTGCGGTCTGCCCCGAACATCTGGCGCGCGAAATCGATCATCGTCCCTTTGAGATCAGCCATGGTGATGTGCTTGCCCACCGCCAGGCCCTCGACCTGGTAGAACATGAACTCGGAGCGAGCTGTGACGGCCTCGTAGCGGTAGCACTTCCCAGGCAAGATGACCCGAATGGGGTCGGGGCAGTGTTTTCGCATGCTACGGATCTGGCCAGGCGAAGTATGAGTCCTTAGCACTACTTTCTCATTCACGTAGAAGGTGTCCCACATGTCGCGCGCGGGATGATGAGGCGGCATGTTCAACATCTCGAAGTTCAACATATCGGACTCCACCTCGGGCCACTCCTCCACCTGGAATCCCATCTGGGCAAAGATAGCGTTGATCTCCCGGAGGGTCCGAGTGGTGATATGCAAACGGCCCAGGTTGACAGGCCGGCCCGGGAGGGTCACGTCAAGCGCGCCAGCAGGGCCGGCGGCCGCCTGGCTCAGCTCCTCCAGGCGAGCTTCGTAGGTCTCCGCCAGAGACTCCTTCACTTCGTTGGCTGCTCGTCCGGCGGCTGGCCGCTGCTCAGCAGGCAGCTGCCCTACACCCCGCAGCAACTGGGTCAAGGCTCCTTTGCGACCAAGGTACTTGACACGCCAGTCGGCCAGCTGATCCAAGCTGGGAGTCGCCTGCAAGGCCTCCAGGGCCTCCTCTCTCAGGTTCTCTATCTTCCCCAACATCGTATCCACTCCTTGTATAAGAAAGAAGCCCCCTTCAGGTCTCCTTGAAGAGGGCTATGTGTACCGACAAAGGATAAACCGCTTCATCCACACGGCAAGAGCAGATAAGTGCCCTCTATGGCACCACAAAAGGCGAATAGCTTAAGCTCCCCGCCGGCCACCATCGGTCTCTCCACCTCAACCGCTGACTTGAGCACCATTATAGCACAAAGGCCTCGGCTTGGCAAGGCCGGAGGAGGCCGCAACCGAAGGGGCAGTTCACGCCCGCCGCCCAGTGCTCACTGCCAGCTTCGTGTCCCCTCACTAGGTGCCGATCCTCCTGCGGACGGTCTTGCTCATCGCTCTGCGTCCATGATCGACTGGTTCTTCCCACAATCTCTCCGCGGCTGAGCAATTGCGATCAACCGTCAACTGCACTATAATCTTGAAGACTCTTCTTGATAGTGCGGTGCCAGTAGGACTCCATGCGCACAAGGTGGGGTGCCGGTGACGATCAGCTGGCCGAGTATCCAGCACGCTATTGGGGATCTCGCCCAAGAGGAAGTCCTCCCTAGCACCGATTACGGACAGCCTCGGCCCCCTGAGGCAGCTCAGGTTTGTGTGATTTCTCTCCAGGGGAGGAAGACGCCGTGCATTGCGGCCTCTGGCCACATCCCTATGGAGCCAGCAAAGCCTCCGGGACCTGCGCCCCGCTGCGGAGGGGAGTATCCACTCCTGACTTCGTTTCTTCATCGGCCCTCGCTAGCACTGTCGACGCACCACTGGCAGTACCAACCCCGACTGAGGCAACGGCGAGGAGGGAATCCCGAGGCAACCGGCGATACTCTCCCGGCCGGCCAACAAAACACAATACGGAGGTGAGACGATCTATGAAGATTAAGTATCGATTGGCTGACGAGGATGATCTTCATCTGGTCCACGGAACACTGGTGGACTCACTCAATCAGTTCGCGGGCCAGAGGGCTCTGCCCCTGGTGCAGCTCGACTTCGACGAGAGCCTGCCCCTGTGGCGCCACCTCCTAGGCACGGGGGGGAACAGTTTCCTGGTGGCGGAGGTGAAGAAACGCATCGCCGGATTCTGCTGCTACGTGGTTAGAGGCGACCTCTGGTACCTATCCTACCTGGCTGTCTCCCCCGAGTTCCAGGGAATGGGCATCGCCAGAGAGCTCTTCTCTAGAGCTCTGGCCGAGGCCCAGGACGACGAGGCGGCCAATGTGATCGCAGCCTACACCAATGCCTCCAACTGGCCCTCCATATCCCTCTACACACGCAATGGTATCTACCCTCGCATGCCCGTCCTCAAACTGGAGGGTAGCATCACCAATCTGTGCGAACCCACACAGCAGGTGGAGCCCCTGACGGGTGAGACGATCTCTCTCAGCGAGGACACCATAGCTATTATCGACGAGATCGACCTCCAGATCAGAGACTTCAAGCGGGACATCGACCACCGCTTCTGGCTCGGCAGCCGCGAGATGCGGTGCTACCTCTTCACTAGTAACGGAGAGGCGAACGGATACGCGTACATGTCTGACGATGGCAACATTGGACCTCTAGCCGTTCTAAGCGAAGATGCCATCGCTGGTATGCTCTGCTTCTGCCTCGACCGTCTGTCCGCCGAGGGCGTGGATTCGTTTACGGTGCACGTCCCAGGTGGGAACACCGCTGCCCTCCGTCTGCTGTACGACAGAGGTTTCAAAATACAGGACCTGAGCCTGGTCATGTCGTCGCATCCTTTCGGGAAGTGGGAGAACTATATCATCTCCAGGCCTTCCCTCCTGTAAGAGGGACCTGGCGTCCCACAAGCAGAGAGGTATGACGTGTATCATCCTGCCAAGCTGCTCATCGTGGATGACGAATCGGCTGTGCGCGCCTCGCTGAGGGAGATCCTGCAACAGAAAGGCCATCAAGTGATCACCGCAGCCAGTGGAGAGGAGGCCCTGGCCGCCCTCGGCGAAGACAGCTTCGATCTGATCCTGCTCGATCTGAAGATGGAGGGCATAGATGGTCTCGAGGTAATGGCGGAGGCCAAGCGAACGGCGCCCGCCACGGAGGTCATCGTGTTGACAGCGCACGGTGCCCTCGATTCCGCGGTGGAGGCTCTGCGCCGAGGGGCACACGACTACCTCCTCAAACCCTGCAGCGTGGAGGAAATCGTGGCCAGCGTGGAGACCGGTCTTGCGAAACGCTGGCAGTCCGCGCGTCGTCGAGAATTGGTGAGCAACATAGAGGACAGCGTCCGCCAGTTGAGATCCTCAGCTCAACCGGGCAAATCTCAGATCCAGGAACCGGTGGTATCTCGTTTCATTAGAACCCCCCACCTCCTTCTTGATCGAGAGAAACAGATCGTGATGGCCGATGGAGAGCCTCTGAGCCTGACGCCGACGGAGTTCAAGCTACTCACCTGCCTCATGGGCAACGTGAACCGCACCCTCAGCTTCCCGCAGCTCGCCCGCGAGGCGCTGGGCTACGAATGTTCAGACCAAGAAGCGCGGCGCACACTCAAGACCCACCTTTGGAGGCTGCGTAAGAAACTGCGCTCCACAACGGGGGACGACTCGTACATCGTCAACGTACGTGGCGAGGGGTATATGTTCAGCGCCTAGCAGAGGTCACCGAACCGGAACCCAATCTTCACCATTCCGGGACCGTTGTCCCCACCAGCCTGTGATATACTTGGATCAGAACTTGACCTGGTTTGAGTATAGGTGGCTGGAGTAATGGGCGTCGACAAACGAGTTTTGATTGTAGATGACGAGGAGAAAGTAGTCTTCTTCCTGCGCGAGAGCCTCGAAGAGCTAGGCCACGAGTTCAGCATCGGGACCGCGAATTCGGGCCAAGAGGCCCTGGACAAGATCGAGGGTCACCCCTACGACCTGGTGATCAGTGACCTCCGCATGCCTGGGCTTGACGGACTACAGCTGCTGGAGAGGGTGAAAGAGAAATACCCCAAGACTCGTTTCATCCTCATGACGGCGTACGGCTCGGACGAAGTGGAGGCACGAGCCCATGACCTAGAGGTTTACGACTATATCACCAAGCCCTTCCACGTGTCCGATCTCCTCGACGTCGCCCGACACGCACTCACGGACCTGGCCGCCCCCCAAGATAACCACCTTTCCCCCTCAGAAGCGCAGTTGGACGCCCTCAACAGAGCTCTGAGCAACCTGCGATTCGAGGTAGGCGCTCAGTGTATAGTGCTGGCGGACATGGAGGGTCAAATCGTCTCTGAGGCAGGGATCACACCAAGTCTGGATACGGGCACCTTCATACCCCTCATGGCGAATGGTGTGACCAGCGTCTCGGGGATGGCCCAATATCTCCAAGACGAAGAGACCTTCAACCTCAACTTCTACGAGGGAAGGAAATACGACATCTATTCCACCAGCGTCGGCGACGCACTTTTTCTGACCCTGATTTTCGACAGAAAGAAGCAGCCCAGCCGCATAGGAATGGTCTGGTTATACGTCAAGAGGACGATACAGGACCTCCTGAGTACCCTATCTGGACTCCCAGACGAGGCAGACAGCAAGCTGGAACGTCGAGCGGAGATCACACCTCCTGAGTCCACGGCGGAGAACCCCGAGATCGAACCGGAAGAGGAAGTAATCGTCTCAGCCATAACCGAGCCGGAAGAGCTATCCCACGAGACCGAAATCCAAGACCAGCCCGAGAGCGATGTCTCGACCTTCGGCATTGAGGAAGCCCTGAGGAAGGGGTTGATCGATGAGGACTTCGCTCAGTTGCTGAAGGGTGAGGACTGAAGACAGACACAGGAAGCTCACCACTTGATGAGGCCACAGCCGCGCAAGGATGGCCACTCTTTGCTTGTCCCCACGGTCCACCGCTCGCCCCTCAGTCCACTCTGACTGCCTCGGCGCAAAGATCGGAGCTTCCTTACTCTTTGGAGGCCCGCGCAGCGAAGCGCAACTTGCAGCGAAACCGGCGTGCAACCCATCAACCCGTGTGGCTTGGCCCCATCTCCCGGTACTATCCATGGCATTTGCAGCACGTTCGCCCACTCCGGGTGCGGTCACCGGAGTCAGAGACAGGGGCACGATTCCTCTTGTCCAGCCCCTTTTCACCACCCACCCCTGATGCACAGCGGGCCATACCTGCCCTAGTCCGGACAACTGTGCTATACTCTGTGCGACTCTTAGAAGGTGCACTGTGCACCAGGAAGGGGAGGAGCTATGGTATGAGAGAGATTCGTGTGTCCACCGGCAGCCGCACGGAGCTCGTTGACATCACCAGCGAGGTGCAAAAGGCGGTCAGGGATAGTGGCGTGCGCGAGGGGGTCTGCCACGTCTACGTTCCCCACACCACGGCCGGCGTCACCATTAACGAGAATGCCGACCCCAGTGTCCGACAGGACATCCTCATGGAACTGAACAAGATCGTACCTCTCGAGGACAACTACCGGCACCTGGAAGGAAACGCTGCAGCCCATATTAAGGCCACCATGGTGGGGAGTAGCGAGACCATTCTGGTGGAAGGGGGGCGGCTTCTCCTGGGAACCTGGCAGGGTATCTTCTTCTGTGAGTTCGACGGCCCGCGGAGCCGTCGAGTCCTCTTCAGCATCTCGTGACTATTGCCAGGAGGGTTTGATCCTGGTATACTGGCCCTGTCAGATGTCTGGACACACCCCGGGCTGCGGGCGCCGCCGGCAGAGAAAGGAGTGAGCAGGTGAGACTCTCGGAGTACGAACAACCCCGCGGCCTGAGAGGGGTCCACGGGTCCCCGGGTACCCACGCCAACTTCGACCACGACCACTGGATAGGGCAACTCCAGGAGATGGGCATCTGTCTCTACAAGCTCATGGACGACGGCAGTGGGTCGGTCCTGGAGTTTGCCCGCAAGCTCCGCAAGAAGAACATCATGCCCATCGTCAGGATGTGGGCAGACAGACCCAATCCTGGTACCCTCTCTCCAAAAGCTCTCACCACCGTCCAGAGATACATCGCTGAAGGTATCACCCGGTGGATTGAGGTCAATAACGAACCCAACCTTCCCTACGAATGGAAACACGGGGAATGGAGATCTGGCGGCCGGCCGGCAATCGTGGCTCAGAACTGGCTGCGGGATGCCGAAGCGGTCATCGAACTGGGCGGTTATCCCGCTTTCCCCGCCCTCGCGCAGTGCTCGCACGACTCAGAATCTAGTAGCATTCGCTGGTACCTGACCGCCTTCGACTGGATGGCGCGGAACGCAACTGGCACCGCGCGAGAGGTCTTCTCGCGCGGTGCCTGGATCGCCACTCACGACGCCACGCTCAACCACTGCTACCGTGACCAGAACGGAGAGTGGCACTTCGAGTACCCTTACGACCCCATCTCTCAGGCGGACAAGCCGGGCACATCCATCATGGACGACGACAACTCTCTCATCGGCCACCGCGTTCCTGTTCAACTCCTGAAACAGCACTTCGAACTAGTGGTCCCTGTCATGAGCACTGAGGGTGGGGTGTTTGTCCCCCACGACGGCACAGTGCAATGGGATCCCCGCTACCCGGGGTACGATGCCCACGGTCATGCCGACCGTACAGTGGCCATGTATCGCTGGCTGGAGAGAAACACCCCCGAGTATCACTTTGGGATGTGCTCGTGGCTCATCGCCAGCGAGTTAATGGGACATCCGCCAGGCCCCTGGAGCAAAGACTGTTGGTACTGGGTGGGAAGAGCGCTACCCGTGGTGGACGCCGTCAAACAGATGGGACCGCCTGTCCTGGGACCTCGTCCCGAGCCCAAGGAGAGAGCCCGTTTGGTCAGCAAGTGGATGACCGACAATGATGTGGAGGAGTGGCTGCAGCACTTCTCCCAGCAGGAGGACTACCAGGCGCTCTTCCGCAGGGAGAGAAGGGGCAGCCAGTGACGCCGCCCAATCCGCGAGAGCACCTCTCTTGAGTCTTGTGACAGATACCCCCCATCCTCGAGACGCATCCCGACGATACCCGCGCAGCCTGGCAGCGGTGATACCCCTGCTGCTCGTGGCTGTACCGCTAGTCTGCTTCGTGGCGCTGGACCGGCCTCTCATCCGCAGCGACGGCCTCGCCTATTTCATGTGGCTGCACTCCTTGGCTCGCGACCAGGACCTCGACCTTGAGAACCAAGCCGAGCAGTTTGCCGCCCTGAATTCGTACCAGGTATTCTTCAATGAAGAGACGGGCCAGTATGCATCGGTGTTCCCCTACGGGTCGGCGTTCCTTTATCTCCCCAGCTACTGGATGGCGTCCGCAGCCAACAGACTACCCATGTTCCACATCAACGACTCCTATTTCATGCAGCATCAAGGCGCCACCTTTCCCTATGGCTTCTTTCTCATGCTGGGGACCAACCTCTTCGCGCTGCTGGCCGTAGTTCTGGCCTTCTTCTCCGCCGCCGGGCTCAGCTCGCGAGGAGCCGCCCTGTTGAGCTCGCTGGCACTGTTCCTGGGCACGCCCTTGCTGTACTACGCTACCATTGAACCATACATGTCTCACGTCCCCGGCACACTACTCACCGCACTCATCGTCTACATCCTAGTCAGACATCGGCAGCACGCCGCTTCCTGGTTCTTCGTGGGCCTGCTCCTGGGCATGGCCCTCCTGGTCAGATGGCAGCTGGCGCTCTACGCCATTCCTATCGGGCTTCTGGCCCTAGCCAAGGGGCAGTGGCGCAAGCTCCTGCTCCTCTCCGTCGGTTTTCTCCTTCTGGCCTGGCACCTGCCCTATAGCTGGTGGAGGATGTTTGGCAGCCCTTGGGTCGTGCCGGCGGCCATCCAGGGGCAGCAGGCTTTCCTCTCAGGGCCCGTCTACATCAGGGAGGTCCTTCTCTCACCGCAGAGGGGGCTACTCCTCTGGTCCCCCCTGACCATTCTGGCCCTGTTCGGCCTGGCCATCCTCTTCAGAACTCACCGCGCCCTGTCCGTGACGATGATTCTGATGTTCCTGCTTCAGGTATTGATGAACGCCTCTCTGTTTGACTGGGGAGGAGGATGGGCGTTCGGGATGAGGAGAATGACCGAGCTATACCCTGTATGGGTTATCGGACTCTCCACAGTAGTCCAAGCCGCCTGGTCGGCAGGCACAACCACGCGACGGGGGGTGCTGGCCCGCTGGGGCACAACCTTCCTGATTACACTGGCCGTCGCCTTCGGTCTACTCCTGTTCCTCTCGCACCTGAACTACGTCAACACCAATCTGGCCCACCCAGAGGGCGGCCCCATTTGGGCAGAGATCAAGTATCAGTTCACCCAATCGGATTTCCGCATCACAGCTCAGGTGATCAAGGAACACTACGGCGTTTGGGCCTGGCAGAGGCCGGGGCCGTAGATTCTGGGGGAAACCGTGTCGTCTCAATCTCGGGTCCGATCCTGTCCCAGCATCGCGCCCGAACCACCTCTCCCTAGCCCTATCCCGTGCCCCCAACGGCGTTCTGGGGTCCGCGGCCCGACGCCCCCCAGGCATCGGGACCGACAGCAAACAAGAGTTGCAGAACCCGGCCTTCTTGGGGATACTGTTAGATGATGATACCACCTCCGGACTTGTACGAGGCGATCTTAGCCCGGCGTTCGGTGCGCCGCTATGACAGTCAGCAGCTGGATGAACCCGCGCTGGACCAAGTCACAGGAATCATATCCAGCGCCAAGCCACTGGTTGCGGAAAACCAGTTCCACGTTCTCCTGCGCAACCCTCCGCCGGGGACCGATTTGGCCAGGGATTTGGGGGGATACGGTCGCATCGTGAACCCTCCCCACTATCTCGTGCCCTATGTGATGGGGAGCGAACACCCGTTGGTGGATGCTGGCTACAGGGCCGAGCAGATAGCCGTGCGCCTCGCGGCTCTGGGTATCGGCTCGTGCTTCATCGGCGCTCTGAGGCGCGAGGCCGATGTGCGCACGCTCTACGAACTGCCAGACACTGCCCGAGTCGCGTCTTTCCTGGTCTTTGGGCGACCAACTGCGGCTCTCGGCGGGCGGGTCACCAACCGCATCCTGCGTTTAGCCGCCGGGGCCGATCGCAAGCTGATGCCCGCTGACGTCTTCTTCGAGGGCGACTTCGACCATCCCGCCACTCCCCCCCACCGCATCGCACCACTGCTGGAGGCCGCGCGCTGCGCTCCCTCGGCCGTGAATGCGCAGCCCTGGCGGTTCCTGTGGCAGAAGGGGATGTTACAGGTCTTCATCACCACACACAACTGGCGGTACGGATCGCAGCAGCAATACGGCCTCCACGATGTCGGAGCAGCGATGGCAAACATCACCCTGGCCATGGAGGCACTCGACGTGCGGGGTCAGTGGCGGATGCACCGAGGCGCTGATCCCAGCATCACGCCCCACCCTCCCAGCCTGCAGCCGGTGGCGACGCTCGGCTTGGAGGATAGCATTTGACGTGGAGATCACCCGTGTCAGCCTTCCGAGCTCACAACTGTGGGCGACGGCAAATCTAGGTGCGCCTGTTCGATTGCGCGCTGAAAGAGTAGTATTGGCCGCGGTAACTCTTGCCGACCGAAGACATGGCGCTCGGCTATCGTGGCCGCAAGGAGTCAAAACTGTGAATGGAAAGTCGATCACAATCGTGTCGGGACTGCCACGTTCCGGCACATCCCTGATGATGGGTATGCTCAAGGCCGGCGGAATGGAGCTCCTAGTCGACGGAATCAGAACCCCCGACGAGGACAACCCCAAAGGCTACTACGAGTTCGAGAGAGTCAAGCAGATCGAACACGACCAGGACTGGCTCGAAGATGCCGGAGACAAGGCGGTGAAGATGATCGCTGAGCTGCTTCGACACCTCCCGCCAAGCTACAACTACAAGGTGATCTTCATGCGCCGCAATATGGAGGAGATCCTAGCCTCCCAGCGCCAAATGATGATCAGAAGGGGAGAACCCACGGATAGGATCAGCGACGAGGAGATTGCTGGGCTGTTCAGGCGCCATCTGGAGAAGGTGGAGGCGTGGATTGCCGAACAACCCAACATGGAAGCGCTATACGTCAACTACAATAGTCTGCTGGCTGAGCCTGCTCAGCATGTGAAGGAAATCAACGAGTTTCTGGGCGGTATCCTGCACGAGGGTCCGATGACACGCGTCGTTGACCCCTCTCTGTACCGCCAGCGACGCTGATGCACAACCAGCAGCCTATCCCGAGTGCAGTCTCACGGTGGGCACCGAATGCCACGCGGTCACGAGAGCTGTCGTGTCGCCGCTATCGCGCCTGAGAGAACAGCATCTGTGGCAGCACGCTTGCCATGAGACGGCGTTTCGATTACAGTAAGTTCCTTGAAAGGACTGGCCGCT
>Ga0180438_10006061_pt1 | contig 16536 bp, 9 predicted proteins | sample SS_ome_12_FD_132455 | JGI IMG/M metagenome (GOLD analysis project Ga0180438, IMG submission 132455) | Hypersaline lake sediment archaeal communities from the Salton Sea, California, USA - SS_3_D_2 metaG | ecosystem: Environmental > Aquatic > Non-marine Saline and Alkaline > Hypersaline >...
TATCCGAGTCGACGTAATAGGTTTTCGAATCGGAAACGCTGGCGTATTCGTAAGCCCCTATGTCAGGAATCCCGAAAATCGGGTTGCCTTCGAAGTCAAGTGTAAGACCGACATCTGTCCCGCTGTCAATGCAGGGCGATGTGGACTGTAAATGAAAATCCCAGTCGGATATGTTTACGAATTGCGGGTCTTCCCATTTGCCGTTGGTATCCCATCCCCTGTCGCTTTTATATTTTTCAAAATCATTTTGTGTATAATATCCTCCTAGCGCGACTATCCACCAACCATCAGATTGGTACCACAGGTTATTGTCGCAGGAGTCAACGGTACATCCACTCAAATACATCAGCGCACTATGCTGGTAGGCTACGATGTTATTTTTGATTTTTAAGCCGGTTACCGTATTCCAATCTGAATGTATGCCGATAGCCTGATTTGAATTATCGCTGTGTCCATAGATGAGGTTGTTATATATCTCTACACCGTCTACTTCTCGCTGAACAGAAATACCGTAATTGTAGACGTTAAAAATTACATTATGATGAACATAAAAATCATGCGCATTTGTCACATCGTTGAATCCAGAAATATAAATAAATTGGGGGTTGTAATCATATCCGCCATTGGTCGGTGGATAGGTAAGATCGTCATCTGTATAAAGCCAGTTGTACCTAACCCAGACATTATACAGTTCCCCGTTAATTGCCATAACATCTATGAGCGAATGGACACAGTTAAAAACTTCATTGCGCTCGACAACAACGTCGTGAACAGTATTTCCATCGTGCGTCACAACATAAATTCCGTGACTGCATGTATTGTGTACCTTGTTGTCCGATATGGTTGAATTGCTCGCCCGCAGGGCTATTCCGTCTTGATAGCCACCAGTCCTTGTCCCTATATAGCTAACCGTATTCCTTTGGATAGTCCATCCCTCTCCAGCACTAGACTGCAAGGAACGTCCTATTCCTTGTGTATAGGCGAATTTGCATTCAATGTCCTGTATAGTGATATAATTTCTTGTATACCCATCAATACACTGGTCTCTCGTGGTCTTCTCCACATTGCTATATCTCGTACCAGGGTCGGATGAGGAGTACACGACAAGATAGCCATCCGAGTGCCAGTAGAAGTCGTATTCGGCATCGCATTCCGACATATCGGTTTCTTTGTTCCCCCAGTGCCACATGCTATCTGCAGAGGTCTGGAACCAAATCATTTGATCTCCAGCTGGTTGTGCGGAGGGAATCTTCCAGCATCCTGTCGGGAGAGGCGTGCCGCCAATGGGGTCTTGGTTCCAGGTGCCGGTAACAGCAGTCGAACCCAGAATACTAGGCTTCGCCCCGGTCCCGTACGCCCCGAAAGTTATCCGGTCAGTTGAGTTGCCGGAGCTGGGTATTACCAGCTGCTCCCTCCAGCTCTCCCCCCGTTTGAAGAGTATCTGATCTCCCGGCCCGAATGTCTGGTTGTTCACCTTCGATATGGTTTTCCATGGGTTTGATTGCGAAGTTCCGGTCCAGTCATCGTCCCCGCCAGTGGCGTCGACGTAGTAAGTGGTGGCGGATGCGGAAACGGGTAAAAAAAGCGAAACGATTAGAATCGAGATTAAAATCCCCCTCATGTTTTAATTTTATAGTTTTTCTTTAAATTAAATATTAATCCGCTGTTAAATAATCTAATAGGTGAAACATGTTCGGTTTCCTGAAGAAGAAGCTTTCGGAGTCGGTCGAAAAGCTCAGCGACAAGATCAGGAGGGAAGGGGATGAAAAACCAGCTGAAAAGACAGAGAAGATGGATAAGCCTAGCAGGAAGGTTGAGATTCCGAAGCCTCCGAAACCCAAGCCCACGAAGGTAAGGAAAATGGCTAAGCCTGAGAAGCCCCCTGAGGTTCCAGAATCTAAAGAGGAACCTGAAGTTGTGGAGGTACTTAAAGAAGAGAAGGAAGTTAGAGAGGAACCGGTCAAGGAGAATAAGGGTTTTCTGGCGAGGCTGAGGGGAAAGCCCGCTGTCCCTGAGGAGGAGAAGCCCACGATCAGGGAAAGGGTCGCGGGAAGGGTCCTGGAAAGGAAGGTTTCCGGGAAGGATATCGACTCTTTGTTCGAGGAGATGGAGCTTGGCCTGATAGAGGCGAACGTCGCGGTCGAAACGATCGATTTCCTAAAGGACAGGATGAAAGAGTATCTGGTCGGCAAGCAGCTTAAAAGGGGCAGGATCGAGGAGAATGTCAGGCATACTTTGGAAAGGATTCTGGTGGAGATATTCGACCAGGGAAAGATAGAGCTGGAGAAAATTGCGAAATCCAAGAGGCCGGTCTCCGTTTTGTTCCTAGGGTTCAACGGTTCGGGGAAGACAACCTCTATTGCGAAGCTCGGAAAATACCTGAGCAAGAAGAATTTCAAGGTCGTTCTCGCCGCGGGGGACACGTTCAGGGCCGCCTCCATCGAGCAGCTGGAGTTCCACGGGGACAGGCTTGGATTGAAGGTTATAAAACACAAATACGGGTCGGATTCGGCCGCCGTCGTGTTCGACGCGATAGAGCACGCAAAATCCAAGGGGATCGACTTCGTCCTCGCGGATACAGCAGGCAGGTCGCACGCTAACAAGGACCTCATGGATGAATTGAAAAAGGTGGTGAGGGTTAACAGGCCCGATCTTAAAATACTTGTCATGGATTCCCTGACAGGGAACGATCTTGTTGAGCAGGCGAAAAATTTCGATGAGGCTGTGGGGATAGACGCGATGATATTCACAAAGGTCGATGTAAACGAGAAGGGCGGAGGCATGTTATCCGCATGCCACGCGGTCAAGAAGCCGATCCTTTACATAGGCCTGGGCCAGGAATACGGGGACATAGAGATATTCGACGCGAGGAAATTCGTGAAGGACCTGATGGGTGGTTAATATGGATGGATGCATATTCTGCGATCCAAATTATCAGAAAAAAAGTGTTCTTGGAAACAAACATTTCTTTACCCATTTCGATGAACATCCTGTTACAGAAGGTCACATGATAATTATACCAAAGAGACATGTTGATTCGTTCTTTGATCTGACAGAAAATGAACTGACTACCCTTTATAATTTGCTGAAAAAAGCCAAAAAATGCTAGATAAAAGGTTTCATCCCGATGCCTATAATGTGGGAATTAATGATGGTAAAGCAGCGGGTCAGACAGTTTTTCATTTGCACGTCCACATTATTCCGAGATATCCCGGGGATGTTTCAGATCCAACCGGCGGCGTCAGAAACGTTATACCTGAAAAGGGAAATTACTTGAAAAATGTTAAGAAATGATTACCTCTTCCAGAAACGTTTCGTTCTTGCGAACTGCTTTTCCGCTTCAAGTATCGCTCCCAGGAGATCCTTCTCTTTCAGTCCCTTCCTGAGGATCCTGGAGGCCGTCTTCACCCCGACGCCCCTGCCCGCTAGGGCGAGGATCGCTTCCCTCCCGTGAGCGAGGATGAGGCTCGCCGAATCGTTCATCTCGTTAAGGTATTTGGTTTCCTCCTTGGTTGGCTTCGATCCCTTAAGGTATTTTTTGACCATTTTCTCCGCTTCCCTGACGTAGGCATAGGGGACGTAGGCGATCAGCCTGGCTGAGCACCTCCTGCACTTCAGAACCCCGGCGAGGTTCCTGATGCTGCTCGAGAACAGGAGCTCACCGCAGTTCATGCAGATCAGCCCCATCTTCGTGTCGAGCAGGCGTTTCTCGAAGGCCTCGAATATCTCCTTTTCCGGCCTTCCGGGCGCCACTATCTCGTATCGCTTGCTCAGGCCGCTCTCGCCGAGCGGGGACAGGCCTGGCCTGAAATGGACATTGATTCCGCCCGATTTTATTAATCTCAGGACTTCCTTGGATTTCCTGATGTCCAGCTTCTCCTGGAATATCTCGTTAAATGCTTCCAGATAAGGAGGGAGCTTGAAATATACGTCTATTATTTTTCGGATGTACGCTTTCCCGTAATCCGCCTGCCTGCCTATCATCCCGAGCCTTTGAGCGACGTGTATGAACCTCCATGCAAAGAGTTCTCCGTGAGGGAGGGACATCTCCAGGATTCCTTGGATGGTTTCCGGGTCGATGTTTTTGAAGGCTTCCAGAACGTCCCTGTACTGGTATCCTGGTAGCTTTATTATTATCCTGTACGGATCCGTCTGCAGGCCGACAGAGCCGAGTTTGTTTGTGAGGAGCGTTGAGAGGACCCTTCCTATCGTCTCATTGACAAGGGAGCCGAATGGGGAGTGTATCACGACGTAATCCTCCCAGTATTCTATCAGGATGTTCTCGTGGTCGGGGACGAATCCGTACTTAATCTGTTTCTCTATCGTCTTCAGCACCTTGTTCGCAACATCCCTGGTGACAGGATATTCGGAAAGCAAGTTCGCTAGTATGTCCTCCTTTTTCGTCTTTTTCTTCAGCATGCCAGATATCCTCTTTCTCAACTCCCCGACACCCTGGCTGATCTCGAAGGGAACGGGGATCAGTTCCCCTTCCCAGGCAGGGATCGCAGCTCGAATGTTCTCTTCCGGTTCTACAATTATTGATTTCTCGCTGACGTCCAGGATCCTCCAGGCCTGGCCTTTAACTATGAAAGACGTTCCGGCTCTGCCGTGCAATGATATGAATTCCGCGTCCAGCGTTCCCACGGGCTTGTTCGTCACGACGTCTATCACCCTGTAGTTCCTGACGTCAGGTATTGTGGAAAGGTTCTGGTAGTAATAAAGCCAAGCGGATTTTCGCCTGCGGAGCGGCACGTAATCATCGAATTTCGATCCGACCCAGATGTAACCGAGCTTCTGCATGAGCTCCGCGACTTTTGTGAATTCCTCCATTTTCAGATCCCTGAAAGGATATGCCCGCTTTATGATATTGTAGGCCTTTTCAATGGGGATCTTGTACTCCTCAAGGGATAAACCGACTATCTGGTGACCCAGGATGTCCAGGGATTTGGGGTATATCCCGGTGGGCTCGATCCTCTTCTCCATGCCCAGTTTCGCGATCACGCTTGCCTCGAAGCAGTCGTCGGGATCGGTTGAGATTATGATTCCGTTGGATTTTTCGGAAACCCTGTGCCCAGACCTCCCGACCCTCTGGAGGATTTTCGAGACCTGCCTCGGCGACATGTACTGAATAACGAGGTTTATCGATCCTATGTCTATTCCCAGTTCCAGGGAGGACGTGCATATAAGGGATTTTATTTTCTCCTGCTTGAAGCGTTCCTCAGCTTCTATCCTGACCTCCTTGGAGAGGGAGGAATGGTGGGTCTCTATGGGAAGGCTCGATCCCATGGCCTTGAGCCTGGAGGACAGGACCTCTGAGAATTCCCTTGTGTTGGTGAAGGTCAGGACGGACTTGTTCTTCCCTATTAGTTCCTCTATCCTCCTGAGGCGGGCGGAAGTTTCCCTTCCCACGAAGACCTTTTCCGAGATCTCCGAATCCTGATTCCCGGGTCTTGGCGATTCCACCCGGATCTTAACGTCCCCCTTCTCTAAGGTATTTACTATCTCGCAGGGCTTTCCTGCCGTCAGGAATCGGGCGACTTCATCCGGGGTTCCCACGGTTGCGGAGAGGCCGACTATCTGGATTTTTTCCTTTATGAGCTCTTTCAGGCGCTCAAGAGCGACCGATAATTGAACGCCTCTCTTGTTGCCCACAAGCTCGTGTATCTCGTCAACCACGATCCATTTAACGTTACGAAGGTGTTCTCGCATCCTCTTCCCCACCAGCATCGCCTGCAGGGTTTCAGGGGTGGTTATGAACATGTCCGCAGGATTGGCGGCCTGCATGCTTCTCTCGTATTGGGAGGTGTCGCCGTGGCGGACGCTCACCTCGAAGTTGAGCTTTTCTGCCCACCAGAGTATCCTTTTCAGGAGATCACGGTTGAGGGATTTCAGGGGCGTGATGTAAAGGATCGAGATCGGTTTTATTCTCTCCTCCTCCCTGTCCTTCACGAACTCGTCGAAAACTGGGAAGAGCACGCTTTCCGTCTTCCCGATCCCCGTGGGCGCGATCAGCAGTGTGTTCTTCCCTTTCACTATCGGAGGGATTCCGTTCTTCTGGATGGAGGTGGGCTTGACGAATCCCCTCTCCTTTATGGCCTCCTGCAGTTCCTTTGAAAAGAGCTTCCATACCATCCGAAACGCCTCCAAAACGAACGATATACCGACGCGCACGAAGTGTGCGTCATACGAACGATATAGCTTCGTCTTCCCGGCGCTATATATAGAGACAATGAGTTTTTAAAACTATGTGCATGCAAGAAATGCATGCCTTTTGAAAGTTCTATTTCATGCCAATCAGATCGGATTTCGTTATTATCCCGCGGATCCGCCCCTTCTCTGAAACAAGTACGGCTGGATGTATGTCAAACAAAGGGGGAAGGATGTCCACCGGGTCCCCGGCATCTATGACCGGGAACGGCCTTTCCATTATGTCCTTCGCTTCGAGGTGCTCGAGGTTCCTTTCCATGTTGTGCAGGAGGGTGGTCTCCAGAATGCTCCCGGTATGGGTTCCCTTTTCGAAAACGGGCATCTGGGAGATGCCCAATGATTTCATCAAGGCAACTATCTTCTTCACTGGCGTGGAGGGTTTCACCGAGATTATCTCCCTTGTCATTATGTCCCCGCACCTGATCCGCTTTTCCTTCTTGCTCAGGACGAGCAGGATCTTGTTTACAGTCGAAAGCCTCGGGTCGACTTTTTCGTTCTCTATCTTCGCTATGTGTGCCTGCGAGATGTTAGCTAGTTTAGATAGCTCTGTCTGGGACAATCCCCTTTCTTTCCTTAACTTCCTGATGTATTCTCCGGTTATGATCATATTCTTATCAGTTATAATTTTTAACATTTAAATATAAAAAGATATATAAAGGCGTTCGCGCAATATTTCTTATCGTTTAAATTTCGAGGTGGTGTTTATGACTAAAGAGAAGATTCTGCTTACGTCGGAGAGCGTGACCGAAGGTCACCCGGACAAACTTTGTGACTGCATCTCGGACGCGATACTTGACGCCATATACAAGGATGACCCAAATGCAAGGGTCGCGTGCGAGTGCGGGACCAAGAACGGGGGCGTTATGGTTTTCGGTGAGATAACCACAAATACGTACGTTGACATACCTTTGGTTGTCCGTCAGACCATAAAGGATATAGGTTACACGAAGGCCGAATACGGGATAGAATATGAAACGGCTACTGTATGGGTACAGATAACAGAGCAGAGCCCTGACATAGACATTGGGGTTTCCGAGGGGAAAGGTGCGAACAAAGAGCAGGGAGCAGGGGACCAGGGTATGATGTTCGGTTACGCAACCGAGGAGACCCCTGAATTTATGCCCCTGCCGATCACGCTTGCCCATAAGCTTACCATGAGAATGGCTGAATTGAGGAAGAAGGGCGATATCAAATGGATGAGGCCCGACGGGAAATCCCAGGTAACAATAGAGTACGACGAAAGAGGTAAGCCACTGAGGGCGGAAGCAATTGTCGTTTCCACCCAGCATGACGAGAAGGTGGATTACGAGATCATAAGGAAAGACGTGATAGAGAAGGTTATAAAACCGGTATGCAGGGAATGGGTAGACAAGGAGACGAGGTTCTTCGTGAACCCGACAGGGGCTTTCGTGAGGGGAGGCCCGTATGCTGACGCCGGCCTGACAGGTAGGAAGATAATAGTGGATACGTACGGTGGGATCGGAAGGCACGGAGGGGGATGCTTCTCAGGGAAGGATCCTTCCAAGGTAGACCGTTCCGCGGCATACATGGCCAGGTACATAGCGAAGAACATCGTGGCTGCGAAACTCGCCAGGAAATGTGAAATTCAATTGGCCTACGCGATCGGTTACCCTGATCCGGTTTCCGTGAACATTGACACGTTCGGGACAGGTAACGTTCCGGAGGAGAAAATAGCGAAACTTGTCAGGAAACATTTCCCGCTCAAGCCGGCGGGGATAATAGAGCACCTGAAACTCAGGAGACCGATATACAGGAAGACCGCTTCCTACGGTCATTTCGGAAGGGATGATCCGGATTTCACGTGGGAGAAAACGGACAAGGCGGAAATTCTTAAGAGGGAAGCCCGCAAGTGAAAAGTTCCATGAAACCAATAGTATAAAGATATGATTTTTTCTTGCTATTTTTTTCAATATTTAAATTCCCTTGGGAATTAAATTGTATGGATCCGAAAACCCTTGAGAAATATAAGAAGGCCGGGGAGATATCACAAAAGATCAGAGCAGAGGTTCTGGAAAAGATAAAGCCCGGGATGAGAATATTCGATCTGGCTGAATTCATCGAGAAGCGGATCATCGAGCTCGGGGGCAGGCCCGCATTCCCCGTAAACATAGGTATAAACGATATCACAGCCCATTACACCCCGAGAATGAATGATGGCATGGTTATCAATCCGGGTGACCTGGTAAAGATAGACCAGGGTGTGCACTTGGACGGGTGGGTCGCGGACATGGCTTACACCTATTGCTCGGATAAGAGCGAACTGATACGAACGGTTGAGAGGGCGTTGGAGGCCGGGATCAAGGTCATAAGGCCCGGCGCTCGAATTTCAGAGATAAGCGAAGCTATAAGCCAGTCGGTCGAAAGCTCCGGTTCCGGGGTCATAGTCAACCTGACGGGACACGGTCTTGATAATTACGTCATACACGGGCCTCCTACCATACCAAACGTAAAGAACGATTCCCGGCAGGAGCTGAAGGAAAACGACGTTATAGCGCTGGAGCCTTTCGTGTGCGAGACCAACGGCTACGTGAAGGAGTCCGAGCCTGTTGAAATTTATTCCTTGCTCCAGCCGAAACCTGCCAGGCTGCCGGAGGCCAGAAAGATCATGGAGATCGCCAACAGCGAATACCGGGGACTGCCGTTCTGCAAGAGATGGCTCTCGAAAAGATTCTCTCCCTTCAAGGTATCCTTTGCCCTTAAACAGCTCGAGATCTCTGATTCTGTGAAAAGCTATCCCGTCCTGAGGGAGAGATCTGGTTTGGCGGTAGCCCAGGCGGAACACACGATAATAGTGAAGGACAAGCCTATCGTTACGACAAGAATCTAATTAATGATTTAAATTTTATGATCATATTTTATTTGTCAGTGATAAAATGAAGAGGAGGGAATTCATTGGGAAATTGGGAACGCTTGCGGCGGGACTCGCCCTCGCGGACATTCCGGTTATAGGCCAGCAGGGCCAGGAGAGCAGCGAGATATTCGAGCGCATACGTTATGACAGGGACTGGCCTTACCCTAAAGACTCCATGGATTCCGCCGAAAGGGTGTGGTTTGAGGGGAGTGAGGCGTGGGTCAACGTTTTGCCGAAAAAGGGGAAGGAAATTGATATAAGGCTTTACGCATCTGATTCGAAAGAAAAACTCGGTATCGAGCCGCCTATACGTAATTTAACCGGTGTCAGGGACAGCCTTGACATGTGTGTCGGCGAGGTTTACAGTCCCAGGCTGCACTATAAAATAGAGTACAGGGAAGGCAAAGGCCCCTGGAGGTCCCTTGCTCCTCACGAGGTAAAAACCCCCAGATTGTCTCTGGAGAACGGGGATAAGGTCAGGATAATAATAAAATCTGACGACCACGTTGCCTCTGACCTGAAATACGAGCCTGAGTACAAGGAATGGCGTGGCGAGTGGTTAAGGGGAGATTACGTCACCACCATGATGAGGGAGATACTGGATAACCCGAATTATTACAGGCCCGAATTTCAGAGCGAAAAGGCCGTTCATGGATTCACGAGCGCATGGCAATCGCTGGAAATCCTCAAAAGGAATCCGGATTTGGTGATCGACAACGGCGATACCGTGGGCCATGATTGGTACAGGATATGGGGCACGGATGGCAAATGGCCGGAACTGCAGCCTTATCTGAACCTGACAGACCAGTCTGACATTCTGTGGGGAAGGAAGAGGCGGGCCGAAGCCGGAGTCACGCCCGAAGTTTCACTTTATCTCGCTCTGGGAAACCACGACGGGGAAGTCAGCTGGTCGAACGAGAAGCAGCCCTTCACGCAGCCCTATGCCAGGTCAGACAGGAAAAAATACTGGGGGCAGCCCGGGATCAATAATTTTTTCCCCGTTTCCCCGGTTACGAGAATATCCTCAAAGGAATTCAGAATTCCGGGGTTTGATAATAATCAGAACTATTTCCCGATACATTGGGTGAACGGGGACGTAATGCTTTTGATCTTGGACGTGAACTCATATCTGGAAAGAAAGCCGGAACAGGTGACAGACTGGACGCTGGGAGATAAGCAGAAACTGATCACAGAAAATATTCTATCCCAAAACTACCACGTGCCCTGGAAATTCATATCCTTCCACAACCCCCTTGGCGGATACTCGCTGGGGTCGGGGTTAATCGAAGGCGCTTATGGGAGGGGTCCGGTCTTCACCATGAGGGATTACGAAAAGGTTATTGAAATATCAAAAAACAATCCCGATGTGCCCGCCGTGGATTACGACCCCCGTGAGGTGGAGCAGGTATGGCTGACAGGGCTCGCAAAAGACACGAACGTGAGGGGATTCGTTTACGGGCACGACCACGTGTTCTTCTACAAACTGCTGGAGGAGCTGACTTCGGAAGGCAAAAAGATGTTCGCTGCCTGCGCCGGTTCCACCAAATATGCGGGCAGTAAACTTTATGAAAACATCTGTTGTAATCCTTACTGGAAGGAATTCTACGGCGAGGGGAGGAAGGGTTTCAAAGATCCCCCAGACTTCCATACCCCTCCGGGGTTCACGGAACTTGAAATTGACAAGGACGGTGCGAACATCAGATACATCTGCTCAGCTCCCACATTATTCATGGGCACTTGCAACATGCCCGAATGGAAGATGCCCGGAGATGTTGTATGCGGTTACAGGATTGACAGGTAAATCTTCTTTTCGCTCATCCGGTATAGATAACAATATAAAAAATGACAGTCATATTAGTATTAGGGGTCTTGGGATAGCGTAACCTACACCCCGGAATTTAGATACGTGTCGGGGATGCATGCATAAGAAGAAGATAAGGGACACTGTTTACTATTACACATCCGTTCGGGAAAACGGCAGGGTAAAGACTATCCATCTCGGCAGGTCCGAGAAGGAAGCCATAAAGAAGGAGAGGGAACTGAAAAATACAGGTAAAATGCCTTTCAAGAACAAGAGGTTTCTTGCGTATATATTTGTGATAATAATCGTCGCTGCAGGTCTGTTTACATTCAGGGGTATCCTTGTAGGTTACGTTACCCTGGGTGGTCCTGATGTATACCTTCCCGGGGAAACCCTTGCCGGGGAAATAAACCTGACCTTCGGTTCCGAGGAACTATACCCGGAGTATTCGAATGTCGAGGTTTCCATAGCGAACCAGACACTTGAAATGGGCATAGCCGAATTCCTCTACCATGCGGGAGGGGAGATAGATCACGGGCCCGGGGAATTCTACGTTTCGGGATCCGACCTCACAGGGTATGGGGACGGTTTCGGCATAGAAGGCGTGAAAACAATATATCCCGAGATCGGCTTCTCGTGCAATCTGACCTGTTACAGATACGCGGGTAACGAGACCTTAATTGAGTACTCCGTTATGGAAGGAACGTGTTCCTTCGAAATCCCTTACATTGAACAAATCCCTGAAAACTTAACAGATTGCTCTGTCTCCGTTATTGTAGGGAGCGTTTACCTGGGAAACGAAACGCTGAACGAAAGTTTTGTCCGGGCCGGGATCGAAAACGGTTCCGTTATCGTGACAACCGGTTATTCCGAAACCGCCCGGGGTCTCGGAAGGGGTTTCGTGAGCGAGGAAAGGATCTTCTCCCTTCCCTTGGAGGAACTGAACCTGAGCGCTCCCCGGGAGGCAGGTGAATACATACTGATCGCAAGGGTGGTTTATAACGATACGGTTCTTGAGGAATCCAGCAAAGAGTTAACTGTCTCCGCCCCGTTCGTTCCTGAAACCCCACCGCCGGAAATTACAGACACGGACGGCGACGGGGACCCGGACGGTACGGACTGCGAACCTGCGAACCCTGAGGTGTATAACGGGGCGAACGAGGTCTGCGATGACGGGATTGACAACAACTGCGACGGGTTCACGGATAAAGAAGAGCCGGTTTGTTTCTGCGAGGACAGGGACAACGACGGGTACGACACCTGCCAGCCGGACATCGACTGCAACGACAACAGCCCGGACATCCACCCGGGGGCGGAGGAGGTGTGCGGAAACCTTATAGATGAGGACTGCGACGGGTTTGACATGTCCTGCGAAGCAGTTACATTGTCAGAGGTTATCGCGTCAAAGAACATAAAATACGTCAGGGATGAGGTGGAGAAAGAGATTTCAAGGAGAAAGCAGGCAAAGGTCATAATAAAACTGAAGGACGTTTCAGGGAAAGAGGAAATACTCAGGGGCCTGAATCCCGTTAGGGAGGTCAAGAATTTCGTTTCCATTCCAGTGAATGAGGGAGAGATAATCAATCTTATTAACAGGTTCACGGAGGATGAGATTGAATACATACAGCTGGACCACCAGATCAGGCTCTTCCTTGACGACGTGGTCAACCAGACCGGGGTTTCTCAGGTCTGGGACATGAACGTGACCGGGAAGGGACAGACGGTTTGCGTGGTGGACAGCGGCATCGATTACGGACATCCGGACCTTTCAGGCAATTACATAGGTGGGTACGATTTTGTCAACAACGACGATGAACCCATGGACGATTACGGGCACGGGACGTACGTATCCGGGATAGTGACAGGGATCGCTCCTGACTCGAAAATACTCTCGGCCAAGGTTTTCGATAAAGACGGGACCGGGTACGAATCGACCATACTGGCTGGGATCGATTACTGCGTGCAGAACAGGGATACGTACAACATCTCGGTAATGCTCATGTCTTTCGGCGGGGGAATCTACAACACGTCCTGCTACTGCGATTCGAACATAATCGCGAACGAATCGAACTTCGCCGTCTCGCGGGGGATCCTGGCCGTTGCTGCGTGCGGAAATGACGCTGAGGCGTACCTTAAAGCGCCTGCCTGCGGATCGAACGTCACTTCGGTGGGGGCGGTCGACAAGGCAGACAGCATAGCGGGCTTCACCAACATCGAGCCCCTGCTAGATGTCCTCGCCCCCGGGGTTGACGTGGAATCGGCCAGATCGGGAGGCGGGTCGGAAACCAGGAGCGGCACCTCGATATCCGCTGCCGTTGTGGCCGGCGGGGCTTCCCTGCTGCTGGAAGAGGAGGACCTCGCTCCGCTCGATCTCCAGTACAGGATGAGGAGCACGGGCTTCGTAATCGAGCACGGGGGTTCGGATTACGCGAGATTCGACGCTTACTCGGCCCTGGCTGACAGGGTCACGAACACTCCTGGATCCCAGCAGGGGGTCCAGTGCGAGGGCCAGTGGGATGAGTACGGAACTTTGACAGATGACTGTAACTCCATATCATGTAACATTAACGGTGATTGTCAGCCCTGCTGTCAGAGTCAACCAGGTAAAACATGCGTGGATTATATTTGTTTTGGGGCACCCGGTGGTGTTTGCATAGCAAATGGCGGGAGTTGCGCCTGCGATGCACTTGACTGCAGTGCAGATTGCGATGATGATGGTGATTGCACAGATGCCTGCAGTGGCACGTGCGGGACAGGGACGGACAGCTGCCGGTGGTCAGATGAATCTTGTACCAGTGGTTGCGCATGCTCTCCCAGCCTATATGACTGCGATTTAAGTGCGGGTGTATGCAGCGGGGGAGTCTGCTGCACAGGTTGCAGCCAGACCTGGAATGCCGGAGGAAACGGCGATTGCGCAGGAGAGGCAGGATGCCTTACTGCTTGCTGCGGGGACGACTCCAGCGAAGTATACGAGAGGTGCGCGATAGGTTCCGGCATTTCATGGTCCGCCTCCTGCACGGCAGCCGATGACACGTGCTGCGAAGTCACGTCCTGCGTTGACCCGACCGATACAGATGCGAACAGGATCTGTTACGATGCCATTGGTTATTATAATGTTGTAAGCGTAACGAGCGGCAACGACCAGATCGCTTACTGCGCCTCTGGCGGGGGGTGGAACGACTGCGACAACGTATTGGCCAGCTGCAATGACGCGAGCGACTGCGCGGGCGTTATAGGCGGCTGCACGGGCAACAACTGCTACAGGTACGGCGGCGAAAGCTCCGGTTTCGGGGAATACAGCACCGGGAGCGAGCAGGAATGCTGCGGTGATGATGCCGGAGAATACCAGAGATCATGCTCGGACACGGGGATGGAGGACTTCACATGTTCCGGGACTTACGAGCTCTGCTGCAACAACGACAATGATTGTTCTGATGACGGAAACTGCTATGCCCAGGGGACCTGCAGGAATGATGCGTACTGCAATGCGGGGACGTGGTACGACCAGGATTCGAGTTCCACGTATTGCGTAACTCAATGTTCCCATTACTGGAACATAGGGTTCGAGTCCGGGACGTATGGAAGCTGCTGCGAGGACGACAGCGTGGAGAACAGGGAAATCTGCGTGGCAGGGACCGGCTTCCCCGATTCGGGGACGTGCACGTCAGCGGATGACATGTGCTGCAACAACGGAAATGACTGCGTGAACACGGACGGGAATGCCTGCGCCACCAGCGGGACGAACACAACGGACGGGGACGGGGACGGGGACAGTGATTACTGTTCAGCGGGGACTTGGTTGGATTGTACCAATGATGGAGACTGCGATGCCGGCGAGACGTGCTCGAGCAATAACTGCGTAGTATCCAGGGTGACTGATTGTAGCACATATGACTGCTTTATAGTGAAGGACTCTTCAGGCAACAACGTCTCCATAATCGATTCGGCCGGCAACATGGACATCAAGGGAAGTATCTCGACATTCCAGTCGACCTGCACCCCGCCTGCGAATTCGTTTATCGTCAAGGACTCGGGAGGTACTGTGGTTGCGCATATAGATTCATCAGGAAACATGTGCCTTAAGGGCACATATTACCTTAACCAAGCCGGGCCCTGCTCACCGCCTACCAATTCCTTCATAATCAAAGACTCAGGCGGCAACTGCAGGGCATACATCAATTCGACAGGTTATATATGGCTTGACGGACAAGGCAACACTGCTGCAGACATTTAGTGTGATTTCATGAAGGAGGTGAAGAGATGAAGTGGTTTGGAAGAAGTCGGAAATCTTCGTTAGGAGGTAAACCGGCAACAATCGGACCGACCGGAGGATTCCCGGCCTCAGGATTCCGACCACTTCTAGCGGTAGCTCTATCGATCCTTATGATCTTCTTCACCTCCATAATGGCTGCGCCGCTGGTGAAGGCGGCCGATCCGGGCCACCCGGCATCGAGCATCTCGACCGGTACGTTCGAGTCAGGGGATTTCACCTTCCCGGACAACTTGACCGTGACAAGTTTCCTGATCGTTAACACCACGACGCTCTACGTGGACGCCCTTAACGGGAGGATAGGGGTGGGGACCGCGGAGCCCCAGCAGACGTTCGAGGTGATCGGGAGCGTGAACGCGACAGGGAACATAATATTCTACGGGGAGCTGCTGCCCGACGGTTCCACGTGCGGTAATAACGATATACTCAAGAGGACCGGGGCGAACACCTGGGAATGCGCAACGGACGAGAATTCCGGAGGGAACGTAACCGGAGAAGGGAGTATCAATTACCTACCCAAATGGACAGGGCAATACACGCTGGGGAACAGCTCGATAGCCGATGACGGCAACGTGAGCATAAACGTGGACACGTTCTTCGTGGACGCCCTGAACAACAGGACGGGGATGGGAACCACGAGCCCCCAGCAGAAACTGGATGTGGTCGGGAACATTAACGCCACGGGGATCATATACGAGGGCGGATCCAGCTTGAGCGCGAAATACCAGGAGGAGATATCCGGGACCTGCACCGGGGCCAATTTCGTGCACAACGTAAGCGATGACGGCACCATCAACTGCGGGGCAGAATTATACACCGGCGACCTGACGGGCGTGCTGGCAGGCTGGGGGATAACGGTCACGGATTCCGGCGGCCCAAATCCAAGGGTCAACCTTTCGAGCGGATCCGCGGGGGACGGACTGGCCTACTCGCAGGGCGTTCTCAGCGTGAATGCAGGTAACGGGTTGGGAACGAGCGGGGACAACCTCCTCGTTAACACCGGGAACGGAATAGTGATAAGCGGCGACACGGTCGTGCTCAACCAGAGCTGCAGCGATAACAATATCCTTAAGTGGGAGACCACGGGATCGTACTGGTACTGCACGAATGACGTCGGCGTAGGCACCTGCAGTGACTGCAGCGGGACGTTCTGGGACGAGTCCGGGGACACCGTTGACGGGGACTTCATAGTGGACGGCGCCAGCGTGAGCCTCTCGGTGTGCACGAGCGGCTGTCCCGCAAACACGGTTGACGAGGTCGGGGACATATTCGTGGAGGATGACATAGAATTCGACGGGAGCCTGTATGCGGGCGCGACAGAGGTCACGGCCGCTGAGGTCGCGGTCCTTGCAAGCGGGATCAGCGAATCGGAGGTTTCCGGGGAGA
>Ga0180438_10006062_pt1 | contig 16534 bp, 14 predicted proteins | sample SS_ome_12_FD_132455 | JGI IMG/M metagenome (GOLD analysis project Ga0180438, IMG submission 132455) | Hypersaline lake sediment archaeal communities from the Salton Sea, California, USA - SS_3_D_2 metaG | ecosystem: Environmental > Aquatic > Non-marine Saline and Alkaline > Hypersaline >...
AACATCCGCTACTCACCCGATGATCCTGTTCCCTCCGATGACGGGCTTGCGGACCGGGTGTTCGAGGCAGCACTGGAGCTCTTCGTAGATCTCGGAGTATTCGTCATGGATACACGGAAGGTGGTGCATCTCACAGAGGAACAGACACGGGAGGTTCTCGCAAGCGCGCCAGATACCGTGGTCTATGGCTCAGGGAACGAGATCGTCCACGTGCCGCACAGGAGGGTGGAAGACCCGCGTGACCCGGTGGTGTTCTTTTCCGCTGTCGGGACACCTGTCGAGGAAGAGGATTTCGTAAAGGTGTGCATCAGCTACGCGCAGGAGCCGCTTGCGGATACCTACTCCGGCCCGCTGATCACCGTGTACAGGGGCATGCCCGTGACCTCGGGGTCCCCGATAGAGGTCGAGGCAGGAATATGGAACGTGGTGAAGCTTCGTGAAGCAGCCCGATTTGCGGGGCGGCCGGATATTCCAATCCATAATTTCATGTCTGTGGCAGAGAGAACGGATGCAACAATTGCCGCGGCGCGGCCGGAGTTCGGCGTTCGTGAGAATGACGGGCTTTTCACCGCAGCGATCGCAGAGATGAAGGTGGATTTCGAGCGGCTCAAGAGAATTGCCTTTCTCCTGCACACGCCCTATGTGATCGGAGGTCTCTACGGCCCGCTCATGGGGGGGTATGCAGGTGGACCGGAAGCAACTGCGGTTGTCCTCGTTGCCCACTTCTTCCTTGGGTTGTGCGCCTTCAGGGCCCAGCGGCACAACGCATTTCCCATACATATCAACCAGGTGTGCAACACGACCAGGGAAATGCTCTGGCTCGTCAGTGTGTCCGGGCAGGCGTTGGCCAGGAACACGAACTGCGTGGGTGCATCCAATGCCTTCATGGCCTCAGGCCCATGCACAGAAATGATCAGCTATGAGCTTGCAGCACACTCGATTGCTTCGACCGTTTCCGGGTGGCACCTCAACCCTGCTGCAGTGGCAAGAAACCGTCACCCTGGTCATGCGTCAGGAATGGAAGCGCGAATCCATGCGGAGGTTGGCCATGTGGCAGCACGGGCGGGCATCACACGGAAAGAGGGTTCTGGAATCGTGAAGTCTCTCCTTGATAAATACGAGAAATCGATTCCAAGCGCACCGATTGGGAAGTGCTTCGCAGAATGCTATGATACCAATACCATACAGCCGAAGGATGAGTATCTGCGCCTCTGGGACAGCACCAAAAAAGAGCTCAAAGCCCTTGGGTTGGATTTTTCACTCCTCTACCAGTGAACCTCGAGGAAATGATCATGCCTCAAAAAGGAAAAGCGCAATGGATCCGGACAGGTTTGTAAACAGGGGGCTTCTTCAGATCAAGCCCTATGTGGGTGGAAAACCCAGGGAAGAGGTGCAGAAGAAGTACCACATCTCAGAACCGATCAAAATGAACTCCAACGAGAACCCTTTTGGTGTTTCCCCTGCAGCAATTGATCGGGCAGCGATGATACTTCCCAGTTCAAACCTCTATCCGGAGAGCAGCAACAGGGATCTTCGGGAACAGCTGGGAATCAGCTTCGGTGTAAACCCCGAATGCGTGATCATCGGAAATGGTGCGGACGAAATCATTTACTACATTGCCATGAGCTTTATCAATGACAACGATGAGGTGATCATACCCCGCATCACCTTCCCGATCTATGAGATCGCCTTCAGAATGATGCGGGCGAGAATTGTATGGAGCAGCATGAAGGGGTATTTCATCGATCTGGATGACATACCGAAACGGATCACGAGCAGGACGAAGATGATTGCTCTGTGCAATCCAAACAATCCGACAGGACATGCTCTGGACAGGAATTCCGTTCTCCGCTTCCTCGCCCGGGTTCCAGAAGAGGTTCTCGTGCTCATGGACGAGGCCTACATGGAATTTGCAGACCCCGAGGAGTTTCCCGATACCGTGGACCTTTTCAGAGGAGGAAGAGAAAACCTCTTCATCATCAGGACACTCTCAAAGGCGCTGGGACTTGCAGGGTTTCGGGTGGGATACGGTATCGGGCATCGTGGCCTGATCGCCCTGATAAACAGGATAAAGCTTCCCTTCAACATAAGCATTGTATCCCAGCATGCGGCGCTGGGAGCACTCGATGATACCGAGTTTCTGAAAAAAACGGTCGAAGAAACACGCAGAGGGAGAGAGCTGATCGCTTCGGCTCTGAATGAGATGGGCATTCCTTTTGTGGAGTCCAGTACAAACTTCATTCTCATCGACACAGGAAAGGATGCGGAGCAAGTTACCGAGGAGCTCATGAAGAGAGGCATCATCGTGCGTTCTGCCAAAATGTATGAAATGCCCACCTGCATCCGTGTGACCGTCGGTACGATTGAGCAGAACCGCCGGTTCATAGAGGCGTTCTCTGAGGTTTTAAGAATCTGAAAAGAGGGAGGGTCAGCAGTGAAAAATGATGTCGCGTGGGTTGACTTCGATACAATGGAGCGTTTTATCGTGGACGTGTTCAAGTCGGTCGGTGTTCCTGAGGAGGATGCGCTGGTGTGTGCGGATGTGCTCATCATGGCGGATAAAAGAGGAATTTACTCCCACGGGGTGAATCGTTTGAAACGGATCTATTACGATCGTATAAAAATCGGGATTCAGAACCCTGTGACGGAGTTTGAGATAATAAAGGAAGGTCCCACGACAGCAGTGGTTGATGGACACAATGGGATGGGTCATGTGATCTCGAAAAAAGCCATGTCCCTTGCAATGGAGAAGGCGCGTCATTATGGCATGGGTATGGTGGTGGTGAAGAACTCGACCCACTATGGAATTGCGGGATACTATGCGCTCATGGCCGCGAATGAGGGGATGATAGGTATCACCGGCACGAATGCACGCCCCTCAGTGGCGCCCACCTTCGGGGTGGAGAACATGCTCGGGACGAACCCGCTCACCTTTGGGATGCCCACTGATGAGGATTTTCCCTTTGTTCTCGACTGTGCGACCTCCATCGCTCAGCGTGGAAAGATCGAGGCCTATGCGAAGATGGGAAAGGAAGTTCCGCCGTGCTGGGTGATCAGCACAGACGGAACCCCGAAAACCGATGCGGCTGAGATACTCGAGGAGCTTACGCGAGGCAATTGTGCGCTCACTCCCCTCGGCGGCATCGGTGAGGAAACCGCGGGGTACAAGGGGTACGGCTACAGCACCGTAGTCGAGATCCTTTCGGCTGCATTGAGCGGCGGCGGTTTTCTCAAGATGCTTCTGGGAATGGAAAATGGGAAACCCTCACCCTACAGGCTCGGCCACTTCTTCATCGCCGTAGAGATCTGTTCCTTTATCGCCCTCGAGGAGTTCAAGAAGACCACAGGAGACATACTCCGCGCTTTGCGTGCCTCGGAAAAAATGCCCGGCCAGGAGAGGATCTATACTGCAGGAGAGAAGGAGCACATATTCTGGCTGGAGCACAGAGAAAAAGGCATACCGATCAATGCGGAGCTTCAGAAGGAGATTCTTCAGATGAAAGAGGAGCTCGGCCTCAAGGTGTATGAATTTCCCTTCTGAAGCCTTGTAAAGTATCCATTGAGAAGGGGAGCAGAATGACAGAGCCTGATTTTGAAAAGGGAGGAGGGCTGGTTCCCGTAATCGTTCAGGACGAAGGGTCTGGGGAAGTCCTGATGCTCGCATGGATGAACAGGCTCGCCTGGGAGAACACTCTTAAAAGCGGTTATGCACACTACTGGAGCAGGTCCCGCGCATGCCTCTGGAAGAAGGGAGAGCGGTCCGGGAACCTTCAGGAAGTGAAGGAGATACGGATCGACTGTGATGCCGACTGCGTCCTGCTCAAGATCAACCAGGTGGGTGGGGCTGCGTGCCACACCGGATACAGGAGCTGTTTCTATAGAAAGCTCTGCGACGGCCGGCTCCTCATCGACGGAGAGAAGCTGTTCGAACCTGAAGAGAAATACGGTGGATGACACTCCCGGTCTCAGGAGGAGAGAGGTATGAAGAACAGTATAGTGAAGATAGGGATACCGAAGGGGAGCCTTGAAAAGGCGACCATTGACCTTTTCCAGAATGCGGGCTGGAAGATCACTGTTTCAGCCAGAAATTACTTTCCGGCAATCGACGACAGGCAAATCACCTGCTCCCTGGTCAGAGCGCAGGAAATGGCGCGCTACGTGGAAAGCGGCGTGCTCGATGCGGGGCTCACCGGTCTGGACTGGATACTGGAGGCTGATGCCGATGTTCAGATCATTTCGGATCTGGTGTACTCAAAGATGACCACGGACAAAGCCCGCTGGGTGCTTGCCGTGCCGGCGAACTCCGGTATTGGAAAGCTCGAAGACTGCGCGAATAAGACCATTTCCACAGAGCTCGTGAACTTCACAAAGAGGTTTTTCAAAGAGAGAAACATAGCGGTGAATGTTGAGTTTTCCTGGGGCGCCACGGAGGCGAAGGTCGCCGAAGGATTGGTAGACGCCATTGTGGAGGTCACAGAAACAGGGACAACCCTGAAGGCGCACGGGCTCAAGATCATCCATACCCTCCTTGAGACGAACACAAAGTTCATCGCAAACAGGGACAGCATGAAGGATTCACGCAAGAGAATGAAAATACAACAGATCGCACTGCTGTTGCAGGGAGCGCTGAATGCGGAGAACATGGTGGGTTTGAAGATGAATGTACCGAAGGAAAAACTGGATGACGTGATGAAGGTGCTCCCCAGCTACAACGCTCCGACGATCGCTGCGCTCTATCACACGGAGTGGTTTTCGGTTGAAACGGTCATCTCGGAGAAGATCGTCAGGGAGCTCGTTCCGGAACTTCTCAGACTCGGTGCGGATGGGGTGATAGAGTATTCCCTGAACAAGATCGTGGGTAAAAAGGATGTGCTTGACTGATTAGAAAATCGGGATCTTGAAGATCACCCAGTGAAGAATCCCGAAAATGATGCCTGCAAATCCGAGAGGATACTGGTATTTGTTGAGCACCGTTTTCATCTTCTCCGCAAAAGAGCTTTTGATTCCTTTGAGGGTTTCCAGATACTCGATGGATATGTGTGTGCCCAGCAGTATCGCAAGGGCGGATGGGATCAGGTCTCCAAATATCGGGATCAGCGGGTGGCCCGCACTATGATATGGAACAATGAACTTGATGATTCCGATGATAAGAATGGCGATGCCGATGATTATCTTGTACGGTGCGACCTTCTCGCCAAAGTTTACAAGCGATTGGTTTTTTTCCGCAAAGAGGGGGACTACCGCGAAAAATCCACCGATTATACATGCAATACCTAAAAAGAAGACCATTGCCTTCCTCCTTTGAGTAATTGAAGAGCTGTTATCGTCTGATGAACAACCGGTATATCAATCAACTCGCAACACAATCCGCCGTGTCCTGGGGCCGTCGAACTCACAGAAATAGACAGATTGCCATGTACCGAGAAGCGGTTTCCCACCGGATACGATGACCACTTCGCTCTGTCCTATCAATGATGCCTTTATATGGGCATCAGAGTTGCCTTCATAGTGGCGGTAGTGGTCCCGGTGCGGGATGAACTTTGCCAGCCCATAGATGATGTCATGGGCGACATCAGGATCGGCATTCTCATTGATGGTAACAGCCGCGGTCGTGTGCGGCACAAACAGGGTGAGCACGCCTTCCTGTATACCGGACTTACTGATGAACTCCTGCACTTTTTGGTCAAGATTTATGAGCTGTTCCCTTCTGTGAGACTGGACCGCCATTTCTTCGATCATCTCTCCTGTCCCTTCCCGCGATGCACCGCCTGCCCATTATGGGCTGTTCAAGAAGCCTTGTTCTTGAGAAACAGGTTCACCGATTTCAGCATGTTCACCGCATGCTTGAGCTGTACGTCGTAGTCAAGATCGACGAGATCCGGTATCGTGTCTGCTTCCAGCTCGTTTTTGATGAGCCGTCTGACAATGATGGGTTTGATCTGGATATCGGAGGAGGCGAGCGTATCCATGAAATTATTGAGATCTGCATCCGTGTAGCTCTTGTGCTCCTGAACAAAGTTCTTTACGAGCTCGAGTTCTTCGATTTTCTTGATCGCATCGATCTCTGCCTCGGTAACCTCCACCTCCTTGACTACCTCGTCAGGTTCGATTCCGATGTCGTGTATGGACGTCCCCGACGGTGTGTAGTACAGTGCAGTGGTAATCTTGATACCCGAACCGCCGGGAAGCTCACGCACGGTCTGCACGGAGCCTTTTCCGAAGGTGGTTTCTCCAATCAGCACACCTCTCTTGTTGTCCTTGATGGCCCCTGCGAGAATCTCAGAACCCGATGCACTCCCCTTGTTGATCAGCACAATGAGGGGCAGATCCGGCACGAATGTCCTTTCGTGCGCACGGTAGGCCTGGTTCTGGTTTTTATTTCTCCCCTTTATCGAGACGATCGTTCCTTTTTCCAGGAACATATCCGCAATTTCGATTGCTGAAGAGAGCAGGCCACCTGGGTTGTTTCTAAGGTCCAGGATAATAGAGTCGACACCCTCTGATTTGATTTCACTGATCTGCTGTGCCAGCGCTTCCGCGGTCGGCTCGCTGAACTGGGAGATCCGAAAATACCCGATGTGATTGTCGATAATGGTAGATTTCACTGTTTCGAGCTTTATCACTCCCCTGGTGATGGTGTAGTTGAGCGGCTGCTCCACTCCCTCCCTCTTGATCGAGAGCGTGAGAGATGTGCCCACCTCCCCCCTGATCAGGTTGACCGCATCCATGGTGGTAAAGCCCTCTGTTGATTCTCCGTTGATCGCGATGATTCTGTCACCCGCTTTCAGACCGGCGCGTGCAGCAGGGGTGTCGTCTATTGGGGAGATCACGGTGATCCACTTGTTCCTTACCCCGATCACGATACCGACGCCTCCGAACTCTCCTTTGGTTTCCGTCTGCAGCTCACCGAAGATGTCCTTTGACATGTAATCGGTATGCGGATCTTCGAGCGAGGAGATCATCCCGTCCACTGCGCCCTGTATCAGCCTGTCAGGTTCAACTTTCGATTCATCGACATATTCGGTCCGAAGCAGATTGAAGATCTCATTGAAGAGTTTGAGGTTCTCGTAGGTCTTTTCAGCATCACCAGCAAAAATCCAGTTGTTCAAGCCCGAGGCAGTGCTCACGATGAGCAGCACCAGGACAAGAAATATCCAGATATATCTTTCTCTATTTTTCATAGTCTCTTCCCAAAAAGTACGTGTCATATTAAATTTTACCCTCCGGACGCCATTTGTCAAATAAAAGTATTCATTCATCTCATGGAATATGTGGTTGTTCAATGGGTCTCCCCGCAGTATAATCTTAGAGATACTGATCCGCGATCAACGAACGAGGAGGTTTCATGTCAGGCGCTCATCAAATCGACTACCGAATCGTCGGGGACGATATGCAGGCAGTCATCGTCTCACTGGACCCGGGCGAAGCGGTGCAGGCAGAAGCTGGGGCCATGATGTTCATGGAAGAGGAAATCGTGATGAACACCGGAACCGGCGGGGGGGTTCTCAAGGGATTGAAACGCATTCTCGCAGGTGAATCCTTCTTTATAACCACCTTCATAAATCAGTCGCAGGGGAAAAAAAGCATCGCCTTCTCCGCACCGTATCCGGGAAAGATCCTCAGCGTAGACCTGGTACAGGGGAGCATCCTCTGCCAGCGTGACGCATACCTCTGCTCTGCGTACGGGGTCGACATTTCGGTTGCATTCACGAAACGGATCGGCGCGGGTTTTTTCGGAGGTGAAGGATTCATACTCGAGAAACTCTCAGGGGACGGACTCGCCTTTATTCACGCGGGAGGAACCCTCATCAAGAAGACGCTCAGGGAGGGAGAGCGGCTCAGGGTCGATACAGGCTGCCTCGCAGCCTTCGAACAGAGCGTCGATTATGACATTGAATTCGTGGGAGGGGTCACCACGGCCTTCTTCGGTGGCGAGGGGCTCTTCTTCGCAACCCTGACAGGACCGGGCGCCGTGTATCTGCAGACGCTTCCCTTTTCACGGTTTGCGGACCGGATTCTCGCTGCAGCACGGAGCATGCGGGGCGAGTCACGCGGGGGTGGTTTTCTCGGGGGGCTGAGCGGGATCACCGGAGGGGACAGGGGGTTCTGAGCTCGGGGGGTTTCCAGAGCTCACAGAATGATGAACATGACGCAGGAGGAAGAACAGATGATCGACGAGGACACCGCACATAAGGCAAAGGAAATGCTCGGTGAGCTCAAGGAGAATGTGAAGCTCATCACATTCACTCAGGAGCACGAGTGCGACTCCTGTACCCAGAACAACGATCTGGCAGAGGCTTTTTCGGGTCTTTCCGATAAAATACAACATGAAGTCTACGATTTTCTCCTGAATCGTGAAATGAGCGAGAAGTACCGGATCGACAAGATTCCGGCACTTGCGGTGGTTTCTGGAAACAGGGACTACGGGATACGGTTCTACGGAATTCCGAGCGGCTACGAGTTCACTTCACTGCTCGAAGCGGTCAGGATGGTATCCACAGGAGAACATGGATTGAGCCCAGATACCGTGGAGCGTGTCGCAACGCTCAGAAGCGAGATGCACATACAGGTGTTCGTCACGCCGACTTGCCCCTACTGCCCCAGGGCAGTGGTGCTCGCGCACAGGCTCGCGCTGCTTTCTGAGCATGTACGCAGCGACATGGTCGAAGCAATCGAGTTCCCCCACCTGGCGCAGAAGTACAGTGTCATGGGTGTTCCGAGAAGCGTGTTCAACGAAGAGGACTACATCGAGGGTGCGGTTCCTGAGAAACTGCTGGTAGACAAGATCATGGAGGTCGCCGGGAGGTAGGTATCCCGGGGAAAGTAATCCCTAATGCGGACAAGCCGCATTCTTGATTAAAATATTTTCTTGCCTCTTCGGCAAGAAAATCGAGATTTAGGTACTAAAACCAAATAAAACGATACGAATGCCGCTCTGAGAGGACGATTTTATGATCGTAAAAGAGCTACTTCCAAAGCTGCTTTTCGCGTTCCTGCTCCTTTCGGTGAATCCGCTTGGAGCCGGGGGAGGCCGTGCACCGGACATGAACCGGCCCGATTCTTATTCACGGCAAGACTCGGAAATACCAGGAAGGGTTGAGTGGCTTCTCGACCCAGAAGATGCACGGATGCGCTCGGGAAGTGAAGGAAAGCCAATTCTTCTGCTCGTCCAGAATGAAACAAAAAACGGGGAAGGCATCGAATACTGGGAAGCCATGCTGAGCCAACCCCTTATCGTTGAGGCAGTGGAGTCCCTCTTCGTACCGTTCGCTGTGAAGACAAATGGGGGTGAAAAGGATCGATGGCTTTCTGGCATTCCGGGCGGTGGTTCTCAACAGTTTTTGATTCGGATCACAGATCGCAGCTTCAACGATCTGATTGAAAGGATCACAGGCATCGGTGGAATGCAGGCGCTTCTCTCCTCCATGATTTTGGCGCTGGAAAGCCAGAGCATGGATGTTCCGGAATATGTGAGGATACTGTATGTGGAATCCATGGAAAGTGAATCGAGGGAAACCGCGCTGTTCCCGGTCCACTGCTTCTGGGCTGGTGAGGTAGAGCTCGGGCCCTCATCAGGGATACTGGAAACGACACCTGGACGAATCGGCAACAGGGAGGTTGTTGAAGTGGTGTTTGATAAAAGCGTCACCTCCTACGGAGAGCTCCTGGAAGAATCTTGTGATCTCGGGCTCTCTGAGAATGCCTATGCGCTCAATGACGAGCAGGAAAGAGTTGCTTCCGAGCTGATGGGACCGGAAAAGGTCACGCAGCCTGGAGAGATGACCCCGGACAAAAAGCCGAAGTACTACCTCAGAAGGACAACCTACAGGTACGTTCCCATGACAGAACGGCAGGCGATTCTCGTCAACAGCGATATTTTCTTGAAACGGGACCCGCAGGTGCGCCTTTCTCCCAGGCAGATTCGAATGCATGAGTTCATCAAAAACCACAAAAACAGAAAGTGGAAGAATCAGATTGGGAGTTCCGATCTTACCGGAAGCTGGGAGGAGCTCACGAAGCGCATCTACAGGATAAGCGGTGGCGATGTGTATATTCACTGATTTTTCTTATTCCGGTTTCCATGCAGAGGACGCGTTCGGATCCTCTTCTCCCCGTAATTTTAGCTGAACAATCCAGAAATATTTGTTATCATTAGAAAAAGCTTTTAAGTACAAGGATATTCAGTGCGTGCACGTAGAATCGAAATCGCGGTGAAACCGGAGCTTGAAGATCCCTTTGCCAGTCATCTGAATTGGGCGATTCGCTCGCACCTGGGCTGCGCGATTGAGGATGTGAGAATCGTTACGGTGTACACGGTGCTGTCCGATGTTCCCGACGAGGAACTGCACCGCTTTGCGAATTTGGTGCTGAACGATCCTGTGCTGACACGCTCTGCGCTGGACAGCCCGATCGCAGAAACCCTTCCTGCGTTTGAGTGGGCCCTTGAGATTTCCTACAAGCCTGGAGTCACCGACAACGTGGGGAAAACCGCCGCTGACGTGCTCTCGATGATGGGGGGAAGCGGCACTGCTTGGCCCAGAGTTTTCAGGTCCACGCAGTACCTGCTCAGGGGGGAGCTGGGCAGGGATGATGCTCTGCGCATCTGCAGGGAGCTTCTCTTCAACGAGCTCATAGAAGAAATGGAGATACTCAGCTACGAGGAGTTCATCCAGAGGGGTGGATTCCAGGCAAAAGCGAGACTGTTCCCCAAGGATTCCAGCCCCAGGATCGGAGAGTTTGACCTCCATGTGCCTGACCAGGAGCTTCTTGAGCTCTCGGAGCGGAGGACCCTTGCACTCACACTACAGGAAATGAAGTATTTCAGAGACTACTTCGACAGGGAGGAGGTAAAACTGGAACGGAGGAGGGCCGGCATCGGTGCGCATCCAACCGATGTGGAGCTCGAGGTATTTGCCCAGACCCAGTCTGAGCACTGCAAGCACAAAATCTTCAATGCGGACATACTCTATCGCGAAGGAGAGAAGGAAGAAGAAATCTCCTCACTGTTCAAAACCTATATACAGGCGGCGACCGAGCATGTTTCCGGCGAGAAAGACTGGCTTGTTTCGGTGTTCAGGGACAATGCGGGAGTGATCAGGTTCACTGAGGAGCACAATTTTGCCTTCAAGGTGGAAACCCACAACTCGCCATCAGCGCTCGATCCGTATGGCGGTGCCATCACCGGCATCGTGGGGGTCGACCGCGATCCGGCAGGGACCGGTCTTGGGTCAAGGATCATCGCCCACACGGATGTGCTCTGCTTCGGTGACCCGGGACTCAGTGGAGAGCTCCCTCCGAGGATGATGCATCCGAGACGCATCATGGAGGGGGTGATCAAGGGGATCGAGGACGGGGGAAACAAGTGCGGCATTCCCACGATAAACGGGGGTGTGATCTTCGATCCATCCTACAGCGGAAAGCCTCTGGTATTCTGCGGGTCTGTCGGTATGATGCCTGCGCGGATCAGGGGAAAGCCTTCCCACGAAAAGAGGGTAAAGCCAGGTGATGTCATCGTCATGACAGGAGGCAGGATCGGCAAGGATGGAATACACGGTGCAACCTTCTCCAGCGAGGAGATAAAGGAAAGCTCTCCGGTGCAGGCGGTTCAGATAGGGGACCCGATTACCCAGAAGAAGATGCTCGACATGCTCGATGAAGCGCGGGAAGAAGGCCTCTACCGGGCGATTACAGACAATGGAGCAGGAGGTCTCTCGTCATCGGTCGGTGAGATGGCACAGCTTTCAGGAGGAGCTTTCCTTGAGCTCGAGAAGGCTCCTCTCAAGTACGAAGGGCTCGACCCGTGGGAGATCCTGCTCTCAGAGGCACAGGAGCGGATGACCCTCGCCGTTCCCCCTCAAAAAGTGAAGGCGCTTTTTGCTCTTGCGGAAAAACGTGACGTGCTTGCGGTTCCCATCGGCAGGTTCACGGACAGCGGATACTTCCATGTGACCTATGACGGCAGGACCGTGTGTTACCTGGGGCTTCGCTTCCTCCATTCTCAGATACCTTTCAGGCTGGAGGGGGAATGGAGAAAGCCAGATATCCCCCAGCGCGTCCCCACACATCCCGGCCTGGATCTGGGGATGACGCTCATCCAGATGGTCTCTGACCTCAACTCCTGCAGCAGGGAGCCGATCATCCGGCGCTATGACCACGAGGTGCAGGGATCCGTGGTGCTGAAACCGCTGGTGGGAGAAGGAGAGATCGGCCCTTCAGACGGTGGGGTGATTGCGCCCCTCGCGGGAAACCAGAGGGGATTCGTGCTCGCAGCAGGAATAAACCCCTTCTATTCTCTCATTGATACCTACCACATGGCAGCCTGCTCCCTTGACGAGGCCTTCAGAAATGCGGTCTCAGTGGGGGCGGATCCAGACCGTATCGCGCTCCTGGACAACTTCTGCTGGCCGGATCCGGTCTACGACAGGGAGAAAACACCGGACGGGAAGCACAAGCTCGCTCAGCTCGTGCGCGCCGCCCGCGGGCTCTACGATACAGCCTCCGGGTACGGAGCACCGTTCATATCCGGAAAGGACAGCATGAAAAACGACTACAAGATCGGCGGCCACAAGGTGAGCGTGCTCCCGACAATACTCGTTTCCGCAATCGGCATCGTGCCGGACATCCGGAAATGCGTGAGCTCTGATTTCAAATCGCAGGGAGACGGGATCTATCTCATCGGGGTCACCGGCTGCCACCTCGGGCAGTCGCTTTTTTACCGGAAGTACGGCGGGAGCTCGGATGCGGTTCCCGTTGTTGACGCATCGCTCAACATGAGGGTCTACAGGGCCTATTTTGCCACGGTGCAGCAGGAGCTCCTTGCAAGCGGGCACGATCTGGCCGAGGGGGGATTGGCGGTGGCAGTTGCGGAGTCGTGTATCGGCGGTGCGCTTGGCGCCCGGGTCGACCTAAAGGCGGTTCCCCAAACCGGAATGCTCGGTGATGAGGAGCTCCTCTTTTCTGAGTCTGCAGGCAGGATCCTGGTATCGGTCCGCCGTGAATGCGAAGGAGTCTTTCAAGAGCTGTTCAAGGGGCTGCCCTGCGCGAAGATCGGAACGGTGGGTGATGAAACGCTGCTCGTGATTCGGGGGAAATCAGGGAAGGAACGCGCCCGTGTGCAAGTGGAGGAGCTGATCGATGCCTACAGGAAACCGCTTTTTGGGCTGCTCGGAATGAAGGCATAGGCGAAGGAGCATTGTCGATTTGGCATACACTCGAAAATACCGGTGGATGGTCCGTCCTATCATGGGAATACTCTGAGAAGGGTTCGGATACCATAAAAGTGAGGTGAAGGAGTGAAAGAGCCAGGGCCGCGGGCGCTCGTGATCACCGGGTACGGAATCAACTGCGATTATGAAACAGCCCATGCATGCCAGATTGCAGGATTTGAAGCCCGGAGGGTCCATCTGAACGACGTGCTGGAAGAGCAGAGAATGCTCTACAGGTACAGGCTGCTTGTATTCCCGGGCGGTTTTTCCTTCGGGGACGATCTGGGAGCAGGAGTTGCCTTTGCGTCGAAGATGCGGTTTTCGGTGAGCAGTGACGGGGAAAAGCTGTATGACTCGCTCATGGAGTATGTGCGCAGGGATGGGTTGGTGCTCGGGGTGTGCAACGGATTTCAGATCCTGGTCAGGCTCGGGATTATTCCTGCAGTGGGGCGGACCTACGGCATTCAGCAGGTGACTCTCGCGCCCAACGCTGAAGGATATTTCATCAACCGCTGGGTGCGTATTGCAGCAGAACAGAACACACCGAATGTTTTCACCAGGGGAATGCACTGCTTCAGCCTTCCAGTCCGACACGGGGAGGGGAGGTTCGTGGCAGGGGACAGGGAGCTTCTTGCCCGGATCGAGGGAGAAGGGCACGTTGCGCTGCGGTACGCCGATTGCGACGGCGAGCCTGCACGCAGTTTTCCGGAAAATCCCAACGGTTCAGAGAATGCGATTGCGGGTGTGTGTGATCCAACTGGAAGGATATTCGGACTGATGCCTCATCCTGAGGCAGCGGTGAGCATGTACCAGTACCCTGACTGGACCAGGAGGAAGCGGGAGGTGGTCAGTCTCGGCAGGTCCCTTCCCCAGTACGGTGAGGGTTTTTCCATATTTAAAAACGCCTTTGAATACGTGTGCGAGACTGCCCCGTGGGTGTAGTGATCCTGATATTTGTGTTTCTCACCGGCATGGCTGTTGCGAGTTTTATTTCAAGCCTCGTCTACCGCATTCCCAGGGACATTTCGATCATGCACCCTCCCTCCTTCTGTCCGGCCTGTGGGAAAAGAATAAAGCCGTACGACCTCATACCGATTTTCAGCTTTTTCCTGCTGAAGGGGAAGTGCAGGGAGTGCGGAAAAAGAATTCCCCTGCAGAGTCTGCTCCTCGAGGTCGGGCTTCCACTCGTCTATACAGGGCTCTATTTGAGATGCGGAACCGGAATCGTTTTTTTTCTCCGGTCCTTTCTCATGACACTGCTCGTGTACTGCGCACTCATGGACCTGATTACAGGTGAGATCGGGATCCTGGATGTGGTCCTCGTCTCCCTGGGAGGGGTTGCCGCACTCGTGCTCGCTTTGTTCGGTGTGCTCCCCTACAGACCCTGGTATTTACTTTCCGGGGCTGTTGCAGCATCGATCCTCCTGGGGTTGAGCTTCTCCATTATCTGGCTCATGAAAAGACGCATTCCCCTAGGCAGAGGAGACCTTTTCCTTATTCCTGCTGCGATGCTCTCCTTCGGACTGTACGAGGCGCTCCGGATACTGGTGTTTTCTTCGGTGCTGGGGGTAGTGGCGGCCTTCGTGCTCATTCGCACAGCCAGGCTCGAAAAACACTCGCCGCTGCCGCTTTTGCCTTTTTTTGCCGCAGGAGTTCTGATTGAAATCCTCCTTTTTTCGTGTTAAATTTCTAATTAGTACCGGACGAAAAGTAGAGTGTCATGATAAAAAAAATATTCATTTTCTCCTATGTCTTCATCGGGGTCTTCGTGCTGTTCCAGGCGTCCAAGCTGATCGGAACAATCCTCGAGCGGAACCTCTTTACTCCCAGGCTCGAGACTGAAGTCCAGCCTGCTGGTGAAAGGGAGCTCCGTCAGCCCCCTTCGCTGCGGTATGGCAGCTCGGTACTCTCCTCGCCGCTCTTCTCGGTTCCAGAAGCAGTTGCTTCTCAGGAAAACGGAGAACAGGGACCTGTGCTTACTGAGTCCCCGCTATTGCGAAAGTTCGAGCTCAACGGCGTGATCCTTCTCTCAGGAAACAGGTCCATTGCCATCATACGAACAGCCGGACAGCGGAGCAGCGAGATATACAGAAAGGGAGATAGGCTCGACAACGCGGAAATAGTCAAGATCGAACGGGACAGGGTTCTTCTGAATGACGGGAGGAACATAATCGTGCTGCCCATGTATTACAGATACATGGCGAAGACAGCGTCACGAAGCCCTGAGCCCATGGAGGAAAAGGTGGCCTCCGAACGGTTTCCCGGGGCGCGCGAGATCAAAAAGGTGCTGAGCAGAAGCGACGTGGAGACGAAGGTGTTCCAGAAGGTCAACGAGATTCTCACTCAGATCGCCATAAGCCCCTACATGAAGGATGGACAGATGGAAGGGCTCAGGCTTGTCAGGATCCCCAGGGACAACATCGTCTACGAGCTCGGAGGGCGAAGCGGGGACATCCTCCGGAGGGTGAACGGGCACGAGATCAACCAGATCGATCAGATGTACAAGCTGTGGGAAAACATAAAGGACGACTCCTACATCAGCGTGGATCTGGAGAGGAACAACCAGGTGTTCACCTACAGCTTCGACATACGGGACTGAAAAACTCTCAGGACACGACTCAAGCTTTTCTCCTCTGGTCCTGCCTGCGGTTCAGACTGCTCGAAAAATGTCAATTTTTCTTGACAGGCATTTGTAATAATGGTACTATTTATCATGTTTTTTGCGAATTAAGTTGTGTATTGAAAATGAATTAAAAAAATACTTGAGTGAGGGTTTGTTTTTTACGAAATTATTGAGGAATGAAATTCTGTTTGACGAAAAAGTATACATCCTGTATTTTGTGTATGTCTTTGTAATTATTACAATCTTATGTATTTTCTATCTGAAATGGAGTTTATAATAATTTATTATAACTCATAGAATAAAATAATTTTTTGTTATAAAAGACTATTTTTTGATTTTTTTTTAAAAATTTTTCTTGCATTTTTATTGACATCGTTATAATGTATCTCTGTTTTATGCATATGGGCGGAACAGAACGCCCTGAGGGGGGCCTATAGTTTTCACTATTTATATATAGAGGGAGAACAGATCTTTGAAAAAGGAGGAAGTACTGCCATATATTTTCTGATGTGTGGCCTGGCAAGCCGGATGGTGGTACGTGTGCCGAAATGGCACATGCAGTGGTGCATAAGAAGGGGGGTCGTTGACCCTACTGATAAACTTTGTTTTGAGGAGGAAGAACAGATATGAAGAAATTACTGATTGTTCTTTCAGCACTTGTCATCGCAGTATTCATTGCTGGCTCCGTGTTTGCGATGGAGATGTA
>Ga0180438_10006063_pt1 | contig 16532 bp, 14 predicted proteins | sample SS_ome_12_FD_132455 | JGI IMG/M metagenome (GOLD analysis project Ga0180438, IMG submission 132455) | Hypersaline lake sediment archaeal communities from the Salton Sea, California, USA - SS_3_D_2 metaG | ecosystem: Environmental > Aquatic > Non-marine Saline and Alkaline > Hypersaline >...
GCCGCCTCGTCAATCAGATCAATTGCCTTGTCGGGCAAGAAACGGTCGCTGATGTAGCGATGGCTAAGCGTGGCGGCAGCAATGACGGCACTATCCTGGATACGCACACCATGGTGTACCTCGTAGCGTTCCTTCAGACCACGCAGGATACTGATCGTATCCTCCACGGTTGGCTCATTCACCAACACCGGCTGGAAGCGTCGCTCCAGAGCGGCGTCCTTTTCGATGTGCTTTCGATACTCGTCCAAGGTGGTCGCGCCGATGGCGTGTAGTTCGCCTCGAGCCAGCATCGGCTTGAGCATATTGCTGGCGTCCATAGCCCCTTCGGCTGCGCCAGCGCCAACGACGGTGTGCAGTTCGTCAATAAAAAGGATGACCGTCCCTTCGCTATCCGTAATCTCTTTCAATACCGCTTTGAGCCGCTCCTCGAATTCACCCCGGAACTTGGCCCCGGCGATGAGGGCTCCCATATCCAAGGCGACGACGCGCTTGTCCTTCAGCCCTTCGGGCACATCGCCCTTTAAGATGCGCTGGGCCAGCCCCTCAACAATGGCCGTCTTACCCACACCCGGATCGCCGACCAGCACCGGGTTGTTCTTGGTGCGACGGCTAAGGATCTGGATCACGCGCCGGATCTCCATGTCGCGCCCGATTACTGGATCCAGCTTGCCGCGCCGGGCCAGGCCGGTCAGGTCACGCCCGTACTTCTCCAGGGCTTGGTAGGTTGTCTCTGGATTTTGGCTAGTGACCCGCTGGCTGCCACGAATCTGGGTCAGGGCCTGCAGAATAGTCGTTTCGTTCAGGCCATAGCGATTCAGTGTCTCCCCGGCAAAGTCTTTCGACCGGGCCAAGGCCAGCAGCAGATGCTCGGTGCTGACATATTCATCGTGCATCTGGCCAGCCAGCTTCTCAGCATCGGTGGCAACATCGGCCAGAGCGCGCGACAGGCCCACTTGGGTAGTGGCGCCGTAAGCCTTGGGCCGCCGGTTGAGATCAGCTTCCAGGTCACCAATTAGCAAACCAGGGCTGGCGCCTACCCGCTGGGCGATCTGCGGCGCAACCCCATCTGACTGGCGCAGCAGAGCCAGCAGCAGGTGCACCGATTCGATTTGGCTGTGATTATATTCCTGGGCCAGTCCTTGAGCGGCCAGGATGGCCTCTTGTGCTTTTTGTGTGTATATGTTTAGGTCCATAGCTACCTCTCAGTTCAGGGATCAGATAATCAGGGAATCGGGCAATCAAAACTCCGGGAATCAGGGAATCAGGAATGCGAAACCAAATTGGCTGCACCACAATTCCTGATTACCGGAGTCCTGATTCCCTGACTCCTGATTCACTCATATTTTACACACCTGACATTAGATTCGCATAAGAGCTATGTTTACATTACGTTAGAAGCAGTTAGACGTACCAGAATGAGTGAGACAAAAAAAGGACCGCCTTGACAGGCGGCCCCTGGCTATGACGTATGCAATCAAAGATTCATTCCATCCCCAATGTACGCTTGGCGCCGTCGGTGGTGTTGCGCAGCAACATGGCGATGGTCATAGGACCGACGCCACCCGGAACTGGGGTAATGGCCGAGGCTACTTCCTTGACTTCGTCAAAAGCCACGTCGCCCACCAATCGGTAACCCCTCTCGCGGGTTGGATCGTCAACAGCGTTGATACCCACGTCGATGACGGCGACGCCTGGCTTGACCCAATCGCCACGCACCATCTCAGCTCGTCCCACGGCTGCGATCAGGATATCGGCTTCGCGCACTACGCCCGGCAGGTCCTTGGTGCGGGAGTGACAGATGGTCAGTGTCGCGTTGCGATGCAGCAGCAGCATGGCTACCGGTAACCCAACGATATTGCTGCGGCCCAGGACCACGGCCTTCTTACCCTCGATATCAATACCGGAACGGTCGAGCAACTCGATACACCCTTTGGGTGTGCAGGGGACGAACAGTGGATCGCGGCGCTTCATGGAGAGTCGCCCGATGTTGATTGGGTGAAAACCATCCACGTCTTTTTCGAGGTCAACGGCACCCAGTACCTCTTCGTCGTCAATATGGTCGGGTAACGGGAGCTGCACCAGGATGCCGTTTACCTCGGGGTTAGCGTTGAGATCACGCACTACCTTCAACAACTCCTGCTGGCTGACGTCGGCCGGTAGGTCGTTGCCAAACGAAGTGATGCCGACTTCGGCGCAGGCCTTCTTTTTCATGCGAACGTACGTTTGTGAGTCCTTGCGTTCGCCGACCAGAACCGTGGCCAGGCCTGGCACCTTGCCATACTGAGCTTTCATCGCCTCCACTTCGGCAGCGATCTCACCTCGGATGGTGGCCGCGATTTCTTTGCCGTCAATGAGTTTTGCGGACATCTATTCCTCCTCGAATAATGGGTTTCGTATTGCGTACTACGTCCTCCATAAAACGTAATGAGTGAAACGTGACAACTGCATTTCACGCGTCCGGTTTTACGTTTTACAGATTTCACGTTACGCAGTATAACACAGCCTTTGCCTAAAGGCAACACTTTCGTGCCTGATTGCACAAAAAGGTAAATGTGACCCTAGCTCCATTGACTGACGGCTTAGACATGGTATATAATGTTCACAGGCCTGTAATCACCATAAACTTGCTGACTTCGCACTTTCACATTAGCGCGTGATTTCTGGGCGCAATTGGGCCGCGCAAGCACCGAGGTTAATGGAGAAAGCGTAACACATCCTTCATCTCCCCTGCGGTTTCGTAGTTTAGGACCTGTGCGGTCTGGAAAGTGCAAACTTAGCAATGGAACGTATGGCAGGCCACATTCCGTTTATCGGGACGAAGTTGTGATGGCACATTATCCTGCAGCAACCTGGCGGCTGCTGATCACGCCGCCAACGGATGGCGCAACCAATATGGCCATCGATGAAGCTATCCTCCACACCGTGGCCGACGGTGTTGGGCCTCCCACGCTGCGCTTTTATCAATGGGCCCCCCCCTGTCTGTCGTTGGGATATAACCAGCACTACACCGAGGTAGACGAGGTCGCTTGCACGCGGCTGGGCTACACCTGGGTGCGACGTCCAACTGGTGGACGGGCCATCTTGCATATCGACGAGTTGACTTACAGTGTCATCGCTCCAGCCAGCGACCCCCGAGTGGAGGGCGGCATCGTGGAGTCCTATCGCCGACTAAGCTCTGGTCTGCTGGACGGACTCCGTGCTTTGGGCGCTGACGTTTTCCAGGCCCAAACGGAGAAAGTCCGCAATTCGAAAAAGAGTGGGGTCTGCTTCGACACGCCGTCGAACTACGAGATCACAGTGAGAGGTAAGAAACTGATCGGCAGTGCACAGGTGCGGCGGCGGGCAATGGTGTTGCAGCATGGCACGTTGCCACTCATAGGCGACCTCCGTCGCATTTTTGCCTGTCTTCATGTCGCCGAGCCCGGCTCCAACGGGTCGGACTCTCATCAGGCCAGAAATGTTTCGGCTGATTTGGGGGATTGGTTACTGGAGCGGGCCTGTACACTGGAACAGGCGCTGGGACGAAGCGTGTCGTTCGATGAGGCAGCGCATGCACTGGCTCAGGGCTTTGCCGCCACGTTGGATTTGCGGCTGGAGTCGGGCGATCTTACCAGAAATGAGCGTACTCTGGTCGAGCGACTGCGCAGTGAACGATATGACAGCGACGACTGGAATCGCCGCGTCTGAGGAGATTATGGTTATCGGAGCCTGTAGCCTGGAGCTGCATATCCCTGGAAACGGATCACTCAAAGGCAAGCGCCAGATTGTCAAGAGTCTTGTGGCGCGGTTGCGTAAGGAATTTAACGTCTCTGTGGCTGAGGTTGGCGCGCACGACGTCTGGCAATCAGCAGTTATCGGAGTTGTATGCGTGTCGAACGACCCGGATTATGTTCATGGATTGCTCACCCGGGTGGCAAATTGGGTGGAAGACAGCCGACTGGATTGCGACCTGGTTGATTATCAAATAGAGATTATATGAGTATGTAGTAACTACCCATCCGTAAGGTGCAACTCACTCAATCCGTATTTATCTGATCAGGTTGTGTTTGCAAACAGGCTAGTGTCGCAAGACAAAGTGCGTTGCACCTGAGCAGCTTGCAGTGTGAATTGATACGAGTTAAGAAACCGATCGTTGACATCCAAGACTTCATAGGGGCAATCTATGCAAAGCGCAGGCCAAGTCATTCTCTTCATCGAGTTGCTAATCTACGTCGTCTTGATGCTCCAGGTGCTATTCCACCAGCAGGCTGAAGAGGTCGAGGAGTATCTGATCGCCTACCTGGGTCTCTCGGTCATCCCTACCTTGCTACTGTTAGTGCAAATGACAATCCCCTTGGCCCCCCTGCCCCCAACCGAGGTCATTATCTCATGGACCATGATTCTACCTGCCCTGGGATTCGGCGCGCTTACTCAGACTTTCATCCGACAGCCGCGCTGGGCCCTTGGTTGGCTGTTGGGAGGCCTGGTGTTGTTCGGCATCTTAGTTGTACTGCAACTTGGCGACCTGCCCACATCCCCAGCAGTGGTAGAGGTCTATCAAACCGTGCTGTGGACTGCGGCGATGGGGGGTACAATACTGTCCGTGCTGTTGGCCTACCGACGACAGACCAGCCCCCTGCATCGCAATCGGTATCATTATTGGTTGTTGATATTGGCTTTGTTGGTAGCCGCTGAAGGCGTATCCCTCGCGTCCGGCTTTTTGCCCCAGATTGTCTCGCGTGTACTGGGTTGGATGGCCGCCGGGCTGGCGACTTATGTAATTCTGCAGGTACACCCCCCAGAACTGAGAACCCTGGTTCGCCAGGCACTCCGTTTCCTGGCACTCACCCTGGTACTGGGCTTGATTTTCTTTGGGGTCTTGATGGCCATGCAAACAGTCCAGTGGCCGACTCTCACCCAACGCGACTCATTTCTGCTGACCGGCGTCATTGCTATTGCCATGGCCGTCTTTTTACCAGGACTGTTGAGTCTCTCAGGTAGTGCCCTGAACCGCCTCATCTTTGGGGCCAACTACGATGAACAGGAAGTGGTGCGCCACTACGGGCAGAGCGTTAGCAACATCCTGGACATTGACCGGCTGGCTGCCGTGGCCTTTGACGTGATCACCGCAGTGTTCAACATAGAACAGGGGGCACTGCTTCTGGTCCAATTCACTGGTGGCGGTCACTCCACCATTCTGCCGGTACGGGGGATCGGTAACGTACCAACCCGATTGCTCGAAGTGGAGACATACGGCACCTTGCTGACCCATGTTCGCCAGGGAACCCCCCTGACTCAGTATGACATTGATGTATTGCCCGCCTTCCGTCACCTCCCAGATGTGGAGCGGACGTGGTTGAGCAACCTTCAAATGGAGCTCTACGTGCCCATCCGTTCCCCGGATGAGGCGATTGGCCTGTTGGCGCTCGGTCCCAAGCAGTCAGGTGAATCTTTCCGCCGCGGCGATATGAATCTGCTATGCACACTGGCTGATCAGACCGTGGCGGCCTTGAAGAACGCCCAGATGGTGCAGGAATTACGTCGGCTAAACCTGGACATAGGCCGCCTTAACATCGAGTTGGAGTCAATGAACCGGACCAAGACCGATTTCATCAGCATCACCTCCCACGAGTTGCGTACACCTCTCTCCCAAGTGAACGGTTATTCGCAGATGCTGGCCGAGGAGTTAGAATCCGATTCGCCGTTGCAGGTTTTTGTGGATGGCCTGCTGAAGGGCTCAGACCGACTGACTGAAATCGTAAACGTGATGCTGGACGTATCCCGCCTGGACGTGGGAGCGGTAGCTCTAAATCAGACGCCCCTTAAGATCAGTCAGATCATCCAGCAGGCGGCAGGTGAGTGGGCATCGGCGCTGGAAGAACGCGGGCATACCATAACCTTCGATGGACTCGAAACCTTGCCGGCCTTGGAAGGGGACGAGGATCGATTGCAGCAGGCATTCAGCCAGTTAATCAATAACTCGATAAAATATACACCCGACGGCGGTCGTATCGAAGTCACCGGAGAGGTTCATGCCGAAAGTAATGGGCTGTTTGTGGAGGTGACCGTCTGTGACAATGGCATCGGCATTGACCCTGAAGATCAACACAAGATCTTTGACAAATTCTACCGCACCGGTGATTTGATGAAGCACAGCACTGGCAAAACCAAGTTCAAAGGGGCGGGGCCAGGTCTGGGGCTTTCCCTGGTGAAGGGCATCGTGGATGCTCACAGCGGTCGCACCTGGGTGGAGAGTCCCGGTCACGACGAAGAGGCGTGCCCCGGCAGCAGTTTCCACGTTTTGTTGCCTCTGCATCCGCCAGAACCAGAATACAACTCTGTTATGGCCGAAACGCAAATACATCAGGGGGCGTGATAGGTGTCAGGCAAGCACCATAAAATAAAAAAGCCTCCCTATGGTTGGGAGGCTTCTTGATTCGGATCGAGTGAGTGCTGGGAATCCAGTCATAGCCTCAGTGAGGCAGTTGTCCCAGGGTATTCACCAGCCTTTCAATCGCCTCGTCTTGTGAGCCATATTGATCGGGATCATTCAGGCAATGCAGCGCGTATTCCTTGACGACCATCACCGAAACTTGATGCGCCGCACCCCGGATTGCGGCCAGTTGAGTGAGGATGTCCTGGCATTCGCGATCCTCGTCGAGCATACGGCGCACGCCGCGCGCTTGCCCTTCAAGTCGCTGTAGACGTTTTATCAATTGGTCGCGGGCTACCGGGGATATCGTGGCCATCTGCTAAGCGATCCCATATTATCTAGGTAGTGTTGACATTTGCGCATTTGCAGCCGCACATTTCGCTAATTGTTGCAGGGTTCTCAGGTGCAAAGCCTCAAATGTCAACACGGCCTAATCTGCGAAGTGAACAGCATTTATCCACCCTGCCACTCACCTAAATAACTTCAGTGATCTCTTGGAGACTCACGGTCTCCTACATCATCAGATGCTTCAACCAACCGGCCCACAGGCTGCCGAACTGCTAGCTGTTGCCACTGAAGATCCATTTGTATCACCACGCACGCCGAAGACAGAGAAAGCTTTTTTCCCCTTTGTGCTCCCACAGTTGGGGCATTTCAGTTCAACCTCGGCCACACTGGAACGGACAAACTTGTCGTATTTTACACCACAGTCTTGACAGACGTATTCATAGATAGGCATGGCTCGACTATTTCTACCTCCTTCAGTTTGAGATAATTGCATCCACCTGAGCTTGTACCTCACCCGGTCGGATGATGCCGACCTGGGTCAAGGCTACCTGACCATCGCCATCCACCACAACCAACGTGGGCACAGCCCGCACCCCAAAGACGGCTGCGGCCTGTCGCCCCACTCCGCTCATCATATTGAGCCGGATCACCTCAGCTCTGCCATCTAACTCTCGCTCCAACCTGTCCACGACAGGTTTTGCCACCAGGCAGCTACTTCAGAAATTGGAGTAGAACTCCACCACGGTTGGCTGGCCGGTACTCAGAAGCCCATCCAGCTCATTGAGCGATTCGACGTCGCTTGGTTTGCTGCGCAAGAAGATAAAGGCACTGGCGATTATAGCCAGGAATATCAATAACAGCCAGTTGGCTTTTGCCCAGACAGCGACTTGCATTATGCCAGGATGGTATTCAGTTTATTGGTGATAAACTGCTTTGGCACGGCTCCCACCTGGCGATCGACCTCCTCACCACCCTTGATGAAGAGCATAGTCGGGATGCCGCGCACACCGTACTGCGTGGCCCAGGCCGGATTCTCGTCGGTGTTGACCTTAGCTACGATCAACTGGCCTGCATATTCCTTGGCGACCTCATCCAGGATAGGCGCAACCATATGGCACGGCCCGCACCAGGGAGCCCAAAAATCGACGATGACCGGAACTTCTGACTCGAGCACAGTCGCTTCGAATTCGTTGTCTTCCACATGCACAGGGGCGTCGATGACTTTCTCGCTCATTATACCTCTTCCTTTCTTGAGTTAGGATACCCCCAGGGGGTATCGAGGCGCCATTATACACAAAGACTTGTCACCTGTCAAATTGGAGTGTGAAAAATAGCGACGACTAATTTCACTGACCGTCTTCCAGGAAGCAGACGACGCCGGCAGCGATGCCCCGGGCCGCGAGCTTGGGGCGGTTGAGCAGCAAATCGCGATCATCCAGCAAGAAACCGGCTTCGATGATGGCGCCCGGTGTGTAGAAGTCAATCTCACGAAAGGCGTGGTAACTGGTCATATCATCAGTGATGCTGCTCGGGTGGCGTGGCAGGCCGGTAACAGCTTCGTATTCCTGGTATATACAAGCCACCAGTCGGTCTTCGGCCTCTGGGATGGCGCTGTCGGTGACACGGGCTACCTTGAAACCGCTAGCGCCCGGCACGTCACACGAATCGGCGTGGACCGAAACCAACGCGTCGCCTCTATAGCCAGTCAGCCGATCGTCATACTCGTCCATCAAATCGACGCCGTATCCCTTGCGGGTGAGCAACGCCGCCACCTCTTGGGCGATCGCCAGATTGACCTTGACCTCGGTCAGGCCGTCGGGGCAGACGGCGCCGGTGTCGTAGCCCGCGTGCCCGGCCACAATGCCAACACGCGGCGCGCCGGGCAGCACACTGGCGGTAGAGGGTGCTTCACTAGGGGGGAGGGCTATCTCGTTTCCCGATACAGGCGCCGCTGCCCCACGTGGCAGAATCTCCTGACCGGCGGCCAGCATACGCCAGACGATTAGGACCGCCGCCAGCAGCGCGGCGCTGGCCACAACCAGCATGACGCGCGCCCCCACCACCAAGGCCTGGCGGCGGATGGGGGGTGGCGAAGCTTTAGCCTTTCTTCGAGTTTTCATAATGTTATTCTAGCACAGTTGGGGGGAGCAGGAAAGATGCCCTCAGTCTGAGCGTCAACTCGAAGTTGACAGCCGTGGCACAATCCCCAGGCCGGGACCGCCAGGCAAAATGAGACGGCCTTGCTCCACGCGTACACCAACGAAGGGGTCATTGGTTACTTGTAGGTTGCCGTCCAGGTCGGCCCAGTCAACCAGCGGAGCCAGGTGAGCTGCTGCTGTGATGCCGGCCGACGTCTCAACCATGCATCCCAGCATCACCTGCAACTTGTGAGCGCGGGCGACGGCGATCATACGCAGCGCCTCGCGCAGACCGCCGGCTTTATGTACCTTGATGTTCACGCCATCTACACAGTCAGCCAACCCCGGAATGTCGCAGGCAGTACGTACTGGTTCGTCGGCAAAAATCGGCAGCGGCGAGACCTGGTGGATGAAGCGCAACCCATCGAGATCTTCTTCAGCCAGAGGCTGTTCGATCCACTCCAGGCCCAGATCAGCCAGGGCAGAGAGAAGTTGCTGCGCCTGATCTTGGGTCCAGGCGCAGTTGGCATCGGCCACCAAGCGGCTATCGGTTACCTCCCGAACGGCACGCACCAAGGCCAAAGCATGCTGTGTATCATGGCCCAGTTTCAGCTTTAGGATTGAGAAGTCTGTCGCTGCGGCGCGAGATTTTGCCTGTACCTCTTCTACAGTTCCCAATCCGATGGTGTACGAAGTCTGAGGCGCACGCCCCGCGCTCAAGCCAAAGAGGCGATACAGCGGCACCCCCAGCTTTTGGCCGACCAGATCGTGCAGGGCGATATCCAATGCAGCCCGCGCTGACTGGGGACCAGGAGGCAAGGCGGTCAGGTTTTCCTCCAATTGGAACGGATCGTCCGTCAGGGGCCAGTTCCCCGCCAGGGATGCCAGGTAGTCCAACACGAGGGCTTGCGTCTCGTGGTGCTGACGCACCGGGGCAGCCTCACCAACGCCTTCGTGCTCGCCATCGCTAATGCGTACCAGGACGTTGTACCGTGCCTCGCTGGTGCCGTGTGCGATACGGAACGGCGTCTCCAAGTTCAACGTGATCGGTTCGTAACTCAGGGTCATTTTCACCGTCAAGACTCCCTGGCTCACTCCGCCCCCCAGGAAAGCTTCTCTTCCGACCAGCCACTTTCTCTCAACCCGCCCCAGTCAGCAGGCAGGTCGAAGAACTTCCTGGGAGAGCCGCCCCCGATGCTCACGTACCACACCGCCAGCCTCCCTCCCCGGTTGGACAGAAAGGCCACGCTGCGCCCGTCTGGCGAAATGGTGGCTGCCCCATCGGCCGCCCCATCGCTGGTGAGGGCTTGCGTGGCACCGGTAGCGAGGTTCAGAGTGTAGACGTTCCAGTCACCTGCTTCTGGCGATACGTACACCAGCGTGTTACCGTAAACATCCATCGGCACGTGGTTAGGGTTGTTAGTGAGCCGCTCCGGCTCGCCCGCGTTTCCTTGCATCAACCACATTCCACATTCACTCTCCATGCCAGGCTCCCAGGTATTGCAGCCACGGAAGATGAAGCGGTCTCTGGTGGCCCACAGCGGGTTGCGGCCAAGCAATTCGCCCCGGCCCACACCTGTGCTTAGCATATTGCCAGGCCCAGAGCCTGGACCGTTGGTGTTCAGGTCTCGGACAAAGACACGCCAGCCTCGGGGGTCAACGGTGCCATCTTCGTAAATCACCTGGCTTCCATCGGGCGACCAAGACGGATAACTGTGCCCGGCCAGCGCCGGGTCGCCAATCTCATAAGGTGCTCCCCCGCTGGGATCTAAAATCCGAAGCTTGTCCCACGTCCCGTAACTGCCGTTGACAATCAACCTGGTTCCATCCGCGCTATAGTCTGGCTGCCGCGCACCACCGACAATGGTTTCCAATTCTCCATCGGTGCTGGCGATGTAAACCTTGGGCTCATTGCCATACAATAAGGGGATCGCCAGTCGTCCTGTCAGATCGACGGGTGGCGGTCCCGGCTGGCGGGTACTCGTGGCGGTGGGCTCTGGGGTCGGCGTCGCGGACTCAGTGGGCGTTGCTGGCGAAGTGGATGTGGGCGTGTCTGCCAGGGTCGGCTCTGACGTCACTGTGACGGTTGGCGTCAGTGTCGGTTCTGTTGTTGCTTTGGTGGTTGACGTCGCCATCGCAGGTGTATCGGTCACAGATGGAGGGGCAAAGGGTGTTTGAGTGGAGGGAATGGTCCTGGTTGTAGTCGGCGTCTCCGTCTCTTTAGCGCCTGAGACTGCGATCAGCGTTGGGGTGCTGGCCCCGCCAAACAGCCGGTTGCCCACTCCACTCAGGCCTATGGCACCCACCACAATCGCGAACACCACAACCAGAGCAGCCACCCAAACCAGGGTGGGTACCTCTCTCAGACGCTCGCCGCGGGCTTGACTTACGACAGGGACGGGTTGGGTCGGTGCCTTACGTCGTTCCTCAGCCGAAGGCATGGCCGAGGTCGCTTCAAGAATGGCAGTCAGTTCCTGGCTGTCTAAGGGTTGAACAGCATCGGGCTCTCGGTCTTCGGTCAAAGCGCCAGGGGCTGGTTCGAAGATCGCTGCTCCCCCTGCGCCAACAAAAGCCACATCCCGCGGCATAGCTGCACCTAGAGCTTGTGCCATCTCACTTGCCGTCGCGAACCGCTCGTCAGGGTCTTTGGCCAACGCCTTCAGGATAACATCCACCACACCTTTTGGTAGCTTGGGGTTCAGTTTGCGGGGCGGCGGAGGCGGTTTGTTTATGTGTTGCATCTGGATGGCCTGCATTGTGCCCTGAAATGGAATGCGGCCAGTGGCCATTTCGTACAGCACCACCCCCAGCGAATAGATGTCGCTCCGGCCATCCAGGTTCGCGTCCGCACGGATCTGCTCGGGTGACATATAGGCCGGCGTGCCGAGACTTATCCCGGTTTGAGTGTGGTGGGTGGTAGCCTCTAGCAGCTTGGCGATCCCGAAGTCGGTCAGCAGACAACCACCGTGACGTGAGATCAGGATATTGTCGGGCTTTACGTCGCGATGTATCACGTTCTGCGAGTGGGCGTAGTCCAGGGCACGGCCTACCTGGTTGACAATGTGGCCGATCTGTTTCAGCAGCAACGGCTCACCACGCAGTAGTTGGGCCAGCGAACCCTCCCTCACCAACTGCATGGCAATGTAGTGATAACGATCCTGTTCTCCATAAGCATAGACCGGCAGAATATGCGGATGCTCCAGATTGGCCGCCGCCTTGGCTTCCTGCCAAAAGCGACTCACGAAGGTAGGATCGTCGGCGTATTGGCGGGATAGGACTTTGAGCGCCAAATAGCGCGTCAGTTTGGCTTCATAGGCTTTATAAACCACTCCCATCCCACCCTTGCCGACGGTAGCAACAACATGGTAGGGGCCGAGTTGTTTACCGGTGAGATCCTCCACCACTTGATTCATATCCTTACCTCGATCGCGACGAGCTTTTTCGTGCAAAGTATAACACATTTGCTCTCCACTCACAACACCTCATTTCGAAAAGCTGTCGAAAAGACCATAGAGGGACTTCTCAACTTCGGCCAGGGATTTCCAATCCCCGGCTTGGCTAGCTTCAGAACTCGATTAGCTTGCGCCCCCGCCTCCACTGGCGTATACTGTGTTGCGAAAGGGGAAGGGTGTATGTCAACGTCGATCACCGAGTTCACCGATCGTGTGGTTCGCAACGTGGAAACCGTCATTGTCGGCAAGCGACACCAGATCGAATTGCTGATGACCGCCCTGTTATGCCAGGGACACGTGCTGGTCGAAGATGTACCCGGCACCGGCAAGACTATGCTGGCTCGGGCCACGGCGGCCAGTCTAGGGATCAGCTTCAAGCGGCTGCAATGCACACCTGACCTGTTGCCCAACGACATCACCGGGGTGAGTGTCTTCAACCAGCGTACCGGGGAGTTCGACTTTCGCCCCGGCCCAGTCTTCGTCAACATCCTGCTGGCCGATGAAATTAACCGGGCCACGCCCCGCACCCAGGCGGCGTTGCTGGAGGCCATGCAGGAGCGGCAGGTGACGGTGGATGGCGTAACCCGGCCGCTGTCACCCCCTTTCCTGGTGTTGGCCACCCAGAACCCTATCGAATACGAGGGCACCTTCCCCCTGCCTGAGGCCCAGCTCGATCGCTTCCTGATGCGCCTGTCGCTGGGTTATCCCGAGGCCGACGACGAGGCACAGATACTTCGCAATCTGAAGAAGCAGCACCCCATCGAGAGAGCAGCACAAGTGGTGGATGGCGCCGAGTTGCTGGAGCTATACGATAGCGTGGGAGATGTGCACGTGGATGAGTCGTTGGAGCGCTATATCCTGTCCATCGTGCGCGCCACCCGTTCTCACTCGGACGTGGCGCTTGGTGCCAGCCCGCGCGGGTCGCTGGCCCTGTATAAGACCGCCCAGGCATTGGCCGCCTTGCATGGCCGCGACTACGTCGTCCCCGATGACATAAAGACCCTTGCCCCCTACACCCTCACCCACCGCCTGATCATCAAGCCCGACAGTCAGTTGCGTGGCCGCACCGCCGGGGCGATTCTGGACGAGATTCTTGAAGACACGGCATTGGATATTGGGGAAATGAAAAGGTAGTGCGTAGGGCGTAGTGCGTATTCCGTGTTGCGCCAGACATGGCGGATACGAACCATAAACTATGCAATACGAAGTACGCAATACGAGTTAAGCTATGCGTAGATTCGTCCCGTTTCTATTAGTCCTGTTCGCCATTGCCGCCTTCTTGCGCGTGGATTTCTTCTTCACAATTGCCTACCTCTTCTTCGGTGTTTATCTGCTGTCGCGCCTGTGGGCGCGGCGTATGGTGGAGCGGCTGGAGGTCAACAGGCAATTTGTGAGCCGTGCGTTCCAGGGGGATCGCGTGCCGGTGGATGTCACGGTACGCAACACTGGCTGGCTGCCAGTGCCCTGGTTGGAGATGCACGAGGCATTGCCGGTGCAACTCATCACGCCACCATTTCATCGCGAGGTGATCAGCCTGGGATCGCGTGAGCAGCGTCGCTTGGGCTACACCCTCAACTGTCGCCGCCGGGGCTACTACCCCATCGGTCCTCTGACGATGCAGACCGGCGACCTGTTGGGCATCAGTCGGCGTTCTGCGGCTCAGGCGGGGCCTAGCTATCTGACCGTCTATCCCAGGGTGGTTCCCCTTCACCAACTGGGCTTGCCCACCCGCTCCCCCCTGGTGGCGCTGCCAGCGGCCGCCCACTTGTTCGAAGATCCAGCCCGGGTGATGGGAGTACGCGACTACCAACCAGGCGACTCGCCGCGCCGCATGCACTGGACGGCCACAGCCAGCGCCGGTCGCCTGTTGGTAAAGCAATACCAGCCAGCCATCGCTCGCGAAACACTCATCTGTCTCGACATGGACCAGAACAATTACGAGCGCGGCCAACGCTACACGGCCACTGAACTGGCCATCGTCATTGCTGCGTCTATCGCCAGCCACGTCGTGACCCGAGAAAACCTGCCGGTCGGACTGACCACCGAAGCGCGAGACCCTATGCTGAACGATCAGGTTCAGTTCTTCCTGCCTCCGCGCTCGGAGCGGGCTCATTTGATGAGCTTGTTGGAAGTGCTGGCCCGTATCCAGGTTGCGTCGGAGATGTCGTTCGTCGAGTTGCTGCGCCGAACGAGTGTGGACCTGGCCTGGGGAGGCACGCTGACCGTGATCACGGGCCGTGAGAGCGAGGCATTATTCGACACCCTGGTCTATTTGCGTCGCGCTGGATTCGCCGTGGCCTTGATACTGGTACAGTCAGGCCGCCCGTCGGCCGAACTGCGCAAACGGGCCGACTTGCTCAACCTACCCATTCACCGTGTGTGGCGCGAACAAGATCTGGAGATGTGGCGATGAAACAAAAGCAGGTAGATCCAGATCACAACCCTTGGGTGGAGAATCTGTTTCGCCCGTTGGTGATCGGCATCATGTTCGGCTGCGTTGCCCTCTCGATGGTGGAAATGGTACGCCTCTTTCTCCCCGATCCAAATCTGGCCGACGTGTACACCAACGCCCCCTCGTTTAAGGCAGAAATGATGCGCTTGTTTCTTCCCGGCGTAAATGGGACCCTTATCGTTCTTGCGTGTGTATTAGCTGCCCTGGAGGCCAATTACTCATATCGATTGATCCGGGCCAGGTCACTCCGAGGCAGTGATTTGCTGCGCTTCCGTCTCATCGAGATAGCGATTTTCTTTCTGTTGATCAAGATTGGAAGCTACATAGGTGAGAGCTGGACCGGGGTGCTGGCAGATGTCCGAAGCTGGCCGAGCCACCTATACCGCATCTTCGACATCGAGACGATTGCTGCCTTCCTCCTGGTGCTCATCTCCTGGCACGTTTCCACCCAGACCAAGCGTGACTTCGACCGCCTCCAAGAACCGCCTGTTTATCACCGTTATGATGTCCCGCCTATGGATAGTCTGACGGGGCGTTTCTTTTGGGGTGGGGTGATACTTCTGATCGTTACCGGTCTGACCCGAATCGGGATTGCCCAGGTATTTAACCTGCGCCGTCCCTCGGTACCGGGTTTGGTACTCAACGTGTTGGTTTATTCTCTATTGGGGCTGGTAATGCTGGGGCAGGTGCGCTTTGCGACATTACGAAAGCGATGGAAGACAGGCGAGACCAAGGTAGCCGAGGAACTCCCCCGCCGCTGGGTGCGCTACAGTCTGTCCCTCATCGGCCTGGCAGCCCTTTTAGCTTTTCTGCTGCCCACCGGATACACGCTGGGCTTACTGGAAGTGATCGGCTACATCTTGGCCGTCATCTTGGCTGTCCTCTCGCTCATCACCACCTTGCTCTTCTGGCTCATCCTACTTCCATTTGCCTGGCTGATGTCGCTGCTGGGTGTCGAATCTGCTCCCGCCCCTAACACCCAGCCACTATCACCCCCCGCTTTGGGTGATACTGGAGGCGATGTAGGTCCAGGTTGGCTTCAGATCGTGCGCTCGCTGGCATTCTGGGTCATAGCCGTGGGGATTGTATTCTACGTGGTGCGTAGCTATGTGCGCGACCACCCAGAACTGTTCGAAAGCTTGGCTGCGCTGGGGTTGGTGCGTGCCCTGCGACGTTTGTGGGCTGCCTTGTGGCGTTGGTTAAACGGCTGGGGCGCGACCCTCAAAGAGCGGATGCCGCGTGGCTGGTCAGTGCGATTGGGGCGCCGAGGTCGGCTGCCCAAAGAACCCTTTGGCTTCTTCCGGCTAGGCGCGCTGTCGCCCCGCGCTCAGGTACTCTACTATTACCTGAGTGTTTTACATCGGGCTGCCAGGCAAGGATTCCCACGCCGGCCAGCCGAGACCCCCGATGAATATCGCACCACCCTGGGACCACACCTACCCCAGTCACAAGAAGATATGGACCAGCTCACTCACGCCTTCATCGAAGCACGCTACAGCCGGCGTGCCATCGAGCGCGATGATGCCAGGCGCGTGCGGTCAAGCTGGCAGCAGGTAAAAGCAGCGCTGCGAACGCTCAGACGAAACACAGAAGAGGATGCGTAGGCTTACCGCCGGATAACGCCCCACAGCAACGCCAGCCCCGCTGACACAAAGAGACCTGTGCTCATCCAGTCGGGCCCCTCGTTTAGTCTGAGCATCATCCCCGCGACCAGCAGACCGATGGCGACCACCACCCAGGTGAGCCGGTCCACCGATCGCTCCAGACGGCGCAACGCTCGCGCGGTATCA
>Ga0180438_10006066_pt1 | contig 16525 bp, 24 predicted proteins | sample SS_ome_12_FD_132455 | JGI IMG/M metagenome (GOLD analysis project Ga0180438, IMG submission 132455) | Hypersaline lake sediment archaeal communities from the Salton Sea, California, USA - SS_3_D_2 metaG | ecosystem: Environmental > Aquatic > Non-marine Saline and Alkaline > Hypersaline >...
GCGGTGGGCGTCGGCCTCGTCATATCCTATCCCCGGAGGGTGGCGGACCTCGACCGCGCCGTCGACGTAGTTGGGGAGCCCCCCGTCCCTGGCCATGGCGCAGAGCCAGTAGTCCTGGCCGAAGCCGACCTTCGTCTCGACCTCGAACCTGCCCCCTATCATCCTGACCAGCTCGCCCGACACCGCGAGGGCCATGCCCTCGACGTTGACCACCCGGCGGCGCTCTCCGCCATAGTGCCGGGCCAGCATGAATGGGTGGGCGCGCCCGTCAATGGCCGGGCTCCAACAGCCGAACGGCAGCGCGTCCTCGATGGCGCGCCGGTAGTCCCCGGGCCGCGACCGAAGCTCAATGTCCCCGCCCACGATCCAGATGGCGTCATGGTCCGACCAGCGCCGCATGGCCTCCAACCACGCGCCCTCCCAGTAGACGTTGGGCAGCGGGACCGTCAGACGCGTTGGAATCTTGTCCGGGTCGGAGCCGCAGTCAATCACCTCGACGTCGTCGAAGGCGGCGGCCAGCTGGGAAAACAGGCCGTCGGCGTTCTCCGGCATGTTGTGATGCAGAATCACCGCCTTGACCCTCTTCCCCGGAGCGTCCGCGACGATGTCCAGGCCGCTCCAGGGATGGCCCTCCAGCGCCGCCGGCAGCGGCTCAGGGCACCTGGCCACCGAGGCGTAGGCTTCCGGCTGCGTCGGATGCAGGTTCGTCATGCCGCAGCCGGGGCGCCACCTCATGAAGACGTCCTCGAACCAGCCGTCGCGCATCTGGTCCGCATGGCCCCAGCCGGCGATCTTCCGGGCGACGTCGCCCGGGGTCCTGGCCCACGAGTAGTGGCGCATCCGGCAGACCTCCGGGGGCACCCTGGCCGTCGGCCCTTCGCAAAACTGCCTGGCCAGCACCGCGGGGACGTCCACCCGGGAGACGACCACCGGCTCGTGCGGCTCGGGCGGCTCGACGCGCCAGTGCAGGGACCTCCAGTACGTCAGCATGGGGCACGTCGCAAGGCACGTCTTGCCGTCCATTCGCGCCCTGAGCCACTCCCACATGGCCTTCGCCTCGTCGTCCTCGTACACCTCGTCGGCGTCCACGTGCCAGACCCAGTCGCAGCCGCAGGACGCCGCAAGCTCGGCGACGCGATTGCGCCGCAGCGCCTCCTGCTCCGGGCCCTTCCCGGACCCGAACGACTCGACCCTGAAATCTATGGCCTCCCTCGCGCGGGGAACCCCCCTCATCACCTCCTCGACCGCGCGCCTGGTCTCGTCGCCGCCGCCCTGGTCGCCGAACATGCTCGTCTCGTCCTCAAGCACGATGACCTTCGACACCATGCCGACAAGCCACCTCAACACGTACTCCAGGAACGGCCCCTCCCGGTAGGTCAGGACGCCAGCCGCCACGTCGTCCATCGGGTAGCCCACGAAACGCCGTCTCCGCAGATAGTCGCAGCACTCCTCGCCCAGCCTCGACATCTCCGGCTTCGGCTCGTTGTGGTAGACGTAGGTCTCCTTGTCGACGAAGGCCGTCTTGCGGGACAGGTGGATGACCGGGAGCATCAGCGCCTGGTCGTAGGCGCGCCTGAGCCACTCGCCGTCCGCGTCCAGGAAGTTGCGCTTGTCCACCCGCGCGAACACCGAGCGCCTGAAGGTCCGCAGCGGAGAGCAGCGCCACGGTTGCCGGTAAGGAGAGACGTCGTCCCTCATCGGCCCCGACGTGCGGCTGCCGTGGTCGAACGGCTTGCCGTCCTGGTACTCGACGTACCGCGACCACGCGGCCCCGACGTCCGGGTCCTCGTACGGGGCCAGCATCGCCTCGACGACATCGTCGCCGACAAGCTCGTCGTCGCCATCCAGGACGGCCACGACGGCGCCCTCCGGCACGTGCCGCCTGACGGCGTCCACCGCGTTCCGCAGGGCGTAGACGCGCTCCGGCTGCACCATGACCCTGACGCGCTCGGGGTCCTGCACGCCCCACGCGAACTCCGCCGTCTCGCGGTCGTCGGCGTCGACGGCCACGACGGCCTTCCACGGGCCCTTCTGGCGCATCACCGAGCGCAGGCACCTGGCCAGCTTGTCCCCCGCCTTGTAGGCGGGGATGACGAACCACATCTCGTTACGAAACCTCAATGGCCAACCTCGCCCTCAGCGCCTCCGAGCAGCCGCGGTTGTAGATGGTGTACTCGTCCGCCGGCGGCACGAGGCCCTTCACCGACCCGAGCATGAACGGCAGCGGGCACGCGCACTGGCTGGCCGGGCACGTCCCGACATCGCTCCATTCGAACGAGCCGAGCCTGCCCAGCACCTTCTCGGTCGGGGCGCAGGCCCTGACGACCCCGTCGAAGTTCACCCAGCACACGGCGCCGCCGGCGCTGCAGCGGCGGCCCTTGACGTCATCCCTGGCCAGCTCGGCGTCGTACCACCCCATGAACAGGTGCTCGTCGCAGACCTCGCGCGCGCGCCCCTCCATCAAAACGTGCCTTCCGGCGTCTCGGAGCACCTTGCCCCCGACCCGCAGGCCGCACTCCCCCATCACCCTCGCGGCGATCTCGGGAATGCGCGGAACGATTTCCCGGGTCAGGACCATCGTGGGGGAGACGGCCATCCCGTAGTCGGCCAGCCGGCGCGCACGCCCCAGCGTCTCGGACAGGATGCCTTTTCGCTCCAGCTCCTCCCAGTGCACGCTGAACAGCAGCACGACGTAGTCGGGGTCCGACTCAAGAATGTCTTCCACCCTGGGGACCGACAGGTTGGTCGAGATGATGAGTGTGTTCCTCTGGCTCGTGAAAAGTCGGCATATCTCGCCGAAGTCCAGCGCCAGGAAGGTCTCGCCGGTGCCGCAGAAGTTGGCAAACCAGCGGTGGCGTCCGTGCCTTTCGAGGAAATCGCGCCAGACCCGCGCCGGCAGCTTTCCGCCGCCCCCCTTGTTGCTGTAGCAGTAGGGGCACGCCAGGTTGCACGGCGAGCTCAGGTTGATCATCGCCAGCTTGTGCGTCTCCTGCTGCGCGACCACCACAATCTCGTCCTCGACAGGGCCTTTCGGGCTCGGGACGTCGTCGGCCCTGGCGACCCTCATGCCATACTCCCGCAAGAGCGCCGCAAGCTCCTCGGCGTCCCTCCAGCACGCGTAATGGTGCGGGTTCTCGTTGCGCCCCTTCGGACAGGACAGGAAGAGCCAGCCGTTCGGCCTCAGGCGCTTGACCATTTCCCGCAGCGCCACCTCCGGGGAATGGCAGTGCTCGATGACGTGCCTGGCGAACACCAGGTCGAACCGCGCCGCCCCGAACGCATCCGACAGCCGGTGGGCGTCGGCCATCGTGACGTTCAGCCCCTGGCCTCGGAGGCGCTCCGCGGCCTGCGCCCCCAGCTCGGCGCCGGCGACCCGGCAGCCCCTTTCCTGGAACAGCCGCATGTCGGCCCCGTCCCTGGTGCCGACGCACAGGACGTCCGCCCTCGTCAGGCCCGCCGTCTGAATCGCGCACTCGACGTCGCGCCTTATCTTCTCCGGCTCCGGGGCGCCGAGGTCGTTCGCCACCTCCTCCTGCCTCCTCACATAAGCGTTGGTCATCTCGCCCTCTCCCTGTGTCTCGGCATGTCCCTGAAATCCGCGTCCCGGTCGCAGCACCGGCACCATTCGTGGCCGTCCGGCATCCAAAACCCGTACTTGCAGCCACTGCTGCCGTACGGCCCGTGCCTCCCGCAGCCCGGCTTGTGGAAGTCCTCCCCCGGCTGGCGCTCGTGCAGGAAGACGCCCCAGCGGTGAATCCAAGGCATCCTGGGCTTCTTCGTCCCCAGTTCAGGGGTGCTCCACCCCTCGGAGCCCTTTGGACCGTCCACGCTCTCGTCAAGCGGCAAAGTCCCGTTATCGAAGAGGGCCCGCGTCCTAAACAGCGACGGGTTGTTGCTCCACCAGAACGCCGGGCAGCGCAGATATTCGCCGCGCTCCTCGGTCACCCTCGGCATCCACTGGTCCCACCAGTGCATGGCCGCCTCGACGGGTCCGCGCATACGGCGCAGATACAGGTAGTCGCACTCGCCGGAGCCGAGCAGCTCGACGGCCCGGTGCATCCACATCCGGTCGACGCCGGTCACCTCCTCCGGCATGTGCTCGAAGTCGCTCTCAAGGTGAAGCTGAAACTCGCAGTCCCGGAGCATTGGCCCGATGGACTGGTTGGTCCCGTAGGCGCAACCCATGTCCTCGTTCGAGTGGCACGCGCGCCACGTCACGCCGTAGGTCTCGGGTAGCTGCGTTATCCACTCCTCTGTATCGTCCGTGGAGCCGTTGTTGTAGACGGCGACGACGAGGGGCCGGTAGTAGCAGTTGGCGAGCAGGGAGCCCACGCAGCGCTCAAGCGCCGCGCGCCTCGGCCCGTTCGTCAGGATGGACACCCCCACGGGCATGCGGTCTGCCGCCATGCGCTCCTCCAGCCGGAAAATGAAAAAGCGGGCTCCTGCCCGCCTTACTATACACCGCTGCCGTCATTTGCTACAGGCAATCACCAATCGCGCCCAGGGTGACATTAGCCGTGCAGGTGCCAGTCAGCTGAACCCAGCCCGTCTCAGGAGGACAGCCATCAATGTTGGGCGCCTCCCACGTTGCGCCACACTGCTCCGCAATACTGCTGGCAACGTAAAGCGTCCACGTATCGCCAGAACACGTCAGCCTGACAATGCCGGGAGAGCCCGTTCCCGAGAAAGTCGAGTCGCAATTCGCACAAGCGTCCCCGATGTAATCCCATTGACAGGAAGAGCCCGTCTTCCGCGTGCAACCGGTGCCATTAAACGCCGAACAAAGAATCGTCGCGGGGAAACCAGCGCAGACCGTGCTCGGATTGCTAATGCTGATAACGACAGAATAGAGGTCGGCACAATCAGCGCAGTTCCCCGGACACGGCTGCGGCCCCGGGACGACCTTCCCGACCTTGCCGGCGCTCGTCCTCGCTATTCCGCCCCGGCCCCTCGCTATCGGGCTCACGTCATCACCTAGCCAATCAATTTCCTAGACAATTCAAAAAGCTCCCTGGCAACAGACTCTCGCCAGACCACCGGCTCAACGGCCGCCACGCGCATGACCGCGTCCACGCCGCCCTCCTCCATGGCGTCCTCGAAGTCCTTCCACAGTATGGAGGTCTTCTCGCCAGTGGCGAAGTTGACGATGTAAAGGGCGGTGAACGGCCCGGCGTTGCCCAGGCCCCAGAGCCAGACGGCGTCCATCGGGGCCCTGCGGCTGCGCGACGCGTACTCGAAGCTGACCTGGCCGCCGTGGCCCCTCACCCGCATGACGGGCGCGCGCCTCAGGACGAACAGCAGGAACTTGTCCCGGTCCCTGGCGGGCTCGAACTCCCCAAAGGCCTCGACGACCTTCTTGGGCACTCCGAGCTTCCTGGCGTTGCCCTTGCGCCTGAGCCACCGCTCGTGCTCGTCGACGGCGAACTCCTTGCCGGTCCTGTAGTTTATCCAGTACCCTTCCTTCATCAGTCTACGAACCGCACCTTGTTGTCCTCGTGGTTGATGACCATGACGCTCTCCTGGTCGAACCGCTTGCGCAGCGCCTCGGCCACCTTGACGACGAAGTCGAACGGGACGCCGCGGATGTCCACGGAGAACGACTTCTCGTTGAAGGTCTGGCCGCTCTTGGGGCTGTAGTACCGCCCCCGGAAAAGGTTGCCCACCGACCAGCCCGTGTCCAGTCCGCGCTCCTTGATGAGCTTCTTCACCTCGTCGTCGACCCTGCGGTTCTTCAGGAGGCGGTTGGCCCAGGTCTTGACCCAGCCCTTGGCCTTGTTCACGATGCCCTTGGCCTGCGTCGCGTTGACGTCGGTGGACATCACGACCATGCCGCCGTCGAACTCCAGGGGGTCCGAGAGCCGGGCCGCCATGGCCCGGACCGCGACCCTCGCCGCGAGGTCAGTCTGCGCCAGGACCTCCCCCGTCGGGGTCAGCCTCACCGCGAACCTCGTCGTCCTCATCTTCCACCTCAATCTTGCCGGCTCCCGAAAGGCCGGCCCCGGAGGCGAGGATGGAGCGGTGCGCCCTGCGGCGGAAATCCTTCTCGTCCTCGGTCTCGGGCCGGCCGAACAGCAGCCTCTTCAGCCATTTCAGCATGTTCGATCCTCCTTGTTGGTCCCAATATAAAAGATTCCTAGCCCGCCTTGCGCTCGTAGACGGACTCGCCGTTGCTGAAGGTCCCCAGCTTGCGCAGGGTCCCGAACATCTCCTCGAACGCCGAGACCATGCTCCGAATCCAGTGCTCGGCCAGCTCCGGGCGCTCGCAGTTCTCGACCACCGCGATGGACACCGAGGTCAGGCCGCAGTACTCGGACACGCCAACCTCCGCATGGCCGTTCTCGGCGACGACCCGGGTCTCGCGGTTGTTCCAGCGGTCGGCCGCCTCGAAGGACGGCCAGCGCCCCCGGAGCCGCTCCGCCACCCGGTCGGCCTCCTCCTTGAAGAAGAAGGAGCAGTCCGGGTCGTCAGGGTCGCAGCCGCAGAAGTCCTCGGTCGGGATGAACGACACGTGCTCGGCATGGTTCAGGTGGTTCACGCTTCTTGACATGATGTCACTCCTTTCGTTCGCCCACATACCGCGGACCGGAACCGGATTCCCACCCGCGGCGCTCCATTTCGCGCCTGACCCTCCCCCAGTGCGGGTCGGTCGCCCTCCTCCTCCAGCCGTCCGGGCCGCCGTTGTGCAGCCTGGCCGCCACCTCCGCGGTGAGGGGCCTGCCGGTCATCCGGGTGTAGCGCCTCCCGTAGTGCCTGACGTAGACCACCACGCACCATCGGCTCAGGCTTTCGCTGGCCGCCACCTGGCGCATGGTCCAGTCCGTGCCGGCGATGCGGTTCACGTCGTCCAGGTACGGCCACCGAATCTGGCAGACGCCATACGCCCTGTTCCTCAGGTTCCGGTCACCGACGGCCGCCTTGTTGCCGCCGCTCTCTACCGCGATGAGCGCGGCCAGGAAAACAGCCCAGTTCATGTCGCCTCCTTTTCGCATTTGCAGATGCCCCGGTCCCTCCTGTGAACCGGACACCAGTTCTCCATTCTGGACAGCGCGTCCCTGCGCCTCTCGTCCACGAACCATTTCCCTCCCGGCTTCCTCGCGGCCCAGCGCACCCGGCTCACAGAGCCGTTCCACGCCGACCAGCGGTCGCGCCAGAAGTAGCCGAGGAACTTGACGACGACGACGCCGTCACGGCGGACCTGGTAGGTCAGGACCCGCCCCGGGGTCACCTTCGCGTGGTTGCCCCCGGAGTTGACGTAAGTCAACCCTTCGACGTCCTCTGTTGTCACGTCCCTCTTGAGCACCTAGCGCACCTCGTACTTGGGCTTCGCGCCCTTCCAGTAGGTCGCCTGCGCCACGACGACGCCGGCCTCCACGGTCTGCATCGCCGCCACCTTCGGAGCCGTCGGCGTCAGTCCGCTGGTCGCCACCGGGACACTCTCTGCCCCACGAGCCTCGGCCGCCTTCACGGCCGCCAGCCATTCCTTCTTTCCAACTTCCTTCATGGCTTCTCCTTTCCTTGGTTACGGGTTTCTCAACTCGCTTCCTTCGCCGCCCGGACGGCGGCCCGCAGCCCCTCCTTCTTGAAGGGCTTCTTGATGTATCCGTAGGCGCCAAGCTCCCGCGCCTTCTCAATCTGCCGATGGTCCGATTCGGACGAGATGACCACCACCGGCGTGCCGGCGGCGTGCGGAATCACCTCGAAGCCGTCAGCCTCCGGCATGTGCAGGTCGAGCAGCACGAGGTCGAACGGCTCGTCCTCCTCCAAGCGCGCTATGGCCTCCGCGCCGTCCTCGGCGACGGTCACGTCCTGCACCCCCAGCTCCCACAGGAGGCCCTTGAGTATCAGTTGGATGGTCCTTGAATCGTCAGCCAGAAGCACCCTCATCCTTTCCTATCTCCTTCCTCAGCCGCGCCAGCAGGGCGTCGGCGTCGCGGAGCTCGCACTCCCAGACCACGACGACCTTCCAGCCAAGGGCCTTCAGCTCCGCCTGGTTTTCGGCGTCCCGCTCCACGTTCCTCTTGAACTTCTTCCGCCAGAAGCCCGCGTTGGACTTCGGCTCCCTGCGCCCGGGCCTGCAGCCCTCGTGCCGGTGCCAGAAGCACCCGTGCACGAAGACGACCGTCCCGTACTTCCTAAGGACAATATCAGGACTTCCGGGGAGGTCCTTGCGGCAGAGGCTGAAGCGGTAGCCGTCGCGGTGCAGGAGGCTGCGGACAGCCTTCTCGGGCCCGGTGTCCCGGCCCTTGACCGCCCGCATCACCTCGCTTCGCTTCTCCTTGGTGAAGACGTCAGCCACTAGGCGACCTTCCCAACCACGATGCCCAACGGGCCCTTGTAGTCCTTGCCGCCGATGCGGATGTTCACGCAGTTCTTCGGAGCCTTCGGGTTGTAGCCGCGGTACTCCGCCTGCTCGGTGCCCTTGCGGGACCGAATCGTGATGGTGTCGCCGACCTTCAGGCCCTTGAGGGGCTCAGGAACCAAGAGGTCGTTGTCCCATCCGGCCGGGCGCTCAGACGGGCGCTCCTTGCATTCGGCGAGGAAGTCGTCGACCTCCGCCACGCCGATGATGGCGCGGAAGTCGCCCGCGTTCCCCTTGTAGGTGGTGACGCCCGTGCCCGTCTTGTAGATGACGGGGTACTTCGTGTTCTGCGGCTTGTAGCCCGTCACGATGGCAATCTTGCCGTTACGGGTGATTGCGACGGTCCCCGGAGTCAGCTCTTCGATTGAGACACTCATTCGGTCCTCCGTTTTGGTTGGTCCGCTCATCACCCACCTACCGCGGACACGGGCCGGATTCCCACCCTTTTTTCGGAAAATCCCTAGACGAAGTCAAAATACGGGCCGGGCCCCGGCGACCCGGATTCCGGCTCAGCCTCGGGCCCTGGGCCCTTCAAGACCACCGGGAACTTGCGCCCGTTGGCCTTGAACGGATTCGGAGGCGGCTCCGCCCCCTGGATGACCGCCGCGAACTGCATCGCGACGTCCTCGGGTATGTTCCGCGCCAGGGCCAGCCCGCACCTGGCATCCGCCACCCCCCTGTAGATGGTGTACTCGTCGTGCCTGTTCACCAGCAGCAGGTAGCCGACGGACCTCCTCGACGGGTGCGCCGCCACGGCCGCCACCCGGCCGGCGCAGTAGCCGTCGGCCTCGTGGACGTGCTCGCCGATGGCGTAGTCGCCCAGCTTCCTCATTTGCCGACGGGGTTGCACCTCGGGCCCTCCTCGTCGACGTCCCAGTCGCGCAGCTCGTTGGTCAGCGCGTCGACCACCTGGAACTCCCGCCTGCCGTCCGGCCCCACCAAGGTCGCCCTGCCGACGACGCGGAGCCGGTCGCACAGAAGGCCGTAGGTGGCCGGCGACGAGCGCCCGGACATGTCGTCGACGATGGCCAGGTCCGCGACGAGCGCCGCGCCGCCCAGCGCCTCCCCCATCGCGGCCCACAGCTTCTTCTTCTGGGTGAAGACGCCGCGGACCAGCATCCTGTCGCCATGGGGGCAGCGCTGGCCTAGAACCTGGACCTTCGCCATCAGACCAGCTCCATGATGAGCCGCATCAGCTCCTTGTTGCCGAGGAACCACTTGTCCATCTTCGGGTCCTTCTTCGAGGCCCGGTTGAGCCGGTCGACGAAGACGTAGCGCATCTCCTCCTCCAGGTACTTGCAGGTGAGGAAGCGCTGGACGTTCTCGACGCACCCGTTGTCCGGTTTGACCTCGGACAGCGACAGGTGCGCGAACAGCCGGTCGCACGTCACGCCGACAACGTCGATGCGCTTCTCCTTGCGGGAGGCCAGGTCCTTCAGGTGCGAGTACACCGACTTCTTGCCTTCCATGATGTCCTCCGGCGTCACGACCAGCTCGAAGTCCCGGTCCATGAAGGTGATGAAGCTGGAGACCAGCTCGTCGTCCAGCACCGAGGACATCATGATCGACATGCGCCTCGGGGACGCGTCGGGCACCTCCGTCAGGAAACGGCCAAACTCCGTGACGGAGCGCGGGCTGTTGCGGAAGCCGACGGTCACCGACTCGGGGTACGCCAAGACATAGCTCACGACCCTCTGGTCAAGCCCCTGGGCCGTCGCCCAGACCGCCCACTCCTTCGCGTCGAACTTCAGCGTGCAGCTCCGCAGGCGCTGGAGCACCGCGGAATCCACCGACGTCACGAAGTATTCCTGCTCGTCCGGGTTCATCGTCATCGTGATGTGGCACCCCGGCGGAAGCCTCCAGCTCATCAGCCCGTACTCCTGGAAGAACTGCATGCTCCCCTTGATGATGCGGCCGTTGGCCCGGTTCCAGTCGTCCAGGTTGACGATGCTCGGGCCAGGCTCGGTCGGCACCCAGTCCGGCGGCAGGTACATCGTGCGCACCCCCGCCATCGCGTCGACCTCCCAGCCGAGCTCCTTGTAGTCCTCCACCACCTCGACGGGGACCCATCGCTCCTCCATCTGGGCCAGCTTCTTGCCAGCGCGCCTGACGAGCATGTGCTTGTCCGGAAGGCCGTGCAGGTCGCCCATCTCCTCGAACTGGGCCACGGGCACGCTGTGGACGGCGAAGCCGTCGTGCTTCTTGCCACGCCACTGCACCGGGCGCCCGGCGAACTGCTTCACCTTGGACGTCTTCCCGATGCCCGTATGGCCGATGATGTTGGTGCCGAACCGCTCGGTGCCGAGCTTCTCGTGGATGTCGTCCAGCATGAAGCAGTCCTCGACGAACTGGTCGAGCTCGTCATAGGACACCTTCTCGCCGTAGCACCCGCGCCACTTGTCGTCTCTTTCGTCCGTCATCCCCGGGCCTTCTCGTACTTGACCCGGTACGAATGCGAAATCTCGACCGCGTCCTTCAACACCTTCTTCGCCTCCATCTCCTCGACCGACTCGTGCTCGCTGCCCTGAAGGACCCTGAACTCGCCCGGGTCCACGGACAGCCTGACCGACGTCGTGGCCGCGATTCCCGCGGCCTGGAGGATTTCCGCCGCCCGCCCCCTGTCCGCGACCGGGACGTTGAGCACCTGCTCCGTCTTGACGGCGTCGCCCAGCAGCCCCCTCTCGACCGCCTCGACGACGGCGGAGGCGTCGCCCCCGACCCTCATCTTCTCGGTCCTGGTCACGACGGCGGCTCCGAGGGAGCCCTCGACGCGCAGCGTCGCCGGGTCCTTCTCGAACTCGTCGGCGAGCTCGCCGGCCAGCAACTTCTTGATGCCCTTGTCCTTGAAGCCGAGGTTCTTCAGCTCGACGTCGATTCCGTACCCCTCGTCGACGAGGGCGCGCAACTTCTCCGACGCGGTTATGACCCTTGCCTTGCTCTTGCCCATTTCACTATCTCCTTAATTATGCCTCTCTACCTCGATGCTGTCTCGACCGCACACCATGCACCGAGCAACGTGTACGTCCTCAACCGTGCGCCACTCGACGCGCCCCTTGCATCCATGGGGGCACGTCCAAAACAACACTTTCCCACCGCGTCTGACGTGATCGTCAATGGCCCGGCACAACCAGTCAATGCAGTTAGACTCTCTATCGTTCGCCACTGATCTCTCCGTTGTCAGACCCTCTTCGTGACCGTGGAGGACTCCGCGCCCTCCCGGACCTCGTAGGCGGCGTCGGCCTCGGCGCGCAGCTGCTCGTGGTGCGACAGCATGACCACCTGCATCCCGAGGCGCTCGGTCAGCACGTGCAGGAACTTCACGACCAGCAGGACGCGCTCGGAATCCACGTGCTTGTAGCATTCGTCCAGGGCGCACACCCGGTCGGACTTCTTCGAGCCGAGGAGCACCAGCAGCCGCAGCGGGACGCTGACCGTGTCCGACACGCCCAGGCCGCTCCCGGTGCCGTCGAGCACCCGGCGCACCTCGCCGGCGGGCGTCCCCTTGACCAGCTCGAAGGCCAGATGGCTGCGGTTGTTCTTCACAGAATAGGCCATCTCGACCTTCCTGGACGGGCCGTACACCAGGCGCAGGGCCTCCGTCAGGACCGACTCGATGCGGCCCTTCATGTGCCCGCGCCGGCTGTTGGCGACCTCCTCAAGGAACTCCAGCGACTCGGCGGAGAGCTGCATGCCCTCCGCCGCCTCCAGTACGGCCTCGTCCGCCTCGCGCGCCTGGCGCCCGATGAGCTCGTTCTCGTTCCTCAGGCGCGTCAGCTCCGCCTCGCGCCTCTCAAGTGTCTCTTTCACGTCCATGCCAAACTATAGCCTCAGTTGACGCCCGAGTAGAACGGACTGACGTTGACGGAGCCGTCCTGCTTGAGCGTGGTCAGCATCCTGACGGCCATGTAGACGACCATCGGGGCGTCGCCGACGGCGAAGCCCGCGAAGACCCCCTCGCTCACCGCCGCCATGATGAGCGGCTCGTGCATGCCGACGCGCTCCGCGCCCCACGTGGCCTGCTCGCACAGGGCGGGCACCGGCGGCTTCACGACCAGGTCCCCGTTCATTATCGAGGACAGGTCGTGCGGCAGCAGCGACACGTTGGCGGCGACGTTCTCCAGGACGCTGTAGATGTCGTCCTTTGACACCGTGGCGAAGCACCTGTAGCGCAGGTCGCCGTCCTCCACGAAGCCGGCCATCGCGACGAGCCCGAGCCCCTCATTCAGGAAGCGCTCGGCTATCTCCTTCATCTCCGGTTCAAACATCGGTCACCCAATCATCTCCATGAGGCTCTCCTCGCTGATGACCTCGACGCCGTGCTTCTCGGCCTTCTTGGTCTTGGAGCTGGCGCTGCTCGGGTCGGCCTGGACCAGGTAGCTTAATCCTTTTCCCACGCTGCTCTTCACCTCGCCGCCGGCCGCCTCGATGTCGGCCGCAATCTCCTTGCGGCCCCGGCTCATGGCGCCGGTCAGGCAGAAGCTCTTGCCGGCGAGCGGTCCGCCGGTCGCGGGCTCCTCTATCTCCAGGACCTTCTCCAGGGCCTCGACGTCGCGGGCCATGGCGATGAGCCCGTCGACGATGCTGGTCGCCGTGGTCTCGCCGATGCCCTCGATGGCCGACAGGCCGGCCACGTCCGCCTCCACCACCTCGGCGACGGTGGAGTACCTCTTGGCGATTGCCTTGGACGCCGTGCGCCCGAGGCTCGGCACGCCCAGGGCCGCCAGGAACTTCCAGAACGGCGCCTGCGACTTCCGACCGAGCTCATTGATGATGTTGTCGGCCACCTTGCGGCTGCCGGTCGCGACCTCCAGGTCCTCCGCCTTCATGTAGTAGAGGTCAGAGAGCTCCCTGACGATGTCAAGGTCGCACATGGCCGCGGCGATGCCCGGACCGACGCCCTTGACGTCCATCCGGTCGAGCCAGTGCAGGACGCGGCGGCGCAGCTGCGACGGGCAGGCCGGGTTCCGGCAGAACACGTTCGCGCCCTCCCTCGCGGCCGTCGAGCCGCAGCACGGGCAGGCCTCGGGCGCCTCCATCTTCGGACTGCGCAGCGGGCGCCACGTCACCCGCACGACCTGCGGGATGATGTCGCCGGCCTTCTCGACCATGACCTTGTCGCCGCGGCCGAGGCCGAGCTCCTCGAAGCGGGCGGCGCTGGCGAGGCTCACGTTGGAGACCGTCGAGCCGTCGATGCGGGTCGGCTCGATGTGGAGGACCGGCGTCAGCTTGCCCGTGCGCCCGACCTGCCAGGTGACGCCCAGCACCGTCGCCTCGCGCTGCTCCGGCTTGAACTTCCAGGCCATCTTGCCGCGCGGCCGCTTGCCGTTCCAGCCGGCCTCCTCCTGCTCCGCCATGGCGTTGAGCGAGAACACGAGCCCGTCAATCTGGAAGGGCAGCTTGGCCCTGCGCTCGTTCTCCCACTCCAGCAGGTAGGCCTCAAGATGGACCGGGTCCACGTGCTCAAGCTCTACGTAGTCGAAGCCCAAGACCTTCGCCCTGCCGGCGAACTGGACCTCCGAACCGCCGCAGACGTTGTCCGCCTTCAGGGAGTAGGCGAGGAAGTCGAGCGTCCGGCGCTCGGTCTCGGCCGGGTCCTTCTGAAGCAGGCCGCCGGCGGCGCCGTTGCGCGGGTTGGCGAACTGCTTGCCGAACCCCTCCCACACGTCCTTGCGCATGTAGACCTCGCCGCGCACCTCGCCGCTGAAGCCCCGGTCGACCTTCTGGGGAATGGTCCTGATGCGCCGGGCGTTCTCAAGCACGTCCTGCCCGACCTCACCGTCGCCGCGGGTGGCCGCCTCGACCAGCTCGCCCTTGGCGTAGCGCAGGCGGATGGCCAGGCCGTCAATCTTCGGGGCGGCCAGCAGGTACTTCGGGGCCAGCTCGTCGACGGCCTCCAGACCGTCGTACCAGGCCCTCAGGTCCGCCACCTCGTTGACCTTCTCCAAGGAACCCATCATGGAGGGGTGCTTGACCTTGCGGCCCCACGCCGGCGCGGCGCCGACCTCCGCCAGGGCCGGGCTGCCCGGCTCCAGCTCGGTCAGCTCCTCCACGAGCTCGTCAAACTCGGCGTCCGTGACCTCCGGCGTCCCGTTGTAGTACAGCTCCGAGTGGCGGCGAATCTCCGTCTCCAGTTCCAGAACCCTCTCGCCGCTCATGTCACATCTCCTCAATTTCAACGGCGAGCGCGAGTTTCACCCTCACCTTTCTAGCGGTCCCGTTGTAAGAGCGGCACTCCTCTGCCGACCCGTAAACGAAATCGTTCCCGCTGCCGCATTCAAGCGTGTCCCTCAACGTCTTCAGCCTTTCGATGATGATGTCCTTCGTCAACGACTCGGCCGTCTCCTCCTCGGGGACGAACCCCTCAACACAATCACACACAGTATACTCACTCATGTCGTCTCCCCTCAAGCGAACGCTTGACGTCCTGGACGGTGGGAAGCACGTCGCCCTTCTGGCGGCTGCCCCTCGGCTGGTAGTACCAGCCCGTCCCGTAGTTCTTCTTTATGTGGCCAGCCGTGCGCCCTTCGAGCTGGACGGCGATGCTGCCGTCCTTGCACTTCCGATAACCAATCACGTCGTCTCTCCTGTCTTGCGGACATGTCTCTTCAGGCCCTGCGCCTTCGCCACCCTTATCATGTGGCGGGTCCCGGGACTTCGACCATCCCAGACCGCGACGAGGGCATCCGCATAGCGGGCCATTGCGATGTTGCGCTCTCGCCCGGCCTGCCTGCCATAGCGGTCCCAATCGGCCGGCATGCGCCTGACCGGCACGTCATTGCAGGCGCCCCAGGTCAAGCCGAGCTCATCGACGCCCCGCGCGCAGCCACAGACCACCTCGGTGATCTCAAAGCCGCTGTCGGCGATAGCCCGCTCCAGTTCCGCCATGTCGACGACGTCCCTAGAACCGGCGATAATGACCTTCATTCCGTCACCTCGGCCTCTCCCTGGTGTAGGCGGCGGCACTCCGGGCACCTGTCCATCAGCAGCTCGCGCGCCGCTTCCCTGTCTATCTTGAAACATCTGTGCTCCACACTGTACGCCGAAAGGTCCGGCTGCTCGTACGGGCTGCTCGGAGGCTTCCGGCCCGCCTCCCTGGCCCGCCGCCGTATCTCGCGCTCCAGCTCGTCGTGGCGCCGCCCCATCGCCTCGGGCTCGACGGCGTTGCCGGCGACGCGCCCGGCGATGCCGTGGCCCTTCACGAAGACATGCCGGTGCTTGTGAATCTCAAAATGTTCTCCAAGCAAGTGCCTCATGCACATCAACCTCGGATTAGTCATCCACATCCTCATCGATTGCACCACGCAACGACAACGTGGGTGGCCCAGGCCGGGATGACGAGCCTTCCCAGCCGGCTCGGCTTCACCGTCATGTCGCTCTTCTCGGCCTCTGTCGCCAGACGCCCGTAGCCGTCGTGGTCGGCAAATCCGCCCCGGCCGACGCACTCGCCCCACTCCGCCAGCGTCATCAGGTGGTCGCCGTCGCCAATCGGCTCCGGATTGAACTCAACAGGTATGTCCATCGTCGTCCCTCTTGATGGTGCTCGGGTCCACCTCGGCGTTGACCATGACCGGGCCGTGGCCCCTGACCAGGTAGATGCCCTTCTTCTTGCTCCCGTCCTTGCGGCGCGGATAGCTGCGGAAATAGGGGGCCCTCCCGGCGCGCAGGTGCGCCTCCGGGGAGGCGTGGGCGCCCCCGCGGCGCTCTTTGCCGGCGGGCGACGCCAGCGTCAGCGGCATGCGGCCCCTGGTGTTCGGCGACGCACCGACGGTGGCCGGCCAGCCGGGGACGACCGCCTCGGGGCACGCCGTGGCGTAAACCATGAGGTTGACCGCGCAGCGGGTGACCACGTACTGCCTGTGCACGTCCTCGCGGGTCAGCTCCTGGGCTGCGAAGCCTTTGAAAGACCCTATCGCCCCGAGCTCGTCCTCGGAGCGCAGGCATTCGGAAAGCCATTCGGGCGGAAGCGACAGCCGCACGTAGGCGCGCTTCTCGCGCGCCTCGCCGTCGGCGAACGACAGGTGGAACCCCTGGCCCTCAGCCCACCACTCCGGGTGCGCGCCGAGCTCCTCCTGGGTAGGGGGCGCGTACGGGAACGGGGTCCACTTGTCCATCAGCTCGGCCACCCGCGTCCTGTCCCTCTGATCGCCGAACCACACGAGGCAGCCC
>Ga0180438_10006067_pt1 | contig 16524 bp, 9 predicted proteins | sample SS_ome_12_FD_132455 | JGI IMG/M metagenome (GOLD analysis project Ga0180438, IMG submission 132455) | Hypersaline lake sediment archaeal communities from the Salton Sea, California, USA - SS_3_D_2 metaG | ecosystem: Environmental > Aquatic > Non-marine Saline and Alkaline > Hypersaline >...
AAAGCCGGCTCGCTCATACAGTGACCGGCACTGTTGTTCGGTCCGCTGGAAGAAGTACCAATCACATACCCATTGATAATCGGGCGTCTCATAGCGTTCGCTGTCTTTGAAGGCAGCGTAGAGGACTCCATCCTCCGCAAGGGATTCTCGCAGCCCCGAAAGAATGGCGACCAGGTAGTCGTCAGGAATGTAGTCGAGAAGCCCGATGCTGTAGATGATATCAGACTTGCCGAACATGCGGATATTCGCCTTCGCGGAACTCATTCGCAAAGCGTTGTAGCGAATGCAGCGGATATCCAAGGCTTTACCCCCAGCGCTCACAACCGTCTTCGTGACATAATCGAGAGCGTCCTGATCGCTGTCGATGCAAGTGACGTGAGGCGTGCATGCGTCCGGGTGTTCGAGGCCGTTGAGGTACTCGCGACAGGGTCCGCAAGCGACATTGAGAATGTTCACGTCCCCTTGCCGTTGCGCCAATTCCTCAACCAGAAAGGCTCTAGCTGCTTTCAATCTCGCGACGACCGCTCTCGCCAAGATGGTGCTCAGGAAATACAGATTCAGATAGCCGCCAATTCCGGGAGCATCCGACCGCTGGTCATAGATGCCCGTTCGTATCACATGGTCGCCGGGATACCCCCTCGGCTTCGTCTTGGCACGCTCATAGAGCCAGCTTTGGTCAAACCAGGGAGCTATCGCTTCTCGGAAACGCGTCTGAGCGTCTTTGAGAAGATCCTGGTCGTCACGGATAATATCCTCGAAGCGTACGCACGCATACAGACACTTGCTGATTGCATTGCACAAACGTCGGTATTCCTCATCGTCTTGCGGTCTCTGGCGCGACTCGACGTCCTTGGCAATGTCGGCAAGTTGTCGCGTGAGTGTCGCCACGTCCTCTGCAAAGAATCGTTCTATTTCGCCTCTGTGAGCAGATGCACTGTCGATCTGCATGCCACGCCTCCCGGTGTCGATTGGTGGCAGAGAAGAATCACTGGACATAGGAGGTACAAGAGAATCTCTGTGCGGAGGCAGCCCGAGTTCCTGATCAGTCTCAACTTCGGGCTCTTCGGCAAGTTCATTAAGCGTGACAAGCCGTATCAATGCGTCCATGCATTCTCCATGTTCCTCACCCAGGAGCATTCGGGAATGCATCAATTCGTGAATTGCGTGATCGACATGTTCGCGTACGACAGCACGGACCTCAGGCGTGCTCCGTCGATCTTCCGCCTCTGCGAGATATGCACGCTGGAGTTCGCTCAAGGCTTCATCAGTCTGACTGACTACTGATTGGAGTTTGTCCCAGATCGCGCGACGCTCCGCGTAAAGTCGTGTTCTGCCACGGATGTCTTCTGAAGCGGCGCGGTATTCGTCAATTGCAGAACCGATCGTGCTCACAATCCGGTCAAATTCAGAGTCGTCGATCGCCGAGTCAGTCAAGAGGTCCTGCGAAACATGTTGCAGGGCGTTCAAAACGGCGTCCAACAAGTGACCGAATGCCGTTATCAGCCGAAGCTCCTCTGCTGCACCTAACGCGACTGCAAGTTTGGCGTTCTTCCTCACATCCACGGGTGAAAGGTCGAACGCAGAAAGTGTCAGGAACACCAGCAGCTGTCGATCTTCCTTGAGAAGTTCCACCGGCAGATCCAGTCGTGAAATGTCATCAAGCTTCCATTGTGGATGGCAAATCGTATCGGGCTCGAACAGTTGGTCCATGTCTACCTCGACGATGTTCATGTCACCCAATCTACCGGAGCCGATTGCCTTTAGCAGCCGTGCAGCTTGGTCTGACGGCATCTCGAATTTCAAGCGAACGCTACCTCGTTCTCTAGAAATAAGACGTACCTCCGCATTCCCTGGGATTTCCTTTCGGATCATCTCTATCACACGTGACTGATCTGAATCAGTGAACGTGTCATAGTCCTGGTTCAGTTCAATGGTGATACGGATATCTGCAGATGGCTGGCTGCGCATTGCTTCGTACAAGGCCTCACGCGCGTGGAGTAGCTCACCAGGGGTCGGGTTTTTACCTTGGCTCTGCCGCGTGTCATAGTAGTTATGGTGGCGAAGGCAAAGATACGCCAGATTATCGGCTGAGGAATTTGAAGAGTCTCTGTCTACGTGCGCGAGTTGGCCCTGCTTTTGCGTTGCGTCGCCATCCAAGAAGTAACACAGGCAGCATCTACGACGACTGCGAATCAGAACTTCGTCACCGACGTTTGTAGCTACAGCTGCCCTTGTCATTCGTGGCCTCGTGGATCCTCAAGTGGCAACCTACCCAACGACATCTCCACCTGGATGGCCTTCATTCTAGCACACAAGTTGCGGGGGTGCAACAGGCCAGATCGTTTGAGGCAGTCGCCCTTAGCCCCTTGGCCCAACCAGGCTGGCAACCGTGCGGCAACACGACTCTCCCGGAGATACACTTCCCCTAGATAGCCTAGATTCCCGCCGCGAGTTGCCGGCCGCCACGGGAGTGATCGATCTCAAGGCGTTCTTGGGCTCCTTGCTGAAGATCGGTTACGACGGTCCGATCTCCGCCGAGCCCTTTAGCCGGGAGTTGCGGGAAATGTCGACCGAAGACGCCCTGGCCGCCACCGCCGCCGCCATGAAAAAGGCCTTCGCGTTGATTGCGTAGGCCCGTCAGGTCAAGTAGCGGTCACTACCGTCCATCCGCCGAAGACCCCTGCTTCCACGCCCGGACATACTCGACGCGGAACGTAGAGGGCAGGTCGCCGTCGTCCGGCACGCCGAACCAATCGGGCATCGTCTCGCTGTCGAATATGAGGAAGAGCGGTTGGTGCCAGTGGGTGTTCTCCACGGTCCGCACCACCACGCCGTCGACAAAGTACTTGATCTCATCCAGGCCCCATTCCAGGCCGTACACGTGGTAGTCGTCGGCCGGCCGCCAGGGGGCGATCCACACGCCGCCTGCGCTCCAGTGCTGCTTCTCGTCCGGCGTGCGGAAAACGTGCAGGTTCATGTTGACCTTGTGCTCGAAGCCCTTGGCCTTGCCGCCGATTTCGAAGACGTCGATTTCGGTTCGCCAGCCGGGCACGCCGTCCTGCTGGAACCAGAAGGAGCTGGAGCCGGCCGAGTTCATGGGCCGGGCCTTCACTTCGTAGTAGCCGTAGCCGGAGCGGGCTTTGGTGTGCAACGCGGCGCTGGTGTAGTCCTTGTAGCCTCGCTGCTGGAACTCCTCCGGCACCTGCTCCTTTCGCATGGTCAGTTGCAGCTTGCCCTCCGAAACCGTTACGTTCTTCTGGCTGAACAGGGCAGGTTGCCGGCCCTTCCACCAGTACAGGCCTACGTTCCACTTGGTCAGGTCAAGCTCGTCGCCTTCGAACTCATCGCTCATGGGCTCGAACTTCACCCAGCGGCCCCGGTTCTCTTGATCGGACAGAGGAAAGGCGTCGGTGACGCGCCGGGGCGTCCTGCCCAAGGGACCCCGGCGATTGAAGATCTCCGCCGGCCTGGCGGGTCGTTCCACCTTGACCAGCAGGAACTCGTCGTCCCGGACCATACCGAGGCCGGGGGCAAACACCTTTACGCTCATGCCTCGTTCCAGAGGGCTGGTTTCCTCGGCGCGGAGACAATCCTTAAACGAACCCGCCGGAGTCTTGATCCGGTCGTCCGCGGCGGCGATTTCGCATCGATCCATGGCAATCTCCGGGGCGAGTTCCTGGTAGAACTTGTCTCCCACGCGGGGTTTCCCCGGCATCATCATGCCGAATCTGGCCCCGTCGACCCCGGACAGCCACGCTCCCTCATGGGCGACGACCTTTCCGTCCCGATAGATGTCGACGTCCTCTCCGAAATAGTAGACGTCGCTGGTCGTCTTATCGGCGGCGAAGTAGTTGCGGGAGATCTCGATCAGCTGGCCGTCCTCCGTTTCGCGCTCCTCGACCACCCTCGTCTCCACGCCGTCAACCACCTTGGTCTCTCGGAGCACCGTCACGGTCAGCGTCGCCCCCTCGGCTTCGAAGTGGAGCCGGTAGCCGGGCTGAAGGGTGAAGTAGGGATTGGCGCCAGCGCTGGCGAGGTTGGCCTTGTCCACGGGGAACGTGCGGGCGAACGCATCAGCGCCGGCGGCGATCCGCCCGGCGGATGCAACGATCAAGACTGCCGCTGCGATGGGCAACGCGGACGTTAGAACTCGCAAGTGAATAACTCGGGGACTGTCCCGATTTTCCCGCAGCGAAAATGGGACTGCCCCCTTCGGAATCCGGGAAGTTGTTTCTGTACGAGTTCTTCGTTTCATGGCTTCTCTCCCTCCTGCGTGTTTGCCGGAATACGATGGTGGGATCGCGGCGACCACTTGCTATCGAGATATCATCACCTTGCTCACGGGATACCAGCCGTCCGGGTCACGGCCTTTGATGCCCAGCCGGACCACGGGCTGCTCGGTTTCCACGCCCACGACCCCGATAGACAGGACATAGTCACCGGACGGCGCATCCTCGGGCAAGCGGATGGTATCGGCCACGCGGTAGACCTTCCCCGGCGGCAAGTCCGCGGGCTGCTTGAAGAACTCCACGGTAAAAAGCTCGATGGAACCGGGGAGCCACTCGTTCACGGTCACTTCCCCAATGAGAATCCTCTTATAGCCATTGTCGTTGGAGAGCCGGTAGGCAACTCGGTACGGTTTGTAGCATGGGGCGGAGCCGGTGTTCTGCCACCTCATGTCAACCCGAATCGTTCCGCCCGGCTTGGCTTTGGCGGAATGCATCAGTTCCCGCAGGACCAGGCGATATCCCAACCGCCGCAAGAACCGCTCGACTTCCGCCCCGACGTGCTCACCCTCCGGCAGCGGAGCCGACTTGTTGTTGATGTAGGAGCCATGCAAGGCCAAGGCGTAGTTGAAAATGAAGCGCAGCGGCCAGCCTTCCTCGACCCATTTGCGCATGTCCCAACAGGTTTCCCAGGCCACCGGGGCAGTTTTCCACGCGTGGGTGGCGTTCGCCTCGGGCAACAGCTTGGGGTAGGCCATTCTCATGTGGCACCAGGTCTTGGAGAAGCCTCCCATGTCGCCCAGGCAGTCGGCCCGCCAGCCGGCGCCGTGCTCGGTGGCGTGTTTCAGCATCGGGCCGCCGCCGATCAGCATCAACAGGGGCGTCTTCTTGAACGTGGCAAGGTAGGTGTCGACGACTCGCTTCTGGTTCTCCGCCGTGGGCATCTTGGCGTTGACCGCCCCGCTCATGTGCCATTCGCCCCACCAACCGACCGTGCCCAGGTCGATATGCTCGATGTCGGGATGCCCGTCGTATCGCTTTCCCAGCCGGCGGATGAAATCCAAGTGGCGATCCAGGATGGCGGGATCATCCAGATCCGGCACTTCCACCATCGGGCCGTCGCGGCGCCGGGTTTGAATCACCCGGCCGCCGATCTGCTTGACCCAAGCCGGATGATAGGGCCGTCCCGGAGACGTCGAGCAACACATCACCCGAAACGCCAACGTTTGTCCCGCTTCACGCGTTTCCTTCAGCACGTTGTCCAGAAACTCGTAGTCGATCTTGCCTTCTTCCGGTTCCAAGGTGCCCCAACCCCAACGCACGTAATGGACCGTCGAGGGAATCCACAAGGGGAGATTCTTGTTCGCGTCGGCCGTATGGTGGAACGTCTGCCATCCCATGCCCGGGTTGGCGAGGATCTCATCGTGCGGCTCCGGGTTGACGGTGACCGTGGCCGTGGGGCTGCCTTGTTCTGCCTCGGCTGCCGCTGCAAAGAGCATCAGCGGCAATATGGCCAGTGCGATACGTCTCATGGTCTTCCTCCCGCCGAAGGTTCGGCAACTCGTCCATCCACACCAATCCCACCATAGCGACTGGCGCCGAGAAAGCAACGCAACAGAACGCCGCGCCGCGCTGACGCCACTCCCAAGAGGGGTCGTGCGAGCATCGCGTCGGAAAGCTCGGGCCGTGCCAAATTTGGCACCCCCACCTTGCGAAATCTCCCGTTTTGCCGATACTATAGGTATTCTCTTCTCGGGTCGCGATCCACGCTCGTTCCTCACTACGCAACGGAGGTGAACCATGTCGAAGCGATCGAGATCCGGGGCGCCTGCCCAAACCGCGGCCGTGGCACTGCTGGCCGGGTTGCTTTCCGTGCTACTGTGGCTGCCGGCCGAAGCGGCCCAACCCGATGCACAGGACGCGTTGATCCAGGCCCATCTCCAGGCGGGCGAGTTCGTCTCGGCGCTGGCCATTGCCCGGCAGGCGAACGATCCGGCCCAGCGCGACCGCCGCCTGGCGCAGGTCGCCGCGGCGCAGGCCCGGGCGGGCGCCCGCAGCGCCTCGCTCCGCTCGGCGTCCGAGATCTACGACGACCGGGTCCGCTCCCAGGCCCTATCGGCCGTCACGGCCGAGCCGCTCGGTGGACGCGGCGGCGCCGCACAGGCCGATTTCGATTCGCTCATCGACCTGATCACCTCGACCATCGCGCCGGATAGCTGGGACGACATGGCCGGCCCGGGGTCGATTGAGCCGTTTCCGACCGGCGTCTACGTCGACGCCCAAGGTGTGATCCGGCCGCTGCTGAAAAAGGCCGGCGGCGGGCGTCTGGAGGCCTTGCACGCTTCCAGCGCGACCGGCGCGGTTCACGAAGACGCCCGGCGCAGCTCGCCTCTGCGCAAGGTCTCGCTGCCGCGGCTGGAGAAGCACGTTCAGCTGCGACTGGCCGCCGGACAACCGCCCACCGAGGCCATGCAGGTGCTGGCCGGGTTGCAGCGGATTCGCTACGTGCTGGTCTATCCCGACTCGGGCGACCTGGTCCTGGCCGGGCCCGCCGGCAATTGGCGCAGCGACGGGGAAGACCGCATCGTGAGCACCCAGACGGGCCAGCCGGTGGTGCGGCTCGACGACCTGGTAGTCGTGCTGCGGCAAATCACCAGCCGGCCCGACGCCCGATTCGGCTGCCTGATCGTGCCCCGCAAAGAGGCCCTGGCACGCGTCCAGGCCTTTTTGAAGGAGTCCAGCAAGCGCTCGATCTCGTCGTCCCGGCGGCGGGCCTGGCTGGAGCAGTTGCGCTCGCAGTTGGGTACCCAGGACGTCGAGGTCTACGGCATCGACGCCCGGACCCGCGTGGCCCAGGTGCTGGTCGAGGCCGACTACCGCATGAAGCTGATCGGCATGGGGCTGGAGGAGGGCACGCCGGGCGTGGAGAGCTATCTCGACCTGGTCGAGGTGCCCCCGGGCCAGGCACCGCCGCCGATGGACGTGCTCCGCTGGTGGTTTACGCTCAACTACCAGGCCGTCCTGGCCGCCGAAGACCGCCGGGCCTTCGAGATCCGCGGCCAGGGCGTCCAGGTGCTCAGCGAGAACGAGCTGCTCACGCCCGAGGGCGATCGGATCCACACGGGCAAGGCGGAGCAGTGGACCCGTCAGTTCGCCCGGAGCTTCACCGAGCACTTCGAGGCGCTCTGCAAGAAGTACCCCATCTACGCCGAGCTGCGCAACGTCTGCGACCTGGCGTTGGTGGCGGCCTTGATCCGCGAGGAGGGTCTGGACGAGAAGACGGCCTGGCACGCCACGTGTTTCGGCTCGCCCGAGGCGTATCCGGTGGCGCTCGGCGCCGCGCCGCAACACACCGAAACGGTGATCAACCACCGCGTGATCAACCGCGTGCACATCCTGGCCGGCGTCAGCGGCGGAGTGCGCGTCGATCCCACGTCGCTGGCCGCCCGCGAGGCGATCGAAATTGACCGTTACGGGACCCTCCATGAGCAAGCGCCGGCGGCCGCCCCGAAGAAGTTGCCGCCCGACGCATGGTGGTGGGACTGACGCTGCCGATCATCAGCGGCAGTCGTAGACTCGGGGGTCAGACCGACTTTAGTCGTTAGGGCCGCCACTACTAACGACTAAAGTCGGTCTGACCCCCAATCCACAACACCAACCAGAACTGTGAGGTGATGTCGTGATGTCATGGAAATCGACGTTTTGCGCCACGATTGCGGCGATCGCCCTGGTGGCGCAGGTGCGGGCAGATGAAGGAAATTCGCCGGCGCCGAAGATCATCGAGTTGAAAGAGGTCAGCCTCGTCGGCATGACGGCCAAAGGCGAGGTGCAATGGATCGAAAAAGGGATCGACCTCGGCGATTTCCAACGCGGGTACCCGGTCTACGGGCAACGGGAGCCCGACGAGTCGACTCGGTATCCGGCGTTTGCCACCGAGGATGTGTGGTACGGCACGCTGCAGATCGGGGCGTGGCGCGATTCGGATAAGCTCAGCGCTGCGATCGCGATCACGAAAAGCGCGAGGGACGTCGAGCGATGCGATCTGCTCTATGTCGACACGGATTTTGACGGTGATCTCACGGATGAGACCCCCAGCCGCACGACCGAAGACGAACGGGAGACGATTCTGCTGCCGAACTATTGGCGATCTACGGGAGACGATCAGATAATCATCCATTTCAAGCCGGTCACACTGGATCTCCCCGAGCAATATCCGCTACGCCCCTACACGGTCTATCCTTTCATCGTGAAGGGGACGGCGAAAATCGATGATGAAGAGCAGGAATACCTGTCGCTCTTTTACCGGCGCCCGACGGCGATGACGGGCAAGGCATCGCTGTTTGGAAAAAAGTACACCGTGATGCTCGGGGAGCTTTCGGTGGGGACCTACGAGTCGCCCACCACGACGATTCTGCTTGGGACCGAGGATGGCCAACGAGGTGGCAGCCACTATGAGAAGAGGCTCGGCTGGCTCCGGTACGAAGACGGGCGGTTCTGGGAGTTCTCCGCGTCCCCGGACGGAAGCCGACTGAAGGTTGCTCCCTGCACCGGGGCCATGGGAGTCCTGCGGCTGTCGGCTGGAGATCGCAGCTTCGAAGAAGTCACGATGCGCGGGTACATCAGCAGCAAAACGCGTGCGGTACCGCTCGGCGACGTCGACAATCGTGGGGAGTACGGCGGGTTCGAGGCATCTCGAGAGTGTCGCCTGCCGGTCGGCGACTACATGCCGTCGTGGGTCACGCTGAACTACGGGAACCTTCGCCTGTTTGTGTCCGAGTCGTATCACTCGGACGGGAAGCCTCGTGATAGTACGCGCCAGCGACACTACGCGATCCAGATCCGCGAAGACAAGCCGTTCGTATTCGACTTTTCCGACGAGCCGGACGTGCTGTTCGCGCTTCCCGGCAAAGATGCCGAATTCAAACCGGGCGACAAGGTGGAGGTGAAACCGGTACTTTACGTCCCCGCCCTTGATATGATGATCCGAAACGTGTACGACACCCAGGAGAAGGTCGAAAAGACGGAGACGTTCGGCGATCAGACCAGCACCTACAAAACGGACAAGAGCCTTGACCCGACCGTGGTGATCAGGAATAGTCAGGGTGAAGTGATGGCGGAAGGCACCGCGCCATTCGGGTGAGATGGGACGTGTGGGTACTCGTGGCGAGTACCATCGGACCTGGAACCCCGCGATGGCCGCGAGACGTTCACGATCGCGGTCGAGTACGACACGAAGAAGCTCTACGGCAAAGTCAAAGCGGAGCGGACGTTCATGATCACGAAATAGCGGAACGATTCGGGGTCAGACCGACTTTAGTCGTTAGGGCGTCCACTGCTAACGACTAAAGTCGGTCTGACCCCGAATCCCCCGAAAGCTCCGAGACTGTCCCTTGACTGAAAGCGATTCTGTCTCAGATCCGGTGAAACAAATCAGTGAGAAGATTGAGTTGGTTGAATGATATTGGTGTTGACAATTACGATAGCGAGAACCGTCGTGTTGCCGAGGGCTAGATAGAACACACGTAATACACTGGATATCGCGAAGCGACCGTGTACTGCACCCCTGAAACTGGACAGGTGCCTTATTCTGGGGTACCGCCCTGGCTCAGGAGGGAGCAGGAATGCAGGTCTTGGCATTCAACGGAAGTCCGAGGAAGAACTTGTTCTGCTGCAGACGGAAAATGTCGTCAAACAGACCTGTTCGGACTGCTCGGCTTATCATACGAGGAAATCGTTCATGCGAACCTCTGCACTAATCATTATGATTCACCAAGTCGTCTTTCAGGGTATGTTCTTCGCAAAGAACATTTCACTCCGTCGCAAGCTGAGGGTGCCGCTCAGGGGAAGGAATCGCGAGGCCATCTTAGCGATCGGATTCATTAGCCTATTCCTCCTCTCCTCCATAGTGCTTGCTTCGCTCGAAGCTCCCATGGGAACGGTTGCTGTTCTGACGACAAGCGGCGCACTTGCCATTGCTCTTTCGCTTCTTGCCATGAATCTCGTGGTAGGAGCGGCGTCGTTGGTCGGGTTAAGGGATTCGTGGCGTGTGGGCGTCTTAGAGGATCAGCATACCGACCTTGTCGAAGAAGGGATCTATCGGTTCTCAAGGAATCCCTATTTCCTATCCTATTTGCTTATGTTTGCTGGATACACGGTTCTCCTGCAGAATGTGATACTTCTCTTCCTGTCCATGATCGGATGTGCCTTCATTCATGTGATGGTGATGAAGGAAGAAGAGCATCTTACGGCTTTGCATGGGGAGAAGTATCTCCAATACAAGAAGAGGGTGCCAAGATACTTCATCATTTGAGGCTACTTGCCCACACCGCCAGGTGCCACTGGCGACGCCAGTGCTCTTCTGTCCGTACCTTGCACTACAGCTTCGGCAGTCAATTCCTCCGCGTGATTCGTCGTGGCCCGGCACTAACGACACGGCCGGAACCATTCCAGCGGCAGGCCGTACAGCGTCGGGAGTCGCCCGTCGAGGTGGGTGCCGTCGGAAGCATACCAACGGGCACTCGACCAGGGCCAGTCGACTGCCGACTTGCACAAGCCCCGCCGCATCGGATTGAGGTGAATATAGTCGATCGATGCGGTCCATGCACCCTCGGTCTGTAGATTTCGATCGCAGCCCGGCTCGTGATCGTGCTTCGCCCTTCTTCTATACGGCATGGGTTTCGCCCGGGAGTGAAAGCTGGTGGAGACGAACAACCACTGCCCAAATGATCACCGCAGCATCGCTACGTGGCAGCCCCGGATCGGTCGGCGGCTCGACTGCTTACGCGGAAAGTTCAGCGGGCGTTTTGCGCTACAAGCTCCGGGCGGAACGGCACTGGCGTGGCCAGCGATTTTCCGGGGCGTATCTATTTGACTTCTTCTCGCCGGCTGATTCAGCGGAAGCGGAAGTCGAGTTTGTAGTCGTAGAGCCAAGGGACGCTGTGCACACTCGGGGGTCAGACCGACTTTAGTCGTTAGTGGTGGCCGCCCTAACGACTAAAGTCGGTCTGACCCCCAGTCCCCAGTCCCGATCGACGCTTTTCTGTCCGTACTTTGCACTACAGCATCGCCAGTCAACTCCTCCGCGTGATTCGTCGTCGCCTCGGAGTTCCGGAATTCTGCTGGATCTGCTTCCAGCCGGTCGCCCCAATGACGCCATCGAACACATCGAACAGCCGCTTCTGATCCGGATCCCGAATCGTCTTCATGACGCAGAAACCTCACCATCCATTTGCCAACCGATCACGCGCATAGTATAACCGGATTTCAAATCCGCGCTGCCCGACTTTTGTCGGGCGCGTCCTCCGGGCCCGTCGATTTTTAGCGGTCCTATGGCGCGTCGACGGCTTCGGAGCGCCGTCGTATCTGCTTCAAGACACGTCCCGAGGAGCACCCCGTGAACGTTACCGAACTATTGCGGCGCAACCGCAGCTACCGCCGGTTCCATGAAGACCGGCCTTTGGACCGCCGCACGCTGGTCGGCCTGGTCGAGCTGACGCGGCTCTGCCCTTCGTCGGCCAACCGGCAGCCGTTGAAATACATGCTGGCTTGTTCGCCGCAGGAGACGGCCCGCGTGTTTCCCTATCTCCGCTGGGCCGGCGCATTGCCCGACTGGCCGGGTCCTGCTGAGGGCGAGCGCCCGACCGGCTACGTGATCATCCTGGGCGACAAGGAGGTGACGGAGCGTTTCAGCGTCGACCCGGGCATCGTGGCCCAGAGTATGTTGCTGGCCGCGGTGGAACAGGGTCTGGGCGGGTGCATGGTCGGCTCGATCGACCGCGACGGGCTGCGGCGCGAGTGGGGTATTCCCGAACGCTTCGAAATCCTGCTGGTGGTGGCCCTGGGTAGACCGAACGAGACCGTGTTGCTCGAAGACGCCCCGGGCCCCCACGGCCTCGACTACTGGCGCGACGCCGAGGGCGTGCATCACGTACCCAAGCGACCGCTGTCCGAGTTGTTGCTCGAGGGCTGAGAGCGCGAGGGGTCGTGCCCAGCTTTCGCCTCGTTTCCTCTGAACCGACGCCGGCCTAATTACCGGCGATCACTTCCACTCCGCAAATCAGCGGCTTGCCTTTCGACGCCGAAAAGGAAAGGTCCAACGGGCCCTGAACCTCGACGTTCTTGAACGTGCGAACGAGCGGTTTCTGCGGCCCTCCGGCGGCTTTGAACACGTCGAAGTCCTTCAGCACCGGTTTGCCCTCCAGGGTGACGGAGAACACCCGGCGGCCCGGTCCCACGGCGGCCGGCTCGGCGAAGTACAGCCGCACGTCGTAGCGCCGGATTTGCTCGTCAGAAAGCCGGGCTTTCTTGTCGGAGGTCACCAGCATCGGGATGGCGATCTCCGAGACGCCCTCGGCGCCCGAGTCGGCGATCCACGTACCGTCGGGCTCCGCTTCGAACCGAAACCATCCCAGCTCTTTCGGGGCCAGTTGAAGGTCTTCCGATTTTCGCGGGGTCACGCTCAGCCAGAGCGTGCCGTCGGTGGCAAACCGGTCGCCCGGGGCGGCGAAGTTGAAGCCGGCCCGGCGAATCGCCGCCGGCGCCGCCGTGGTCTTCTCGCGCGACGTATGATACATGGTCCAGAGCCGATTGTCCGGCCGGTGGATCATGGCCATGGCCATCATGCGTTCGCGTTTGTGGTGCGTGCCGAAGTTGGGAACGTTGAGCACGCCGTCGGCCGGCAGCATGCTGGGCGTGCATCCCATGTTCATTCCGTACAGTTGCATTGCCCCGCTGGCGCCGGCCAGATCGTAAAACGCCGTGCGCCAGGTGATCAGCGTGGGACAGGCCACCAGGTGGTTGCAGCCGCCCTTGCGGAAATGCCAGGGTTCCTTCCGTCCGGTCAACGGGTTGACGCGCTGGTGGCGGCGGCCGGTGAGCAGCTCGTGGGTGTAGCAGTAGCGGTCGAGGATCATGTCGCCGAGCACCACGTGCGGCTCGGAGTAGGCCGCGTCTTCGATCCGCCAGAGCTGCTTTCCGTCGCTGCCGCGCAGGCCCCACATCCGCCCCGGCGCGTTGCGGCCCGGTGTGCCGTCGCCGCTTTCGGTCGCCCAGCGGCTGTCCTGCCAGACCATCAGGTTGCGGCAGGGGACGATCAGCACGTCGCGGTGCTCGGCGTAGGTGAGGTTCAAGACCGGCACGCCCGGTTCGAACTGCCACCGGGGCCGGCCGCTGGGCAAATCGAGCGCATAGAGCATCGGCGGCTTCTGCGGCAAACGGCGGCCGGCCTGCCGGAACTTTTCCAACGTGTTCGGCGCCATGGTGTCGACGCAAAACACGGAGTTCTTGCCCACGGCCATGCCCCGGTTCAAGAAGCCGAACTCCGCCCGGCGGCTCCATCGCAGCTTGCCGTCGGCGCGGTCGAGCACCATCAGATGGGCCATGGGCATGCGATCCTTGGCCCAGTCACCGCCGTTGCCGTCGTGGCCGCACTGCGCGTCGATCAGGTCCTGCGGCCTAAACGCGGTGGCGATCAGCCGGTTGCCGCTGACCCGGACGCTACCCCAGCAAAGCCCCTCCCTCTCCGCCTCCGGCAGCGGTATCTTCCACGCACTTTGCCGCGAGCCGTCTTGGGGACTGAAGCAGAGCAGCTCCCGGCCTGCGCAAACGTAGATGCCGTCGGCGACCGAGGTGAAGTTCAAGCCGGTGGTCCGCGAGTGGTGGATAGCGGGCAATTCGGCCTTCATGGCCGGCTCGTAGCGCCAGGGCTCGCGGTGCTTCTTCGAGTGGATGCCCACGCCGCCTTCCGGCCCGCCGAAGCCGTAGACTTCCGGCAACTCGGTCTCCCACAGCAGCCGGCCGGTATAGACGTCGAAGGCGCCGAGCCGCCCGGGCCCCTGCAGGATCATGCGTCCCTCGACGATCTCGGCGCCCGGCGGCAAGGGGCTGACGCCGTGACCCGACTGATGGTCCACGTGGCCGTCGAAATAGAATCGGGGATTGCCGGCGGGCCCTTCGTACCAGAGCAGCCCCAGCGGCGCCCGGGCGACCGTTTCGGCCGACGAGAGCGCGTTGCCCGCCGTCGCGTACTCGTGCGTCCACTGTCCCGAGCCGGGAACCGGGCCGTTGCGCCGCTGGATGAGAACCTTGTTGCCGCCGGCCACGGCAAACGTCCCGCCGTAGGGACGTAGGCTTTCGCGCAGGGCGTCGGTCAGCTTCAGCTCCGTTTCGCTGGTGATCAGGCTGGCAATGTAAGGCGGCAGGCCGAGCCGGGCCGGATCACCGACGTAGATCGAGAGCCGGTGATCGTCGAACAGGCCGCCGTCATCCAGCCGGCAGCGGATCGTAGCGACTCTCTTTGCGTCCTTGTCCACTGCGATGACGCGGAGCTGGGAACTCTGCAACAGCCCTTCGACCAACGTGCCGTCGCGAAGTCCCAGCACCAAGGCGTAGCCCTCGCGGACGCCCGTCTTTGCCAGAAGCTGCCGCGCCGCCTCGCTGCCGGTCGACTCGGCCGGCTCGGACGCGGTCTGCCCGGCCGGCGGCGCTTCCACGGCCGTCTTCTGGGCCGACCGATCGGCGAAGCAATAGATCCGTCCCTGGGCCGTCACGGCAATCAACCGGCCGTCGTGCATCCTGGCGTCGACGACGTCGCCTTCCACGCCGTCGGGAACCGGCAAGGGCTCGGCCAGAATCAACTTCGGCAGCTTCTCGGAAAGCGTGCGGCCGGTACGGGCGTCGTATGCCCCGCTGCCGCCGTGACCGTAGATGAACAGCTTGCCGTCGGCGACCCGGGTGGCGCCGTAGGGTCGATACTGAGCCGTGCTGTTCGTCCAGACGGGCCGGCCGGTGTTCACGTCCAGGGCGTGGACGTAAAGCGTGTCGATCGGCCAGTGCCCGGCCACGAAAAACACGCGGCCGCGGTCGACGATCGGGTCGGCGCCTCCGCGCCAGGTGGAAACCAGTCGCTCGTTGGCAAGAACCTTTCGCGGGCCCGGCCCGCCGCGGAACCTCCAGAGGACTTTCCCGTCGCGATCCAAGGCGTACAGATATCCGTCGTCGCTGGCCACGAAGATCCGTTTCCCGTCTCCGGCCGGCGCCATACGGACCGGCGCCCCCGTATAGAACCGCCACTGCTCGGCGCCCGTGTCCAGATCGACGGCCAGCAGCGCGCCGTTATGCTCGCAGCCGATCAACAACATCCCGTCCTGGGCCAGCAGCGGATAGGCCACGTCGCGGCGCATCCGGGAGGTGTGCTCCCAGGCGGGCTTCCGCGCCGGCAGATCCCGCACCCACTGCAGCCGCACTGCGCCTTCCGCAACGGCCGATACGCCCAGGCAAAGGACCAAAGAAAACAATCCCGGCTTCATCTTTCCGGTCTCCTTCAGCAAGGATACAAGCGTCGGTCCACAACGGCCGACACGGCTATTTTCCGAACACCCCCAGCACGATCCGCTTGCCGTCGAACGAGACGGTTTGATCTCCCACGACGATCCGGCTGCCCGACGGTGTCGGCTTCGCCGGCGTGCCCCCGGGCGGGAACCACAGGCTGAACTTCGTGCCGCCGGCTTCCACGACCGTCTCGTCCGGGGCGCCGGGTCCGGTCATCACCAGCATGGCGTCGGCCCCGGAGGCCCTGGAGAAGTCGATGGCCAGGCACGACCCGTCGCCGGCGGTCAGAATGGTCGACCCGTCCTTCGCCGGACGGAACTTGTCCCGGAAGCCGCCGTTGATGGTCCCCCACTTGAGCTTCTTGCCGCCGTGCTGGATCAGGAGCGTTTTCTCGGCCTTGCAGCCGTAGTTGCCCTTGGTCGCGCCGGCCAGGATGGAGATGATCGCGTCGTTGTGGTCCTGCCAACGGTTTCGCCAGGCGTAGAAGTCCCAACGGTCGTCGTAGATCGCGTGCGGCAACGCGTCGTCGGGGTCTTTGGCCTCGGTGTCCAACGGCCAGTTGACCAGGCCCAGGATCGCGTGGTGCGGGTAGCCCGACGGTGCATCCAAGCCGAATCCTCCTTTGGCGTCCCACGCCTTGAGCCCCGATTGGTCGTAGAACCAAAGCATGGCCGCCTGCTGGTCCTGCGTGGCCACGCCGAACCCGATCCCGAAGTAGCAGGCGCCGCTCAGTCCGGAGCGGTCCCAGATGTTGTGGGGATACGCCCCGCGCTCCGGAAAGCTGGCCCGCAGGTTGCCCGGATCGCCGCCCAGGGCCGTGAGAAAGAACCACTTGAGCATCATCCACTGCGGGTTGGGGCGCGGCGTGTAGAAGTCCTTCCCGGCGGCCGTGCGGTAGGCCTGGATCGCCGTCAGGAAGGAGATATGGGAGGCCATCGAGCCGGTGCCGTCGCCTTCGGCGAAGAACCCG
>Ga0180438_10006068_pt1 | contig 16524 bp, 11 predicted proteins | sample SS_ome_12_FD_132455 | JGI IMG/M metagenome (GOLD analysis project Ga0180438, IMG submission 132455) | Hypersaline lake sediment archaeal communities from the Salton Sea, California, USA - SS_3_D_2 metaG | ecosystem: Environmental > Aquatic > Non-marine Saline and Alkaline > Hypersaline >...
GGAAAGAGGAATAGAACAGGAGACCTATCTTCAGCCGCTCAAGAGCATACATCTTCATTCCCATCTCATGGGTGAACTAGGAGTGAATAGCGACATTAAAACAATATACACATTCTCAGCGATTGCCCTCATGATTTTACTGATCGCCTGCATCAACTTCATGAACCTCTCTACCGCCCGTTCCGCAATCAGGACAAAAGAGATCGGATTGCGAAAAGTCCTTGGTGCGGAAAGGAGCAAACTGGTCCTCCAATTTCTCGGTGAATCTTTCATTTTTGCCATGATATCTCTGGTGGCAGCCATTCTTACGGCGCAACTGCTTCTTCCGTATTTTAGAAATCTTGCTGACCGGGACATCTCGATCAATTACCTTCAAATACCGTACTTCACTGCTGGCTTGGTGGGGATCGTGTTGTTTGTCGGGTTTGTGGCGGGCAGCTACCCGGCTTTTTTCCTTTCCGCTTTTAAACCCATTGCAGCACTAAGAGGCCATAGCCAACACAGTTCAAAGAGGTCTCGATTCCGTTCAATACTCGTTGTTTTTCAGTTTGCCATAACCACAATTCTGATAATCTGTACCGTTATTATTTTTAGCCAGCAGAAGTACATGAAAAACAAAGACCTCGGTTTCAATAAAAAAAACCTGTTAATCATAGCCATCCAGAATAAAGAGGTGAGATCCATCCTTGAATCTTTTAAGAGCGAACTCCTGAAGATCAAGGGAGTTACGAGAAGCGGTGCGTCTTCAATGGTTCCCGGAGAAATGTATTTGTTTAATTCTGGCATTTATCCTGAGGGCTTCCCCAGAGACCAACAGTTCAGGATGGACAATTTTCTTGTCGATCAAGATTTTATAAAGACATTTGAGATTGAAACCATCAAAGGACGAGGATTTTCAAAGGATATAGCCACGGATATCACAGACTCCGTGATGATCAATGAAACGGCAGCCATCAAATTGGGATGGGATAATCCGGTAGGAAAAACAATTGAAATATTGAGATCTGGAGATGATCCAATCAAGAAGACGGTTATCGGTGTTTTCCGGGACATTCATCAGAGATCCCTCTACGCTGTGGTTGAACCAACCTTTATTCAATACGTCAGCAATGAAGGGCCTATAGAAAACAGAGCGAGGCGGCTGGCTGTCCGACTGGATACCGATGATCTTCCCCGGACAATGAAAGAAATAGAGCAAAAATGGAAGGAAGTCTACCCCGACCATCCGTACTATTCATTTTTTCTGGATGATTATTTTGACAGTCAACACCAAGCCGAAGAGAGACTGGGCAACATATTCCGCGCATTTTCTGTTCTGGCGGTGCTGATCGGATGTGTAGGATTGTTAGGACTTGCGTCTTATATGGCTGAAAAACGGACAAAAGAGATCGGCATCCGAAAGGTGCTTGGCTCAACAGTGGGTTCCATAGTGGTTCTGCTCTGCCGGGAATTTCTACTTTTAATCACCTTTGCCAATGGAATAGCCTGGCCTATCGCTTTTGTCGCAATGAAAAAATGGCTGCAGAATTTTCCCTATCCAACAAGTATTCAGTTCAGCACGTTTTTCCTTACTGCATTCTTAACTCTGATCATTGCCTCACTCACGGTGAGTTACCAATCCGTCAAGGCCGCAAGTGCAAATCCGGTCGACTCTCTGAGGTATGAATAAGGAAGAAGACAAAATAATTCGTTCGTTATAAATTTCTTATTTTAACAGGAGCGAGTTTATCGAGTTTATTCAGAAAATATTCAGGGGAGAAATCAGATGAAAAGACGTCAATTCGTGCAAACCATTGGTCTGGGAGTGGCCTCACTGGCTGTTCCCGGCTGTTTAGGCGGAAAGAAAGCCTGGCCCAAAAAACCCAACATCCTTTTTATCATGAGTGACGACCATGCTTCCCATGCCATGAGCTGCTACGGCAGCCGGATCAACACGACATCGAATATAGACCGCATCGCAAAAGGGGGAATCCGATTCAATCGCTGCTTCTGCACCAACAGCATCTGCGCGCCCAGCCGGGCGGTCATCCTGACCGGAAAGCACAGTCATCTCAACGGTGTGCGGGACAATGCGCTGAGGTTTGACGGCACGCAGCAGACATTTCCCAAACTCCTCCAGCAGGCCGGGTACCAGACAGTCATGATCGGCAAGTGGCATCTGAAAAGCGATCCGACCGGATTCGATTACTGGAATGTCCTGCCCGGCCAGGGGCATTACTACAACCCGGACCTGATCGAGATGGGCGAGAGAAAACAGTGTCCCGGTTATGTCACGGACATCGTCACGGATATCGCTCTTGATTTCCTCGAGAACAGGCGCGACAAGGCGAAGCCTTTTATGATGATGCTTCACCACAAAGCTCCCCACCGCAACTGGCAGCCGGCTCCCCGTCACCTGACAAAATATGATAAGATAAATTTTCCTGAGCCGGATACTCTGTTTGACGACTATACAACACGCTCCGCTGCAGCATCCGAGCAGGAGATGACTCTCCGCGACCACATGCAGAATGAATATGACTTGAAAATGGGACCTCCGCCCGCTCGTCTGAACGAAGAACAGAAAGCGGCCTGGGAAGCGGCCTACGGTCCGAAAAGAGAAGCCTTCGAGAGGAAAAAACCTGAAGGTAAAGAGCTGGTCCGCTGGAAATACAAGAGATACATGGAGGATTATCTGGGGTGTATTGCCGCCGTGGACGAAAACATCGGCCGTGTCCTGGATTATCTGGATAAAGCCGGTCTGGCAGAAAACACGATCGTTCTCTACACCTCAGACCAGGGTTTCTACCTGGGCGATCACGGCTGGTTCGATAAGCGGTTCATGTATGAGGAATCCCTGCGAATGCCGCTCGTGGCCCGTTTTCCCGGTGCGATCAAGCCCGGATCCGTGAATAACGAACTGGTCTCTAATCTCGACTTCGCGCCCACCTTCCTCGAGCTAGCTGGCGTGAACATCCCACAAGTCATGCAGGGACGGTCTCTGGAAAAATTCTTGCAAGGCCGAAAAGTCAGGGATTGGCGTCAGTCTGTATACTATCATTACTACGAATACCCGGCCGTGCACATGGCCAAGCGGCATTACGGAGTCCGGACCAAGCGTCATAAACTGATCCACTTCTACCATGACATTGATGCCTGGGAATTATATGACCTGGATAAAGACCCGAAGGAACTAAACAATGTGTATGACAATCCTGACTATGCCGCTGTCGTTCAAGAATTGAAGAAAGAGCTGAAACGCCTTCAGGAGTTCTATGGGGACTCGGATGAATTAGCCCGGAAGTTCTTGCAGGAAGACCTGGATAGACGCAAAAAAAGAAAGTAAGAATAACTGGGGTCAGACCTTAGTCACTTCAGTAATTGATATATTTCTCGGACTAAACTTATTTAAGAATCCCGAGATGATTCGTCTTTGCGGCCGTCAATATAAAGGCCGATGATTTTCACTGCTTGTCCATCCTTATTAAAAACAAACTGAATTCGGAAACCGGGTAATCCTTGGAAGGCAAAAGTGTCTTTATTTAAAGGGATCATTTTGTATTTTCTTCCGCCACTTCGATTGTAGTAGAGATGTTCGTCTTGATAGGTAATATGACGAGGTCCGTAATCGCCGACAAATTTTCTTAAAGTTTCGGCAGGAAGATGAATCAGCTCCTTGTATCCATCTACGGCATACTTTAGCCAAGAGATATACCTGGCTGCAGATTCATTATTTTTATTCAGTTTGAGAGCTTCTTGAAATATTCCTAGAGCTTTATGAATTTCACCTTGGATATAATAAAAATATCCTAAACTCGTATGTCTATTCATGATTTTTGGATAAATCTCTAAAGAAATCTTAAGTAATTCCTCTGCTTTTTCCATTTCTCCTCTGTTCATTAATTCACCGGCATAGTCAGTGATATCCAAATCAGGATAAATGAGCTCATCCTTAAAAATATTTTGTATCCGCTTCTTGACGAGGTGTAGGTCTGTCACCGGAAGACATAAGAAAGACTTGATTTCATCGGTCCATGCTTTATCCCATGAGCTGTCCCATCGATTGACAGTCTTCTCCAAGGTTTTTGTGAAATGATACTCCCTTGGGATGGAATGACTTCTTTTGTACAAATCGATATAATCTCTGAAGAAGGGAATGGGCCCCATCTTCCTGTAATAGTCCATTTTTTTCGGGCCAAACGTTTCTTCAAGAATCTTTGTCATGTATGTGCCGACCTTAACAATCGGCTGCTCTGTTATATCCTGGAGTCCGTCACTTATTTTTTGCTCAGCCTTTTCATCCCGCGCATCAATCGTGTTGAAATAGGCGAAGCTTTTTTTCAGTTCTCTGGAATCTTCGGTAAAAGGTCTGTCATAACGGTCGAAATAACCCAGTCCGTAGTTCCAGACAGAGTATAGTTTTTGAAATTCATCCTTGTCATCCAATGGAAGCTCAACATCAATATTAAAGATCCCAATTACAACCTTCTGGATTAAATCCACAAATCTTTGTGCGTTGCAGTCTCGTGTATTTGAGACAACAAAGGCGGCAAAATTTTTATTGGGAAAGCGCAGGAGATGGGTTGTTGACCCTGCCTGTTGGCCTCTATGATATACAACCCAAGACCCGGATAAATAACCTATCCGCCATCCCATACCATATCCGGTAAAGCGCCCATCTTTTGTCTGCATAGAGTCGTACATTCTTTCCTGAGCCTGCAAAGAAAGAACGCCTCCATTATCGAGTCCCCGAGAGAAGTTCAGCATATCTTTGACAGTAGTCAATACTCCGCCTGCTGCAAAACGACTGCTTATGTCCACAAATTCATCATTTTTTATTTCTCCCCCTCTTATTCTATAAACACTGGCTCTATTTGGAATAATTTCCTCGGCAATATCCATCCTTGTGTGGTTCATTCCAAGAGGTTTCCAGACATTTTCAGACATATAATCAGCATATGACAGGCCTGAAGCGCCTTCAATCACTGCGCCTAATAAATTATAGCCATAACTGCTGTAAATAAATTTGCTGCTCGGCTCTACTTCAAGTTCCCAGTCTTCGAAAATAGCTATGGATTGACGTGTATCATAATGCGTTTTGATCGTATCAGCATCACTCCCGCGATAATGGCTGATACCGCTTAAATGTCCCAGCAAATTTCTGATGGTCACGGGCCATTTCTTCTTGGGAAAATAGGGAACGTAAACCTGGACTTCATCATCCAGGTTTATTTTGCCATCCTCAGCAAGCTTTAAAGTGCCTACAGCAGTCATGGATTTAGTTACAGAAGCCGCTCGAAAGAGTGTGTCCGATGTGGCTGGAACTCTGTTCTCCAAGTCAGCGAAACCGAATCCTTTGCTCCATATGAAGTCATCCTTGTAGAAGCCGACTGCAAGACTCGGGATTTTTAAATTTTTCATGTTTGTGTTAACAAACCGTTCAATTATCTGAATTTGCTCTGCATAATTTTCCTTTTCAGATGCATGTATAGACTGGGAAGACAGATAGACGAATGGAAACACAAGAAGAAATGCAAAAAATTTTCTCATTTGATTCACAGCTCCTCTATATTAATAAATTGTATTTCACATTGTTGGAGTTTTAGGTTTTTCGCTGCAGTGGTTTAAATGACTACTTACTCAGCTTCCCTATATTTCCCAACGCTTTCGAGACATTTGCCCGGACTTGGGGATCCTCATCCTTGAGTGCTTCGATTAATGCAGGCACAGCCCTATTATCATTTAGATCACCCAGTGCTTTTGCGGCATTCGCTCGTACTTCAGCATTCTCATCCTTCAGTGCCTCGATCAAGGGGAGTACAGCACTTTTTACCGAACAATCTCCCAATGCCTGTGCAGCATTTCTTCGGACATTGGCATCCACATCTTTTAATGCTTTGATCAGGGCCGGAAAAGCCCTTTTATCTCCCCGGTTTCCCAGGGCCCTTGCTGCATATGCCCGGACTTCGGCGTCCTCATCTTTCAATGCATTTATCAAACCAGGTACTGACCTTTCATCTCCTATATTTGATAATGCAAAGGCCGCCTTCCTTCGAACGATCACATGGGTATCTTTTAGAGCATCAATCAAGCCGGGCACAGCTCTTTTATTATTTAAATCTCCTAATGCTTTTGCGGCATTCGCCCGTACTTCAGCATTTTTATCTTTGAGTAGCTGCATTAAAGCCAGAAATCTCTTATCATCTTTCGTTTCATCTTGAAAAGACGATCCTTTTTCTGATTTGCCGGCTTGTGGAACTGTTTTTAACTCTTTTTGAACAGTAGGTTTGCTATGGGTTGGAATGGGACTTGCTGCCTGAGTATGCCATGGACTGAAAGTAATTAAAGGCAAAATGATTAAAACGGACAGAAAGCCGCTGATTAACGCGCGTACTGGTGTAAGAGACATCCTTTTTGCATTCGGATCCAAAATGGATAAAATACGATCTTTAAAATCCGTTCCTTCTGCCATTCCGGCTAAGGTCCATTTTGTGTTTTTTTCCGAACCCAACTCCTCTGATGTCTCCATCAAGTAGGCAGCAAAAGAAGAGGGTTTGATGTTTTGCTGGAGAACGACATTATCGCAGGCCCGTTCCCTCTCAATCATCAGCTTTCTTTCCAGTATCCAGGAAAGGGGAGTGAACCAATAGAGGGCACAGGTGATTTGAGCGAGAAATTGGAAAAACGTGTCGTTTCTCTTTATGTGTGCCAATTCATGAATAAGAATGGCTTCCTTTTTTTCCTCTGGCCATTTTTTTACACTGTGAGGAAGCAGGAGCTTTGGATATAAAAGTCCGGTCACAACAGGGACCTTTGTAAGATGGGAGTACATAACAAGGACATGTTTTTTTAAGCCGAATTTCTCGGTAAAATTATGAATCGTTCTTAAAATATTTTGATCTTCAATAAATTGTGACTTTTTGTATACGACATAACAGTAGATTTTGCCTCCGATCAACCAGATGAAGATCAAACTTGTGCCGATAAACCATCCATAGAGAATAATCTTGAAAAGACGCGCCATGTTTTTCGCTTTATACTCTGATCCTGTGGTTATCTCCGGCGAATCTTTGAGTCGTATAGAGCTATCCCTTGTTTTTTCAATTGTTTTCTGACTTATGGGCTTTAAATCTGATTTTCCGATAACACTCTGCTCTGAAATATTTTCAAAAGGATTGGGGATTGGACCTGAACCCCATGAGGGTAAAACCAATGCTGCTATCGGAAGAATTAAAAGGGCAATTGTGGATAATGTTAAATAAAAGTGTCTATCAGCTGCTGATTTTTTTCTGAAAAACCACATGAAGGTTAAGACAACAATAGACAGCACGATTGATTTGACTAAAATCCCGGACGCCACTCCTAAAAAAGAATTGAAACTGCTCATGGTTATCTTCCCTTTTTTTTGGATTTTTCTATAAGTTTTAGAAGCACCTCTTTTTCCTTTTTCGTCAGACTCAGGTTGGAGTCTTTGATCAAAGAAGCCATTGTTCTGACGGCCGATCCTGAAAAAAATGTCTCCACAACATGCTTGAGTGCTTTTTGACTTGCAGATTTTTTATTGAGCTTCGGCGTATAGATTTTTTTTGCACCATCATGAAAATAATCAACGGTCCCTTTTTCATACAGAATGTTTATCATTCTTCTTATTGCTCCATCTGTTGGAGCTTCAGACATCTGATTTTTAATGTCGCTGACTGATGCTTTACCTAAACGAAAGATGATCTCAAGAATTTCTCTTTGCCGTCGGCTCAATTGGGGTTCTTCATTTTTTCTCATGATTATTTCCTCTATTAAATTAACCGCTACGTTTGTAGCGCATCGCTATAAATATAGCGATAATTCGTGCTGTTGTCAAGACCTTAAAATAAATTTTCTAGAAATTGCCATTACTAGGTTTGACAGGATAATCCAGAGCAATCCTATCATCAGGGAATACAAGGGAAACTGAATAAACAAAATCTGTCAGCTTTAGAGCCTCTTAACATCCAACATTTCTTAGCTAATTTCCAAGAGTCAGAGCTGCACTCTTTCTGAAAACGAATTAGGCCAAAAAAAGGGAAAATGTTGAATGCTGAGATGCAACCCCATTAATTAATTAAGGAGTAAAGAAAATGTCAAATTTCAATTGTTAATTGAAATTACTGAAGTGACTAAGGTCTGATCCCCATTAATTCTCTTTAGAGGAAAGATACAGGAACAGAATAAACCCCCCCAGGCAGATCCCGAAGATCAGGATCATGGTGATTATCGCTTCAATCGTCATTTTTATCCAGATTAAGTTTTTTAGTGATGAGCTTGTTGAATATCATGAAAACACCAAGAGCCGCAGCCCACTGGAAGAGCACGGTTCCGATCGATGTCTTTGAAAATATATTCCACCAGTTTCCAGGATCAGAAGAATAGCTGTCCCAGAACCACCAGGCCAACATGGCGATTATCTGGATGGGCAGGAAAAAAGTCACCAGAAAATCAAACCAGCGGCCCAATCTGATTTTGTGCTCCGGCCGGGTGATGATCTCTTCACGGATTTTTCTCGGCCCGACCTTGAGCACAAGAACGAGGAAGAACGAACCGCTCACCACCAATCCCATTGCCCAAACCCAGTCCTGGTTGTTGAAAAAACCCATACTGAGGGCAGAAGGAAGTCCCAGAGCAAAGCAGCTGATTCCTACGATGACTACCGCCTTTTTTCGGGTGAGTCCGGTATCCATGAAAATACGGGAAATCAGCTCCAGCTGAGTGATGAGGGACGAAAAAGCGGCAAAGCAGAGAGCCAAAAAGAAAAGGGCCAAAAAGAAATTCCCTGATGGGATTTTGGAAAACAGGATAGGGATCCACTTGAAGGTCAACCCTTCGTTTCCCTGGGCCATGATATCCAGCACTTTTTCCTGGGCTAAATTCTGGCCGGCAAAAAAAGAAAAAACCGTGGGAATGACGGCTGCGGCAGCCAGGAGTGAAGCTAAATTGTTGCCGAATCCCAGTGTAGCCGTGGTTAGCAGCGGGTTTTCTTTCTTCCGGGAGTAGACTCCCAAGGTCAGCATCAAGCCCCAACCCGCCCCAGTGGACCAGGCTGCCTGGCTCAATGCGTTCAGCCAGACCTTGATGTTTCCCAGTTGAGAGAGATTCGGAGAGAATAAGAAATTCAAACCCTGCGCCGCGCCGGGAAGAGTGAGAGAACGTCCCACAGCTATGAGAAGGAGCACAAACAGAGAGGGAATGAGAATCTTGTTCGCTCTCTCTATTCCCTTAACGACTCCGAAATAAATAATGGTGCAGCCGATGAAAACCGCTAAAAAGTGGAAGCCTACCGGTTCCCAGGAAGAAGAGAATGTCTCCCAGTATTGGATCGGCTCTTTCCGGATCAATCCTTGAAAACAGGTGGCGAATAAGTATTTGATGCACCAGCCCGTGACGACCGTATAATAAAATGTGATCGCGGCTGTCACAAAAGCCACGAATGTTCCCATCCAGGCATATTTTCGTCCCATCATTTTCCCGAAGGAGCCGATAACGCCCATTCTTATCTTTTTGCCCAGGGCAAGTTCAACGGTCAGAAGAGGAATAGCCCAGATAAAAAGAAAAATGATCCAGGCGATCATGAAAGCTCCGCCCCCGTACTGGGAGGCAATACGAGGGAAACGCCAGAGGTTTCCCGTACCGATGGCCATGCCGATGCCGGCAAAGATGATCCCCCAGCGAGAAAATGTTTCGCTTTTTCTCATCGTAAGAACATCACTTTACCTGTTGTTATTTTATGTGTCAATACGTAATTGGGAACATTCCCTGCAGAGAGACCAATCTTATAAATTTGAATGAACAAGATATTAGGAAAGAAAAGGATTCGTCCCAAGAATGTCCTCCGCATGGAAAAATACAATTGTAACTTTCACGATTTTTTATTATTTTAGTCCTGCATTTATGAATGTGAGGTTTCTACATTTCACCTGCAATGACATTTTTTCCTCGGAAATAGTGCAGGCCAGGAAGGAAGCCAGGTCAGCTCATGGAAAAAATGAAGAATTTTAGAGCAGAAATAACTTTTTTCACTTCTCTGTTCAATATGACTTATTATTCTTTGGCCATCGGAGGTAAATCATGAATAAAAAAATTCTGATCTCGATCAATATCATACTCCTGTTTCTATTCACACCGCCCCTCATCGCAGGGAGCTGGTTTGAAAAATCCGAGTATGCGGAGAGGCGGGCTAAATTCATGGAAAAGACATCAGACGGAGCGACAATAATCCTCGGTGCGACGACTCCCGTATCGGACATCCAGTTCTTGCAAAACAGCGATTTCTTCTATTTCACCGGCGTGGAGATCCCGAACGCTGTCCTGGTCATGGATGGAATGAGGAAAGAGAGTATTCTCTTTTTCTCGATCAGTGAAAGGGAAGCCCGGGGCGAAGGCATATCTCTTGAGCTCGTGCGCCAACCCGAAGAAGTGACCGGGATAGAGAGAGTTTTACCCATTGAACAACTGTCCTCCACTCTTTCGAGGCTGAGCCTGCAGACCGACGTCTTTTACACGATGTTCAGGCCCGAGGAGCTGAGCCGGGAGAACACCAATGAAAAATTCCGCGCCTTGCAGAATACAATGACCATGAATATGTGGGACGGAAGGTTGACACGCGAACTCCAGTTTGTGAAGCGATTGAAGGAAAAATTTCCCCATCTAACAGTCAAAGACTGTTCTCCGCTGGTCTGGGACCTTCGAAAGATAAAATCGCCGGCAGAAATCAAGCTCGTGCGTCAGGCCGCCCAAATCGGAGTCAAGGCCCATATCGAACTAATAAAAGCCACACGTCCTGGAGTCTCAGAGAAAGAACTGGCAGCACTGTTCGAGTATATTTGTAAAAAAGAAAAAGCCCAGGAACTGGCGTTTTACGTCATCCTTATGTCCGGCCCCAACCATGCTTTCGGCCATTACCACAAGCATGACAGAGTACTAAAGAGCGGGGATTTCATCATCCTGGATGCCGGACCCGAATACGGCTACTACAATGCGGATATCTCCTCCACTTTTCCGGCCAACGGCAAGTTTTCGCCGGAACAGAAGAAAATCTATGAAATGTCCTACGGCATCCGCAAAACCTGTCTGGACAATTACCGTCCGGGCATCACATTCAAGGATGTGGGGGAGAAAGTGAGGGAATTCCTGGTAAAGAATGGTTATGACGCTAAAGACCCAAAATTCAGAGGCCTGATCCGGTATGGAGGGTACAACCATTCGATCGGCCTGGCTACACATGATCCGATGGGAACCTTTGCCGGTCCGAATGAAGTCCTTCGTCCGGGATTTGTTTTTGCCTGCGACATCAACATCCCTTACCCGGACCAGGAAATGGGAATCCGGCTCGAGGATACGGTGGTGATCACAGAAAACGGCTATGAGAATCTTTCACACGGAATTCCCAGGGCCTTGGCTGAGGTCGAAGCTTTAATGAAAAAAAAATAACCTGGATTATTCATAAAATAGGCCAACGCCTTATAAATAGTAAGAATAATTCAGGATAATTGTTTCTCAGGAGTACTATCATGAAAAAACTCATCTCGATTCTCGTCATTTTGCTTTCTCTGTCTTTTTTTCTGGAGGCCCAAAAGATCGATGTCTACCAAAGGCCCCTCCAGACCGAGCGGAGCCGGGATTTTGACGCCAAACATTACCGGATTGCTCTAACTTTCGACTTGGATAAAAAATATTTTGAGGGAGAAAACCAAATCACTCTGTCTCCCTTAAGAGATGATTTCAGAGAATGCCGGCTGGATGCAGAGGAGCTGGTTGTCACTTCTGTATTGGACTCCAAGAACAATCCTCTAAAATTCAAGCAGGACGAGAAACAGATCATCGTTGATTTATCGCAGACTTATGCGTACGGCGAGACAGTGACTTTTACAGTCAAGTACAACGCCACTGATCCGAAGGCGGGCCTTTTCTTTGACGAGGAAAATCCCAGCAATCCCAGGATGGTTTCGACCATCTCCTGGCCGGATAACGCTCACCACTGGATTCCCTGCTATGATTTCCCCCATGACAAAGTGACCAATGAAATGATCATTACCGTCAAGGATAAATACAAGGTTCTTTCCAACGGGAGGCTGGTCAGCGTCAAAGAAGAAAAAAAGACCAGGACGAAAACCTATCACTGGTCGCAAGAACTTCCCCACTCCACTTATCTCTTCATGCTTGCTATCGGTCCGTACGCTGTCATCGAGGATTCTCTCGGCTCCCTTCCCGTCACCTACTGGGTCTATGAGAAGGATGTGGAGGATGCGAAATGGATTTTCAAAAAAACCCCCGCCATGATTGACTACTACAACAAAATATTCGGCTACGAATACCCTTGGGCACAGTATGCGCAGGTCACATCCCCGCGAATGGGAGGCGGGGCAGAGAACACAACAGCGACTCTTCTCGGCCAGGGAGTTATCCATGACAAACGGGCCGAACAGGATTTTTCCTGGCAAAGAGTCATCGCCCATGAAGTCGCCCACCAATGGTGGGGAGACCTGATCACTTTAAGGACCTGGTCTGAAACCTGGATGAACGAAAGCTTTGGCACGTACTGCGATTATCTCTGGACGCAGCATGATAATGGAGAAGACGAAGGCGCGTATGCGCTCCTGGGTAAAAAGAACCAGTATCTAAGAGAAGCCCATACGAGATACATGCGCCCTATTGTTTTCGACAGGTACAACCGTCCGCATGACAATTTTGACAGCCACACTTATCCCAAAGGCGCCTGTGTTCTCCACATGCTCCGCTTTATCCTGGGAGACAAGCCTTTTTTCAGGACTCTCAAACACTTCCTGCACAAACACGAGTTTCAGGCTGTCGACACTCATGATTTGATGATTGCCGTTAAGGACGTCTCCGGACAGAACCTGGACTGGTTCTTCGAGCAGTATATCTTCAAACCTGGACATCCGGTTTTCGATATCAGCTATACCTGGGACAGGGACAGTCAAAAGCTCTTACTGAAAGTCATTCAAACTCAAGACACATCCCAGGGGATACCGGTTTACACGATGCCGGTGATTATCGGAATCACAACAGCAGAAAAGAAAATATCCGAAAAGGTATGGATAAAACAGAAAGAACAGGTGTTCGAATTCCCAGTCAAAACAAAACCTCTTTTAGTCCGGTTTGATGAAGAAAATTATCTCTTGAAGGAATGGACGTTTGACAAAAATCTGGATGAACTGCTCTACCAGCTTCAAAACGACGATGTTATCGGGAGGAGCTGGGCCGCTTCTGAGCTTGCCGAGTTTGGGGATGACTCCCGGGCCATAAACGGCCTGATCGACAGGGCTCTAAATGACGGATTTTGGGCTGTCAGACGAAACTCTGTCGAAGCACTCGGCAGGCTCAAAAAGAGGAAACATATCGACCTGTTCAAGGAGAAATGCAAGGACCCAAACTCAAGCGTCAGAGTGGCCGCCATAGAAATTCTCGGGGATTATGAAGAGGCGGAACTGGTCTCGTTTTTTGTGAAACGCTTTAAAGAAGACGACAGCTACCTTGCCCAAGCCGAAACACTGAGAGCCATCGGGAAGTGTGGTGACCGTTCTCAGCTTTCCTTCCTGAAAGAAGCCGCACAGATGAAATCTCCAAGGAATGTGATACAAAGAGCCGCCGATTGGGCGATTGAAAAGATTGGGGACGCAGCCCGCTAAAACTGCGCCCGCCGCTTCTCCTGTTTTCTTTAAAAATTCTCTTCTAGAGACAGCCGTGCTGAGATCTCCTCGCTTCATTTCATGTTTCTGATGATGGCCATGGATGTGTCGTGCATCATTTTCAACATGTTCGACATCATCTGCATGAGCTGGGCTTCCTTCTGCATGGCATCCTGAAGATCAATCATGTCGAGTTGTGACATATCCGACAGAGTATCAGCTTTTCCAGCTTCCTCTCTCAGCTTTGTATCAATCTTGCTTATGGAATAGAATACGGCCACATTCAATTCTTCCTGGGAGGCATTCGGAAATTCCTTCCGAGCCTTGCTCAACACGACCTTATGGAACTCAGAAATTGGCATCCGTTTCATGTCCGCATATAATGACTCTGCCAGCTTATTCAGCCGGCTCTTTGTGCGCGGATCAAGGTTTTGCTCGAGCCTGACCTGCTGCTTTTTAATACCGGGATCCAGAGGAGTTAGAGATCGAACAGATGATGTCTGCACTCTGGATACACGTTTTATCGTTTTTGCAGGCTCTAAAATCTTGAACATTTTGCTTCTGGCCAGCAACTTGCCGCCAACAGTGCTCAAACGGACTTCATAATTTCCAGGAAGAAGGTCTCGCGGAACATTCCACACAAATTTTCCTCTATTGATTGATCTTTTCACGATCACTCGAGTCCGATGATTCTCTGGAGAATAAATCGTGATTTTCACGTAAGCCGGCTCTTTGGCCGCACTTTTCCACTGAATCGCGTATGTCTTTCCTTTCATCCACTCTGAACCGGCATTGGGTTGGGTCACAGTGACATCTTGCGAAAACAAAAATCCCACAAGAACGACACATGCAGTCATGCATAAAACAAGTTTTTTCATCCTAACCTCTCTCTAAGTGTTCTCAAAAAAAACTAGCCTTATGCTTCAGCGCATAAGGTTTCAATCTAAAACTTCTGCTTTGATGAAGTTGGTCGTACCCGGCACGCCTACCGGAACGCCCGCAGTGATGACGACTTTTTGGCCTCGCTTGGCAATTCCGGACTCCAGCGCAAGTTTGAACGCTTGATCAATGACTTCATCCGTGTTCTTTATGTTCTTTCCCAGAACAGGCACCACACCCCAGATAAGCGAGAGACGCCGGTAAGTCTCTACAAGAGGTGTTGGTGCCAGGATCGGACGCTGCGGTCTGTACTTGGCGACAAGACGGGCAGTGCTTCCTGAATGGGTAAAAGTAATGATGGAAGCGGCATCAATGCACTCTGCCAGGCTGCAGGCTGCAAAGCTGACAGCTTCAGGCACAGACCTCTCGCTTCCCGGTTCCTGCCAGAGCGTCCACACATCTGAAGGTATGCTTGACTCCGCGTCTTCTGCAACCTTGGCCATCATGGACACAGCCTCAACCGGATATTTCCCTACCGCTGTCTCCTCGGAAAGCATGGTGGCATCCGTCCCGTCTAATATGGCATTAGCAACATCCGCAACCTCAGCCCTTGTGGGTCGCGGATTCTCTACCATGGAACGGAGCATCTGAGTGGCGGTGATAACGGGCTTTCCAGCCTGATTGGTCTTGCGGATGAGCACTTTCTGGACATGCGGCACCTTCTCCAGGGGAGTCTCCACTCCCAAGTCGCCCCTGGCAATCATCACTCCGTCCACCTCCGAGATGATTTCATCGATATTGACCAATGCTTCGTGTTTCTCGATCTTGGCGATCACGGGGATGGAACACTTTTTATTTTTCATGAAGCGCCGCGCTGTCCTCACATCTTCGGCGTTTCTGACAAACGAGAGAGCGACATAATCGACCTTATTCTCGATGCCGAAAGCCAGGTCACCTTTATCCTTGTCAGTCAGAATCGGTGTCCTGATGGAGCCTGTCGGCAGATTAACTCCCTTAAACGAACTGAGGGGACCTCCAACAACAACTTTGCATTTGACGTCCGTCTTGCCCGTATCTTCGACTTTCAGCTCTAATGCACCATCGCTCAGCAGCAAAGAATCTCCTGGCCGGACATCCTGGGGCAGCCTCCCGTAACTGATGGAGACTTCTTTTTCGTTACCCGGAACCTGCCGTGTAGTCAGAATGAATCGAGCGCCGGCCTTCAGGGTTATTTCACCGGATTTGATTTGGCCGACTCTGATCTTTGGGCCCGCCAAATCCTGGAGAATGGCCACAGGCTTATTCAGATTTGCCGCAATCTGCCGAACAGCGCCGATTACCTTTAGATGTTCAGACTGTGTGCCATGGGAGAAATTCAAGCGAGCTACGTTCATACCAGCCCGGATAAGCTTTTCAAGTATTTGTGGAGACTGAGAGGCCGGTCCGATCGTGCAAACAATTTTCGTTTTCGGCATGAGTATCTTTCTTCAGCCCACCATGACCAGCCGCAAGTCCATGACGTTGGTATGGGTCGGTCCGGTGATCAATAAATCTCCTAGAGGCTCAAAAAAATGATAGGAGTCATTTTCCCGAAGATAATCCTCTGCGTCCATTCCCATCTCTCTCGCACGATTAACTGTCGAGCCTTCAGCTATGGCCCCGGCCGCATCAGTCGGTCCATCCGTTCCATCCGTGCCACCGCTCAGGATAACAACATTCTCCAGGCCATCGATATCGAGGGCTGCAGCCAGGACGAATTCCTGATTCCGTCCCCCGAGCCCTTTCCCGCGTATGGTGACTGTGGTCTCGCCTCCGGAGATGACGCAAGCAGGTCTAGGAACCGGATTTCCAGTCTGGAGTATTTCTTTGGCGATAGCCGCATGGACTCTGGCTGCCACTTTTGTTTCTCCCTCTACGAAAGTGGAGAGAATCATGGTGTTATACCCGAGTTTATCTGCCTTCTGGTTTGCGGCCTGAACGGCTAAGA
>Ga0180438_10006069_pt1 | contig 16522 bp, 12 predicted proteins | sample SS_ome_12_FD_132455 | JGI IMG/M metagenome (GOLD analysis project Ga0180438, IMG submission 132455) | Hypersaline lake sediment archaeal communities from the Salton Sea, California, USA - SS_3_D_2 metaG | ecosystem: Environmental > Aquatic > Non-marine Saline and Alkaline > Hypersaline >...
ATAGATCTGAAGAATGCCCCAATATAGCTGAAACGAAAGTGAAATGTCCTTTTTCCCAATGGCTTATAGTGTCGTAAAAATTCCTTAACCCGTTTATAGTAAGGCTCAGGGGAATAGATTCTGCTAATGATTTTTTTGTAACCCTGAATGAGTATTTCGTAATCCATTTTAGGGATAAAATTGATCGAAAAATCTGTATTGTCACCTGACACATCCTTCAATAGCCTACCCTCTTTTACAAGTCGCTGGTAGAGTTTGGTGCTGCGAGGAGCATTTAACAATCCCACCATGGCAGTGACAATCCCACTTTCCTGGATAAATGCACTAAGCCTTTCAAAAATTGAAGGAGGATCATTATCAAAGCCTACAATGAATCCTCCCTGTACCTGCAAACCAAACCTCTGGATCTTTTTTACGCAGGCCAACAAATCACGATTCTTATTCTGAACCTTATTACATTCTGCCAGGCTTTCCTCGTTTGGTGTCTCAATGCCGACAAATACGGAATTAAACCCTGCCTTAACCATCAACTGCATGAGTTCCTCATCGTCAGAAAGATCTATAGATGCCTCTGTATTAAAAGGAAAGGGATGTCTTTTTCTTTCCATCCATTCAATTATAGCAGGCAAAATTTCCTTTTTTAACCTTCTCTTCTTTCCTATAAAATTATCATCAACAAAAAATACATCACCTCTCCAGCCATGGGAATAAATATTTTCTAATTCGCTTATGATTTGGGCTGTGCTCTTTGTACGCACCTTATGCCCGTAAAGCGCTGTGATATTGCAGAATTCACAATTAAAAGGGCAGCCTCGGGAATACTGGATACTCATTGTTGCATATTCCTTCATATTGATAAGTCCCCAGGGTGGAATAGGCGCCTTTTGTATATCTGGGAATTCGTTAGAGGAATACATATGGTGAGCACACCCATTTTTTAAATCCGCTAAAAAGTTTGGAAGTGTAATTTCTGCCTCGTTAAGCACAAAATGATCCACATCTTCGAACTCTTCGTATCCAGTCGTAAAGAGGGGGCCACCGGCAACAGTCTTGACACCCATTTTCTTGCACCTGCTAATGACTTCTTTTACCGATTCCTTTTGGATAGACATAGCGCTAATAAATACATAATCAGCCCATTCAAGATCTTTGTCCCTTAGTGTGTTGACATTCATATCTACAAGTTTTTTCTCCCACTCCTTTGACAGCATTGCAGCAACCGTCAACAACCCCAATGGTGGGTGAGTTGCCTTTTTTGAGATAAATTTTAAGGCATCCTTAAAACTCCAGAAGGTATTAATATACTTTGGATATACAAGAAGTATTTTCATGTTGTGTTTCTTCCATATTCATGTTTTCGTTGGAAAGCGACAAAAGTATTCAAACTAATGTGTTTATTCATTAACTGGTCCAGTAATACCACCAGCATGGGGATGTGTACACATTAATCCATATATTTTCCTCTACTACAGGATATCACTAATGCAATATAATAATAATGAAAAACCTTCGAATCGGCCAAAAGGCAGGCTGATTTAAGGTGTTTATATAGGCACCAAATCCAAAGTCCTTTTTTGAGGATAAGGAGGCAAATTTTAAGACTTCTCCCGTGGATAACCTCTCTTGATAGGCATTAAGAAGAGTTTACATAACCCATATTTTTTAACGAGGGTGATAAAAATTGTCAGGTCTTGGCAAGGACTCGTTAACTGCTTAAAGGAAAAGCCTACAGCTATAAAAATAGCAAAAAGATCTCCAAGTCAAGAAAAATCTGGCCTTCCGTATTGGTTTATTAGAGATAAATAATTGATATGTTTGTCCAGTGCACCTCACGGTGGGAAACTACTATAGTGCGATTAGCCTCTTTGTTCAAAAAATATATCTTTCTTGCCAAACGTAGGCCTCGCAATCCACATACATTCATTAAAGATGAGCCTTGAGACTTTCTAAAGATACTAAACTCACAATCCTTAGTCCATCGATTCATAAATTCGATGACGTATTCATTCACCAGGTAATATCAAAGAGCTACAATGGTACAATTTATGAAAAATTTCCAAAATGAGACTTTTTGGAATCCACTAAAGATTCACCGCAATTTAAATAGCAATAGGCAGTCTCACTGTTAGGGCTTTTGGGCCTTTTCAAGGATCTCCCTGATAAAGGGGAGAAGATAGACTTCCTCTGTTTGGAAGGAAGATAATGACCGGGCTAAGATGTCTATTTGGGCTTGTATTGGCGCAGTAGGGTCTATAAAAATCTTGTAGGCTCCCTTGACTTTACAGAGACCTCCCTTAGCGTAAAAATCCGTCCCTCCCAATTTTTCATTGACAATTTCAATCCCCAATTTAAATGCAAGATCTTCGAGATATTGCAAAACCTTACTGCTCTGCATGATGATCAACCCTTATCGGTGCAGATTTATAGACTCCCTGGAATGATTTGTTATCTTTATGGTCGGCCTCTACATTGAAAACTTTCGGCTCGCCAAACTTGTGTAATAGATTCTATCCAATTTTTTTGATGATTACAACTACTATACGTAGTAAGATCACAGGAATTTTTGTATATTACATACCCTATTTTTTCTGGCGCTTGATCTCTAAATTTGATAGAGATGGATATATCACATACGTTACTTAAAAGGAGGAAGAAGATGTTGATGAGGAAGAATATTGGAATCATGGCAGTGCTCACAGCCGCAGTGTGTTTTCTGGGTGCCTGCGCAGCGAGCAAGCTGCAGGTGGCGCCCATTAATATGTCAGAAGACCCCATAGAGCAAGTGAACCGCTTGGACCAAGACATAGCCAATGCGAGAATGAATCAGCTGAATGTCTTGTCACCATCGTGGTTTGATAAGGCCGAGACATCCCTTTTTGAGGCCAAGAAAGGACTGAAGTCTGGAGAAAGACCTTCTGAATTTTTACAGAAGGTCAACTACGGACGGGCGCAACTCCAGCGTGCTGAAGACACGGGTAAACGAGTAAGAGCTTCACTGCCCGATGTCATCAAAGCTCGTGAGCGTGCTCAGGCTGCGGGTGCCAGCAGCTTTAAAGAGGATTATGCTGAAGCGGATGAACAATTCCTCGAACTTACAAAAGCGATTGAGAAAAACAATCTGCCTTGGGCCATGAAGAATCGGGGAAAAGTTATCAGAGCTTTTGACAGGCTTGAGTTGCGAGCAATTAAAGGCATCCTTGTGGAGGTTAGCAAGCTGATCAATGAAGCAGAAAAGAGGGGTGCAAAAAAAATCGCGCCAAAGATGTTCACAGTTGCGCAAGATAAGTTGAGTGATGTTGATGCATTTATCTCCGAACACCGTTACGAAAAGGAAAAGATTGACGAACATGCAAGTGAGGCCCTCTTTCAGGCTCGTCGCCTTCATCAAGTGATGCAACAGAGTGAGAAGATCAAAACCATGCAACCAGAGGATATAACACTTTGGTTCGAAGCAATGCTGCATAAGATGACAAAAAGACTTTCCGCGACCGATATCCGTGACGAAATTTTCGAGACACAGGTAAAAAACATTCTTGACTCGATTACCACGCTGCAGGAAGACTATCAATTCATGGTCAGCAAAGAAAAGGTACTCCAAGCAGAAATACAGGATATGGAGCAACGAATTTCCTCCTTGGAGAGAACGATCAGAAAAGAACAGGCTTCCAAAGACAGCTTGGCAGCGGAAAGGCGGTTTAATGAATTTTACAGTAATGTGCGAAGCTACTTTAAGCCGACTGAAGCGGAAGTTTATAAACAGGGCAATCAATTGGTAATACGTTTAAGGGCCATGCAATTTCCCGTTGGCAAGGAAGTTATCGTGCCGAGCAATTACGCACTACTCAGCAAAATTCAGCGAGCTATCCGTACTTTTGGTCAGCCGAATGTTGTCATTGAAGGTCATACTGACAGCACAGGATCAGACGAACTAAACGAGCGCTTATCTCAAAGGCGAGCGGAAGCTGTTCGCGAATATCTTGTGGCAAATGGTACCATAACATATGAGAGGATTTCTGCCATCGGCTACGGATCTCATCAACCGTTGGCATCCAACAAGACAGCAGAAGGCCGCGCTATCAACCGGCGGATCGACGTACTTATTATGCCACAGTTTGAAACAAGGGAATAACATGCTCATAGCCTTTAATCCCGAAAGCGTTTCAAGGATTTGTTGTTTTGTCCATAACTCCTGCAAGAAGTAGCTCAGTATTTGAACCTTCATGTGCCAAGGAGGGAAAATGAGAGACAGACGTTACAATGTCCACAAAAGACCAGGGTCAGGAAAGATAGATGATAACAAATCTTTTCAGGATTTACTCAGGGAGACAAGAAAAAGAGATTCCCCAGCCAACAGTTATAGAGAACGTTCACTTAAAATTCACGGACTTATCTGTGCTAAATGTGGAAGGGAATTTACTTATAAAAACAGGCATCTGCTCACTGTACACCATAAAGATGGCAATCACAGTAATAATCCCTCTGATGGTTCTAACTGGGAAAATCTGTGTGTTTACTGCCATGAAGATGAGCACAGCAGGGGACTGTTTGCAGATTATCTCGGTGATGAAAAATAGGTTTTTCTTGAATCTCACAGAAACAATATTTGAGCCGATAACGTACACTAATTCTTTACAGCCGCCCTGGGACTTGCCTATGATGGTGCGGTGTCAAGGAGTTGTGCCTAAAAACGAATGCTCGACACATATGATGTGGGTTTAGCTCAACCACATCAGCCTCAGATGGCCCTTTCAGGTCACCGTGAAATCGTTTCGTGTAATATCTCGACAAATCGCTTCAATATCTCAAAGCCATGATGAGTATTGAAAGATCTTTCAATAATACGATCAGGGTTCTTATTTTCCCGAAGCAATACTTCCCTATGCTGATTAATATACTCGATAACAATCTCTGCATCAAACTCAGGATGAAATTGAACGCCCCATGCAGAATTTCCAAAAACAAATGCCTGATTTTTATCCACATCGTTGGACGCGAGCAATGTTGCATTGTTTGGAAGCCTCAGCACAGACTGGGTATGGCTCACATGAGCTAGTATAGGGGTGGAAAAGCCACCAAAAAGCTTATCTCCTCGCGCATTCTCATTCAGGTTGACCTCAACAGTTCCAAATTCACAGCCATTCGGATTGTCTCCCACCTCTCCCCCTAAAGCATACGCAAGCAATTGGTGTCCGTAGCAAATACCAAGAATCGGAATCTGTTTTTCAACAGCCTCCACCAACCATTCTACGGTTCGTTCACTCCAATTGTGGTGCTCAGTAATCATTGCATGGGAGCCAGAAATAATAATGCCAGATATTCCATCAAATCCAGGAAGTTGGGAGCCATTATAGACATCGACTATGAGAGCCTTCTCAGGTTCAATCTGCATACCAGATAAAATCCAATGCTCAAAATCTCCCCTCTTTGAAACGAGGAATGGAAACGTGCTTCCAGCTTTTATTACAAGAATTTTGTTCATAAATCTCAGGCTCACCTTTCATTTGACCATATGCCGTGAGGCCGCCTAACCAGGTTCTATGGCACAAGTATGTATATTATTATGGATCCTTTTATTTTTTCTAAAGCATCTCTTTAATGTAAAAGAAAAGTATGGCTCCAGAGAAAGCCAGTTTTAGCCCAATGCCCATGATGTTTCCCACAAACACACCCCAACCCGCTCGCAAGGCTTTTTTCCCCTTTTTTCCACCTGCCAGTTCTCCAGCCAGCGCTCCTATAATTGCACCGATGAGCATTCCCCAGGGCGGGAAGACAAAAAACCCAATTAGCATTCCGATAATTGACCCCCACACACCTAATGTAGATGCACCATATCTTCTTGCCCCAATTGCGGGAACTACATAGTCTACAACAGTAGCCAGTACAGTCAATCCTGCCATAATAATCAAAAATGTTGCACTAAACGGTTCCCAATTTTTTGCATAGGAAAGAATAATTAAGGCGAAAAAACTGAGAGGAGGTCCCGGGATAATAGGTAAAACACACCCAATGAGGCCAATGAATGCAAAAAGTAATCCAAGGATTATCAATACAATCATCAAGGTCAGACTTCTCGTAGTTTATTAAAGAAGGTACTAATTACATTTAAAATCAGGTAATGTCAGCAACCCGCTGCCAGTGATCAGTTGTGATAATGTTTTCAATCACTTAGATGAGACAACAGATTCCTGCACTATTTTCTGTTATTATAGGAATTGTTTGAATTTCATTTTTTAGACCACAAACACCTATCGACTATCAACGGACTCTCCCTAAAATCACAATACTCATAACAAAGGGAAGAAAAAAATCACTATATCAGACTGGTACAATCAATTCTTTTCTATTACGAATGTATCCTTAAAACCTTCGCTCCCCGAATCTTTCGCTCTTTAAGTTCGAGCAATGCCTTATTTGCCTCTTCCAATGTAAATTCCTCAACTTCCGGTTTGAGGTGAATTGAGGCAGCAAGTTCTAAAAATTCGCTGATATCTCTCCTTTCCACATTAGCCACACTCTTTATTTCTTTTTCAAGCCAGAGATGAGTAGGGTAATTCAATCGTACAAGATCCTCCTTGTCCACATCTTCCTTTCGAATTGCATTTATAACCAACCTTCCCCCGGCTACTAAATTCTTTAAAGCTTCAACTATTGGCTTCCAGACCGGTGTGGTATCAATTATGCAATCAAGTTTTTCAGGTGATTCTTCATCGGTATCGCCTGCCCACACAGCTCCGAGCTCTTGAGCAAATTCCCTTTCCTTTTTGCTTCTGGCAAAGACAAACACCTTTGATTGCGGATATTTGTGTCCTGCCATCTTAAGTACAAGGTGAGCCGAAGCGCCAAACCCGGTGAGCCCCAGGTTTTGTCCATCTTTGATGCCAGTCAACCTTAGAGAGCGATAGCCAATCGCACCAGCACATAAAAGGGGAGCAGCTTCAGAATCAGAAAATACGTCAGGAATTTTATACGCAAAATCCTCCATTACCTTCGTATATTCTGCATATCCTCCATTTGCATCCCTGCCTGTTGCCCTGAAATTTTCACATAAATTTTCATTACTTTCCAGACAGAACCTGCATCCTTGGCACGCTGAATAAATCCAGCCGATTCCTACCCTGTCTCCAATGGTAAACTTACCTGCGTTACTACCCGTCTTTACCACTCTGCCGACAATTTCATGGCCTAAAATAATCGGAAACTTCGGTGGAGGAGTTCTTCCCTCAATTTCATCCAACTCGGTATGGCAGATCCCACAGGCTGAAATTTTCACTAAAATCTCATTTTCTCCTGGGACAGGATCCGACACATCTGACATCTCCAGAGGATTCCTATTTTCTTCAAGACTACAGATCTTATTTAATACCATTGCTCTCATTTCATTCTATCCTCCTCTTTAAGAAAATGCACTTTTACACAGGCTATAAAAGGCGATGAAGCTCATAGGATAGGTAACCAGAATTTTTATCCGGCTGGTGAGCCTTTTTTTCTGTTTGTATACACGAAAGAAGCCTAAATGGACTTAGAAGAATCGCTCTTGAGCGCTATTTCTTTAGCGCAGAGTGCAGCACCCAGAGCCCCCACTATTTGAGGCTCCTCAGGGATATTTATCTGCATCCCAAAAAATCCTTTGAGGGTCTCTGCTATTCCCTGGTTCTTTGCTACACCGCCACAAAATGTAATCTCCTCTATCACCCTCAATCTCTTGGTCATACTAAAGATTCGTCGAGAAATAGCTTCATGGAGTCCTCTAATAATCTCTCCCTTCTTATACCCTTCTGCAATCAAGGAAATCACCTCTGACTCAGCAAATACAGTGCACATGCTACTGATAGACACACCTTTTTTCGCCTCTAAAGACCTTCTCCCCATATCCAGCAAGTCGGTCTCCAAGGCAGCGGCCATTACCTCTAAAAACCTGCCAGTGCCAGCTGCACACTTATCGTTCATTATAAAATCAGCAATTCCTCCCCGGTCATTAAGGGTAATGACTTTACTGTCCTGACCACCGATGTCGATAACAGTTCGGGTCCCTGGAAATAAAAAATATGCACCCTTGGCATGGCATGTTATCTCAGTCACCTGTTTGTTTGCAAAGGGTACCCTAACCCGCCCATACCCTGTGGAAACAACTACGGAAACGGCCTTCTCATCCAAACCCGCCTTGGTTAAGGCCTCTTCCATACATCTCTGGGCTGCCCTCTGAGGGTGAGCGCCGGTATTCATAATGGAGTAAGTCAAAACCCCATCCTCTCCGAGGAGAAGGGCCTCTGAAGATAAGGACCCAATATCAATGCCTGCATAAATCCCTTCAGCCATACTTTATTCCATAAAAAAATCTTCGACGGAAGATAGGTAAAGAATTAGCCTAAAATATACTTTTTAAGGGCATACCAAAAAAAGACATCTCCATGCTCCATTCCACATTTAGTTTCTGAGGAGGGCGATAAAAACATTGTCAGGTTTTATAAGGATTTCATATAACACTTTCTTGCGTCAAGAGAAAGAAAGAATCGTTAAAACTGCACCCTTTATTTTTGACTTTTCTCATCTATTTCGATATTAAAAACCTAATATGTAGGCCATTAACGAACACACATCATGAGTAAATCCTCTCCAGATCATTCCACCTTAGTACACAAGGCACACAATAGGAAGGATGAGAGCATCCCTGAGCCATACCTTACAAAACGTGAGTTCTTGAAGTTTTGTGGAACAAGTCTCTGTGTTCTTTGTGCCGCTCAGCTCTTCGGTTTTCCAGATGCCGTAAAAGCACACATGGCTGTAAAGGGCCTTATTAAGACAAAGCTCTCCCCATATTTTACCCCTCTGGATGGAGGAGAGATTCAGTGTGAGCTGTGCCCCAGACAGTGCCGTGTTGCCGAGGGTAAAAGAGGTTTTTGTAGAGTTCGGGAGAACCGGGAAGGAAAATATTACAGCCTGGTTTATGGAAATCCCTGCGTCATTCATTTAGACCCAATTGAAAAGGAATCCTTTTTTCATGTCCTTCCTGGGACCACTTCTTTAACGCTCTCAACAGCGGGATGCAATTTTCAATGTAAGTTTTGCGAGAATTGGGAAATCTCCCAAGCCTCCCCAGAGGACTTATATAGCTACGAGATTCCACCTACAATTGTGGTAAAGAAGGCAAAAGAGATGGGGGCACATTCTATTGCCTACACGTATGCAGAGCCCACCATCTTTTACGAATATATGGTAGACGTAGCCTCCTTTGCAAAAAAGGGTGGTCTTTTGAATGTCATCCACTCAAATGGTTTCATAAATCCGTCTCCACTCAAAAATCTGTGCACGGTATTAGACGCTGCCCAAATTGATCTGAAAGGGTTTACCGAAGACTTTTATCATGAATTGTCCAGCGGAGAACTGGCCCCAGTTCTCGACACCTTAAAGACGCTGAAGCAGGAAAAAATCCATGTAGAGATCACGAACCTCATAATCCCTACAAAAAATGATGATATGTCGACTCTCAGAGAAATGTGCCAATGGGTGAAAAGAGAATTGGGCACGGACACCCCGATACATTTCTCTCGTTTCTACCCCTTGCACAAGCTCAAGAAACTCCCATCAACGCCTATTTCCACGCTCAAGAAAGCCCGGGCACTGGCTTTTTCTTCTGGTCTTGAATATGTCTATGTTGGAAAGGTACCGGGTCACGAGGGTTGGAATACCTTCTGCCCCACATGCAAGAAAATGATAATCCAACGGACTGGCTACATGATCGGGCAGATACATATAAAAGAAGGGAAGTGTAAATATTGTGGAAGGCCCATTCCCGGCATTTGGGACTCCTTACATAAGCTTTAAAAATAGTGCCAATAGGGCAACAAAAATACATTCAATAGAAGAAGTCAAGACCACATAAGGAATTCATCCTGATCAGCGTTTGAAGAAAGAATAAAATCTCTTGAGCGCTACTGACTTAGGATCAAGGTTGGTCAAACCAAAATTTTCAGCCCACTCCATTGCTTCCAAAAACTCCTGCACAGTGATTCCACGGGCTATTTTTGGATAGTCAAAGGCCTTGTATTCCACATGGTATTGCGCCATGATGTTCACGTAGGTGGATTTGGGGAGGGTCTCGGCCACCCATCTGAGTAATTTCTCTGTCCCTGCCACCCGGTTGGGCATGACCAAATGCCGAATGATCAAACCGCGAGTAGCAATTCCTCGCTCATCAACTGTTAGTTCTCCGACCTGCCTGTTCATTTCAATGATCGCTCTCTTAGTCACTTCAGGGTAGTCTGAAGCCCCTGATGAATATTTCTCCGCATGATCAGCATCCATGTATTTCATGTCTGGCATATAAATATCCACAACACCATCTAAGATCTTCAGTATCTCTAACCGCTCATACCCGCTTGTATTGTAAACCAAGGGAAGGCGCAGTCCTTTCTTTAAGGCAATCCGAGTTGCATTAAGGATGTTGGGCATGACATGCGTAGGAGTAACTAAGTTGATGTTATGGCAGCCAATTTTCTGGAGGTGAATCATCATGTTCGCAAGGTCTTCATCTTTCAGTTCCTTACCTTTTCCCTCATGGGAGATTGGCCAGTTCTGGCAGAAGATACAGCGGAGATTACAATTGGAGAAGAAGATAGTGCCAGATCCGTTTTTGCCTACCAACGATACCTCTTCTCCAAAATGGGGTTGAGCACTGAAAATCACTGGTTTGTATGGGCCCCGACAGAACCCTCTCTCTCCCTCTTTACGATTCACCCCGCAACCCCGCGGGCAAAGCTGACAATCCTCAAAAATAGTGTAGGCCTGCTCAATCCTCTGAGCAAATTTACCCTCGTTTTCCAATCTTTCATAGGCTGGATACCAGGCCTTTCCCTTTTCTTCCCTGGCGTTAAGGGAGCCAGGAGGTAAGAGCAATGAGCCGCCTAAAATAAGAGAACTTTTTATAAAATCCCGGCGCGTGATTTCCATACCAGTTACTCCATTGCCTCAAAGGCTAAAGGCTTTTTTTATGCAAGAATAATCAGGATCAAATCCTATAATCAAGAAAGGTTCCTTCAATAATTCCCTTTACCAAATAGTCCTCATCAGGGTTTTTCCGGCAGATGAGTCTTTCTGAGGCGGTCGGTCAAGAGTTGAATCACATTGCGGGAGAAGGTAGTGTTGACCTGAAGCAGTTCTTCAAAAACATCAGGCATAATGACAATTAGAATTGACTCTGTTTCAGCTACAGCTGTTGCAGTTCGGCTTTCGTTCAGAAGATAGGCCATTTCACCAAATACCTCTCCCTCCTCAAGGGTAGCCAATTTATGCTCGATTCCATCGTTTGTACGCGAAATGCCAATACTTCCGCTATAGATAAAGTATATATCTGTGCCTCTATCTCCTTCTCGAAAAAGGATTTCTCCTGGCTTATAACGTCTTGCATACTTCTCAAAAATACGTTTCGGGTGCCTGAACAGAAATTTCTCAATCTTTTTTCCTTTGGCATCCTGCTTTAATCGGAAAAAATACATACGTTCAAGCACAAGGACGTCTATTTTGTCTGAAACAAACACATACTCAGCAAAGAAAAAGAAAAGCACAAAACAAAAATGGACCCAGAGTATCATCAGTATCAGGGATCCAAGGACACCATAGATGACATTGAACGGTGTGACACTCAAGAACCTGAAAAACAACATTTGAAGAAGGATAATCGCGAGCGCACACCACAACGCCCCTATCAGGCTTGAGATAGTTGTCGGTTTCTTGACCGGCACAAACCGGTACGTCAAAAAAATTACAAGAAATGCAATTATAAAAGAAAGGAAGCGTCTTATAAACGGAAGGAGGGTTTGTAAAAAAGTCTGGCCGATCAGGTTATCTGCCAGGAAGAACTGGAAAAAATTAAAACCGATTCCAATAAACGTTACCAGCACAGATAGTAATAAGAGGATAGAGAGTATAAGAAATGAGAAGATTTTCATCGCAATTGGTGTGCTGATCATTTCTGCAGGGAATGCAATTCTTAAACCCCGATGGATCGAGGTTAAAATCCAGCGGCCGGCCCATAGCAAATTGAGCAAACCAAAGATCCCTATCGCAGTGGTTTTCACATTTAGAAGACCGAACTTGATAAGGAAATCCCTGTCCAGATTTTCATTCACATTTTTCAGAAATGAAAAGAGATTGTCCGAAATATAGGGATAAGAGGTAAGGTAATGATCAAGGGACAGGAGCAATAAAAGAAAAATAGGAGTAATCGATAAGAGGAAAAAGAAGGCTGCAGCTCCGGCATGGTTGAGCAGTTCATTCTTAAGAAAGAGGTTTATTGAGAGAACGATCTTTTGCAGGAAGATCTGAAAACGCTTCCTGATAATCCTGGGAATAATATTCTTGTTTTTCCTGCGCATCAACTCCAAGGCTCCTCATAAAATATAGCGAAATGAAACACAATATGTCAAGATAACCACTTCTTATCTTTACGATAACATTATAGCTCAGGGTATGGGTATCTTTTAATTGTGCTCCTGCTCATCCGTTACATATATAACATTTCCTCTAACTCCCTGAAATAACAAAGGCTACCTAAAAATCACCTCGGACAAGACCTCATGACCCTCTCATTTCATAACCATTTACATTTATTTTAAATAATACTATGCTTTCCTGATTATAATCAAAATATCAAAAGGGGGAGCAAAATATGATCAAAGTAACCTGTTTGGGTGCTGCTGGATCAGTGACCGGATCCAATTATCTCATTGAAAATTCTCAAGGCAAAAAAGTGCTTGTTGACTGCGGCCTTTTTCAAGGTGGGAAACAGATAGAATTGCGCAACTGGCAAGACTGGGGTTTCGATCCCACTCAGATCAATACTCTATTTCTGACTCATGCTCATATCGACCATAGCGGAAGAATACCCAAATTGGTCAAGGATGGTTTTCAAGGAAAGATTATTACCTCTCCACCCACAGCGGAACTGTGCCAGATTATGCTCCTTGATTCAGCGCATATCCAGGAAATGGATGCAGAATGGCAGACGAGAAAAGATAAAAGAAAGGGTAAAGAGGAAATACTTCCCCTTTACACAAAAAAGGATGCCACACAAAGTTTACAATATCTTTCCCCAATGGAAAGGGATCAAATAATCACCGTTGAACCGGGAATAAGGGCACGCCTAAGAAATGCGGGGCATATTCTTGGTTCTTCTATTGTGGAGCTGTGGATAGAGGAAGAGAATGAAGAGACAAAGCTCGTTTTTTCAGGGGATCTGGGAAAACAAAATCAACTCATTATTAAAGATCCCTATGAAATATTCGCAGCAGACTATCTATTTATTGAATCCACCTATGGTAACCGTGTGCATCGCCCTTTTGAAGATAGCAAAAAAGAACTTTTAGAGGCTATTCAATATGCCTTATCACATGAGGAAAAGGTTATCATTCCAGCCTTTGCTCTGGAAAGGACCCAGGAGATACTCTACCTTCTGGGTGAGTTCTATAGGGATAAAATCCTTCCAAACATTCCTATCTATCTGGATAGCCCTCTCGCCATCCAGGCCACACAGATCTTTCGTAAAAACAAAAAATATTATGATGAGCAGGCCAGGGCCATTGTGGATCAAGGTTTTGATCCCTTTGATATGCCAAATCTGCAGTTCACCCCCACTACTGAAGAGTCTATTGCTATCAATGAGACACCTGGTTCTGCTATTATCATCGCTGCAAGCGGAATGTGCACTGCAGGTCGGATCAAACATCACCTCAAACATAACCTTTGGCGTCCTGGAGCAAGTATTATCATTGTAGGATTCCAGGCTCAGGGAACCACAGGAAGAAAGATAGTAGATGGAGCCAAACAGGTCAAGATTTTCAGAGAAGATGTTGCGGTAAAGGCAAAGGTTTTCACTATTGGCGGATTTTCTGCCCATGCAGATCAGAAAGACCTTCTGGAATGGGTAAGCCATTTCACCGAACCTCGCCCCAAGGTATTTGTGGTCCATGGAGAGGCTACAGCCAGTGAAGCCCTGGCTACAATGATCCGTGAGAAATTTGGGGCGGAGGTTCATATTCCCAAATGGAAAGAAAGCCTGGTACTTAAAGCCAGAGAGGTGGTCAGGGAAAAAGTACCCGCTGAGGTAATACCTATAGAGATAAGCCAAACTATGCTGAACAAAGTCATTGATCTGGAGCATGAAATAGAGAAATTGAAAAAGCGCGTTACAGAAAAAGATGGAAAGGCAACAATCACCGATGAGGATATGAGTAAGCTTGAATATATTCAGGAAGAGCTTCAAGGAATCCTTCCTGAATAAAATGCTCTGCTTAGTAACTAAACTATGATCTATGCAGATTGCTATAGCTATTCCTTGACAGCTGTATCCCTTGAAACTATCATATTTTCTATATTTCTATTAAATATGCTCGATAAATATCTATTAACGCCATTACTATCTATTATGGCTGAGAGGTGAGAGATCATGCATGAGAAACAGTATATTGTTGATGAACTTACAAAAGATGATACCTGGAGGATGTTTAATATCCTGGCAGAATTTGTGGAGGGCTTTGATGTCATGCCCCAAGTATATCCAGCCGTGACTATTTTTGGATCAGCCCGATCACATCCCAACAGTCACAACTATAAAACTACGGAACATGTCGCTCGATTGATGGTAGAAAACGGTTTTAATGTGATTTCTGGTGGAGGACCTGGAGTTATGGCGGCAGCCAATAAGGGGGCTGCGGAGGCTGGTGGAAAATCTGTGGGCCTCCATATCCATCTCCCTAAAGAGCAGAAACCCAATAAATATGCAAATGTACACCTCGATTTTAAATACTTTTTTATCAGAAAGGTTATGTTTGTAAAATATGCGGTAGCCTATATCATTATGCCTGGAGGATTCGGAACCCTTGACGAACTTTTTGAGTCCCTCACCTTGATTCAGACCAAACGAATAAAATCCTTTCCCGTTATTCTCATAGATTCCAGCTACTGGAAAGGTCTGATTGACTGGATAAAACGAACCTTGATAAAAGAGAAGTCTATATCAAAATCAGACCTTGACCTCTTAAGCCTCGTGGACACGCCTGAGGAAGCTGTCAGTATCATAAAGAAGACAGTGATTATCTGAAATCTGAAGAGGTATGAATTATATGAAAACAAGAAACCTCTTAAAGAACATACATATCCCCAAATGCTATTTTCATTCTGTATTTTTTGAGTAACAATTCAGGCTTGTTTTTCTATACAACTTTTTGTACTCTTATCAGAGAAATTCCCAAGATCTATAACTGTTATCTGTCTTATAGGCAAACACCTCAAAATGTGCCCGCTCATCTCTTAACAGAATATAGAAAATCTTTTGGGAGGTAAAATTACCATCTGCTAAAACTCGACCCACTTTAAATCTGACATAGAAAGCCGCTGCTCTTTAAAGATCCAAGCAGTATCAGTTTGATTAACCGGGAACCTCAACAAGGAATTATCCACAATGAAATGCCCAAAATGCCAGGCTGAAAATTCTGATGAGAGGAAGTATTGCCATGAGTGCGGGGCAAAACTCCTTTTAATGTGTCTCCAATGTGGCTCTGAAAACCTTCCAGGGGATAAATTCTGTGGCGAGTGCGGCCACCATCTGACCCTTCCATCTGAACCGACCCCCCGAGCACTCTCTTATGATGAGAAGATAGAAAAGATCCAGCGTTACCTTCCTGAAGGCATTACTGAAAAAATCCTAAGCCAAAGGGATAAAATCGAGGGTGAGCGCAAGCAGGTTACGGTGATGTTCTGTGACATGGAGGGATTTACTCCCCTGGTCGAGAGGCTCGGCCCTGAAGAGGCTTACTCCGTCATGGATCAGGTCTACGAGATCCTCATCCATAAGATCCACGACTATGAAGGAACAGTCAACGAAATGACCGGTGATGGGATCATGGCTCTCTTCGGCGCACCTATTGCATTGGAGGACGCACCTCAACGGGCAATTCGTTCAGCTTTGGCGATACACAGAGAGATGGCGAAATTCAGCGATAAAATGAAACGAGAAAAAGAGGCAATACAAACTCTCAAAATGCGAATCGGTATCAACACAGGACCAGTGGTTGTGGGCACCCTTGGAAACGATCTTAGGGTTGACTTTAAGGCGGTAGGCGATACAGTGAATCTGGCATCCAGGATGGAGGGGTTTGCAGAACCTGGAACAACTTATGTCACAAAAGAAACATTCCACCTTACTGAGGGACTCTTCCGGTTTGAGGCCTTGGGGGAAAAGCAGTTCAAGGGCAAGGAAGAGGCTGTCAATGTCTACCGTGTGATTGCTCCCAGTACCAGGAGGACCAGGTTTGATGTCAGTGCAGAGCGAGGTTTGACTCCATTTGTTGGAAGAGAGCGGGAGCTTGAGCTTCTTCTCGATGGCTTTCAGAGGGCCAAGACGGGAAGAGGCCAAGCCATTTCCATCATATCTGAGGCGGGGGTAGGAAAATCCCGGCTCTTATATGAGTTCAGAAAGGCAGTATCCAATGAGGAGGTCACCTTCCTTGAGGGACGATGCCTCTCCTAC
>Ga0180438_10006071_pt1 | contig 16515 bp, 10 predicted proteins | sample SS_ome_12_FD_132455 | JGI IMG/M metagenome (GOLD analysis project Ga0180438, IMG submission 132455) | Hypersaline lake sediment archaeal communities from the Salton Sea, California, USA - SS_3_D_2 metaG | ecosystem: Environmental > Aquatic > Non-marine Saline and Alkaline > Hypersaline >...
ATATTTATTACTTTTTGATTTATTCCTCTGAGTAGATTTAACGCAACACTCCAACAATTGTTGCACGATCCTGATAGGGGTATAGTTATAGCAAAAAAAAGTAGTGTAATAAGTTTCTTCATTAAAAACTCCTTCTATATGGTAATAGTTTTGAACCCTCTCTCTCTAAGTAATACTGAATAATTCTATTTTTTGCAACTTTCTTTTAACTTGATTAAAAATAGTATAATCTTATTTTTATTTAAAACATATCTTTAAACAAAATGTAAAATCAAGAGATTCTAGTGAATATAGTTCAAGGTGAGAAATATATATGGCGGATGCCAAAAAACAACAGCCAAGCTAGTTTACAATTGGCTTCCTTATACAGCCTCTCTTTGCCAATTGCTCAGACCTTACTTAACAGGGGGTTAGACGATAAAGAAGAAATCGAAAAATTTCTTTTTAGTTCATTTGAACATGATGTATCACATGCCTCTTTATTAAAAGATGCTCAGAAATCTGTTGATAGAATTTTAAAAGCTATACAGAACAAAGAAAATATTTTGATCTTTGGCGACTATGATGTGGATGGAATTACATCTTCTGCACTCATGATGATTTGTTTGCTTCCCTTAGGTGCCAAAGTTAATTTTTTTCTACCCAATCGTGTAAAAGATGGTTATGGTATTTCTCCAAAAATCGTTAAAAGAGCAGCAAAGAATAATTATACCGTTATAATAACAGTTGATAATGGCATAGCTGCATTCGACGCAGCCAAAGCAGCGGGTGAAGTTGGTATTGATCTTATAATAACTGATCATCATGTTCCACATGGAAAACTTCCTCAAGCTTTTTCTATTGTAAATCCTAATAGGGCTGACTGTGAGTATCCTTTTAAAATGTTAGCGGGGGTTGGTGTTACATTTAAGCTTCTTTCTTTATTATATGAAAAAAAAGGTTTATCAATGCCCGCAAAAGCCTATGAACTTTTACTATTAGGAACTATTGCCGATGTAGTGCCGTTATTAGGAGAAAATCGATTTTGGGTACGGCATGGCTTACAGTACGTTAACAATTTTGAAAGTTTTTCACTTACCGTATTGAAAAGAAATAATAAGGTAACAAAGCCGCTGTTGTCATCAATGGATATTGGCTATTTGATAACTCCACAAATAAACGCATTGGGAAGGCTTCAAGATCCAAGGCAAGGGGTGAAATTTTTGCTTGGTTCTGATAAGCGTGAGGTTGAAGAGGTTGGAAGGACATTGTTTGAATTAAATCAAGCAAGAAAAAGTATAGAGCGCTCTATATTGAAGCAGATCCAAGAGGAAATCGATAACAAATCAATAGACCTTGATAAAGAGAATATTATTGTTGCTGCCAGCAAATCATGGCCTTCGGGTGTTATAGGGCTTGTTGCTTCTCGATTAGTCTCAAAATATGGCAAACCGGCACTCCTTTTTCATGTTGATAAAGGGGTAGCAAAAGGCTCCTGTCGTTCTATCCCCGAATTTAACATATTTGAAGCCCTAAAAAGTTCTTGTCGGCTTATAACAAAGTTTGGGGGGCATGCGCATGCAGCGGGACTTTCACTGCCAGTAGAAAATATACCAGAGCTAAAGGAAAATCTTGAAAAGATTATATCACAGCAGCTCACCCCATTCGATTTAAAGCAGAAACTTACCTTAGATGCTCAGGTTATTCTATCAGATCTTAATAATAAGTTTATTGATGATATGGCTCTTTTAGAGCCTTTTGGAAATCAAAATGCTCAGCCAATCTTTTATTTTAAAGACCTCGTACAAGTAAAAGAGCCGACATTGTTGAAAGATGAGCATGTTAAATCTACCGTGTTTGCCGATGGGGTTATAAAGCCGGTTATATTTTTTGGAAGGCCCGATATTTTTGCGAAATTATTAGCATGTGGACAAGAGCCGTTTGATATTGCGGCCCATGTGGTTAAAAATTATTGGAATGGTAAAGTTACTATTGAGTTAGTTGGTGTTGATATTATGATTAAAAATCCAAGTTGAGTAAAGGTGAAGGAATGATTATTACAATTGATGGTCCGGCTGCAAGTGGTAAATCAACCGTGGCTAAATTTTTGGCAAAAAGATTAGGTTTCTATTATATAAATTCTGGATTTTTGTATAGAGCGGTTACCTATCTACTTATTAATCATTGTCTCTATAAAGAAAATAATTTGCGAAATCCAGATCCGCTTGATCTAAAGACCTATATTGATCCCAATAGATTGGTTTATGATTTTGATCAAGATTATAAAGTATTAATTATCTTTGATGGACAAAATATAACTCCATATCTTAAAACCAGCTTCATAGATAAGGGTGCTTCTATCATAAGTACCAATGAGATGGTTCGAGAGCTTTTGCTTGATATACAAAGGGTCGCTGCTCAAAAATTTAATATTGTTGCAGAAGGGCGCGACTTGGGATCGGTTGTTTTTCCTGAGGCTGATATCAAACTATATTTAACGGCCTCTTTAAAAGTTCGCGCCAAAAGATGGCAAAAAGATCAGCTTGAGCAAGGAAACGCATTTTCATTAGAAGAGGCTATGGACATCCTCAAAGATCGTGATAGTCGCGATAAAGCGCGTGAAATTGCTCCACTGATAATTCCGGATGATGCTATAGTGATTGATAATTCTGATATGACGATTGAACAAACCTTACAACGAGTCTTGGAACTGGTCAAAAGAACGAAACTGATAACCCATGAGTGAATAGCAAAAAAGGCCGAAAAGATAGTATCAATCTTTCCGGCCTTTTTAGATTTTAAATCAATTTATTTAATATTATGTGTATGATCTGATGACTCCGTTTTTACTTTCTTTATTTTCTTTTTTTTAGGCTTTTTTGTTTTTTTCTTCTTCTTCTTATTCTTATTCTTTTTTTTCTTCTTAGATTTTTTTACTTTTTTCTTCTCTTTTTTAGTTTTCTTTTTTTCAACTTTCTCTTTTTCATAGACAGTTTTTGGATTATCTTTTCCACAGACGCCGCAGTGAGCTAATGCCAAGCTAACCTGTAGACTTGCCAGGCAAAGGAGTATTAGTAGGCCTTTTTTCATTTATTTCTCCTTAAAATAAGGGTTTTAATTTCTTACTTTATAAGGCTAAGAAGATCGAATAGCAACTTTCAAGCGTCTTTAGTATATCAGGTTATTTTTTTCGGGGAGTTTTTTTTCTTTTTGTTGCTGCTGTTTTTGTTTTTTTCTTGAAGGCCGTTTTATCAAAAGCTGTTTTTAAGACCTCGTCCATATTTTTTACAAAAACAAGCTTTAAATTATCTAGATTGGTATCCCTTAATATCTCTTTAGCATCATCCTGATTTTCTTCGGGTACAATAACTGTTTTGATATTATGTTGCTTTGCTGCAAGCAGTTTTTCTTTCAGTCCTCCTATAGAAAGGACTCTTCCTTGAAGTGTAATTTCTCCAGTCATAGCAAGATTTGGAATTGTGGATTTCTTGGTTAGAGCTGATACTAATGAAATACACATGGTGATACCTGCAGATGGTCCATCTTTAGGTATAGCACCTTCTGGGATATGCACGTGGATATCTTTTGAAGTATAGAAAGATGGCTTTAATCCAAGTTCAGATGCTCGAGATCGAATGTAACTTAACGCTGCATGGGCAGATTCTTGCATAACTTCTCCCAATTGGCCGGTGAGTGTTAAGCCACCTTTGCCTGGTAAAACGGAAGATTCTATTTCAAGTACGTCTCCCCCAAATTCTGTCCAGGCCAGTCCGGTTGCAAGTCCAAGTTTCTTTTCAGATTGATTGAGACTCGTTTTTCGGAACTTAGGATATCCGAGCCATTCTTTTATTCTGTTTTCATTTATCGTAACACTTTTAGTTTTTTTATCTTTAAGGAGCTGTTGAATCGTTTTTCTCATAAGTTTCGCTATTACTCTTTCAAGCTGCCTTACCCCAGCTTCTCTGGTGTACTGCGAAACAATGGAGAGCAATGCTTCTTTTGATATTTTAAACTGTTGAGACGAAAGTCCGTACTCTTTTAAATTTTTTGGAATGAGAAATTTTTTAGCAATTTCCACTTTTTCATCTTCGGTATAGCCGTAGAGTGGAATTATTTCCATACGATCAAAAAGAGGATATGGTATCGTATCAATCATATTTGCGGTAGCTATGAACATAACCTTTGAAAGATCATAGCTAATATCGAGAAAGTGATCGACAAAATATTTATTTTGCTCTGGATCGAGGACCTCTAAGAGGGCCGATGCAGGATCTCCATGAATATCTTGTGACATTTTATCTATCTCATCAAGGACAATAATGGGATTCACTGTCTTAGCTTTTTTCATAGCCTGAATGATCTTACCGGGTAAAGCTCCTATGTAGGTTCTTCTATGTCCTCTGATCTCTGCCTCGTCTCGGACTCCACCCAACGATATTCTCACAAAATTTCTGCCGAGGCTTTTTGCTACAGATTGGGCCAAGGATGTTTTTCCAACTCCAGGAGGACCTACTAAGCAGATGATTGGAGAGCGTTCTAAATTTTTAGAGAATTTTTTTGCGGCTAAAAATTCGATTATTCGTTCTTTTGGCTTTTTTAATCCAAAGTGTTGCTGGTTTAAGATTTTTTCTGCTTGCCCAATGCTTATCTTGTCTTTGCTCTCCTGCTTCCATGGCAAAGAAGTTAGCCAGTCAACGTAATGGCGACTTACAACTGCTTCTGAAGAAAGGGGAGGCATCTGCTCAAGTCGCTCAAGCTCTTTCTCAAGTTTTTCCTTTGCTTCCTTTGAAAGGCCCAAATCTTTACTTTTTGATTTTATGTCATGTAACTCAGAAAAATGGTCTTCCCGCCCTAACTCCTTTTGAATGGCTTTCATCTGTTCTGTTAGGTAGTATTCACGCTGATTTTTTTCCACCTGTGTCTGGATTCTACCTCTTATTTTTTGTTCTGTCTGCAAGATTTCTATTTCTTTTCGTAAAAAACCACAGATCTTAATGATTCGTTCTTGCAGATCAGCTGTTTCTAATATATTTTGGCGATCTTCGAAGGACAAATTAATATGAATTGCAAGTGTATCGGTTATATATTCTATATCTTCAGGCTTTTTTACCATACTGATAAGTTCTGCTGGGGCTTTATCATTGAGCTTAGTATATGAAAGATAAAGCATTTTAAGCTGTCGCCATAAAGCCTCTAGCTCAATCATATTTTTTGCATTTTTTGTTGTAATTTCAGTATATTCGACTTTTATAAAGCCATCGGCCGACTCAGCATGTTTTATCTTTGCTCGACAGATTCCTTCAGCAAGGATCTTTAATGAGCCATTTGGCATTCTCATTACCTGTAAAATGGTTGATTTTGTGCCGACAGAAAAGATATCGTTTTCTGTTGGATTTTCGATTGTTGCCTTTTTTTGAGCGGTAATAAAAATCTCTCTATTATTTTTTAATGAATATTCAACTGCCTTAATAGATGCAGCTCTTCCTACAATTATAGGTATGATGCTTTTTGGGAGCATCACCACATTTTTAAGTGGCAAAAGAGATAAAAATTTTTCGTTCTTAGTCATTTCTTTCGTTGATTCCATACTTTTTCATCCTAATTAGTGGAGAATACATTGAGTTTTATACCTCCAATTTTTAACCGATAAAAGCTAAAAAGCAGCTTTATTATCAATTTTATGCTTTATTTAACCTTTTTTCAAGAAAACTTATTAACTTCAATTGTTGGAACAAAACAGATATGCTATAAAAATCAATGAGACTAACAATGCTTTCATAACTTAAAATACCTTAAAAAATTCAATTTGTCAAAACTGGAGTTGGTGGTAAAAGGGGGGTGGAGTAAGCAGCCTTTTGCCTATAGATGCCTGTTTTTGGAGTTTTTATGGTCAAGCTGATGGATCCATATGAAATAAATTTCTAAATATTTGATTTAAATTAAGTCTTATATTTGATAAAATAGTAATGGTCTTGATTTTTTAGGCTTTTTTATTTTAAAACTAGCTTGGAAGAGGTGACTTAGAAACGTTAATCTATCTACATAAGAGATTGAGGGGGTAGGGATATGATGTGAGCAGGAAAGTTGCTTTATGGCATAAGTTGTATTTATCAGGCTTATCAATAAAAAGAATTCTTTTTTTATTTTTTACAAATGAAGAATCTTTTGATACTATAAAACTATACACGCTGAATTTTGAATACAGCTGTCCTCGTTGTTAAAAAGGATGTTAATTTTATTATTAATTGTTAATTTTTAAAGGGGTATCTGGATGATACAATATATACAAGGTGCATTAATTATAGGGCTGTCGGTTTTTGTGTCAGCGCTGGTCTTATTAGCCTTTTTGGCTCCGAATGTTCTTATGACAAACCGTATTGCTACAACATTGTGGGGTAAGTTTGAAAGTAAGGCAGAGGTAAGAAAGTTTGCATTCTTAGCCCTCGTATTCTTTTTTATTATAGGCATTTATTGGGCGATGCGGCCATTAAAAGATAGTATTTTTGATACCATGGTGGGTATTAAAAAGTATCAGCCGTGGGCCAAGATTCTCTCCCTTTTCTTTATCGTGCCCTTGATTATTTTCTATAATAAATTGATAGACAAATTTTCTCGAAATAAACTTTTTTATGTCCTTACTGCTGGATATGGCGTTGTTGCATTGCTTTTCATGTTGGCGTTTATAAGTCCAATTGGCCTTTCCAATACGGTGCAATCTCCATATAGAATTGTGGGTTGGCTCTGGTATATCTACATTGAAAGCTTTGGTTCTTTGATTGTGGCGCTTTTCTGGGCCTATACGAGTGATATAACCAAGCCAGGTGCTGCAAAAAGAGGTTTCCCTATTATAGCGTTGCTTGGTCAAATGGGTAACATTCTGGGACCATGGGCATTAAAAGCGAAAAGGTTGGGATTTGCCTCAAGTTCTCCTATTGTTGGTTTGCTTGCACTGCTCATGTTCTTTGTTGGGTTTCTCTTATGGATTTTTGTAAGGACAACTCCAAAAGAAGAGATGGTTGGATTCGAAGCAGCCGAGCAAGAAAAGATTAAAGAAAAAACGGAGCATAAAAAAGAACCTGGTTTTTTAGACGGTTTAAAATTATTGCTCTCACACGGGTATCTCTTAGGGATAGCTTGTATTATTATTTTTTATGAGATTATTGTTACAATACTCGATTATTTCTTCAAGTCGAGTGTTGCAGCCACCTATTCTGCAGAAATAGAAAAGAGTGCCTATTTGGGTGAATATGCGGTTTGGACCGGGATTGTAGCAACCTTGTGCGTTCTCTTAGGTGTTAACAATATCCAGCGTAAGCTTGGTATGAAGGTTTCTCTCGTTTTAATGCCTCTTATCGTAGCAGCAGCTGTTATAACCTTATGGGTAAGTCCTATTTTAGGGGTTGCTTTCTGGATAATGGTGTTCTCTAAAGCTGTTAACTATGCCTTAAATCAGCCGACACTTAAGCAGGCTTATATTCCTACAACTAAAGAATCTAAATATAAAGCACAATCATGGATTGAAATGTTTGGCGGAAGATCATCAAAAGCTATTGGGTCTGGAGTCAATATATTTGGAGGATTGTGGTCACCAGCGGCATATGCCATATTAAGCACAACACTTTCATTAGGCCTTGTAGGGGTTTGGGTATTTGTGGCCATATTTGTTGCAAAAACCTATACAAAAGCTATTAAAGAAAATAAGGTTGTATGTTAATAAAAAAACATGTGTAATGCTGCTTCACTGGAAAATATGATATGAATTTTAGCCTTCTAAACGTTTATTTAGTTTAGAAGGCTTTTTTGTTTTTGAGTAGTTGTTTAACTTAATGAGTTAGTTGCGAAAGATTTGAATGACTGTTTTGGCCAAAGGGGTTATATAATGAGACCAGATGTGAAGGATTCATGCAAAAAGCTTTGGGAGTTTCAACGGTATGAAAGATGGAAGCTATTCTTTTTGTCTGCAATATTCTTTTTGGTTATTGGCGCCTATACTATAATTAGAGATCTCAAAAACTCTATATTCTCTATGACTGTAGGAGCCGATTATATTCCTTATGTAAAACTTATTGTTTTAATTGCTCTTGTTCCGGCTATTTTATTTTATTCTAAGCTAGTTGATAGAATAAGAAGATATAATCTCTTGGTGTTTTACAGTCTTATCTATGCCATAATATGCTTAATTTTTGCATTTTTTGTATCTGATCCTCAGATAGGGTTACGTAATACGAATCAATCGGTGTATCGTCTATTTGGATGGTTCTTTTTTATTATTGTAGAAGGATTTTCTCCGTTTGTTTTGGGGGTCTTTTGGGCTTTTTCTAACTCTATAAATAGCCCCGAAAGTGCCAAAAAAAATTATGGATACATGGTATCCGGATCAAAGGCTGGAGGTATGTTTGCTGCAGGGTTTGCGTGGATTATTTTTAGTATGAAAGTGGTTCCCTTTTTTGGGCCTATATCTGGTCCAGGCAAGCATAGTATTGCTCTTATATTTGCTTCTATATGCCTGTTTTTAATACCTATTATGGTTTACATGCTTATGAAAAAAGTTCCAGGGAAATTTCTGCATGGATATGAGGCTGTCTATAAAGTTGAGAAAAAAAGAGGAAAAACTGGAAAAGCCAAAACCAGTATGTTTGCAGGTCTTTATATGCTTCTTAAATACCCCTATGTTCTGGGTGTATTTGCCATGGTGTTTTTTTATGAAGTTTTGAATACTATAATGAGTCTTTTGCGAGTTAAAGTAGCGCAATCTGCTACTACTTCTGTTACTGAAATGAGTAAAATGCTTCTTGGTTGGGTGTTTATTATGCATGCAATAGGCTTTTTTATCTCTTTATTTGGAACAAGTACCTTGCTCAGAAGGCTTGGAACAAGAACCTGTGTGGTATTAATTCCAGTTATGATGGGGGCAGTGGTACTTGCATTTGTAATAGGAACGACGCCTTTTGTTATCATGGGCGCATTTACATTGATGAAATCGATAAATTATGCCTTTAGTTCACCGGTGAGAGAAGCGTTATATATTCCTACCTTGAAAGAAATCAAGTTTAAGTCTAAGTCCTGGATAGATGCATTTGGAAGTAAATTAGCAAAGGGTTCTGGGTCGGTTATAAATATATTTGTTACGTTTATGGGCCAGGCGATGAGATTGCCGCTCTATTCCTTCTTTTTTGCCGTAATTGTTGGTATTTGGTTTGTCGCTGCTCTATTGCTAGGTAAGCGTTTTGATAAAGCCGTTGCATCAAATGAGGTTATTGGTTTATCGGAGGACGGGCAGGAAGATTGATTAACTAAAAAATATGATAAATAAAGCATAAAAGATTGATCTTTTTAGTTTTTTTGTTAGAATTTCTATGTAGTTATTTTGTTAAAGCTTGCTCCTTTAAAAAGGGGTGGCAGGATACCTGCCTAAGGAGCAACAGAGGTAACCCCTTTAGGAGTAAAAAAGTATGGATTTTAGAGAGCTTGTTAAAGTTGGTGCGCATTTCGGCCATATAAAATCTCGTCTTAACCCAAAAATGTTACCATATATTTGGGGTATAAAGAATAATGTCTATTTAATCGATGTATCGAAAACCGCTTATCTCATAAATAAGGCTGCAAAATTTTTAGAAGGTGTTGCAGCAGAAGGAAAGTCTATATTGTGGGTAGGAACAAAAAAACCTGCAAGTGCAGCCATTAAAGCTGTAGCAGAAAAATTACATATGCCCTATGTCAACAATAGATGGATAGGTGGGACTTTAAGTAACTATAGTCAAGTAAAAAAATCGGTTACTAAATTGCTCCATTATGAAGATATTTTGTCTAAAACTGAAAAATTTCCTTATTATACGAAAAAAGAGCTGAACGTTTTTACTAAGATTGTAGAACGATTGAAAAAAAATATCGGCGGCATTGTGGATCTTAAATGGCCTATTGGGGCGGTTGTTTTAGTTGATGTCGTAAAAGAGTTGTCTGCCTTAAAAGAAGCTGCCACTGTTGGTGTGCCCGTAGTTGCTATGGTTGATACCAATGGTGATCCAACGTTAGTTGATTATGTTATTCCGGCCAATGACGACTCTGTAAAAACGGTTAAATTGGTTATAGATTATTTGGGTGATTACGTTGCAAAAGGACAACTATTAGCCAAAGAAGCAAAGAAAGAGGCACAAAAAGAAGAAAAGGCGAAGAGCCCGGCAAAGCCGACTGTAAAAAAAGAAAAAGAAAAAAAGGCGCCTGCAAAAGCAGTCGTAAAGAAAGCAGAAAAAAAGAGCGAAGATGCTAAAAAAGAGACTCCAGCTAAGGCAAAAAAGATAAGTGAACCAAAGCCAAAAGCTCAGGCAAAAACGATTCAGAAAGTAGCAACTAAAGAAACAGAGAAGTAAAGAGGGCTGAGGTGCTACTGGTGATAGCGCAGGGGTAGTAACATTGAAATATTAATTTGGAGAGATGGCTGAGTGGTCGAAAGCGCACGATTGGAATTCGTGTATGTTCCGAGAGGGGCATCGAGGGTTCGAATCCCTCTCTCTCCGCCAGTGTAGAGTTGAAATAAAAGTATGGGAAGTAGATAAAGGGTGGTTGCTTAATTTGTCAGGTCCGAAAGGAAGCAGCAGAAGTAGCTTATTCTTGTATTTACTTCCCTTTTTTACTATGAAACTATAGATTTAAGACCTTAAGTAAGTTGAGAATATGATTACAGATAACGCTAATCTTAACCTTACTAGAAAATGGAGGTCTCGAAACTTTGATCAAATAATTGGCCAAGAACTTTCAATACGAATGTTAAAAAATAGCCTTTATTTAGATCAGTTTTTTCCTGTCTATTTGTTTTTAGGACAGCGTGGCTGCGGAAAAACGTCGACCGCTCGAGTATTTGCGTCTGCCGTTAACTGTTCAGATTTGGAGAGATTTCAAAAAAATCCGAAATCGAATCATATGCCCTGCTTACAGTGTCCTTCTTGTAAAGCTATGCTCGAGGGTAAGCATCCTGATTTTATTGAAATTGATGCTGCTTCCCATACTGGCGTTGATAATGTGAGGCAAATAATAGAGGGTTCTTCCTTTCTTCCCCTTATGGGCAAAAAAAAGATTTATCTTATTGATGAGGCTCACATGTTGAGCAAAGCAGCGTTTAACGCGTTTTTAAAAATTTTAGAAGAGCCTCCCGCATCTGTTATTTTTATTTTAGCTACGACTAATCCCCAAAAAATTATTGAGACCGTAAGATCTCGATGCTTTCAGCTTTTTTTTAGACCCGTATCCCAATCTCATTTAATGAAACATTTAGAAATGGTATGTAAGTCTGAAAATATATCGTATGACATACAAGGCTTGAAGATTATTATTAAAGAGTCGCAAGGTTCTGTGAGGGATTCTCTGAATATGTTAGAGCAGGTACGGTTCTCATTTAATGCTGCCACAAAAGAGTCCGTGCAGCAAGTATTAGGGCATTTGGATGAAGAGCGGATAAGAGAGTTATTTAATACTTTATTGACTAAGCCCTCAAAAGAGGTTTTGAGTTTCTTAAAGCAGATAAAATTCGAAGTTTTCTCAGCGCAATATTTATGGGATAAGCTTATTGAATTGTTGCGTGTTGCCATATGGATATACAATGGTGTAGAACCGGATTGGTTTGTGGGAAATAATGAATCTATGAAAAAGATTATAAAAACAGTCTCTTTGGAGCATCTCAATAGACTAGCGCAGCTATTTTATGAAAATGAACTTTTATTTGCTCGGACAAAGTCAAAACATGCTTTATTAGAGATGATTTTATTGCAAATGAGCCAAAAAAATAATTTTCCAGATAAATCGGGGGCATCTACTGCTCCACAGATGCTTTCCCCAGTTGAAGAATCTGAATCTGATGAAGAAGATCTCCAAGAGGATGAAGAGGAGACGGAGGAAGAAACAGTGGGGGCATGGGATAAGTTCTTATCGTTACTTAATAAGCTTAATGATCCGTTGGTTTATTCTATTTTTAAGCAAGGAAAATATATTAGATTTCATCAGGATTCAAAAAGGGTGGATGTGGAATTTTTAAAACAGTTTTCCTTTTTTAATGACTCACTCACTGAGACAGAATCTTGTTGGTTACCACTGCTTGAGCAGGCATTTGATCAAAAAGTTCGGTTAAATGCATTATTTACCGGTGCAGGAAGTATCAAAGTTAGAAAAAGAGAGAGCGAAAACAAGCCGGTATATGATATGCAGAAACATACGTATAAGCCGGCAAGCAAGAGGAAAAGTAAAGAAAAGGCTTTGGCAAAAGGAAAACTTCTTGATGTATCGGATGTAGCCACATGGAAAAAGGCAAATACGCTGTTACAATATTTTTCTGGTAGGATGTCAGAAATTCAGGATATGTAAATAAAGAGAGTTGTAAATGAGTAAGTTACCAAAAGTCATTATTGTTGGTCGGGTAAACGTGGGTAAGTCCACCTTATTTAATCGGCTTTCTTCAGAAGTAAAAAGTTTAACATTTGATTATGCTGGTGTTACCAGAGATTTTATTAAAGATACGGTCTGTTGGCAAAACAAATGTTTTGATTTGATAGATACCGGTGGCATTAGTCTTCGTAAGACATCCGATCCGATAGCAGAAGCAGTTCGTCTTAAAGCATTAGATTTGTTGCAAGAGTCTGATATTATTCTATTAGTTTGTGATGGTAAAGTAGGGGTTGTAGAAGAGGATCGAGAAATCTCAAAACTTTTGCACAAACTGAACAAAAAGGTATTGGTAGCGGTTAATAAAATCGATAGTACTGCTGCAAAAGAGAACATCTATGAGTTTGAGCGACTTGGGCATAAAGAACTTCTTGCCGTTTCAGCCCAACATGCGATTGGCGTTGGGGATTTATTAGAGTCGATTGTTGCAAATCTTCCCAAATATAAAGAACCAAAAGAGGAAAAAAAAGGGCTTTGTAAGGTTGTTTTACTTGGTAAGCCAAATGTGGGGAAATCATCTCTTATGAATCTTTTGTTACAAGAAGAGCGGTCAATAGTTTCTCAGGAACCGGGGACAACAAGGGAAGCAATCAGTGAAAAGATAACATTTTATAAAGAAGATATTCTCGTTACCGATACCGCGGGCATAAGAAGAAAACGAGCGGTTGATGAGCCATTAGAAAAGTTTATGGTAAAAAGTTCATTTCGTGCGCTTGAAGATTCTGACATTGTATTGCTTTTAGTTGATGCTTCTGAGGGAAGATTATCAGATCAAGAATTGAAATTAGCGTTTTATGCATTTGAAAATTATAAGGCCTTGATTATCTTATTTAATAAATGGGATCTTGTTGACGAATATGTTGATGAGACCTTGAAGTTCAATTTAGAGCCTTATAACTATTTTATGAAAAGAGTGGAGCGTTTGAATATTTCGTGTAAAGATGGTACAAATATTGGAAAGATTTTACCAAAGATTGAAACGGTTTTTAACCGCTATTCACAGAATTTTTCTGAAGAAGAGATAGACTTTTTACTCAAAGATGCATTAAAGCGAAAGCCATTATACCACAAGACGATACGCCTTAGCTTACGTAATGCTCGACAAGTTGCCACAGCCCCAGTTACCATATTGTTGACCGTCAATTTTCCACAATGGTTTGGCCCTAGTCAGCTCGGTTTTTTTGAGAATGTATTGCGTAAGAAGTTTAATTTTAAGGGTGTTCCAATCAAATTTATTGTCCGCAAAAGAAAATAACCGATTATATTATATAACTGTTTACTTATGTAGGGAGAGCTTATAAAATTTAAGTAAATAGGTAGTCAATAAGTTAAAGGAGAAAAGTATGCATAAAAGAATAACCTTTAAAAATATGGATCACTCAAAAATATTAGAAGATTATACCAACCAACAGTTAGTTAGGATTGAAGATTTTTTAAAAAATGAGCGTACCCCTGTTTATATAGACGTCATTTTTGAACCTTCTAAAGTGCATGCTCATCACAAAATAGAATTAAGAGTAAAATCTCCTAGTTATGATAAAATTTCCAATTACGAAGGAACCGATTTTTATCATACCTTAGATCGAGTCTTTGATGTTATGTATCTTGAACTTCATGAAGAGAAAAAGCGGCAGGTTGATGCAAGAAAGATGCGGGGTCGTCGTGATGAGTTTAAAGGCCAGCGCTAACGCAATTGATTATCGAGTAAAAGAGTGTATCTTAGCTTCACTCGAACTGATTTTCTCATCTCCACCAATCGCTAGATAGTTTCCTAGTAGAGGTGCCCAGTTTGCAGCATGAATTCTATCCCCATACTCGGAGGTGCCTGCTGGAATTAACGTAAGTTCGTTATTGTTAAAGGTGTATACCTGGATTTTACTCGGTGCAGTTATAAATAACGTTTGGGTTCCCCCAACTGAAATATAATTATTACTGAGTGATGGCGACCAGGACACTGCATTTATTTCTGCGCCATAGCCTTTTGAAGTAATATAAGTTAATGTATCATTACTAAAACTATATAATTTCGCAGAGCTTGTTCTTCCTCCTGATTCCTTTCCGCCAACTACAAGATGTTCTCCAGTTGGTGACCAATCTAAAGAATTAATTATTCCTCCATATGATTTATTTGCATTTGGAAGTAAAGTAAGATGAGAACCGTCAAAGCTGTAGACTCTAATATTTTTGGTAAAGCCGCCAACGGCCAAGTAGAGCTTATCCGTGTTAGGCGACCATTTTAATGAATTAATTACACCTTCATAAGAAACAACTGCCCCTGGAATTAATGTAAGAGTAGTACCATCAAAGCTGTATAATTGAATATTATAACTACCCAATTGCTCTCCTCCAACGGCAAGATAGTTGCCTTTGGGTGACCAGTCTATCGATTTAATCTCTCGACCATAAGGGACATTTGCTCCCGGAAGGAAAGTAAAAGTAGCTCCATCAAAACTATAGATATTCACATTACTTGTTCCACTTAAAAATTCCTTTTTGCCTCCGACTGCGAGGTATTGTAAAGTTGTTGAAGTGGGTGACCAAGATAATGTATTAATTTTCCATCCATACGGCTTACGGGCAACAAAATGTAAATTAGATCCATCAAAGCTATATACACGTAAGCTACTTGTGCGAACTCCGTTGCTGCCTCCAATAGCAACATGATACCCAAATGGCTTAGACCATGCTATAGAGCTGATAGATGGCCCGTAAAAGGTTGAAGATATAGGGTCTGTGTTTAAGTAAGGAAAAGTTTGATTAATTGAAGAATTTGATAAGGGTACTTGACTCAAAATATCATGGCTTACATTACGTATTTGATCAGAATATCCCATCGAGCATTCATCTGCTTTGTTGTTTATCACATAAGGTTGTCGAGTATTTGTATTTTCTTCTCTAAAAGCAACTACTTCTCCTTCGATTTTTTTAAAAAAATTCGAGTCATAAGAACCGCTGAAGTCTGCTACTATGCCTGCTGCAGAGCCGGTCCCCGATAGTTCCACATTAAAAAAGAGATTATCAATGACTATGGAATTGCTTCCTTTATCTTGTAAGCCGATTGCTAACTCCTTTGCTGTTATATTTGAGATACTATTTGCCTGTATTAATCCGCTATCGGTCTCCCCAAGTTGTATTCCGATAGCATCCCATATCTCATTGGCTTCTGAAACAGGGATTCTTGCTCTTTCTCCAATTCGAGTAATGTCATTTGCCTTTATTGCTAACCCAATGGTTTCAAGGGACCAAATACCACGATTCTGGCAATCCCTTATATTATTGGCAGAAATTTCATTATCTCCTCCTTTGAGCATATAAATACCAACCCCGGTGGTAGGTGATTCGGTGTTAAGATACATTCCAGAGAGCTGACTTTCTGTAATGAGACAACCAGAACAATTATCGAGTAATATGCCGGCATAGCCATGTTGTATGAATAGTTTGTTACAAATAGCATCTTCTACCCAAAAAGCTTCTATGCTTTGTAAACAATTATAAAATGAACAGTCAACACAAACTGGATAGGAAATAGGGTGGTCTTCTGTACCCTGGTAGAAAATACCTTTATCCAAATGTACAAAACCTAATTCTATAAGAGAAATATGCCCAGTTCCTTCTTTTATTATTATTCCAACAAAATCATTTTCGCTGCCCTGGGATTTCTTCTTTGTTACATGCTCGATTGGCCCCTGAATTCGGCCTCCATGTATCTCGATGTTGCTATATCCTGCCTGAATAATAATTGCCCCCACTTGGGTACTCCCAGAGGTTGGAGTTTTGATAACAAAATTGTTCAGATCAAGAAATACGTTATCGGTGGCGATTATAATAGGTCCGACCATATCGTTACACAGGGTATATTTCCCTTCTTTGGTTATTGTTGTTGGGCTTGTGAGCAACACCGTTCCCAAGCAATCACTGTTCGCAAGATTTCGATTTATATTGATCGTCTTTTGGTTGATACTTCGTAACAAGCTTAACGAAACGTTTTGGCAGTTATTGCACCCTCCAAAAGTTGGTGTGCTGAGTAAAAAGACAACACAAGATAATAAAAGTGAGTTTGAAAATCCGACTTTCATTTTAGGCATGGCTTCCCCTTTTTTGGAATTA
>Ga0180438_10006072_pt1 | contig 16513 bp, 5 predicted proteins | sample SS_ome_12_FD_132455 | JGI IMG/M metagenome (GOLD analysis project Ga0180438, IMG submission 132455) | Hypersaline lake sediment archaeal communities from the Salton Sea, California, USA - SS_3_D_2 metaG | ecosystem: Environmental > Aquatic > Non-marine Saline and Alkaline > Hypersaline >...
ATGCCCCACGGTTCCTGGAACTGTCCGGCTGCGTTGCCCTGGCTTCCCCACTGCCGCACAAAGCGGCCGTTCTGATCAAAGACTTGCACGCGATGGTTGTAGCTGTCAGCCACATAGGTGTTGCCATCGCTATCGACGGCCAGCCCCTTGGGATAGTCCAGCTGTCCCGGGCCGCTGCCAAAGGTGCCCCAGCTCTGAATGGCACCAAGGCTCTGGCGCTTTTCGTCGTATTCGTCCCCTGGAAGCACCAACTCCGGTGGGGCAACCTCGGAGCCTGAGGTCCACGCCAGTGTGGCCACATCCCGCCGCACGTAGAGGGCAAACTTGTGCACCAGCGGCCACGCGGTGGTCGACTGCGGGTACTTGCGGTGCCACAAGATGTCCCACCAGTACTGACGCCTGGCAGGATCCCGTGCATCCTGCCATAGCTTTTCAGGCGTCAGGTTGCGGTACACCTGCTCATCCGGCCACCAGATCAGGCGATAGTCGCGCCGCGTGTAGCGTCCTGAAAGCTGCGCTTTCAGTTTCGACTCGTTCTCAGGACCTACAATGACCACGTGCGGTTCACCAGACAGGCCGCTGTCTCCGGTGAAGAAGATCACGTTCTCCCGATCTCTCAGATACCAGAAGAACGGCTGCTGCGACTCGTTGTCGTACGCGATCTGCAGCTCGGAACTCCCTCCCACCCGCTGCGTCAGTTCGTCCAACTCCTCCATCACCAGCGCCGTGTCTGGCGTTGCGGCAGCGAACACCAGGAACTCGGTCGCATAGTTCTGGTTGACAAAGCTCAACCTCAGCGCCGTGCGCAGTGTCGCCGCCGCCAGGATGGTGAACAGCACGCCCAGCAGCACGCGGCTCCAGCCGGACCAGCCCAGTTGGCGTCCGTAGCGGTACAGGAATGCCAAGGTCACCAGCAGGATCAACAGCGCCAGCGCCCAGCGCAGGCTGGTCTGTAGCTGCTGCAGGCTCATGCCGCCAAAGGGTCCGGGCTGACCCAGCGTCACAGACACCAGCACCGCCAGCGCCAGCCCGGCCACCGGCAGCAGTGCGATGGCCTGCCACGCGCCACCTCCTAGCAGGCCTCGCCAGTCGGTCCGTTCCCACACCCTGCCCAGGAACCAGCCCCCGAGCAGCCCAAGTGGCAACACCAGGTGCATGTTCTGCCACGGCATCTTCTCGCCGGACCACGTGAAGATGATCAGGTTCAGCACCACCCAGTAGAGCAGCAACGGCACCATCAGGTCTGCCGCAGGCGTCTCTGCCACCTGTTCCGCGTCCGGCGCATCCTGCGCGGTCCCACGCCAGGCCCCGCTGAGACCGTAGTATGCCGTCCCCAAAAGAGCCATGAGCAGCGGCAGCAGCTCGTACACCACGAGCAGGAAGAAGTAGTAGTACCACGGCTGCCCGCCCCGTGCCACGTCCTGTTGCGACAACCAGTAGCCCAGCATGCCCACAAAGCCTGACTCCAGGCCACGGGCGTTGGTGAGCAGCGTCGTGTAGAGCAACAGGAAGATGCTGTAGTAGAGCCCCGCGGCTACCAGCCACAGGCGCCGCTTCCACCAAATACCCACCGCCGCCGATACAGCAACCAGCACCGCGATCGTGATGCGGATGCGCAGCAGGCCCTGAGCGCCGTAGTCAATCGGATCGAAACCGGCCACCCTCAACAGCACGGGCGCAACGAGCGGCAGCGCCAGCGTGCCCAGCAGCATCACGATGTCGAAAGAGGCAATGTCGCGCAGTGGCTTCCGCGTGCGCAGCCACGTGAGGCCCAGGTGCAACAGCCAGAAGCTCCCGAAGATCGCTCCGTTGATGTAGGCGTTTGCCTTGCCGCAGAAGCTCAACGCCAATGCCGCCGCCATGATCTGCAGCCAGCGCGCCTTGCGCTCCTCCAAGTAGCCGAAGAAGCACAGCAGCATCACCATGGTAGGGGCCATGACAAAGATGTCGTGCCGGATGAAGCGGCCGCGGAACATCATCGTGGGCGACACAGTCAGCAGGAACATCGCAAACAGCGACCCGCCGCGCCCCAGCCAGCGACGCAGAGGCCACACCAGGCACACCACCGCCACGGCCAGCAGGGCCGAGGCCAGGCGTGCTGTGACGTCGTTGACCCCAAACAGCAGGTAGATCAACGAAGTGAGGTGATACAGGAACGGCCCGTGGAACACGGGGTCGTGAATATAGCGCTGGCCGGTCACCAACTTCCACGCTTCCCAGGCATGGGCGCTTTCATCATGGCTGTAGGCACGATTGCCCAGCGCCCAAAGGCGCGTGAACAGCACTGCTGCAACAATGGCAATCAGCGCCACCGTCTCCCAGCGAATGCGCCTGCCAAAGAGCGGCCGATCCAGGATTGAGGTTCTGCTATCGGTCTCGTGGTCGTTCATGCCCACGCGCTCTGCTCCCTGATCCATCCGACCTGGCCATCCTGCACCTTCCACCACGACACTGGCATCACAGCGGCGGTCTCACCCATAGCACCACCGCTTCGTCCACGCGTTGACCGGGCAACGTGGCCCGTTTCCCGCTCCACCAGCCGAGCCAGTCTGTGAGTGATGCCGGTGCGGCTGCCCAGGTAGAGCGCAGCACGAAGCGCAGTCCGACATAGTCACCTGGGCCGCCGACCTCGGCCGGAGTGATAACGCCTGATCCCGCTAGGTCGGCCGGTAGACTGCGGAAGTACTCAACGGACTCGAATCCGCGCAGGTACCATGCGAGCGGGATCTCAAGCCGCTGGTCAACCTGCCATGCCAGCACCCGGGCATCCCCCGCCACGTGGCTGGACAACTCAACCGCCCGATCCGCAAGCGCCAGCAGGTCGGGTGACGTGGCAGCCACTACCATCGGCTCGACCGGATCACGTCCCCGCTGATAGTTCAGGCGCACCCCCGCCCGGACCCAGAACAGCAGCAAGAGCACCAGTGCTGCTGACACCGCTGCACCGGCAGGAACCTCTGGCCCGGTCAGAGTCCAGACGAAGGCATGTGCCGCCACCGCAAAGACAACGAGCGCTGCGATGCGCAGCACATACTGTGACACGGGCGTGGTCAGGTAGCCCACCAGGTGGATGAACACCGAGGCCCCCGCCGCCAGGCTCAGCGCTAGCAGTGCCCATAGGAGCGGACGCCGCAGAGCTTCCCCGGAGCTGTCCCACAGCCGCTGCATGGCGCCGGCTGCGCCGAGGACAAGTGGCAGCACCACCATCAGCACCTGGCTCGGCGGGCGGTACCCCGGAAGGACGGACAGCAGCAGCGCAAAGGTGAACCAGTAGCGCAACAGCCTCGGGATCAGCCCGCGCTGCCCCCTTGCGGCGACCATCCCAGCTATCCCAACCGCCAGAGGCAGCGACTCGTACACAAGGAGCAACAACGGAAGCCGGTACCACTGCTCCATGTTGAGCACCTGAAAAGCTCCCAACCACTGGCCGAACTGGTCAAGGGTCATCTGCAGGCCGGCCGGGTTGTAGCCAAAGGCGAAGACGATGCCCAGCCCCAGAACGCCGACCGCCGCAACACCCCGCCAGCGCACTTGGCCCTCTGCGCACCAGCGCTCCCACAGGACAGCTAGCTCTCTCAGGGCCGCTTCCTCCGGTCTGAATCGCGCCGTCCACCACAACCACGCCACGAAGCTTGCGACCATTGCCAGCATCGAGTAGGCCAGAGGTCCCGACGCCACGGCCAGGCCCAACAGAGGTGCGATCAACCACAGGCCAGCCGAGCTGTCTCCCTCCAGCGTCTGCGCCACCACAACCACCAGCGCCAGGGCGCAGAAGGAAACGACAATGCTGCCGTCAACAGCCCACGAGAAGTAGATCAGGCTAGGAGACAGGGCCAACACCAGAGCCGCAGCCAGCGCCCCGAGGCGCCCCAGGAAACGCCGCAGACCGTACGGCAGGAGGACGAGGATTGACCCGAAGAAAACCGACGCCAAACGGGCCCAAGCGTCGCCGCCACCGCTCAGGAACGAGAGAAGAGCATTGACATGGAACAACAGCGGGCTGTGCCCACGCACGCTGTCCAGCAGTCCTCGAGCATAGCGCCAGGCATCCAGCGCCAGAGCCGCTTCCTGGTCCAGCAGCGGCCACTTGCCCAGTGCGGCCAAGCGCAACACCAGGCCCGCGCCGAAGATGGCAGCGTAGAGCATGACCTCGACGGTCAGGCCGCCCCTCTGCTTCGATTCTCGCTCAGCCCTCCAACTCATGCACCTACCTCAGCCTTGCTCACAAGCTTCTGCGATGCCATTCAAGACGCTTCAGCGCTGGTAGATAGTGGTGCCGCCCCGCTGATAGACGACCTCCAAGAACCTTGCCAGCCGTTCCTCAGCTTGCGGCGAGATTCCATAGTTGCGTCGTTCAACGCCGCCCAGATACACGTACGTCACATCGTAGTTGTCCAACAATGCCAGCACCTGATCAGGTGCCGTACTCTGGTAGATCTGAGCAATGTCCGGCTGGCGCTTCCCTGACTCAATGGTGTTGCCGCGCCACTGGTACTGGTGAAAGTCCCAGCCCAGTATCGTCGGCAGCCCGGTGAAAGCCGAGACGAACGCAGCGTCTGTGTACGACCCTCCGCTCGACTCGACGATGTAGGCCATCCCTGACACATTCTCCTGCAGCCAGCGAATCGCCTCATAGTCATCCGGACGCGCGTTCTGCAGAAAGGCCATACCGTCCAGCGTAGCCTCCCCGCTAAAGCCACCGGCCTTGTTGGGAATAGCCAGCAGCGGGTAGATCATACCTGCAGCAACGAGCAGCAAGAACGTCAAGGTCCAGGTACCACGTGCCAAGCGCAGGCCACGGCTCTGGCCGGCCCGCTCGCGACCCACGATATAGTACGCGCCAAAGGCAGCGCTTATGGCCATCATCACCCAGGCCTGGTAGTAAAACTTGAACACGGTGTTCATCCGTGTTCCGAATAGATCGCGAAGATAGATGAACTCCACGACCAAGGTCAGCAGAAAGGCCACGCCAGCGATCAGCTGCGCGAACAGCAGCGCCGAGTCCCCTTCTGCCTTGCCTGAGCTGTCCGATTGCCATGAGCGTTGCAGCAAGTACCACAGACCAGCCAGGATCAGCGTTATCAGCAGGAACGTCCACGGGTTACCCAGGCGCCGCAGCACTTCCTGCTGCAGCAACCCCGCCACGCCTCTGTTGCGCATCAAGGCTTGCACCTGCTCATTGGCCAGGACGCCCTGCAGAAACTGCTTGCCGGAGGGTGTCAGCGTCACCATCGCGACCGCCAGCCCCATCAGCAGCAGTGGGCCAACGATCAGCCAAAGCAGCGGGCTGGCCAAATCCAGCAAGAGCCTGCGCCGCTGCCCTGCCGCCGTCGCTCTCCAAACCCTCGCCAGCCGCAGCACAATCATGCTCAGGATCACGAACACAAAGACCCCAAACATCATCAGATACTGGTGCACGCGCGTGACATTGAAGAACAGGGGCAGAATCCCGCCGGCTTGCGACTGAAAGCCCAGGTAGAAGGGTAGGTACAGCAGCACGGTCGGTACCGACACAGAAACTGCGAACAGGCCCGCTCGCAGCCACCAGTCCCTGCGCCGTTGCACCAGCTGGCCAACGGTGAAAGCGCCGACAGCCACAAAGAGGTGAATGGGCAGATCCCAGGTATTGAGGAATCCCAGTGAGCCCAGCCCGATCGCGGTCAGCAGCACATCCGCCCACAGATCGCGCGACATCAAGCGCCCTGTCGCCACCGCGCGCCGCAACAGCGACCGTCCATCTGCCGCAGCTGTATCAGGCGAGACATCGATTTCGGCGTCCCACTCTCGACTGCGCAGCAGCAGGTTCAATGCAATGCTCAGCACAAGAAGCACAAAGGGCAGTGCCAGCACGTGCGGATGCATGTCACCCAGCAGGAAACTGAACTGCGGGAACTCGTCAATGACTTCCATGTGCACGCCGTTCAGGTCGCGGTCATTCACCACGCGCGAGGCCCGCCACCACCACCAGGCATCGGTCGGCACCCAACGGCCATTCACAGGCGCTTCGATCAGCCCGTTGACGTCGAGCCACTCCCAGAAGCGTCGCGATCCGAGACCGCGGGTGTGCAGCACCTCGAACAGCCCCTCGAGGTTGCCCATCACCACCACGAACAGCGGGCCCAACAGTGGCCAAAGCAGCGCGGACAGCCCGTCTCGCACCCTAGCGCCCCGCTCTTCCGCAACCAGGTTGTACACCAATCCGAATGAACCCAGCGCGGTCAAGCCAAACAGCAGCGCGATGGCCAGGTTGAAAGCTACGCTAGCGGCCACCCCCGACAGCTTTGTCAGGAGCGCCACCAGCAGATACCCGAAGTAGTAGTAGCTGATCGCAAAGCCCGACAGCCAAGGATCGTGGGGTGGAAAGCGCTCGCTGCGCAGGATCGCATTGAGAAAAGCGATCTCCATCGGCTTTTCGGTCGCCGCGATCTCAGGATTGTGGGCCCGGACCAGCGCCCAACCGGCAAAAGCCAGTGCAAAAACCACCTCGCAAACCACTATCAGGCGCCGGTTTTCGCTGATGAAGGCTTGGATCGCCCTGTGGTTGCCGCGCCAGGCCTGCAGCGACGCTAGCCCTAGCACCAGCATGCAGAATAGGATTGCGGTGCGGGTGTTGGCCAGCAATCCAAGGCTCCCGCCGATCCAGAAGAGATAGCCAGCCACGAGCAGGCCCAGCGGCTTGGCAACGGCATAGCCGCGGTCTGGAAGCCGCTGCAGCAGCCGCCAGGCCAGCGGCAGGGCCAGCCATCCCAGTACCTCTACAACGAGCCACCAGCTAGCAACGGCTAGCATGGTGCCTCCCCGCACGCCCCCGTGCCTTGCGGCCTATTGAGCTTGTGCGCACGCAGCCTGTGCCTGGATCGCTCATGCTTCGAGAACCTCGTAGATTTGGACACGCTCGTTGTGATAAGCTAGCCGCAGCAGCCCTTCGGCGCGCATGCTCTCGAACTTGGCCAATCCGGACGCTGGATAGTATACCCGCTCCACCTCTCCGACATACACATAGCGCACATCGTACTTGGCCAGGATCTCCTGCGCCACAGCAGCACTCGTATCGCTGTACAGCCGTTGTACATCGTTCAGGCGCCGGTCGATCCACTCATTGGGCATGGCCGAGCGCTGTTGTCGCTGGTGCCAACTCCAACCGATGATCGTGGGCAGACCTGTGTAGATGGACACGCGCGACCCCCAACGGTACAAGCCCCGCGGTTCTGTATTGGCCTCGGCAATCACTGGAGAGCCCTCCACATTGTCCAGCAGCCAGTTTACCGCCTCCAGGTCCCATTTCAGCTCAATCGGCTCACCATCGTAGTACACAGCGCGTTCCATGTAGGCCATGCCATTGAGCGTCGGCCCAACACTGCGATCGAAGCGGTCATTGATCTTGGCCCGCGCTGCAAACACGGGATAGAGCGCCGCGAGGGCCACCAGCAGGGCGAACACTCCCCACCACAGACGCCGTCGCTGCGGTCGCCACGCGTGCAGCCGGCTCACCAGTTGGCTCAGCGCCACGGCAGCGACGGACGACCACAGCACCCAGATCTGCAGATAGAACTTGAACACCGTGTTCATGCGCCCGATATCGCCCTTGAGTACTACCAGGTCAACACCCAGGCTCAGAGCAAGGCCCATGCCAAAGAGCAGCAGCACAAATCGCTGCCCCGGCTCCATACGCCATCGCAGCACCGCCAGCAGCGTGGCCAGAATCAGACCCACTACGAACAGATAGAACCACTCTCGGGACCAGACCAGTGCGCCCGCCAGTAGCCCCACGGCAGCTACTCCCGCCCATACGACAACGTCGTACTCGCGTCCCTTGCCCACTAGGCGCCGGTACCAGAACAACACCCTCGGCAGCCGGTCCCAGTGACGGAGCGAGATGCGCAGCATGCGGGCTAGGCCCTGGCGCGTCTCCCGGCTGAAGAGCAGCGCTCCCAGCCAGGTGACAACCACCCACAGGAATAGGCCGTGGATGACCAGATACGCAGACAGGCTCGTCCGCGGTCCTTTCCATGCCTCGATGCTCACGTACGCTGTCGAGAAGCGCGAGATAAAGGGCCAGTACAGGGCATACGTGAGCGCGGTGACGAGCCCGGCCCGCCACGCCACAGCCCAAAGGCCTTGCAGCGATATCTGCAGGCGCGTCCCCAACTGGCGAAGCGTCAGCGCAACGATCGCCACTAGCAGATAGGTGGGATAGTCCCAGGAGTTGATCGGTCTGAGCGCGCCCACGGCCAAACTGATCATGACCAGCAGCAGTACCTCTCGCCAGTCGATCCGCGACACCCACTCACGGATGACCCGGCTTGCCAGAGGCGCAAAGGCTTCGCTCTCAGCCCGCGAGACGGCATCCAACACCGGTCCGCCCGTCCATATCGGCCGTGCTTTTTGGCGAATCACGTTGACCGCAATGCCCAGCGCTAGCAGGGCGAACGGCAAAGCGATCAGATGCGCGTGAAGGTCGGCATACAGGAAGGTGAAGAAAGGAAACTCGTTGATCTCGCCGTTGGTCATAATCCGCGATGGGTTCCAATACGGCCACTCGGGGCGTATCCCCGGCGCACCACGTCCCGCCAGCCAATGAGACACGCCGGACAGCACCTTGGCCAGGTCCGTCACCAGCCCAATCGAGCTCTTGGCATCCACCGTGCCCATGTCGCGCAGCGCTCTCAGCCATACCCCGATCTCTCCCAGGTTGCCGAGCACCGCCGTCAGCAGAGCAGCGAAGAGGGCCCAGGTCATCGCCCCTGTCCACCAGGCCTTCTGCTGTCTGCCTCCCGTGGCCGTCAGATTGTAGACCACGCAAAAGGCTCCCATGGCGGTCAATGCCGCCAGGAGCGGAATGGCCAGATTGTAGGCCACCCAGGGCACGATGCCGGTGAGCTTGATCAGCGTGGCGATGATGACCTGGCCATAGTAGTAGTAGTTGAGATAGCCGCCCGCATACCACGGATCATACGGCGGGAACACGCTGCTCTTGACCACCGCATTGAGATAGGCGAAATCCATGGGCTTTTCGCCGCCCATCACCGGGTGCCAGAGGTCTGGATTGCCGTAGCGGATCAGCAGGAACACGGCGAAGAACAGCAAGAACAGCCCTTCGTTGACCAGGATCAGCTGCCGCTTCTCCCTGAGGAAGGCGGTCAGTGCCTCCCTTCGTCTCCAGAAGACAACCGCTGAGCACGCCGTCAACAGCAGCAGCGCCACACTGATGGCAGCGCGGCTGAAGGTGGTCAGGCCCAGATTCACAAGCATCCAGGTCAGCCAGGTGAGAAGCAGAATGCCCAGCGTCTTCGAGAGCACATACCCGCGATCCGCCAGTCGCTGGAACAGCACCTCGCTCAGCGGCAGGGTGACCACGCCCAACAGCTCCACCAGTAATAACCAGATCACGACTGGCGCTGTATTGCTCAGGCTGTTGCGGTCAAAGATCTCGGACCATGTGCCTCCGGAGCGCTGGATGGACTTTTCAGAGTCGGTCATCTGAAGTCCGTTCTTAAAGGCCGGTACCTCTATCGGTTTCAGCCGCGCGATGCTGTCCCAATCTATCCCCACACCCAGCAGTTTCCGCACTGTTTCCGGGGAGAAAGCCTCGGTCTTGCGAAAGACCTGCACCTTTGGATGGTCATAGACCGTGAAAGGCTCCTCGGCATCGTCGTCCACAAACTCGATCGGTCCCAGGTTCGGGCGCGAGGTAAAGGTCTTGATCAGCTCGAACCCTAGGCGGCCGTCAAACAAGTACTCGTAGTAGCGCGTAGTCATGGGATAGCGCATCGGCAGCCGTGGGATTGAACCATACAGCCGGTTGCTGCTGAGGACTAGATAGTCCGCCTCACTCAGCCAATCCACAAACCAGTCCAGTTTCTCGGGCAGATCCTCGTGGTAAGGATGGAACTCGACGAACTCGTAAGTGCCATCGGCATAGCCGTTGCGGCCACCGACGCCGCCCCACGGTATGGCATCATCCCAGTGTTCGTTGCCGATGGCTGACCCCGGCGGGATGTTGTCATAGACCCACAGCGAGGCACTCACTCGCGTCAGGGGACGCGTGTAGATCCTGGTAAAGGCAAAGGCCCACAGCAGCGTGCCCACGACGACGATTGCCGCCAGCGCCGCAGCGCCAACCTTCGCCCAGCGCACTCGGACCCGCTGGGCCCGGTCCCACGCTCGCACCAGGAGGTAGGCCGCCAGCATGGCCATGAAAGGGAAAAAGGGCGTCAGGTACCGCGACAGCTTGGCAAAGCGTGTCGACTGGTAGAGGAAGATGAACGTCGTCCAGGCAAATACCAGCAGGTGCTCAAGCTTACGCCTCCGCAATAGCTCGTAGCCGGCCAGTGCCCACCCCGCCCAGCTGGCCAGGCCCAAAGGAACGCCGACAGCCCACAGCACCATGTTCTGCAGTGAGAAGAGAACCGGGGTTCGTGACGCCCACTGGTGGCTAAATGGCAGGTCAATCTCGCCCGCCGACGCTCTGGACCAGTAGCGCACATCGTCCAACCACGCTTGCGACAGCCTGAAGCCGAAGAAGCCAGGGCCCTGGAAGCTATAGGGCTGCACGATTCTGAAGGCTACAATGGCCACGAGCAGGCTAAAGGCGAACTTGACTGCCACCTCCAACCCCATGTTGACCCAGGTTCGTTCCTGCGGAATCCTCGCTGGACGCCGATCGACGGCCACCGCTAGCGCCCCAGCGCCCTGGCCGGAGCGCTCAATCTGCAGCTCGATGCCCAGCTTGCCAAACATGCGCTGCCACGAGAACATCACATTGCCACCAGCGCCTTCTGACACCGCCCTCGCGGGCACCGCGGACGCCTGCCCCCTCGCGTCTGGCAGCTCAGCCGGGCTTGACAGCATCCTGTAGAAGCGGAGTGCGCATGCCAGCGCCATCACCAGCCCAAACAGCGCCACGTTGATCTTGGAAGCCACAGCAAGGCCATAGCTGATCCCCAACCACAGAAAGTCGCTCCAGCTGCCCCGCTCCACAACCCACAGCGCCCGGTAGAAAGCCAGAACCACAAAGGTGGCCACGAAGCTGTCCACCGTGTAAAAGTGCGACTGCTGAATGTGAACCACCAGTCCCGCGCTCAGCAACGCGCTGAGCAGTCCCACGCGCTCGTCATACAGCTTGCGACCGATCAAGAACATCAACAGCACAGTGGCCAGATCAAAGGTCGCAGCTAGCATCCTGCCAAGCAGGTGGATGCGATCCGGAGCGCCCCAACTGGTTGCTTCGCCCAGTGCCTTGGTCAGGAACAGGGGTAGCGTCCCATAGATGAAGCTGCTGCCTTGATTGTAGGGGTTGAGCGGCGAGCGCGCGGTGTCAAAGTACTGGCCCAAGGACTTTGGCAGGGAAAGCGAGATCGTGACCATCCAGATGTGCCGCTCGTCTGGGTGCAGGTGCGTGTGGTCATCCCAGTTCACGCCAGTGAAACGGAAGTAGCCACCCAGCAGCAGAATCCCCGCCAAACAGACCGCGACAAAGTACCGGCTGTGCCGGAAACGGTGCCAGTGCACCCGCCAGCGCTGACCCAAACCCGGCTGGCCCGCCTCGAGTTCGGTACGGCCCTCAACACTCATCCCTGCCTCTAATCCATCAACGCTCGACATACATCACCACAAAGGCGGCACTGCCATCAGGCAGACGGTGCGTCACGGTTGCGTGACGCGGGAAGGCGCCCCGCAGCGCCTCCAGTCCCGCCTGGTCGCTGGGGTGCAAGATGATCATCCCGCGCTCCGTCAGGGTCGACAGGGGCGGCAGGTCTGCACGCACAGTCTCAAACTCCGGATTCCAGGTACCATATTGCCGCCGCAGATAGGTTTGCAGAGCACGCCCGTCAAACCAGTGTGGCCACACCTTGATGTAGCACAGCTCCAGCTGGCCGTATGCCTCCATCTTTCGCGCCATTTCCTTGGCGATGGAGACATTCTCCTTGTCAGGCAAGACCGCGACAAACTCACGGAAGTAGAACTGGCGCGTTTCGCGGAACTCGACAAGCACCAGCCCCACAACCAGCGCCGCGGGCAGAAGAGCCACAAGCGCCCGGCGCCCTGTCCTGAGGACAAACTCATACGTCCCCTTAAGCCCTTCTACACCCAGTCTAGCCTGGATGTCGTAGGCCGGATAGTGCCTGCTCAGCGCCCCCAAGGGCTCAACAATGACTGCCAGAGGCAGTCCTGCCAGAATCATGCCTGGCCCAAGGGTGCCCGCGGCACGAAAGATGTTGGGCATCTCATGCGGAAACATGGCCAGCGTCATCGGCACAATGAGGACGAAGAACATGGCCAGTAGGATCCCGTTGAGACCCTTTCGCCAGCGCCGTAGCCCATAGCAGACTCCCAGCACCAAAAGCACCCCGCTGACGAACCCAAAATGCCGCACTCCGGGCACATTGAAGCGCACGTTGCTGTCGCCGTATGCATTGTACATCAAGAGGCTGGTACGCACATTCTCCATGAGCAGGGGCAGCGTCATGGCCTGCCTCTGGGCATCCCCACCGACCAGGCGAACCTGCAGGCCAACACGCTGCAGGTACTGCTGCGGGTACTCCAGTGCAAAGCGTCCCAAAGGCGCGTAGACAACCAGCGCAAACGCTGCGCCCACGGCCAACAGCGCCACAAGCCCACGCCATCCAGCCCGCCTTCCCCCCAGGAACAGCACGGCCAAACCCAGGGGAACGGCGATCACCGTGAAGGCAAAGGCCGTATAGGTGTACATTCCCAGCCCCAGCACCGCGCCGGCCACCGCAGCGTCCGTCACCCGCCGGGTGTGCAGGGCTCGTGCAACGGCCCACAGCAGCAAGGCCACAAAAAGGGGCAGCGAGCTGACCCGAAAACCTGAGCGGCTCAGGATGATGTGCCAGCGATTGACAGCCAGCAAAGAAGCCGCGATCAAGCCCTCTCTTGGGCCAAAGAACGCGCTTCCGGCCCGGTACAGGACCGGGATAGTGGCGATTCCCACCAATGCCGACGTCAGCTTGATGCAAAAGTGGCTCAGTGGAGAGAAGCGTGCCAGCAGCGCGATGAGATAGAAGAACAGGCCCTCACGACCCTGGTTGGCCGGAAAGAACACACGGTACTCCCCGCGCAGAATGGACTGAGCATCGGTGTAGTTGTACGGCAGATCCCAGCCAATGTCTGCCGGAATGACCTCCAGTTGGTACAAGCGCAGCGCCGCCCCCAGCGCTGTGATCAGCAACAGCACGACATGAAGCCGCGATACCCGCACTGACCGGCCTGTCAACCAGGCAGCCAAGCGCTGGGGAAGGGACGGTTCCCCCTCCAACAGTGACAAGTATCCGAGCGCGCACAGCAGACCGCCCACCCAGAGCACGAGACCGGGCACTCGGAAGCGATTGTCACCAAAGTTCAGACAGCCCAGCAGCGCCACGCCAAGTGCCAGCGCCGCCGGACTGAAGGCGGCCATGACCTCTTGGGGACTGAGATCAGTCCATCCCGAGATACCGAACCCGCGCTCCCGCGCCACGCCTCCAACGACCAGGGCAAACAGCGTCCCAGCACCTACCAGGCCAAGCACAGCAAGCAGATCTACCTGCTGCCTGTCCAGGCGCAGTTGGGCAGCCGCTGCTAGCAGCAGACAGAGTGCCGCTGCCAGCACCCTCAGCAGGTCTATCTGTCGCTGCTCCAACTGTGAAAACCATCCCCAAACCCCGGACACCAACCGCCCTTTCAGCTTTGACATGTGAGGCCATCCACCAGCCTGGCGCAGGCGCGGCAGACGCGGTTCAGATTGTGCGGAAAAAGCACCGCCCTGTCAAGCTCTCTTCCTCTTGGAGTTATGTCATTGGTTGTCGCCTGGATGCGTCCAGGGAAGACAAAGCAACCGTTAGTTATGTCAGAACTGCGCCGGAGCCAGGAAGATCTGAAAGTCCTTCTCGGGGAGAGAGGCCCGGAAGCGCATCAGGCGCCCGTTCGGGTAGTTCCGCTTGAGCCAGTTCTCGGCCTCGGCGTTGCTGACATTGAAGATATACAGCCGATTCCTTGGCTCGGATAGATGCGGCTCCGCCTCGCTCATGTCCATGATCAGATTGTTCCACTCCATATTGCGCAGTGACAGCGCCACAGCGCGGTGGTCCACCCAGTAGGCGGTGCCTATGATATGCGTGTCGTAGATGTCACCCACGCTATCCGCAAAGCCCTGCATCACCCTTGCCATGTCCGTCGCATTCCAGGCCGCCCGGCGGTATTGCTGATCATATTCCAGGTAGTAGAGGTCATAGTTCAACCGCGCCGACTGGCCCAGAAGCAGCCCGCCTACCACGGCTACCAGAGCCAGACCGGTTCCCCCTCGCAGGGCTGCGAGCAACTGCGTCGCCACCACATATAGCGGCAGGGCCGCCAACACGATGACCACTGGGATGACACCCGAAGCCCGGATGTTGCTTGGGTTTTCGATTGGGAAGGCGATAGCCAGCGTCGAGGGCAACAGCAGCACAAAGACTGCAACCAAAAGGTACAACGCCAGCATCCGCCGTCCCCTCAGCAGCAGGTACAGCACGTAGGCCGCGCCCAACACGAACAGACCACCCATGACATAGTCCAGGGCAGGTCTGCCTGGAACGCTGGCCGTCCAGGCCCCATCTCCCTCCCAGTTGAACATCAGCAGGCCACGCCTGATATTGTCCACAAAGATCTCTGCGGTACTCTCCTGCACCGTCCTCTCCAGATCAGTGGTGCGAGTGAGCACGCGGTACCACAGCATGCGTGGCTCATCGTACATATAGCGGAACATGGGCAGATACACCAGCATCGACGTCACGACCAGCAGCCCGGCATTAGTCGCAAAGCGTTTGAGTTGAAAGCCAGGCCCGCGGTCAAGGGCCAACTTGAGCCCTAGCAACGCCACCACCAGCAGCGGCGTGATGCGAAAGGACATGTAGCCGTACAGACCAGCGCCTAGCGCCAGACCGCTCCACAGGTAGTCATTCCTGCGCTCACTGCGCAAAGCGCGCAGCAGGAAGTACAGGGTGACTGTGGTCCAGAATGGGGCTAGCACGATACGCCAGCCGATGCGGCTGACGATGATGTGCCAGTAGGAGATACCCATCAAGAAGGCTGCAAGCAGGCCAAAACGCCTGTCGAGCATCTCCTTGCCCAGCAGGTACATGGGAATCACGTTCAGTGCACCCACCAGCGCCATGGTCAGCTTCAGTGTGGTGAACCCGTAGCCGAAAACCTTGGACATCAGCGCGGTGAGATAGAACTGCGTCGCCTCCCGACCGGTGTTGCGCGGGAAAAAGATCATGTGATTGCCATTGAGGATGCTGCGCACGTCTTCCGAAGCTTCGACATGGTCGCTCTGGGGCTCGGCGGGCGTGGCGTCTATGCGGTACACATGGAAGAACAGGCTCACTAGCAGGATGCCGGTCAGCAGCAGCGCCACCCAGCTGCCCCGCAGTATCAGTCCACCCTGCTGCCGCAGAGCATCCAGTGTCGCCCTCCCCGGCACCGTCAGCCGCAGCGGCCTCTGCGCCACCTCTATCGTGGCCAGCAGCCACACCGCCACTGCCCCCACCCAGCACAGCACGCCGCGAGCCGTGAACTGGTTGTCACCCAGGGACGCAAAGGCAATCGAGACCAGTACCAACGCCAACGACAAGAGCAGCATTTGCACGTTCTTGTCCGGAAGCGTGGCGCCGCTGGGGTCACCTGTGGCCGGCCCTCGCCGCGGCCACAGCTGCGCTGGTATGGAATCCCTTTGCCGTGCCACAGAAAGCAGGAAGATGAGCACGGCAGCCCCCAGCAAAAGCGCGCCGTCCAGCGTGAATTCGCGCACTTCAAGCTGTCGCTGGCCCGCGACCGCCAACGCCAGCGCCACGAGGCCCAGGATAGCCCACAACGAGCGGCGTTTCGAACCCGATACCATGCCAGTCAAGCCTGTTTTCATTGTCTGCGAGCCTTGAGCGCGATGTTCACGAAGCGGTCCTTGCCGGTATGCCTTTGGCTGAAATTGTCCACCCAGTCGATGAGGCCCATCACCCATGCCGCCGGATTCCATGCCTGGCGCCGGCTCCGCTCCGGATGGAAGCGATCCACCTCGTTGAGCAGCCAATCGGGCAAAGCTCGACGCAGCAAGATCCCTTTGCCAAAGCCATACACCAGGTTGTGCGTAAAGGGGAAGCACCACGGTGTCAGCATCTGGCAGGCCTCAACCACAAACCCGCTGGCCTCGACCAGCTCCTTGATAGCAGCCAAGTTGTACAAGCGAAGGTGGCCCATCCACGCCCCCGCCAGCGGTCCCCGCCGGATGGTGCGATGTAGCACCCTCTCGGAGAGCCAATTGAGAGGATCATAAAGCAAAGGATACTCGCTGTAGGGCACTGTCACCACCAGAGTTCCCCGTGGTCGCAGCACCCGGTGGGCCTCGGCAAGCGCCCCACGGTCATCCTCCAGATGCTCCAGCACCTCGCTCAGCAGTACCTTGTCGAAGCAGGCATCGCCATAAGGTAGGCGACACGCGTCGCCCAGATACAGGGCAGATTGCGCTGCGCCCGCCAGG
>Ga0180438_10006074_pt1 | contig 16511 bp, 12 predicted proteins | sample SS_ome_12_FD_132455 | JGI IMG/M metagenome (GOLD analysis project Ga0180438, IMG submission 132455) | Hypersaline lake sediment archaeal communities from the Salton Sea, California, USA - SS_3_D_2 metaG | ecosystem: Environmental > Aquatic > Non-marine Saline and Alkaline > Hypersaline >...
ACCTGGCTGGGCTTGCCAGGGGCAAGATGAATGATCAAAAAGGAGACCACTGAAACAAAGAAAAGAGTAATAATTTTTTGTATGATACTTCGACCTATGAATGACAACATTTTTAAGTGCCTAAAGTTGTATAAAAGGCTTAAGCCTAAACTCCATTATTCCGCATTACAAATCCCATCTCTATCCATCCAGCGCGAAGCTGGGTGCATCTGAAAGCTTTATCCACTTGTTGAAATGAAACGTATAACCTCCTGTTTTGGTAGGCGTGATCTTTTTATAGATGGGATTCCCTTTTGAATCTATCTCCTTTATTACAATTCTTTTATCTAAAACAGCTGTCCACTTGGTAACGTAAAGAAAAGTATAGGGCTGTTCCGTTGCAATAATCTCGTGAAGGCGATGGCAGTAGTCTACCTGTTTTTCATGATTATATTCCTGCCTGATCTTGATGATGAGATCATCGGCCTCTTTATTTTTAAAACCCACGAAATTAAGCTGATAAGGGTTGGCCTGACTCGAATGCCATATCTGATAAAGATCAGGTTCAATTCCCATGCTCCAGCCCAAGATGAGGGCATCGAAATCTGCCTTATCCACACGCTCTTGAATAAACACTGCCCATTCTAAGAGGTCGGTGCGCACATCAATGCCGATCTGTTTCCATCCGTCCTGGGCAATGGTTAAGATAGCTTTTCTGAGGTCGTTGCCGCTGTTTGTGATAAGGGTAAATTGAAATCTCTCTCCGTCCTTCTCCAGCCAGCCTTCCTTGTTTCTTTTCCAGCCTACTTCTTCAAGGAGCATTAGTGCTCCTTTGGGATCATAAGGAATCGTCTTGACCCTTTGATTGTAATAATCAGTTTGTTTTACAAAAGGACCGGTAATCCGTTCCCCCTGACCATAGAGGACATATTTTATGATTTTATCCACATCAATGGCCATACTTAGGGCCATTCGGACTCGAGGATCAACAAAAGGTTTTCGCCTCATGTTATAGCCGATATAGGTATATCCAAAAGAGGGTCCTGAAAAACTCTGATACTGTGGATCTCTTTTTAGGCGCTGAACTTGATGGGGCTGAACACCGTAACTGTCAACAGTGCCTGCATAGAATTCCATCTCTTGGGTGAGAAGATCAGGAATGACCCGATAGATATAGCGCTTGTAATTTGGTGGCCCCTCCCAATACTCATCAAACCGATCCATTATGATGTATTGATCCGATTTCCACTCTCTGAACACAAAAGGACCACATCCAATGGGATGGCGATTAAAGTTGCTCTGCCGCAAGGAGAATTTTTTCGGATCTTTTCCACCTCTTTTAGCCTCATCCCCTAAGACTTCATTATTTAAAAGATGTTCGGGGAGTATTCCCATTGCCCATGTACCAAGGGCTGGTGAATAAAGTCGTTTATAAATAATGCGTACGGTCAGGGCATCAATTACCTCCACACGTTTGACTGGCTCATAATCTGCTACGCGTGGAGAGAGGTTCTTTGGATTTATGATTGCCTCATAGGTGAACTTGACATCGTATGCATCAAGAATGTGGCCATCATGAAATTTTACATTGGGGCGTAACGTAAAGACCATAATTGGATTATGTTCAGTAGATGGAAGGATCTCTTGTGCGTATGTAGCCCTTTTATTTTGCCCAACTTCCTGATCGAATCTTAAATAAGGCTCCCCATTAAAGGAGTTAAAATATTCATTACCCAAAATAGTTGAGAGGTTTTGAAAAAGATTTTGATCTACCCTGTATAAGAGTATTTTAATTCTGGCTGGCGCTTTGACCTGAATCCTTACCTCTCTCTTTTGCTGGTCTCCTTTTGTCTTTTTCTCATATCTCGTTACTAAGAATTCGCCGGCTGGAATGATAGAAATATCTCTAATATTATCCAACGATGCCTTAGTCTTGTTGTTGATCTTCAGATCTCCGGCTTTAGCCCTCCTGAGAAGCTCGACCACTTCTTTTGCTTGTAATTTTCCATAACTGTGTATATCAGTCTTCTCATTTACATAAAAAAAGGCCTCTTCGTGTATGCGCCAGGAAGTTGCAAGACGTCCTCTGAAGTTGAGATCTTCATCTCTGTCAATGAGTCCTTCAAAAACCATAGACTCTATTTGACTGCTGGCAGAATCTGCTGACAGGATCGGATTGAGGATGCTGGCATCACCTATGGATCCTGTAATGTATTCGTTAAGACGATTGGGATTACCACGTGATTGCTCTTTGTAGGTAGGTACCCAGAAATATGACTGGAGCAAGAATACTATGATTACTATTGGGGTAAATATGAGAACCCTACGGATGGTCATAGCCCTCCTGCGAGTTTAGATTATTGTAACAGTATAGGCCATATTCCGAGCCATACTGCTATTAGCTTTGAAAATAAAAGTAGCATAAGCAATTGAGATATTCGTGTCAAATCGTTTGATTCCTTTTGTAGGAATTGAAAGGATCTGACAATACCATTGGCAGGTAAGCTTACATGTAAAACGAGGAGTTGAGAAGAGAATACAAAAAAAAGGATCAAGAGAATTCAGCCAGCACTATTTTGGTAGAGATGTCTTTCCTTTTTCAAACCTCTCTTGTAAACGCTCAAACCTTTTATCCACCATCGTCTGGTATTCGGCAATATCTTGCTCGGTGAAGTGTCTAAATCTACCCTGAAGATGGATGTATTTATCAATAGGAATAATTTCATCAGGGATCACTGTTTGTGTATAGATCTCAGCGTCGTGCACCTCATATAAAGGGAAGATGTTGGATAACACAGCCAGGCGCATAACGTCTATGGACAGATTTTCAGGCATTCTCCAGCCTGTGGGGCAGGAGGCAAAAAGATGGATAAATTTTGTTCCTTTGATCGACCTGGCCTTTTTAAATTTGGCGATCATATCCTGGGGGTAGGCGGCTGTGGCAGTAGCAAGATAAGGGATCCTGTGGGCAAGCATTATCTCATCGAAATCCTTCTTTTGTTCTAACTTGGGCTTTTTAACCGGGGTCGTTGTTGTCCAGGAACCCTTCGGTGTTGCGCTTGAGCGTTGGATTCCGGTATTCATGTAGGCCTCGTTGTCATAGCATACATAGATAACATCATCATTTCTCTCTGCAGCACCTGAGAGTGCCTGGATACCAATATCAAAGGTACCTCCATCACCTGCCCATCCAACAACGCATACTTCATCCATGCCCCTTTTTCTGTATGCTGCCTTCACGCCAGATATGGTTGCCCCCGTTGTCTCGAAGGCACAATGAAAAAGCGGGACATCCATGGTGGAGAGAGGCCAGGGGCCTGGTATGATTGTCCAGCAGCAGGCAGGTATCACAAGGACAGTTGGTTTCCCTAACCCTTTTAATGCCAGCCTCATGGAAAGAGATGCCCCGCAACCAGCACAGGCTACATTTCCAGAGGTCATGAACTCATCTTCAGGGATATTGCTGTTGTCAAATCTTTGATTTAGACTATACATAGTTTACTCCTATCCATATATCGACATCATCTGGTCGATCATCCCTCAGTGTTTTCCTGTAAATCTCCTGAATGGTGTTGACACTTATATCCCTACCACCAAGACCTGCAATGTAGCCATAGATAAGCGGTCTTTCATGTTCAGGGAGTTCATAAAGGGCGCTTTTGATCTCTTGGGCCCAAATGCCTGTGGCACCCGGGGAGAAGTTCCGGTCAATAACCGCGACCTTTTTCTTTCCTTTTAAGGTTGCGATCACTTCCTCCCTTGGAAATGGGCGAAGGGTTTTTACCTTTACCATGCCTACCTTTTCTCCCTTTTCCCGTAAGGAATCTATGGCATCTCTTCCAGTCGATGCGACAGTGCCTGTGACAACCATAACAACATCCGCATCATCGGCGTGGTATCCTTCCACCTGGTGATATGTTCTTCCAAACACCTTGGCAAATTCTTCATGAACTGAGGTGATGACATCTTTGGCCTTCTCCATATCTCTCTGGATTTGCCATCTGAATTCCATATAGGCAGTATTCATAGTAATGCCACCGAAGGCCTTGGGATTATCCGGGTTGAGCCACAGGTTTCCTGGATCAAACGAAGGGAGAAAGCTTCTTACTTCCTCCTTATCCGGGATATCGATTGGCTCAGAGGTGTGGGAGAGAAAAAATGCATCCAGCACAACCATTGCAGGGAGGCGTAAGGTTTCTGCGATCTTGAATGCCATAATGGTGGTATCCAGGACCTCCTGATTTCCCTCACAGTAAAGCTGGATCCAGCCTGTCTCCCTTTGTGAGACAGAGTCGGTCTGATCACTCCAAATGGTCCAGGGGGCAGCTGCAGCCCTGTTGACATTGGCGAGCACTATAGGTGTCCTCGCACCGGCCGCGTAATGGAGCATCTCATGCATCAGAAACAATCCCTGCCCACAGGTGGCAGTAAATGCTCGTACCCCACACATTGAGGCCCCAATACATGCGGCCATGGCCGAATGTTCGGATTCCACCCTGATGTAGTCGAAATCCGCCAATCCCTCAGCCTGCATAGTGGCCAACTCCTCGATAATGGTTGTCTGGGGTGTAATTGGATAGGCAGCAACTATCTGTACATCAGAAAGCATTGCCCCATAAGCTACTGCCACATTTCCCGTGATAACCTTTCTCATCTTTTTACTCCATAAATTCCATTTTCATTGCCCCTCGAGGACATTCATTCACACATACCCCGCATCCTTTGCAATAGTCCATATCTGCAATATATCCATAGCCACCTGGATCTTTTTTTATGGCGTTATCCGGGCAAAAGATATAGCAATTTCCACACTCGGTGCAGGAGCCGCAATTAAAACAGCGCTGGGCCTCAAAGGTTGCCTCTTTTTGAGAAGGGGGTTTGATAACCTCCTGAAAGCCCTTTAATCGTTTTTCTACAGCGATTTTATTCCTTTTGATCCTCTGCCGGTGATCAAAATAGAAGGGATTCATGCCGGTGTAGTCGAGTACCTCTGGGGTTGGGTTTCTTCTTAAAAACTGGGTTGCTCCCTGTATACGGCCAACAATCACATTTCCTTTTGCCCCCCACCTGAATTGAGTGAGGTTGTCTTCTTCGTGCTTTATTCCCTCAAGAAACCGATCAATGGCTATAGCTGCACGCTTGCCTGAGCCGATAGCATGCGTAACGGTATGGGGGATATCGATAATGTCTCCTCCAGCAAAGATCTTTGCGTGATCGGTGTGTCCCATCTGATCGGTTGAAACTACTCCATTTTTTTGCGAGACAAAAGGAGGTAGGTCAGCTACGTGAGGAGCCTCTCCTATGGCAATTATCATCCCATTACACTCAACATCAAAGGTTTCCCCAGTTGGGAGTGGTCGTCTCCGGCCAGAGTCGTCTACATCCCCCAGGACCATCTTTTCGAGTATGATACCTGTAATGTGCTCATTGCCAGATATCGCTTTTGGGGTGGCAAGGAAGAGGAATTGAACACCCTCTTCTTTGGCCATTTCAATCTCCTCCCAATGGGCTGGCATCTCTTTCTCGGTTCTACGATAGATAATGGTTACCTCTGCTCCAAGTCTACGGGAGGATCTGGCACAGTCTATGGCGCTATTTCCACCGCCAATGACAGCAATTTTTTTGCCTATCTGTGGGTTTTTACCGAGGTTGATTTGATGCAAAAATTCAAGGGCATTATACATTCCTTTCGTGTTTATGCCCTCGATATCAAGGTGAGTCTCTTCCCAGGCCCCAATAGCAATGAATACGGCATCAAACTGGCTTTCAAGGGAATCCCAGGAGATATCTGTACCTACCCTCACTCCCATGTTAAATTCTATCCCTATATCATATAGTCTGCTGATCTCACCATCAAGAATCGTGTTAGGGAGCCTGTAGGAAGGAATACCATAGCGCATGATACCGCCAGGGCTCTGATGAGAGTCAAATATAATAGCAGCATACCCCATCCTTTTTAAATGGTAGGCCGCACTCATGCCTCCAGGTCCAGCACCGACAATAGCAACCTTCTTTCCCTTTTCTGATTGGATACCTGGTATTGTAAGGCCATAGGAAAGGGCATAGTCACCTATAAAGCATTCTACTGTATGGATCGATACAGCCTCATCGTGATCTTTTCTGTTACACTGCTCCTCACAGGTATGGAAACAAACCCGTCCCATAATTGCGGGGAAAGGGTTTTCTGCCATAATTAATTTCCATGCCTCTTCGAATTTTCCCTGACCAGCCAGATACATATATCCAGTAATGTCTTCGCCAGCAGGGCATTGCTGGTTACACGGAGAAATGCGATCAACAAAACGCGGCTCAGCAAACTTCCAGGTTCCGGTCTTATTAACCAGTCCGGAGGTGGTGGATATTGCACATAAGGGGACATTCACCTGTTTTTCAGTGTATTTCATTTTTAATTCCTCTCACAAAACCTGGCTCTTCTATTTACATCAGATTATCTGTTATTATACAGTGTCCGTTGATGATTCATCGTTCCCTGTTTTCCAACGGTCAACGGACAACATACTACTGACACCAATTGACTACAATTGGACTACCTCACTTACCGTTTCATACGCCTCCTTAGCAGCAGCAGCATTATCTTCTGTATGGGCTGGCACGTCAGTCTTAATGCCCTCAATTAGACTCTCCATTGAAACTACTCCAAGCACCTTGGCCACAGCACCTAATATGGCAGTGTTGACAATAGGAGATTGGGGACTCCCGAGATGATGCTTTATGGCAATTTTGCCAGCAGGAACAGTGGCCACATAAAAGCCTTTGAATGTATCGGAAAACTCATCTGGCTTTTTGCTGCTATTGATAATCACAATGCCTTCCTTTTTCAGTCCGTCTGCAAGGGGAACTTGATCAACGAGCAGGGGATCAAGGATGACAATATGGTCTGGCTCATATATTTCTGTGCGTATCCTAATGGGTTTGTCGTCAGCTCGTAAAAAGGCCGTCACTGGAGCACCCCTTCTTTCAACTCCAAAGGCAGGGAAGGACTGAGAATACTTCCCATCCAGGAATATCGATGTGGCTAAGATCTTGGATGCAACCACTGCCCCCTGACCACCCCGTCCATGAAAACGTATTTCGATCATAAGTTCGTCCTCATTTTCTGAAAAATTAAATTATTTTTCCTGGGTTTAGGATATAATTGGGATCGAATATCTTTTTAATCCCCCGCATCAAATTAAGCTCTGCCTCCAATGTTGTCTTCAAAAAGATTGGTTTTTTTAAGAAGCCTATACCATGTTCACCACTCCCTGCACCCCCGAATCCTATCGCAATATCTGTCATTTCATCGTAAATCTCCTCGGCGATATTTGGCCACTCTTCGATAGATACATTTTCAGGCTTCATTAATTCTGGATGAAGGTTCCCATCAGCAATATGTGCAGCAGTAGGAATCCTCATATTATATTTTTTACTGATCCTCCTTATCTCTTTCATCATTTCAGGAACCTTTGAAAGAGGAACTACTACATCTCCACTAAGGGATGCATATGGGTCAGCTGCCCTTAACCCTTCAGCAAACTCTTGCCGTACCTTCCAGATATTTTCCGAATCTGTGCGACTTTCAGCCACAAAGACATCCAGAGCATTGTTATTGAGGCATATCTCACCTACCTTCTCGTATAGGCTCTCAAGCCCCTCCTTTGATTCACTGTCAAGCTGTATAATGAGATAGGCCTCGGCCTTATCCTGAAAAGAAATTTTAGTATTAAGATATTTAGTAGTAAGATCAACAGAGAGTTTATCCATAAATTCCACCGCTACCGGTAGTACACCAGCAGAGACAATTACATCTGCAACGGTATTAACAGCTGTCTCTATATCCCCAAAGGGAACAAGGAGGTCCACTGTCTTTCCTGCAGAGGGGACCAAATTTAAAATTATTTTTGTAAAGATCCCTAATGTTCCCTCCGAGCCGATCATGAGATGTAATAGATTGTAACCCCATGTATCTTTTCTGAATTTGCCTCCAAGCTCAATTACCTCACCGGTAGGAAGGACAACCTCTAATCCTAAGATATGTCGTCTGGTGTTCCCATATTTTATTACCTTACCTCCCCCGGCATTGGTGGCCACATTTCCGCTGATAAAACTGGTCTCTATGCTCATCGGGTAACCAGCATACATTAGACCCTCATCTAAGACCTTCAGGCAGAGCTCATTAGTTATAACCCCTGGTTCCACTACAGCTACCCTGTTCACCTTATCTATATCGAGAATCTTGTTCATTCTCTCCATTGAAAGTACTATCCCTCCATAGAGGGGTATGGCTGCTCCGGCAAGACCGCTTCCAGCAGCCCTGGGAGTGATTGGAATCTTGTTTTCATTTGCAAGTTGCATTATCTTTGACACCTGCTCAGTAGAATTAGGTTTCACTACCACTTCTGGCAGATGACCAAATATCTCTCCTGCTTCATCAGCAGCATAATTCTCTAACTTTTCTTTATCCTCAAAGATCACGTTTTTTGCCTCAACTATCTCTTGAAGCTCCTCTATGATCTCTGTTGTTACCGTGCCATATTTTTTTCCCATCTTATCACTCCTTGGACCTTTCCTTTAATTTTTGTATGAAGAGAGGAATGACCTCAAATATGTCACCCACAACACCAAAGTCTGCGGCCCTAAAGATATCCGCCTCAGGATCAGAGTTTATAGCGATAACCGTCTCCGCCGAGGACATCCCAGCCAGATGTTGAACAGCTCCGGATATACCACAGGCAATATATAGCTTTGGGCTAACCGTTTTTCCACTGAGACCTACCTGATGGGAATAAGAGATCCAGCCCAGATCTACCGCCTTTCTTGAGGCTCCTACTGATCCGCCTAAAAGCTCAGCAAGCTCATTTATAATATTCAGCTTTTTCCCATCTTTTAGTCCCTTGCCACAAGAAATGATAATATCGGCATCCTGAATAGGGGCACCTACTGTCTCCTCTTTGAGAAAGTTTAGCCTTTTAACCCTAGAAAGCAGATATTCACCACCAAACTCTTTTACGATAATTTCTCCTTTCCTTGATTTATCTATAGGAAGAGGTCTTTTTGATTTTGGCCGCACAGTTGACATCTGAGGCCTGGCGGTAGGCGTTTTAATCGTGGCCATTATATTTCCGCCAATCGCTGGTCGTGTTTGAATCAGAAGTTTTTCCTCTGTATCAATATCAAGGCCAGTACAATCTGCTGTAAGCCCTGTCTGGAGCTTTACCGCACATATAGGCATCAAGGTTCTTCCTGTGGTAGTGGCTGAGGCGATAAATATCTCCGGTTTATATTCCTCAACAAGGGAGGTAAGTATCTTGGAGTAGGGATCGGCCCTAAAATTTTCTAAGGCGGGATTCTCAACCACATATACCCTGTTTGCCCCCCTATATACGAGCTCATAGGCCTTATCTTTTATATCGTGACCGATGATTATGCTTGAGAGTTCTACCCCTATCTTATCTGCTAAGTCTTTCCCCCATGCCAAAAGTTCATATGAAACAGGATGTATCTCTCCCTCTCTCATCTCTCCAAGTGTCCATACCCCTTTATAATCTTCTACTCTGTTTTCCATTCCTCTCCCTTTAAATTATTTCTTTTTGTCTTAAGTAATTTATCAGACCATTTACTGAACCATCCAAATCTTTAGATGTGGAGATTATCTCACCCTTTCTTGCTACTTGTGGATGAAAGGTTTTTACCACCCTAGTAAGTGAACCTTTAAGTCCAAGTCTGCCTTCATCGACACCGATATCTTCAGCGGTAAGAATAGGGATCTCGGTGTTTTTTGCCTTAATCTTACCCCTTAAGGTTGGTATACTTGGCTCATTTATCTCTTTAACAACACTCACGAGTGCAGGCATGGGGGCCTCAACCACTTCATATCCACCCTCGATGGCCCGGTGGACAATGATCTTTTCTTTTGTAATCTCAACAATTTTACTTACATAAGTAAGGACCGGAATATCCAAATGGGCCCCAACGCCTGGACCTACCTGCCCAGTCTCTCCATCTGTTGCCCTTTCTCCACAGAGAATAAGATCAAATTCCGCTAACATCTTTTTAATCGCTATTGACAAGGCATAGCCTGTGGCCCAAGTATCTGCCCCTGCAAATTTTTTGCCTGAAAGCAAATATCCTTTATCGCATCCCATGGCAATAGCATTCTTGACCGCATCCACTGCCATCCGAGGGCCCATCGAAATAACGCTGATCTCAGCATCATTTCCCAGATTTTCTTTTATCCTAATGGCCTCCTCCACTGCATAAAGATCAAGCGGGTTGAGTTCTGCCTCTACTCCGTCCCTAATCATTGTTCCGGTTTCCTCATCCATTTTAACTTTATCAGTAGCCGGAACCTGCTTGATTAAAACAACTATTTTCACCTTTCAACCTCCCTCTATTCGCTCTTCAGGTCATGCTCAGAATAAAAAGATAAGAGCATCATACATAACCTTTGGTTTTGCTTATATCCCAACAATAAATTATCTGTCAAGCAACCAAGGATTCAATCTACTAAAGATTCTATTAAGTGACACAAATTTTACCTTGCTTTCTCCTTAAATAAGAACTGGCTGAATATTTTCGTGGCTATCAAAAGAGATAGATCCCAATTCATTTTCTAACCTTAAATTATCTTTTCCTTTAACCTCTTCAACAAGAGCCTCTGAGACATCAAACTCAGCAATTTCCAAAGTATTTTTGATGTGAACAACTCGTGCCTTTTCTGAATCTACTTCTCTAATAGTAGCAAAAGCAGTCTCAACAGCCTCTCTATGGGTTTTTAGTACTATAGGGATTCTTCCTTTCTCTGGAGTCACGGCAGCTATAGCATTGGTAGATGTGGCAATAGGATCTATCTTGTCTACAAGTCCTTGGACAGTAAAGTCGGCCAAACCAATACCAATCGCATTTCCATGTGATTCCTCAGTCAAATCCAGTACCACAATTCTTGTAATCTTGGGGGATTCGGGTTCTTTCTCCCCGATAAACATGATTCGGCCAATAACATTAGTGTCTAGCCCTGTGCCACTAATATTCTTCCCCATTTCATCCACGATTAAGATATCTATCTTGTCAAAGGGAAGTCTGGCCATTAACCTTTTTGCCTTGACTAATAGCCTTTCTTCTTCAATCAAAAACCGGGAAGGGAGAATAGCCTGAAGCAAGGCTGTTTCATCATAGACATTTTCTACTAAAGCCACACCGAAAAATATCGGGAGCTTTTCCAGGATGACCCGACCGATTTCTGGTATTACCTCTCGATAGCCATAATTAACGGTTTGTTTATGAACTTGAAGGCACCCTTTATGATTTCCCATGCCAATGGCCATCATCTTCATCAGGCCACTTTCGATAGGGCCCTCAAATTCGGTATGGGGTTTGACTCTATTAACTACAATAATACCATCTGCCTCTGCTGCATGTTTATCTACCAAGACAGGAAATCCAAAAGAAGACTTACCAATCTCTACAACCTCCATGGAGGAAAGGATAGGGGCACCAATAGAGTTTTCTGTTATCTTGAGGCTTTTTAGAATTTCTAACTGGCCTTCGGATGTGCCCCCTCCATGGCTGCCCATGGCTGGTATGAGAAAAGGTTTGGCTGAATTTTCTTTTAGGATGTACACAAGATGCTTTAAGATCCTATCAATATTGGCTACCCCACGACTTCCCGCAGTAATGGCAATACGCGCCCCGGCCTTTATACGGGAGTAGATTTGTATAGATTCCAATTCCTGGCTTAGAGTTTCTTCGATATTATCTACCTTAGGTACCTCGAAAATCTGACCTACTCGATACATCTTTGGATAATTCATTTCCTACCCACCTTAGAATAAGTGAGCTAAAATTGTTGATTAAAATTTATTTATAACCTTAGCATCTAATCACGAGGCTTCGCTTCAGAGTTATTCATGAAGGAACCGTTATGTTGAGCATGGAGATGTCTTTTTTTGTTATGCCTTCATACATGCACAGGAGTGGCCCTGATAGTTGGGATTTGAGAGGGGGAGCGTATAATAGTTATTGTCACGTTGCAATAAACCCTGATTATCAGGGCCCAGCACGGGACCTTGTTTCAAGGGTATATAAGAAAAAAACATCTCCATGCTTTTTTCCATATTTAGTTTCTTAGGAAGAACGTTAGATCACTTTCGGCATTTTAGGCACTTCCTTTATTTGATCATCAAGCTTGGCAGAAAGTTGATTAATATAGGCTGGGCTTGTAGCATAACAATTAATTATTTGTCAACAAGCTAAAGGTTAAATCCAATTACTGAGTTATATGCAACAAGGGGAATATGTTTTGTTTCATTACACTATTCATAAGGGTAATTTAGTGATTTCATATTTGCCTTATATGTTGTCATTTCCTGTTCTGTTATCAGTCCTCTTTCCTTGTAGTACTTTCTCGCTTCTTCTAAGATCCTTTCCACATCCTCTTCCTGGCTAGGAGTTAAGGGCGTCGGCTTGTGGGTCGCTAGTATCTCTTCCATTCTCTCCCTGGCATAATCAAGGCAGGTCTTCTTGCCTGTATTCATCCATTCAGGATAGGTTAACCTATCAGCTGCTTTTGGCATGAATTGTTCTAGCTTCCACCACTTTCTAGTATGTTCTTTATCCAGGAAATGGCCTGGAATCGGCCCCACCTCCTTTATGAGGTCTACTGCTAATGTTTCATTATTTACTGCGATACCTTCCATAAAACGCCCTACCATGCCGGCTGAATCGTCGTCTAATATAGCCTGAATCGGGTGGTGTGTAAGTTCACCATGGACACTGCCGTGATATAGCAGAGTGTTTGCCCCAGATAAGCCTGCTGTGAAAATACGAAATGCCTTTTCGTAGCTGGATTGATAATCAGGCATCTTTGCATTGGGATAAGCAGTAGTATCATCTAAGGGGACCCCATATTTTTGGAAGATTTGATTAGATGCCACATTATGCAAGCAGATCTCTATACCGCCAAAAGCAGGAGCACCTGACCTCATATTCACAGAGGCTGAAAAATCCTTAATCAGAACCCTTGTTCCTGGCCTTATCAACTGTGCAAGCACGAGACCAGCTATAACTTCAGCATTGTTAGTTACTACCCCTCCGGCAATCGTTGCAGGTGCAGTACCACCCATCACCTGACCTCCAATTATGCGCATAGGAAGTCCCGCCTCTACGAATCTGAATGCAGACTCTACCGCATCCCTGTAAAATGATAAAGGTGGTGCAATTGCACAGGTGCCCAAAATCTCTATTCCCACGGTCTGCGCCATTTTTATAGCAAATAACTCGGAGTCGTTGGAAAAACCTACACACTGGAACTTAGTAGAATTCCTTATCCTGGCAGCGAGACTTTCCAGCATAGCCATGCAAGGGGGAACACTCTCAAATCCAAAGTATGGCGTGTAAGGAGAGAAGAAATGGACGGTAGGCAATGCATCCAGCACAGTTACACCATCATAGTTTTCTTTCCTTGTTGCTGGTCGAGGCTCCCAGGTATCCATATCAACAGTCTGAGTGCCAGGTGCCACTGCAAGGCAAAGGGTATTACCTCCTATCATTAAACTATTGTTATGATCCCGTGCCTGGGCATGAAAGCTGCTGGGAGTCTTGCGCAGGCACTCTTCAACCAAAAATTGTGGGATTTTCACTCTCATCTCATCGTAATCAACACTACAGCCGTTTTTCTCAAGAAGTTTCAAGGCTCTCTCATGTTCCATTCTTACCCCAGTTACCCAAAGGACCTCTAAAGTTGCCCTGTGAATAGCCTCAACCTCCTCCTCGCTCAATATTTGTAGAGGCCTGAAATTGCGTATAAACCCTTTTCCAACCATGTTTTCCTCCTTTACCCTGTTCGAATATCCTGCGGTGGCATTGAGATGCTTTTTTAATATGCTATCATGTTTTTTCACACTGGGTATAATGAACCTGAGAAATCTAACAGGGTTTATTTTCCAACTAATCTTCTGGCTAATTTCACTGCTCCAGGTGCTGTAGGATCATATCCATCTGCTCCGATGCTGTCAGCAAAATCTTGAGTTATAGCCCCTCCACCCACCATTATCTTCACCTTATCTCTAAGGCTTTCTCTTTTGAGATTTTCGATAACCTTTCTCTGCTCTGGTGCAGTTGTAGTCATCAGTGCAGACATGGCTAAGATATCTGCTTTATTCTCTGTAATTCCCTTAACAAAGCTCTCAGCAGTGACATTGATACCCATGTCATTTACTGCAAAGCCATCGGCAATAAGGAGTGTGGCTACCATGGTTTTTCCAATGGTATGGATATCGCCATAAACTGTTCCTATAACAACAGTGCCCACGCTTTCTCTCTTAGTGCCCACCCTCTTTATTTCCTCCTCTATTATGGGCATAGCAGCTGTCATTGCAGCAGCACCACCAACTAAATCGGGAAGCCAAAGCTCCCCTTTACCAAAACCATCGCCAACTTGTCTTATAGCCACAGTCATTGCATCTAAGGCCTCAATAGGGTTTATTTTTTCCTTGACTGTTTTTCTGGCCCAAATTACTGCTCCTTCACGATTGTACGTTAAAATAGACTTTTTTAACTCCTCGAGAACTTCGGCGTTCATCCCCCCTCCTTTTTTTATATTCTCTTTACTTATTTCGGTGCCTTAAAATAACTACCCATTTAGGTTACAGTAGCCTTACTCTTTCACGATCGGGATGGCATATGGTCCTTCCGCCATAAAAGCGACAGTGGGTCTTCTACCATAAAATTTTGGATGATGCACTGCATAGATTACCGCGTTCTGATACATTGCTTTTGCCTTTTCCTTGTCAGATCCAAACTCGATGTTGCTATCTATTAACTCATACCCGTTCACACCTGGGATAATTTTATAATCCTCTTCGGATATTTGAGGAGCACAATAAAATAGACCATCCTCACCGACCTTACGAATTGGCTTCCCCCACATCTCAGGTTCCCACTGGTCTTTTGTAAAAACCCAATCGGGGTGCTGCAAGATAGAAATATAACGATCAGGACCTAAGATTTTAAAAAGATGCAATAATGTTTTATATTCCAAAGAGCCTATTGGTTTGGCATCAATATTGTTAGCAACCATTACAATTAAACCATTTTTCTTGACAGCTGGCATAGCACACACTGCAGCTTTAACGCTCTGATAGTGATCCCTGCCAACATAACCAGCATGGGTCAAAACTATGTCAAATGGCTTATCTACAGGTACCTGCACAAACTCTTTCATTGCTTCAAAGGCTGCAAGGTGAGCTTCAGCTAAATCACCAGCAAAGACGCCTGTAATAGATAACTTATTATCGAGGGTGGTGTTAACTAAAAAATCCACCCCAACTGTTTGAGCAACCTCTAAGGCCTCCTCATGACACGGGTTACCTTCAAGGACTAAATTAGTTGCATTTGGATGTTCGAGAAACTTCACTCCATGAAATTTTTGAATCGTTGTGGTATTCACTAAGGCTGGACATACCCCCTTTCTCCCACCTGATATACCACTCATAAAATGGCTTTCCACAAGACCAGTTACAATCTTGACATCAGAATCAAAAAAGATTTTATTCACATATACTTTGGTATCTTTAGTTGTATGGGCAGCCAGAACTTGGGAAGATAGGTCTTCACAATCATGGTCAATAATTTGATAGTTATCCACGATCTCATTGCCAAACATAAAAAGTTTTTCCTCAGGAGTGCTCGCACGGTGCATACCAGTTCCGACAACAATTACAATGTTTTCTCTCTTGATCCCTGCATGCTCGATTATCTCAAGAAGTGGCAATAGAACCCCGTTACTCCCTTTATAAGGCACAGGGCGAGTAATATCAGAAACTGTGACACAAACTGTTATCTCTCCCACAGGTTTTCCCTTGGAACGAATGATTTCTTCTAACTTTGGTAAGCCAATAGGATCATTTAAGGCATTTAAAATTTCTTCTTTTGAATTGGCAAGGGGATTCATTTTTTTCATGTGTAAGATAGCACAATCAGGGGGGACTAATATCTCAAGGAAATCGTCCCCAAATTCTACAGAAATTTTCTTCCAGTTTTTGGTGTCAGCCTTTGCAATAATATTAGTTATTTTGTCATTCATATATACCCTCCAAAATCAATCTAATCATCTAGCGAGGCTTCGCCTCAAACCGACAAGTTGCGAAGAGCATGATCCCTTTTGGGACAAACAGTCTATTTATCTACTGAGCCCCTTATAGGGGGGCATGAGTATCTCTTTTCAGGTATGAAGAAGTGGATATGTGTAATCCACCAGAGGCGGAACAGGTAAAGGAGGGCGGGAAGGCCTTAGAGAACTTACTCGGCACCTCTCCCTCGAGGCTCCAAGACTTTGATGGTCACCCGCCTGAAGCCTCTCGGCCCTGAGCCTGTCGAGAGCCTCCAGGTCGAACGACTCGAGGCCGAAGGGCATCGGTAATGGGTGAGCAGAAGGTATTACCCAGTTCATTACCTGAAAAGAGATACCCATGCTCCTTTTAGAAACTTGACATAAATGGTATGATCTTAGCTTATATAGACACATAGATGTAGTA
>Ga0180438_10006075_pt1 | contig 16509 bp, 13 predicted proteins | sample SS_ome_12_FD_132455 | JGI IMG/M metagenome (GOLD analysis project Ga0180438, IMG submission 132455) | Hypersaline lake sediment archaeal communities from the Salton Sea, California, USA - SS_3_D_2 metaG | ecosystem: Environmental > Aquatic > Non-marine Saline and Alkaline > Hypersaline >...
AGAAAGAAAAAAAATAGGAAGTTAATTTATTTTATAATTCAAGATAACATACCCTAAAAAGATATAACCAATTATTGAGGATATATGCACTATTTTCTGTCCAACAACTAATAGAATTCGTCCTATTGGAATTCCTATTATTATTACCATCAATGATGCAAAAAGAATGATCATATATATTGCGAAAAAGATTGCAAATATCCTAGATATTCTCTGGTTTAAGAATAAGGAAATTGTGTAGAAGAAGCCACTTAAAAAAAATGAGATATAAATTACATAAGCAAAGAGCCAATGAAGATCGTGTAAAATATCCGCCGGAGTAAATAGCACTCCAATCCAACCAATAGTAGTTATATATCCCAGTAAAGAGCCAATTTTAGCTGAGAGAGATTCAATTTTGTTCGTAGAAAACAGTTTTGGGAATACAATGTAGAACGGAATTGATAATAATGCCAATAAAGCTATAGCAAAGCTAAATAGGATCATTGAGATGATGTTAAAACTGCCATTATAGGAATTAATACGTCCTAAATCACTTATTGTATTACCCCAGAAGGAATAACCCGGAATAGAAGGATTATCCATCGTTCCTCCAGTGTAAAAGAACATTGCGATAACAATTAGGAGAAAAAATAGAGAATACCCTAAAATCTCACAGATGGATGCGATTCGTTTCCATTTTTCTAAATTCATTTTATTCACGATTTTGGACAATTAAGTATAAGAGATGAAATAAATAGTGAATTAATGTTACTTAAACTAATTGGTTATTAAATGTTTAACCATAAATAAAAAATGTTTTAAGTTTTTCCCATTTCTTCGATATATTTCAAAGATTGATGTCTAAAGTAAGTATTATAGAGATCTGCATAATATCCTTTCTTCTTCATCAACGCTTCATGGTTGCCTTCTTCGATTATTCTTCCTTCATCTAAAACGATAATTCTATCAACATGACGGACTGTCCATAGACGATGGGCAATCACTATTGAGGTTCTTCCTTTCATTGTGACCTCAAGGGCATCTTGAATCCTCGTTTCTGTAAAAGGATCAACAGAAGCAGTGGCTTCATCTAGAATCAAGATTGAAGGATTTTCCAATAATACTCGGGCAAAAGCTACTAATTGGCGTTGTCCCATTGATAGTAAGCTTCCTCTTTCCCCTACAGGAGTGCTTAACCCATTTGGTAGGCTTTTCACCCATTCTGATCCTCCAGCCTTATCTAAAGCTGAAAGTACGTCATCACATGATACAGAACTACAACCATAACTAATATTTCGTTCAACAGTATCAGCCCACAAAAATGGAACTTGAGGGATTATTCCGATCTGCTGGCGATATGCTTGAAGATTATAGCTTCTAATACTTATCCCATCAATCAAGATATCTCCATCTTGGTATTCATAAAATCTAGCTAAAAGATTTGCTAAACTTGACTTTCCGGCTCCTGTATGACCTACAATTGCCAAAGACTCACCTGGATTAATCCTTAAACTAAATTTATCAAACACTTTCTTATCATCCTCATATTGAAAAGTTAGGTTAGTAAATTCAATTTCTCCCTTTAATTGACCAGGTACAATATCATCATTTTGAATAACAGCTGGAGGGGTGTCAATGATGGCAAAAATCCTTTCAGATGCCGAAAGCCCTGATTGAAATTGAGGCCAGAATGAAGCAATAGTTAATAGGGGAAAAAATAATAAATTAAGGCTCTGAAGGAACATATTGAAATCTCCAATATTGATATTGCTAAAGATTAAAAAATTACCTCCTAAATATACGAGAATTGCGGTTATTATTCCTTGAACTATTCCAAGGGATGGAAATATTGCATTTAAAACAAATGCTCTTCTTAAATTTACTCTATAGGATCGGCGATTCACTTCTAGGAATTGGTCATATAACTTTTGCTCTTGGCGGAATGTTTTTGCAATTTGAATTCCAGAAAAGCTTTCTTTTACAAAAGAGTTCACTGATGCTAAAGCTCTTTGACCTAAAAGAGTCATTTTTCTTGCATATTTTCGGAAAGAAAGCGCTACAACAAAGAAAAGAGGAATTGCTACTAACAATATCAAAGTTAAAATTAAATTTATGAAAGTTAGAAGAATTATAATAATTATCATTACAAACAATGAAGATATCACTTCTATAGATAGTTCAATAGTTTGCCCAAAATCTCTACTATCAGAATTTATTCTACTTACAATCTTTCCTATTGGATTTTTATCAAAAAAGGAGAGATCATGATCTAAAATGGATTTTGTTGCTTCACCTCTTAAATCAAGAACTACATTGCCAATTGCTTTAGCTCCATTGATTTGACGGAAGTAATTAAATACAAAACTGAGTATATTTAAGGAAAATATCAATGCTATTAAAAAAATTAAATAGACAATTCCATCAGCAGCATTGAGGTTATTTATTGCTATTGAAGTGATTAAGGGAACAAAAGATGTCGTTAAAGAAGATATTGTTAGAAATATTACTACAATCAATATATAGCGTTTATAAGGGGCGAAGTAGGAAAATATTCTTCGTAATAAAGTTCGATCTTTATAGGTTCTATCATACTCCTCTGCATCTAAACCAAAAAACAAATTATCCGATAACACCTCGTATCAATTTTTCTTCATCCAAATCAAATTTTTTCACAAAAATCTTTCGATACTCCTCAGATTCCTTAATTAACTCCCAATGATTTCCTTTTGCGACAATATTTCCATCTCTGAGTACTAATATAAGATCAGCCCATCTAATTTGACTTAATCGATGTGTTATTAGAAATGTTGTTCGATTCATTAAAATATTCTTGATTGCTTGTTGAATTTTGTCTTCAGTATTGGAATCTATCGCCGAAGTTGAATCATCTAAAATCAAAATCCTTGGATCCGAAAGAAAAGCACGTGCAATTGCCACTCTCTGTCTCTCTCCTCCGCTTAACTGTACTCCTCTCTCACCAATCTCTGATTGATAATCTTCGGGTAATTTAGAAATAAAGTCATCTGCTTGAGCTTGTTTAGCTGCTTCTTTTACCTCTTCAATTGAACTGACTCTACCAAATGCTATATTATCAAATAACGAAAAAGAGAAAAGAAATACATCTTGCTCAATATATGATATTTGAGCCCTTAAGGATTTAAGCGCGTATTCACGAATATCAACATTATCAACTAAAATTTGTCCTTCAGAAACATCGTATAAGCGAGCTATAAGTTTTGTTAAAGTGGTCTTTCCTGAACCAGTAGTCCCAACTATCGCAACAGTTTGACCAGGTCTAACTTCAAAAGAGATATTTTTCAAGACCAAGTTATCAGTACCGGGGTATTTGAAACTTACATTCTCAAATTTGATTGATCCTTGAACTGTTTTGGAAATTCCTTTTACATTCTCATCTATTTCAGATTTTTCATTCATTAACTCTAATAATCGTTTAGCACTTGAACTCGCTAGTTTAATGATGGCAAAAACAAAGATTGAAATAAAAGTAGGGAATCGTAATAGTCCAAGAAGAGCAAGATAAGAAATGATTTGTCCTATAGTTAAGAGTCCTTGAAAGTATAAAATCAGAGAATGAGTAAATCCTATAGTAACAGTAATAGCCAAAAACAGGATTGGATAATATTTAGCTTGAACTCTCCCTTGTTGGATGAAAGCATCACGATAATTTCTTGCAACTTTTTCATATTTTTCATATTCATAGGCTTCTTTAGTTGAACCTTTTACTACTTCAATACCCGAAAGTGTTTCATTCAGCGTTGAATTAATCATTCCATAGTTCATTCTGAGTTTTCCAGTAATAGGAGATAACTTTCGATTATAAAATCGGAGATTTATCAAAAAGAGTATTGTAAATGTTATTGGCTCAATAACAAGTTGTATTGGATATAAGAAGAGTATAAAAAATAAAGGTATTATCAATGAAGTAAATGATTCTAAAATTAAAGATATCGCTGGGCTCATTAGAAAGTTCAACATCCGAACATCATCCGTAGCTCGAGCCATTAATTCACCAATTTTTTGTTTATCATGAAAGGATTGACTCTTGCCTAACAAATTAGCATAGAATTCTTTCCTAGAGTCTCTTTCAAGTCTCTGTGCTAACAATTCTCTTTGCAAATAGTTTATCAAACGGAAAATGGGTGTAATTAATCCCAATATTAAAATAACTATTGTAAAACCCATAAGACTGTTTATGTTTGCGTTAAGAAACTCTTGGATAGCATTCCCAATTATAACTGATGAGGCTGACGCCAAAATCGAAGCAATAATCGTTGTAAATAGAACAATTAATATGAAATATTTATTTGTCCCATAAAAGATATGAGTTAATATCCATCTACGCGCTCCTTTTTTACGAGCTTTTTGGAAAGAATCATCTCCTACTGAGAATTCTGCGATTTGGGCGACTTTCTCCTTTTTATTACGATTTTTCATTTAAATTTATGTACAATTAGATAAAATAGTTGTTAGATAAGCTGAAATGTTAAGAATTCCAATTAAACTTTATATTTTTAAATTATAGATGTATTAAGTCTCATCCAAGTCTCAAAAATTTAAAAAATATTATACTTGAAGCTAAATTAATTAGTCTAAACAAATTCAATTATTCATAAAATTGAGAATCAATGAATAGTACATCATTTAATATATGTTTAGCCCAACTTAATCCAATATTAGGAGATATTGAATATAATACAAACAAAGTATTGAAAATTTTAGAGGAAAATAAAGATGTTGATTTGATAATATTTCCCGAGATGTTTTTGGTCGGTTATCCCTTAATGGATCACATTCATGATCCCATAATAAAAAAGAAAAACAAAGAAGCGATTGAAAAAATAAGATTATTTTCCTCAAAAGCTACAATAATTCTAGGTACCTTTACCGAATCTCAGAGAATTGAGGATAAGTTACATCCATTCTATAATTCAGCATTAATTATTGAAGATAAACAAATAAAAGCCGTCATTAATAAGCGATTATTACCTGATTATGATGTATTTAATGAAAGGAGATATTTTTCTTTTGATAATGAATTCAAAACTGTAAAAATCAAGGAATATAACGTAGGTATTTTGATTTGTGAAGATATTTGGGATGAGAATTATAAAACCAAAGTTGCAAGAAAGTTAAAAGAAAATGGTGCTGATTTATTAATTGTTATTAATGCTTCTCCATTCCATATCCATAAGTTTAAGGAAAGAACAGAATTAATTTGTCATAAAGCAAAGAAACTTTCACTCCCGATTATTTATCTTAATATGGTGGGTGGTTTAGATGAGATTGTCTATGATGGGAAAAGTTTTGTGACTAACAAATTTGGGCAAATCAACTTCATAGCGGAAGCCTTCGAGGAGCAAGTGAAAGTAATTGATGCAATCAAACTTATCAATAAACAAGAGGTAAATATTGATTACATAGTAGATTGGAGAGAGGATGTTTTACGTGCTTTGAAGCTTAATTTATATGATTATTACCATAAAAGTGGAATATTTAAAGGAGTGGTTCTTGGATTGAGTGGAGGTATTGATTCCGCTTTTACAGCATATGTTTGTGCTAAAGCTTTAGGGTCAGAAAAGGTGACAGCGATTATGATGCCAACACGATTCACATCTAAAGAGAGTATTGAAGATGCAAAAAATTTATGCAAAAATCTGAATATAAATTACATAAATCATCCTATCGACGATTTATTTGAAAATTACCAAAGTTCAATAGAAAATTACATAGGGAAGGTTCAATTCGATATTGCTGATGAAAATTTACAATCAAGAATTAGAGCTACTATTCTCATGTATTACTCTAATAAATTTAACTGGTTATTAATTTCTACGGGGAACAAGTCTGAATTAGGTGTAGGATATTGTACGCTTTATGGCGATACAGATGGCGGAAAAAATGTTCCAGGTGATCTTTTTAAAGGACAAATTTATGATATTTGTGATTTTATCAACAAACAACGGGAAGAGATCCCTCAAAACATTATAGAAAAAGCTCCTACGGCAGAATTAAGAGAAAATCAAAAAGATACAGATTCCTTACCTCCATATGAGATATTAGACAAGATTTTAGAATCCATTATTAAAAACGGTATTGGATCAGATATAGACCATTTGAAAGTACAAGGTATTAATAACCAAACAATAGAGAAAGTTGAACGCTTATACTTAAACTCCGAATATAAGCGCCAGCAACTTGTTCAAACCATTAAAGTTAGTGAAACTGCGTTTGGAATTGGCAGAAAATATCCTGTGTTAAAACGAATCAATATTGATGTTAAATGAATGGATAAATCTATTAGAAATAGGTCTTTATTAAAAAAGATCTTCAGTTTTATCAGTAAAAATCCTGATAAATTCTTGTTTTTCTGAAATAGATAAAATTTGGTCTTTTTCTAATCTATCTAAATCTTTTTTGCTAAATTCTTGATGACAATTTGAACATTGAATATTATCCTTTAAGTCTATTACATGTCGGCTATTACAGCGAGGACATGCGTAATCATCATTGCCCATTTTACAAAAATTCTATTGATTTAAGCTTAATAAAAAAAAAAAGACAGTCCATAAATTTAAACATATCTAAAACTGATAATTTTAGATTCAACTAAAAATCAAATAAATATATGAATAAAAATGTCTAACTTATTTCAATATGCTTTCCGGTTACCATATAATGTACTTTCTCAGCAATTTTACAAGCATGATCCCCACATCTCTCGAGATAACGAGCAAACATCATGTAATGTGCACATTCTGTTATATATTTTGGATCTTCAATCATATAAGTCAAACATTCACGAAAAATTGACCATCTAAGTTTATCTACTTCATCATCTCTTGTTTCAAAATCTTTTATTCCAGAGATATTCATTTCTTCAAATGCCTTGAGAGCATCTTCAATCATAGAATGAACATGTTCATAAATATGACGTAAATTGACTAAATTTAAAGCAATTTGTCTTTCTGATAGATGTTTCTTCACAACATCAGCTATATCCTTACCGTATCTTCCGATTCGGTGTAAATAAGTTATTATTTTAAGGATAGCTGCAAGAGATCTTAGATCTATTGCCATTGGTTGATAGAGCATTATTAATTTAAGGGTTTTCTCTTCTATTTGGTTATCATAATCTTTTATCTTTTCCTTTTTTTCTAATACATCTGAAGCTAATTCTATATCTTGATTATATAGAGAGTCAATTGAATCATTTAACATATTTAAAGCAAGATGCCCCATTTTGGAAACTTCATTCTTGAGAAAAAGTAATTCTTTATGCATTTCTTTTGCCATTTCGATTCACCTAACCAAAACGTCCCGTTATATAATTTTCAGTTAACTTTTCTTTAGGATTTTCAAAGATTTGGGTTGTTTCGCCATATTCTATCATCTCTCCTAAATACATAAAGGCAGTATAATCGGAAATCCGTGCTGCTTGTTGCATATTATGAGTGACAATTATAACTGTCCATTCCTTCTTTAATTGAAGGATTAAATCTTCAATTTTTTGTGTCGCTATTGGATCTAATGAGGCTGTTGGCTCGTCCATTAAAAGAACTTCAGGCTCTACTGCTAATGCTCGTGCGATACATAGCCTTTGTTGCTGTCCTCCAGATAATTCCATAGCAGAATCTTCTAATCTATCCATTACTTCATCCCAAAGGACTGCTCGTTTAAGGCATCTTTCTGTTATATTATTTAAAATATCATCTTCTATAATCTTATGAATTTTTGGACCATAAGTAATATTATCATAAATTGACATTGGAAAGGGATTTGGTTTTTGGAAAATCATTCCAATTTTCTTACGATTTAATCGAATATCAGCATCACTATCATAAAGATCTCTTCCATTAAATAAAACCTGACCTTCAATTCTACAGTCATCAATGACATCATTCATTCGATTAAAACATCTTAATAATGTACTTTTCCCACAACCAGATGGTCCAATTATAGCAGTCACTTTATTCTTTCTATATCTCATATTAATATCTTTTAATGCTTGAAATTCATCATACCAAAGATTTAAATCTCTACATTCGATTACAAATTCATTATCTTTTAAAGTTGAATTTTCATCGCTTTCTGTTCCATGTTTATATTTATTTTTACTTTTAATTAGCAAAACTTTTCACCACTGCTTTCTTTTTTCATATCTAATTCTAATTATAAATGCAAAACTATATAATATTAAAACCAATAATAGAAGGGTCAGAGCGGTTCCTGCAGCTCTCTCAAGACCGCCTGTAACTTCTCCACTCAAACGAAATAAATGATAAGTAAGAGCCATTACAGGATTTAAAAATGACAGTGAAATATATGTAGAATGAGATCTTACTGCAGTGAACATAATTGGGGCAGTTTCCCCAGCGCTACGGCCCATACCTAATACTGAACCCGTTACAATCCCAGGAACTGCTGCGGGTACTACTATTTTAATAATTCCTTGCCATTTACTCGAGCCTAATGCTAGACTTCCTTCCCTAAATGATTGAGGAATTGCTTTAACAGCCTCCTCTGTAGTTCTTATAATGGTAGGGAGGATCATCAATCCCAAGGTAAGAATTCCAACCAATAAAGATCTTGGCAATCCTACGAATAAGAGAAAAAAGACTACGCCAAATAAACCAAAAACTATTGAGGGGGTTCCATTTAAATTATCTATTCCAGCTCTAATAAATCGAGTTATTTTATTGTCTTTAGCATATTCAGACAGATAGATACCCGCAAACATACCAAGAGGAAGTGCAAATAAAATAGAGCCTACTGTTAGTTGTAGCGTTCCTATAATTGCTGGAAAAATTCCGCCTTCTCTTCCACTATTACTTGGAACACCCGTGAGAAAACCAGGCTCAATAAATACAGGAAATCCCGTCACAACGATATAATAAATTAATATCCCTACGGCAAAAACTGCAAATATAGAACTAGCATATATTATTATAAACCATATTCGTTGTTGAAAAACAACTGATATCCTTCTAAGGAAGATTAAAGATGCAAAAATTACTAAACACAAAGAGATTGACATAAAGATTCCTATCCATGTACTAAGAACCCAGCCTAAGCATGAGAGAAGAACCGAATAAAGAACTAATTTCTTTCTTTGTTTTGGTACTATTTTATAAATATAGTAAATGATACTTATACCAATACATAAGAATGCTCCAATCAGCTTTGAACCAAGATCCGGCAGAACTAAAATGATTAGAAGTGTTATTAATCCAGTTATTGTTAAGTGAATATTACGTTTGAAAAATTGAAAAATTTTTGAATTTTTTACTTTGGAATATTTCTCTTTTGGCTTTTGACCAGTGAATTTTCTTTTAACTCGTGTCAAAATTAAATTTGAGAGCGTATTGACTATCAAAGTCATAGCAAAAAGTACAATTGCAAGTGCCAATAAACTTTTTTGTTCCAGACTCCCTTCTACTGTTGGACCCCAAGTTGAGGCTATCGTTGACGTAATCACAGCAACTTGACTCAACATGTTTGTAAGAGGATCAGGTAATCGAAACTTATTTCCTAACACTAAAGTCATTGCCATCGTTTCACCCATTGCTCGACCAATCCCTAAAATCATAGCCGCAGTTATACCAGACATTCCAGCAGGAATTACAACTTTCCGTATAGTTTGCCATTTTGTTGCACCCATAGCATAAGAAGCCTCTCGATAATAATCTGGAACTGCTCTTATTGCATCTTCACATACCGACACAATTGTCGGTAATGCCATAATTGCTAAAATCAAAGAACCCGATAACCAACTTTTTCCATCATGCATACCAAAGATATCTTTTATCCACGTATTTAGAACTACTACACCAAAAAAACCATACACTATTGATGGAATCCCTGCTAATATTTCTACAGCAAACTTGAGAATTTTTCTTAATAATGGTGGAGCGAGTTCTGCGATAAATATTGCCGTAAGAACGCCTAGTGGTAAAGCAATAATAATTGCACCTGAAGTTACAAGAAGAGTATCAACAATAATTGGTAGTGCTCCATAATCTCCGGCTCCTGGTAACCAATTGGTGCCAAAAAAAAATTCATCCAAAGGAACTGCTACAAAGAAGGGAGCTCCATTGACAAATAGAAATATAATTATTAAAAATACAAACACAGTTGCTATTGAGGCAAATGCAAATAAAATCCATTTAATTATTGGATCTCGATTTTTTTTTAAATATGAAATATCTTCATTTTTTATGTATTGTTGTTGATCAAAAATAGTCTCTGACTCCATATTTCTTCATTTAGTCATATCAATGCGTTAATAAAATACACAGCTTAAATTTACCAAGAGATTTTAGCGATAAATAATATTAATTTACTCTTATACGTATTAGAACAATAGATTAATTAAATTCATGATCACCATATATTATAGATAAATATATAGCCTATATAGACTATATAGATACAACAAATCATATTATAAAGGATCAAATGGAGATCTAAGCTTAACCATAAAAAGAGAGAAAAAAATATAAAAAAAATTAGAAATTTAGAAACTTTTTGAAATAAAAACTTTTATTTAAAACCAAAGACGAATAAAACCTTCTTTAGCTACAACTTTTTGTCCATAAGGGCCATAAATGAAGTCTAAAAAGGCTTGAACCCATCCAGATGCAGGTCCATTAGTTAGAAGATGTAGTGCTCTCGAGATGGGATATGATTCGTCTAGTATTGTTGAAACAGATGGTTCTACTCCATCCACTGGAACCGCAATCACACTTGCATCGACATAACCTAGTCCACAATATCCAAATCCGTATTGATTACTAGACACTCCTTGAACCATCAAAGAATTTGAGGCTACCAAACTAAAGCCTGTCACAGTAGATATATATCCAGCATTTTCTCCGAGTTCTTCACCTAAGTAAGTAATTAACTCTTCATATGTTGCTCTTGTACCAGATCCATCAGGTCGAGTATAGCAATCAATTGTTTGTGTTGTTAAAGAACCATCAATATCATCCCAAGTAACATAAGTGCCATTGTAAATTAAAAAAACTTGTTCCATAGTCAAACCATTAGATTCTAACCAAGTTGCATTTGGATGATCTGCATCAATAATGACAGCTATTCCATCTTTTGCGAATTTATAGTCTACTAAAGTACCACCTGCGGTTACATTTTCATCAGGTTTTATATTTCTTGAAGACATTCCAATGTCATTTAAACCAGAAATAGTATCTGAGATTCCAGAACCAGAACCAGTACCAGTTACGGAAATATCCACATTTGGATTAAGTGCCATAAATTGTTCTGAGCATGTAGTGATTACAGGTTCACATGTGGTTGATCCAGTGATTTCAATAGTGACAATTTGAAATCCACCAGGGGTCATAACTGTTGTAACTCCCCAACCTATGAATGCCCCACCGATTAGACCTATTACAACCATTAAGACAGCTAAAGCATTTTTTTGCATTTTTTTTTCACTTAAATTTTATTATATTCTTAAATTTAGGTTAAGTTAGGGTGGAATATAGAAAATAAAAGAAATTTCGATATAGATTATTGCGGAGTATTGAGAATATAGAATCTATATATTTTTTTTTAATATTTTCATCAAATATTATAGTTTTGTGAGTTATCAAAAAAAAAGAAGAACCGTTTGAAAAACGAACAGAATGATATATATTTAGTAACTATAGAACTCTGAGAAAAGCAGAAATTAAAGTTGCTATTAAATTTTTTTTAATCTTATTACAAATTCTGCCAATGTTTCAAAGGCTGAAGCTACATTTAAACCCGTTTTTGAAGAAGTTTTTATAAAATTAATCATCCCAAAACGCTCTGCGGTTTTTTTTGCATAAATATCACCTACGATTGAGAATTCTTCAAGATCACATTTCGCTGCTATTAATACTATCGGTAAATTCTCATAATACTTTTTTATGAAATTTACACATTTCCCAATATTCACGAAAGAAGTCATATTAGTCGTATCAAATAGTAGTAAAGCTCCGCTAGCACCTCTCATATATTTATCTATCATAAATCGAAACCGATCTTGACCAGAAATATCCCAAAGGATTAGTTGGCAAAGTATTGAATCAATTTTAATTTGTTTTGATAAGAATTCAACCCCAATGGTCATAGTAGAAGTATTAAGAAACTTTCCCTTTACATATCTATGTAGAAGTGTTGTTTTACCAACGCCTCCATCTCCTAATATCAGAAATTTTAGAGCAATTTGTTTCATTTAAATTATAAAACAATATAGATTTGGGTTGAGTATATCATAATAGAGAGGTATCAAATATAAAATTTTCAGCAAATTAATAGGGTAAAATTTAGACTTATTCTATTTGAAGAGAAATGAAAAGAAATTCTATTAGATGGGAATTACACCGATATTTTCGTGTACAGTTCCAATACCGAAATATTTAGAAGTTAGAAAAGCCACGGTTCCATCTCCAGTTAAACCCCCTTCATCACGACATATAACGGGTTTACTTCCTAGTATTGATATTAGTTCAGAATCTGTTAATTTATTATCTGAGAATGCAGATTCAAGGATGTTTTCAGCATATTCTTGTCTGTCTTTAGAATATAATGGATCTGCCAATTTGTCCTGCCAAGTTTCATTTAAATATGTGTTAGAATGTACTATTGTTGCATTGGGATAGAGCTTATTTAGTTGATCAGGTAGACATTGCACTGCAATTATATTATTATTTTGGGCAATGAGGAGATTACAGCCGTAAGGGAGAGTCTTATTATCAAAAATCCAATCATAACACTCTTCAATTTCACTAGCTTTAGATAGAGCTTCCCTTGCTAAGACAAAAAAGGGGGTAGTTAGTTCCGATATGATATTTAATTGCACTAAATTCATATTCATGACAATATTATTTTCATTTTTTCCCATCGGGATTGTACATGCCCCAATACGATAGGTAAATACTAATGGGTCATTACGGAATTTATGTAAAACAAAAGCCCCACAAGCTCCCATTGGTTTTATGAGATCTATGTTTTGGCCGATAATGGTAAGGTTATTATCATTAATTGTTCCAAAAGCAGTACAACCAAAGGAAATAGTTTTCTCTGGGAGTACACGACCGTAAATAATCTCAAGAAAAACAGATTGAACTAACACATCATCGAAAGAAATATATAAACCACTTCCTGCGGTAGCGCCTTCACTAACTCCATATAATTCAAGTAGATAATCATTTGGGATATAATCAATATATTTTTTTGCATGATCTATCATTGAAAAATAATCTATTCCAAACATAAGAGATGAGACCAACAACTCATATTTCATAAGAGCTATATTAAAGGCTAAACCTTTTCCTGTATGATACCCTAAATCATAATAATTGTCTGCATCTATATATAAATACAATTCTCCATTACTATTACGCCACTCCGAATATCCTGAATATATTCGACTAAATGCTATACGATTACTGATATTATAGAAAGTAAAAATCGACCCTCCTAATAAAAGATAAATCCCAAGTAAACTAATTATCCTTTTTGTTCTAATATATCTTTTGGAAAACTTAAATTGAGCCTTTAAAACTTTTTTTAAAGTTAATCCTCGCTTCTTTAAATACATGTTCATTAGAAATAGGTATCCAAAAGAAAGGGAGGAAGCCAGAATTATGGTTATCCAAATCATGAGATTAATCGTTTTTTAAATAGCTTTTTACTATCTATTTAACAATAAACAATTTAACATGCACGAAATTTTATGAAAAAATAAGAATTAGAAAAAAACTATTTTTTACCATAACCTGGTTTAGTTATGAAACCTATAAACATTAGAATGTAGACTCCAATATCAATAAATTCTGCTGTTATTACGGGGATCGCCTCGAATGATAGTGATAATACTGAACGTATAATGCTAGCAATAATTAATAAGAAAAAGGATAAACCAATGATTAACCCGTGCGCTTGGGAGAGATATTTATTTCTATACATATATATAAACATAACTGAAATGAATAGAAACATTGGAAATGAGATAATTGGAAGCATTATATTCATAAAAGGTACACTAGGAGCGATTATTATTAAAACAGCGATAAGAATTATGTAGATGATAATAATACGTTTTCGAATCTTATTGAATTGCTGTTTATTCATTTCTTTCTTCTTATAGAGATTAACAAATGTCAAAATTGCTTCAAGACTTACAAAAAGAATAGGTACAATAGTCAAAATTACAATTGCAAATCTAATTTTTAACAAAAATAGAAGATAATTCATATCCAAAACACTGCCTACAAAACCTAAGTTCCAAAAGATATCTAATATCTTTCCAGATAACAATATCCAGAAAAAGGAACCAAATAAGAAGTATGCATCAGATGTGAAAATCGCATCTTGCTTTAACCATCTTCTAAAAATGTAAAAACTCATTAATGCTAAAATTACGACTTTTGAAAGACTAATGGCAAAACCAATCCATAAAACTTGATTAGCAATCAAAACACCGCCAAGAAGATCCCAGAAAAGGATAAAAAGAACAATATATGATATTAAGGTAATTGTTACAACACTGATAAGATATAGCCTAAACTTACGCTTTTTCTCTTCCATAATTCATAACCTATTTGAGAGATGTTATTAAGAAATCAAGTATTTTAATTAATACTTACAATATTATTTTAACATTATGTTTTTATACTTCACTTTTTCCATTTTATTAAAGGTATAATTAGAAGATAAAAGATTTTTTTGTGTGCTATATATATCTATATAGATGAATATATTAAATATATATAATCTTTATAATATTGATACTCTTTATTCTATATAATCATGACATATAATATTGAGACACGAAAAGTACAACAAACCGGTGGGAGTAGCTATATAGTATCATTACCTAAAGAATGGATTGACCGACATGGAATTCAAGCTAAAGATACGATTGGAATATTACCTCAACCAGATGGCAATTTAATGATAACTCCCCATATTAACTCCTTACAGAATGTTAAAGAAAAATCATTTGATATCGATGAGATAGAAAACTCTGATTTCCTATTTCGATTGTTAATAGGGGCGTATATTATGGGATATAGTATTATCAAAATTAAGTCAAGTAAGAAGTTTCACCATCAAATGCGTAGTAAGATCGAAAATTTTATTAATGTAGCAATGGGTCCCGAGATAATTGAAGAAACAAGCAACTCAATTTTGATAAAAGATTTACTTGATCCAAAAGAGATGCCCTTTGAAAAAACAATAAAAAGGATGTATATTCTAGCTCAGAATATGCATGAAGATGCTGTTAAAGCATTAGAGAATGAAAACAAGAATTTAGCAGAGCAAGTAATTAGTAGGGATGATCAAATAGATAGATTGAATTGGTTAGTAGAGCGCCAAGCTCATATTGTCCTGAGAGATATTATCTTATGTCAGAAGATGAATATTACATTAGAAGATGCGAGTAATTATCAATTGATTAGCAGATTTTTAGAGCGTATTGCTGATCATGCTGTCAAAATTGCTAGGAGCGTGCTTAGAATTGATTTTAATAAAATTGATAAAAATTTATTAAGTCACATTACAAAGGCAAGCAAATTATCTTTAGATTTATTAAATCTAAGTTTAGATGCTTGGCTCCAGAACAGTTTAAATTTAGCTAATGAAAACATTGAATCAATTGAAAAATTAACTTCTAGTTGTGAAAAAATCGAATTTAATCAAACAAATACTGCTCAATTCGCAGTTGAAATTGGATATATTATAGAAAGTATAAGAAGAACTGGAGAATATTCATCAGATATTTCTGAGATAATCATTAATAATCTGATATAACAAGTAAAAATTCAGAGCGATTCAGTACTAGTTACTAAAACCATGATATAATCTGCTACTCCTTCAATTGAATCTGAAATTGCTTCAAGAATATCAAAAATGTTTCCAACTGTAAAAACTGTAAATTGATTGACATCATAGTGTGTTTGTTGAAGACTCTTTCTCAATTTGATATTGAGTAGATCTACTTTGTGTTCATATTGGTTAATTTGTCTTGAATATTCCTTAAGATTCTTTCTTTCCTCAAGTAGGTCAATAAGTATTTTATCTAAGTAATTTGAGCATATTATAGTTGTATCCATCATTTCAAGAACAAGCTGAAGGGTTTCTTCACTTGATTGATTCCAAAATTTCTCTGGTACAGTATTTATTCTTCTTGCGACTCCTGTACAACAATTGGCTACATCATCCATCCGTTTTACTAAATGAGAAAGATTTTGTCTAACACTAGGATTTAATTCTCCTTTACTTATATCCTTTTGAATCTCTCTTCTTAAAAGATCCGCGTTCTTTTCGATAATATCAACTTGATGGAATATATCATGAGCTGCTTCTGTTTTCCTTTCTTTTAGTAAAGTTGTCAACCCTTTTCCTAGTTCCTCTACACATGATTGAACTATTTTAGCATGCTTTATCGATTTCTCTAAAGCATTTAATGCAACTTCTCGCTTTAAAAACTCTATTAATGACCCCATTTTTAAG